>ENA-UONZ01001702-UONZ01001702.1-human-gut-metagenome-genome-assembly--contig:-C93old-NODE-1702-length-21612-cov-4.387438_pt1 | contig 21612 bp, 23 predicted proteins | sample MGYA00242468_ERZ724015 | MGnify/ENA metagenome assembly ERZ724015
TATAACATTGTTGACCAGATTTTTGTGGGTAATGGCGTTGGTTATCTGGGAAATGCCGCTACCGGAGTCATTTTTCCGATTACAGTTATCGGATGGGGAATTTCACTGCTCTTCGGAGACGGAGCGGCTGCAGCCTTAAGTGTTTCTTTGGGAAGAAATGAAACGAAGCATATTCACCGCAGTGTGGGGAACAGTATGCTGTGTTCCTTTCTTTTAGGTGTTGTGGTCATTGCTGTGGGTTATCTCTGGGGAGATAATTTGTTACTTTTGATTGGGGCAACGGATGCCAATTTGGCATTGGCCCATGACTATGGATTTATTATATATGCCATGATGCCGCTGGCCCTGGTACAGAATACGCTGGCATCGATCATCCGTGCCGATGGCAGTCCGAAATACGCTATGGGCGCTATGCTGGCCGGAGCCGTTGTCAATATCATTGGCGACCCGGTTGCGATTTTCGTATTGGATTTGGGAATCAAAGGCGCTGCTTATGCCACTATTCTGGGCCAGTTTGTCAGCTTCCTTATATGTGTGATTTATTTAAGAAAGAGTAAAACTTTCCGGGTTTCGCTGAGCAGCTTCCGACCGGATTTTATACTTTTAAAACACATTATGGCATTGGGAACATCCAGCTTTTTAACTCAATTTTCAATTGTGATCATAACTGTTATTAACAACATATTATTGGTCAAATACGGTGCGATTTCTCCTTATGGAGCGGATATTCCTTTGGCGGCCTTTGTTGTTATTATGAAATTATTTCAGATCGTTTTAAATATTGCCATCGGAATTGCGGCAGGTGCCCAGCCGATTGTGGGATACAACTATGGTGCAGAAAAATACGATCGGGTTAAAGAGTTATTAAAATTAATCGTCAAGTGGACGGCAATCATCTGTTTGATCTGTACGGTTATGTTTGAGGTATTCCCGTTGTCCTTTATTCGAATGTTCGGCGCGGACGGCGAATTGTATACTCAGTTTGCAGTTTTGTGTCTTCGGATTTATCTTTCACTTATTGTTTTTACCTGTGTGCAGAAGGTTTGCGCCATCTTTCTTCAGTCCATCGGCCATGCAAAGAAGGCCGCGCCGCTTTCGGTTTTGCGAGATGTATTGTTAATTATCTTTTCTCTTATAGCTCCGATGCTTTGGGGAGTGACAGGTATCTTTTGGGCGGCGCCGATTGCCGATATGATTGCTATTGCCATAACAGCCATTGTCATGGTAGATTTGTGGAAGCAGTTAGGGAATGAAACTGCAAAGAGTGATTCGGAAACAGTAAAACCGGTTTTACAGCAGTCTCATGCCGGTGTAGTGATTACCATTGCCCGTGAACACGGTACGGCTGGAAAACATATCGGCCAGTTGGTTGCGGAAAGATTAAATATCCCGTGTTATTATAAAGAAATGACGGCTCTGGCCGCAAAGGAAAGCGGTCTTACAAAAGAATTTATTTCAAATATAAATTCCAATGAAAATGCCGTAATGAAGGAACTTTATTTGAGTACGAATGTTATTCAGCAGGCGATCATTGCCCAGGATAAGGTTATTAAAATGATTGCGGATGCGGGGGCCTGCGTCATTATCGGACGCGCGGCGGATTATGTACTTCGTGACCGGGAAAATGTGGTGAAGATCTATATCCATGCACCGAAGGATTACCGTGTAAAGAAGGTTATGGAAATGTATGGTGACACTGAGGAAGAAGGGCGCCGGAGCATCGAACGTTCCGACGCTGCAAGAGCGGCATATTATAAGAACATTTCCGGCTTTAAATGGGGCGACGTGCATCAATATGATCTTTGTATTGACAGTTCCATAGGTACCGAAGCGAGTGCTGATCTGATATGTGAATATATAGGAAAACGTTGATAGAGACAGACCTGGAAAGTTCCGAATCTGGTGGAAATATCCCCACCAGATTTCGGGACTTTTTTCTTTGCATTTTGGAAGGTTGCGTATATAATAGAATAAGGTAAAAACAGCATTCGACAGAAGGGAGCATATCCGGAATGATAAAAATATACAGAACGGATGATAATTTCATACATGAAGAGGATACCATTCAGGAAGGCGTGTGGATACAGATGATTCACCCAACCCGGGAGGAAGCTATGCAGGTGGCCGAAGAGCTGGAGATTGACATTGATGATGTTATGGCCGCATTGGATGAAGAAGAAAGCTCCCGTATTGAACTGGAACCGGGATATACCCTGATTCTTGTCGATATACCGACGGTGGAGGTCCGGCATGATAAGCGGGCTTACACGACGATCCCTTTAGGTATTATTCTGCTCCAGAATATGATTATCACAGTATGTACGGAGGATACACCGATTCTGCACTGCTTTGTAAAGGGAAGGGTTAAGGAATTCAGTACAAAAAAGAAGATGCGTTTTGTATATCAGATTCTTTTCCGGGCGGCTTCGCTGTATCAGGCCTATCTGAGAGTTTTGGATAAACGGCGGATAGAAATCGAAGAACGCATTGAGGGAGATACGGAAGACGTGGATCTGATGGCTCTGCATGAATTGGAGTCTACATTGGTTTATTTTGCCACGTCACTTCGGGCCAATGGTGTGGTGCTTGATCGTCTGACCCGTTATAAGCGGCTGGAACAGTATCCGGAGGACCAGGAATTGTTGGATGATGTTATTATCGAAAATAAGCAGGCGATTGAGATGACTTCGATATATAGAGATATTATCAACAGTACTCGTGAGCTGTTTTCATCTGTGATCGACAGCCGGCTGAATAATGTCATGAAATATCTGACATCCATTACGATCGTCATGGCGATTCCAACGGTGATTTCCGGTTTGTATGGTATGAATGTCAATGCGGGCGGTATGCCGTTTGCGGCTTCGATCCAGGGCTTTGGTATTATATGTATTATCACATTGCTGATTTGTATACTGGCTCTGTGGCTGCTTCGTAAAAAGAAAATGTTATAGACTATCCGAGAGAGAAAAGAGGTTTTTATTGTGAACACAAAGAATGGCTTGATAAAAATGACCTTTTTGGCAATGATGGTTGCCATCGGCGTGGTTATTTCCCCTATTTTGAGAGTGGAAGGTATGTGTCCGATGGCCCATTTGATCAATATTGTCTGTGCAGTTATGATGGGACCGTGGTATTCGCTGCTGTGTGCCACATTGATCGGTATTATCCGTATGATGTTTATGGGTATACCGCCGCTGGCGCTGACCGGTGCGGTATTTGGCGCCTTTTTGTCCGGTGTTTTGTATCGATTATCCGGAGGGCGGATGATCTTTGCCGTCGTGGGCGAAGTGATTGGAACGGGCATTATCGGAGCTATGGTATCCTATCCGGTGATGACTTTTATTGTCGGAAGGGAGGGGCTATCTCTGATGTTTTATGTACCGTCCTTTATTTGCGGTACACTGATTGGCGGCAGTGTGGCCTTTATTTTCCTGAAATATCTGAATAAGGGAAAAATGCTGACAAAGATGCAGCAGATGCTTGGTTCCACTGTTCAGGAGAAGCCTTCGGACCTGAGGATGGATGCAGCAGGCATCGGATTCCTCGGAATCATCGTATATTTGGCTGTACTGGTCGTTTCAAAAAATATTTTTCATCTGGACGGAGTCATGGCGAAGATCATTCCGGCCGCTGCATTGATTCTTGTGGAGATCATAGCGGTTGTCTATTATGTCACCCAGTCGAGTAAGGAGCGGGAACAGAAAAATGTTTAGAGATCAGATGTTCAAAGAAATTTGTCAGATTCGGGCAGCGGTGCAGCAGAAAGCGCCGCTGATTCATTGTATTACGAATCCCATTTCAATTCATGATTGTGCCAATGTGGTTTTGGCGGCCGGAGGACGGTCGATGATGGCGGAACATCCGGAGGAAGTAGAAGAAATTACGGCAACTGCCGGATCGATTGCATTGAATATTGTCAATATTACCGCTTCCAGAAATGCTTCGATTTTAATCGCCGAAAAGGCGGCAATGGCGCGGAAAATTCCTGTGATTCTGGATATGGTGGGCATTGGCTGCAGTCATTTTCGCAGAGATATTACAGAAGAATTTTTGAGGCAGCGTGTACCGGAAGCGCCGCTGATCTTAAAAGGAAACATGTCTGAGTTAAAGGCTCTGGCCGGGAGCGGCTGCAGTGTGAGCGGCGTGGATGTGGACCCGAAGGATGTACTTTCGGAAGCGAATCTGGAGGAAACGGTACGTCTGGCAAAGACAGCAGCGAAAACTTATGGTGCGGTTGTCCTGGATTCTGGAAAAACGGACCTGGTGACCGATGGAGAGCAGGTATATTTGATTGATAATGGTTGTGAAATGATGGGACGGATTACCGGGACGGGCTGTATGCTGAATGTATTAACAGCGGCTTATATGTCTTCGGGAAGGCCGATGGCTGCGGCTGTGGCAGCCTGCGTCGTCCTTGGCATCAGTGGTGAGATTGCTGCCGGGCAGTGCCGGGGAACAGGCAGCTTTCAGACTGCTTTTCTGGATGCCCTATTCTGTATGACGGATGAGGATATTCGTGGGCGGATGCGAGTCTCTTTTTTTTAAGCAGATGCTGAAGGATGATGTGGCGGTTTTAGTGACGATAAATGGGGGAATAAATGTTGGATGCAGAACAAAAGTTTAAATATATGACGGAGGAGCCCATACCGCATCTTGTATGTTCACTGGCGGTGCCGACGATTATCAGTATGCTGATTACGTCTTTTTATAATATGGTGGACACATTTTTTGTCGGCCGGATTAATACATCGGCAACGGCGGCGGTAGGCGTCGTTTTCTCGTTGATGGCGATTATTCAGGCTTTGGGCTTCTTTTTCGGCCATGGTTCGGGAAACTACATCTCCCGTCAGCTTGGTGCGCAGAATACGGAGGAAGCTTTCAAAATGGCTTCCATTGGTTTTTTCTCCGCACTGTTGGCCGGGGCGGTTTTAACGGTCTGCGGTCTGATATTTATAGAACCGATGGCCCGGGTTTTGGGTTCGACAGAGACGATTCTGCCCTATGCCATTGACTATCTTAAATATATATTAATCGGGGCGCCCTATATGACGGCATCTCTGGTTTTAAATAATCAATTGCGTTTTCAGGGCAATGCCATGTATGGCATGATCGGTATTGTGGTTGGTGCGGTAATCAATATTATTCTGCCGGCGATTTTCGGACTTCGGGGTATAGAGATGTGCCAGATGGTAAGCGATATTTTGACATTTATATTAGCAATGCCATTGTCTGTATCAGTTCTTAATAAAATGGGGACGAAAACCGACTGAAAAAGCGAGACGGTACATATATATGAAATAAAATCAGAAGCCGGAGGCGGCGGATGGAATTTATTGAAAATGGAATAAGGACGCTGAATGACTTTTTGTGGGGATGGCCGCTCATAGGCCTTCTTCTCGGGACCCATCTGTTTTTGACAGTGCGGACAAAGGTGATTCAGCGTTTTGTATTTCGTGGGATTCGGTTGTCTTTACAAAAGGAGGATAGCAGCGAAGGGGAAGTGAGCCCATTTGGTGCATTGACGACGGCGTTGGCGTCCACCTTCGGTACGGGAAATATTATTGGAGTAGGTACAGCGATTGCGCTGGGCGGTCCTGGGGCAGTATTCTGGTGCTGGCTGACGGGAATTTTCGGGATGGCGACAACCTACAGTGAAGCTTTGCTGGCGGTGAAGTTTCGGGTGCAGACAGAGGATGGACGGATGCAGGGCGGAGCCATGTATGTTTTGGACCGGGGACTTCATATGCGATGGTTGGCTCTTCTATTTGCTCTTTTTGGCGGTCTGGCGTCTTTCGGTATTGGCTGTGCCGTTCAGGTCAATGCCATTGCGGCGGTCTGTGAGGAGAGCTTGAATATTCCGCCGGAGATTGTCGGCATTATCGCTGCGGTCCTGGCGTCTCTTGTGATTTTCGGTGGTATCCGTTCCATTGCCGGAGTCTGTGAACGGCTGGTGCCCTTTATGAGTCTGTTTTACATCGGCGGCTGTGCGGCTATATTAATATATAATTATGATTTTATTTTTCCGGCCCTCCGCACTATTGTGACGATGGCTTTTTCTCCGGGAGCTGCCGCGGGAGGCCTGACCGGCGGCGGGATTGCTATGGCAATGCGCTATGGAATTGCCCGAGGTCTTTTTTCCAATGAAGCTGGTATGGGGTCAGCGCCCATTGCCGCGGCGGCGGCAAAGACGAGCAGCCCGGTGCGTCAGGCCATGGTATCTTCCACAGCCACTTTTTGGGATACGGTTGTTGTCTGTGCCATTACCGGCCTGGTTCTGGTGAGCAGCATTATGAAGAACCCGGTCATTGATATGGCCATGGCCGGGGACGGCGGTCTGCTGACAACGATGGCCTTTGCTCAGCTTCCCATTGTTGGACCGGGTATTCTTGTCGTGGGTATCATTACCTATGCCTTTTCGACGATTCTTGGCTGGGCTTATTACGGTGAGCGATGTGTCGAGTATCTGACGGGGTGTCACGGACTGATTTTCTATCGATTGCTGTATATTTTAACGGCGGCCGCAGCGCCGGTCATCCAATTAAATCTTGTATGGATGACCGCCGATGTGCTCAATGCCCTGATGGTTCTTCCAAATCTGGTATCTCTTCTTTGCCTGTCCGATGTTATCGCCCAGGAGACTCGGAGGTATCTTGGTTAAAAAGGGCTGTCTTGATTATGTCGGATAAATTTCATATAATGCATCATAAGGGAAGAGTAAAATGAAAACAATTCTTTTTGTACTTTTAGACCAATGGGCTGAGTGGGAAGCCGCTTATTTGGCGTCGGCTATTCAGATGCTGGGAGAAAATCAATATGAGAATAAAATTGTGTCACTGACAAAAGATAGCGTCTGTTCCATCGGCGGATTTAGGGTGGTTCCCGATTATGATATTGATTCTGTACCGGAAGATTATGAAGCGGTGATTTTGATTGGAGGAATGACCTGGAGGAATGAGGAAGCACGACAGGTAAAGGCGTTGGTGGACATGTGTCTCACAGATGGCCGAATTTTGGGCGGCATCTGTGATGCAGCCGGATTTTTAGCGACAGCTGGCGCTTTGAATCAGGTTCGCCATACAGGAAATGATTTGAACGATATTAAAGTCTGGGCGGGCGGGGCTTATACCGGTGAAGCCAATTATGTTATGGAGTAGGCCGTACAGGATGGCAATATTGTGACAGCTAATGGGACGGCGGCCCTGGAATTTGCCCGTGAAGTGCTGCTTGCGTTAGAGGCTGCGCCGGAGGAAAAAATTATCGACTGGTTTAATTTTCATAAATTAGGATTTTATGATGCACCAATGCCGAAAATGTAAATGGAGGACCATCAATGGAACTAAAGAAAATAGAACAGGATTTCTCCGTTTGTAAGGTGAGTAACATATCTTCAATTGATTTTACAGATGAATTTTGCTTCGTCGGTAAAACGGATGAAGAACTATCGTTGGTCTGCTCTACGGAGCGCGTTCCGGCGAATGCCATAGAACGAGATGATGGCTGGAAAGCTTTTCGGATTCAGGGGGTTCTTGATTTTTCCCTCATTGGAATTTTGTCCCGTATATCTGCGATTCTGGCGGAAAACAAAATCGGCATCTTTGCGGTGTCAACGTATAATACAGATTATATACTGGTGAAAAAGGAAAATTATCAGAAAGCGTTGAGGGCATTGGCAGCAGAAGGGTATAAAGTTATTTAATAATAAAAGTGCAAAAGGGGGCTTTGTTATGTCCATTACAGCTACAGAGTTAAAGAAAAACCTTGGAAAATATCTAATTCTTTCGGCCACAGAAGATGTCTTTATTACAAAAAATGGAAGAGTCATAGCAAAGTTGACAAATCCGTATCAGAATCGGGTTGATACAGCGAAGTCTTTATTTGGCATTTTACCGGAAAATGCTGATTTTGAAGAGACACGGGATGAAAGGCTGAAATCTAAATGATGAAAATTCTTATTGATACGAATATTATTATTGATGCATTAACTGGACGAGAGCCGTTTAGAAATTCTGCCGAACAAATTTTTATGTTGGCGGCGAATCAGGCTGCAGATATGTTTATTACAGCAAGTTCTGCAACGGATATTCAAAATTATATGAACTTTTTAATATTTTGGATGTGAACAGGGCAGATTGCGTTGACGCATTGTCCATGGGTATGAAAGATTATGAAGATGCGTTTGTGTCATGCTGTGCTTGTCGAAATCGGATGCAGTATATTGTGACAAGAAATATAAGGGATTATGAGCAATCCAAAGTTCCGGCAATTTTACCGGATGATTTTATTCGATTGGTCTCAGAAGATGAAGAGTAGGAGCAAGGCTGCCGGCCGTTGGGCCAGCGGCCTTTAAATGCTTTAGAAGAAATATATATGAAAAAAAGAAAAATCTCTCTTGACCCTTACGGAACGTCATAGGATAGGATGAATATCAGGAACAGGAGGACACAGGATGAGAACGGTAAAAGAAGTATCTGAATTGACGGGTATCAGCGTGCGCACGCTTCATTATTACGATGAAATCGGGCTGTTTGAGCCGACGATTGTGAGTGAGGCAGGATACCGGCTTTATGACGATAAAGCATTGGAAGTATTGCAGCAGATATTATTCTTCCGGGAATTTGACATGCCATTAAAGGAAATCAAAAACATCATGGAGAATCCTGACCTGGATAAAAATCAGCTGCTCCGCAGTCAGAAGCAGGTGTTGGTTCTGAAAAAAGAGCGGCTGGAACGAATCATTGCAAGTATCGATGATATTCTGAGAGGAGAGAACAGGATGGATTTTGAAATTTTCAGTAAAGAGGACATTGAACGGCTGTATAGTGCCATGGTTGAAAAAATGTCGGAGAAGAATAAAGAGGTTTTCATCGACAAGTACGGAAGTATGGATAAGTATAAAGCGCATTTTATGGAAAGAGCTTCCGGTGAAAGGGCGCAGAAAAATTACGCGAAGCTGGTGGAATGGTACGGAGATAAAGACAGCGCATTAGCTGCAGGGATAAACCCGGAAAATCCGCAGATTATGGAAGCCTACTCCAAACGTTCTGATGCGGTTCTGCGAAAATTGGCAGCAAAAAACGGCACGGATGCTCAGAGCTTTGAGGTGAAAGAAATTGTGGGAGAGCTGGATTTTGTGTTTAAACAGCTTTATCAAATGAAGGATATCACCGCGTTGATGATGGAAATGGCTGACTTGTACAAAAATGATGCGGATTTTCAGAAAAAGAATGATGCGGTTTACGGCGAGGGGTCAACACGATATATCGGCGAAGCCATAGAAGCATTTTATAAAAGATAAAAGACATATTCTCAGAGAATAGGAATCAGAGAGAAAACAACAAAAATTCTTCCCTGCGGAGTCTCTTGATCGGGGCTTTTGCAGAGAAGAATTTTTCATTTTATCAGCTTACCACGTTAATTGGTGTTCCGCTCAGATAGTTTTTGATATCGTCGGCGAGGATGGAAACGAGACGCTGACGGGTTTCCAGGCCTCTCCAGCCCATATGCGGGGTGAGAATGACATTTTCCATCTGGTAGAGCGGATTGTCTTCAGACGGAGGTTCAACTTCCTGAACATCCAGACCGGCCCCGGCGATGCGTCCTTCTTTTAAAGCTTCGATTAAAGCTTCTTCATCGATCAGCGGACCGCGGGCGGTGTTGATGATAAAAGCGGTCGGTTTCATCAGTGCCAGTGTTTCTTTATTAATGATATGCCGTGTCTGAGACATCAGCGGACAGTGAAGAGTTACATAATCACTCTGGGAGAGAACTTCTTCAAGTGTTGTAAAATGAATTCCCGGCTCATCGCCTTTTGCATTGACATCATAGGCCAGAATTTTCATTCCGAGAGCCTGGGCTACTTTGATAACTTCACGGCCGATATGTCCGGCGCCGATAACACCCAATGTCTTGTCATTGATTTCCACATGGTCAACCTGCATACATTTGGTGAAATTGTCGTGATTGCCTTCTGTCAGCATGGCAATTTGTTTCCGCATGGAAGAACTGAGATTCATAATCATCATAATGGCTGTGTGGGCCACACGTTCGGTGCTGTAGGACGGTACATTACACACGGTAATCCCTTTTTCTCTGGCGGCATCCAGATCCAGATTGTTGTATCCTGTACCCGCTTCGCAGATCAGCTTTACCGAATCCGGAAACTGGCGGATAATATCGCCGGAAACCGGCATTTCTTTGGTAACAACAATGTCAAAGCCCTGGATTCTTTCCAGAATCTGTGATGGTTCGGTCTGTTCATAAACTTTGACTTCGTCAGACAGGATGGAATAGTCCAGACGGTTGTCATAATTCATACGTTCTCCATTTAATACGACTGTTTTTGCATTCATTTGTAAAAACCCCCTTTACGTGTATACATTCAGTATACAGGAATATGTGCCGGGAAACAAGCGGGAAAAGGCAGATTAAAAACAGGGGTTGACAATTTATATAATGGTAGTAAAATATTTCTTTGTAAATAGTTAACTATGTTAAATAATAACCTTGTTAACTAAAAGAGGTGAAACGATGGAAAGTAAAGAGATACAGGAAGAAATGTTCCGGGCCATGTTCCGACTGAGACATTTAAACATGAGCAGTATGTTGACAGATATCTCGATTGGCGAATACAAGATATTGGAAATATGTTCCGGATGTCCGAAGTGCGGCACTGACGAGGATGGAACCTATGTATCCGGTATGGCGGAGAAAATGCGAGTTTCTGCTCCGGCTGTCAGTCGGCTGCTGAAAGGTATGGAAGGAAAAAATTATATTACCCGGCATGCCGATGCAAAGGATCGGCGAAATACCCGTGTGTTTATCACAGAAAAGGGGAAAGAAAAACGAGAAGAATGCCGGAAAGTGCTTTGTAATTTTACCGAACAGGTTATTGGCCGGATGGGAGAAGAAAATATGCTGCAGCTTCTGAATCTTTTTAACCAAATGTTAGGTGTTATGGAAGATGAACTGAAAAAGACAGAGAAAGGAGACCGGATATGTTAAAAATTTTCAGCTATCTGAAAAATTCAAAGGCCATGGTGCTTGCGATTATTCTGCTGTTGGTTATCCAGGCAGGATGCGATTTGTCCCTGCCCCAGTATACGTCGGATATTGTCGATATTGGGATCCAGCAAGGCGGAATTGAGCGGGCAACTCCGGAAAAAATGCGGAAGGAGACCTATGATAATCTGTGCCTTTTTATGACGGATGAAGAAATTCAGCAGGTGGAACCCTATTATGCAGAGGATGAAGAGGAAAATTATGTGCTGAATACGAATGATAAGGAAACCCTTGATCAGATGGACAGCATTCTCGGAATGCCGATGCTTATTATAGCTTCCCTGGAAGAGTCCGGAGAGATGGATATAAATCAGATTCGTCAGGCCGTGGATGCGGGGATGGTGAGTAAGGAGGAAATGGTTGCCAAACGGGATGAAATCGAGGCTTCCTTTGGGGATATGAGTGAGTCCATTGTTCAGCAGAAAGCCATTCTTCTTGTGAAGGAAGAATATGAGGCCCTCGGAATGAATCTGGATGATATTCAGATGGGGTATCTGAAAACAAAGGGAATTCAGATGGTTGGCCTGGCTGTGTTGATGATGGCAGCCTCCATTCTTGTGTCCCTGTTTGCAGCAAAAGTGGCTGCAGGTGTGGGCCGGGATTTGAGAAAAAGTGTGTTTAATAAGGTTGTTTCCTTCTCAAATGCCGAGATGGATAAATTTTCAACAGCCTCGCTGATTACCCGAAGTACCAATGATATCCAGCAGATTCAGATGGTAGAAGTTATGCTTCTGCGTATGGTGTTCTATGCCCCGATTATCGGTATCGGCGGTATTTTCAAAGTTCTGAATACAAAAACGGGAATGAGCTGGATTATTGTTGTAGCCGTTGCGGCAATTATGGCGCTGGTTCTTGTACTGATGTCCATGGCTATGCCGAAATTTAAGAAAATACAGGATTTGGTGGACCGACTGAACCTTGTATCCAGAGAAATTCTTACCGGTATTCCGGTTATTCGGGCTTTTAGCCGGGAGAAACATGAAGAACAGCGGTTTGATGTGGCAAATACAAATCTGATGAAAACCCAGTTGTTTACTAACCGGGTAATGACCTTTATGATGCCGGCTATGATGTTTATTATGAATGGTATCAGTGTATTGATCGTATGGAACGGCTCCCATGGTATTAATCAGGGAAATCTTCAGGTTGGAGATATGATGGCATTTATTACTTATACAATGCAGATCGTTATGGCATTCCTGTTGTTGACCATGATTTCCATTATGCTTCCGAGAGCCGGTGTCGCTGCGGATCGTATCGATGAAGTATTAAAGACTGAGCCATCGATTCATGATGCGGAGCAGGTTCGGGATGACGAGCTGAAAGATGCCAAAGGCTATGTGGAATTTAAGGATGTCTGTTTCCGGTATCCGGGAGCCAGTGAAGATGCCCTGGAACATATCAGTTTTACGGCAAAACCGGGAGAGACAACGGCCATTATCGGAAGTACGGGCTGCGGTAAATCAACAATGATTCATTTGATTCCGAGATTTTACGATGTGACCGGCGGTGCTATCAGCATTGACGGCATTGATATCCGGGAACTTTCAAGAAATAAAGTGCGGAGCCTTCTCGGCTTTGTGCCGCAGAAGGGGATATTGTTCTCAGGTACGATTGAATCCAATCTGAAATTCGGAGGCGACTGGATTACGGATGAAGCGATGAAATCTGCTGCAGAAGTGGCCCAGGCTGCAGAGTTTATAGAGACAAAGAAGGATGCGTATCAAAGTCCGATCGCTCAGGGCGGAACCAATGTTTCCGGCGGACAGAAACAGCGTCTGTCCATTGCCAGAGCCATTGCAAAGAATCCAAAGATATTCTTATTTGATGACAGTTTTTCTGCGCTGGACTATAAAACGGATGTGGTCCTGAGAAAGGCATTGAAGGAAAAGGTTTCCGATGCGACGGTCATCATCGTGGCCCAGCGAATCAGCACCATCCTTCATGCAGATCAGATCGTTGTTTTAGAGGATGGTCATGTGGCCGGAATCGGACGGCATGAAGAACTTCTGGAAAGCTGCGAAGCTTATCAGGAAATTGCAAAATCCCAGTTATCTGAATCCGAGTTGAAAGGAGGCCGTGCATCATGAGTGAAGAAAGAAGAAGACCAATGAGAGGCCACGGACCGATGGGTCGGGGAATGATGCCGGGAGAAAAGGCAAAGGATTTTAAAGGCAGTGCCGGAAAGCTGTTAAATTATATGGGCCGCTATAACATTGCTCTTGTATTTGTTTTTATATTTGCCATTTGCAGTACGGCCTTTAATATTGTCGGACCAAAGATTTTGAGTAAGGCGACCACAGAAATTTTCAATGGCCTTATGTCAAAACTTTCCGGCGGCGACGGGATTGACTTTGGAAAAATCGGAAGAATCCTTCTTATATTAATAGGTCTTTATGCTGTCAGTGCCTGCTTTTCATTTATACAGGGCTGGCTGATGACGGGAATTTCTCAGAAAATGTGTTTTCGGATGCGTAAGGAAATTTCCGAGAAGATCAACCGGATGCCGTTGGAATATTTTGAATCCAGAACGGTCGGTGAGGTTTTATCCCGGATTACTAATGATGTGGATACTTTGGGGATGAGCTTGAACCAGAGTGTGACCCAGTTGATCACATCAATTACAACGGTGATCGGTATTATGATTATGATGCTCAGCATCAGTCCGTTGATGACACTGATCGCCATTGTTATTTTACCGGTATCCTTGATTTTAATTACAACTGTTGTCAAATCCTCTCAGAAATATTTCCGTACCCAGCAGGAATATCTGGGCCATATCAATGGCCAGGTAGAGGAGGTCTACAGCGGTCAGAATATTGTTAAAGCCTTTGACAGAGAGGAAGAAGTTCTCAAAGAATTTTCGGAGACCAACGATACTCTCTATGATTCGGCATGGAAATCTCAGTTCTTTTCCGGAATGATGCAGCCAATCATGAATTTTGTCGGAAATCTGGGATATGTGGCCGTAGCTGTTGTCGGCGGATATCTGACCATTCGGGGAAGTATTGAAATCGGTGACATTCAGGCATTTATCCAGTATGTGCGCCAGTTTACGCAGCCGATTTCCCAGGTGGCCCAGGTGTCCAACATGCTCCAGTCTATGGCAGCCGCTTCCGAGCGCGTGTTTGAATTTCTGGCCGAACCGGAGGAAGATATTATCGTGGAAAATCCGGTACATCTTGAAAATCCGGAAGGTCGTGTTTCCTTTGAACATGTACGTTTTGGTTATAAGCCAGACAAGATGATTATTCATGATTTCAGCTGTGATGTGGAGCCGGGGCAAATGGTAGCTATTGTCGGACCGACGGGAGCCGGAAAGACGACCATGGTCAAACTGCTTATGCGTTTCTACGATGTGAATGATGGCAGTATTTTAGTGGATGGTCACAATATTAAAGACTTTAATCGGGGAGAACTCCGGGAATTGTTTGGAATGGTCCTTCAGGATACCTGGTTGTTTAAAGGAACCATCATGGAAAATATTCGTTACGGCCGTCTGGATGCGACGGATGAAGAAGTTATTGCGGCGGCGAAGGCAGCCCATGCTCATCGATTTATTCAGACCCTTCCGGGGGGATATCAGATGGAATTAAATGAAGATGCCAGCAATGTTTCCCAGGGACAGAAACAGCTCCTGACCATTGCCCGGGCTATTCTGGCGGACAATCCGGTCCTGATTCTTGATGAAGCGACCAGCTCCGTAGATACCCGGACCGAAGAACGGATTCAGAAAGCCATGAATAATCTGATGAAAGGACGGACCAGTTTCGTTATCGCCCATCGATTATCTACGATTAAAGATGCCGATGTGATTCTCGTTATGAAAGACGGAGATATCATTGAGCAGGGCAATCATGAAGAACTGCTTAGAAAAGGCGGATTTTATGCAGAGTTGTATAATTCCCAGTTTGAGGAAACGGCCTGACGTTTTTATACAGAAAAAAGCCCGGCCTGTGGTGTTTTGCCGCAGGCCGGGCTTTTTGAGTTCAAACACTAAGGCTAGAGATTCAGATCCAACCTCCGTCGAGTGTGATGATCTGGCCGGTCAGATAGGCGTGTTCTCCAGCTAACTGGAGGGCCAGACGGCCGACTTCCTCCGGTGTGCCCATCCGGCAGGATGGAATTTCATCAATGAGCTGGATTCGTTCTTCTTCGGATAAGAAGTGATTCATTTCTGTGTCAATGGCGCCGCAGGCGATGGCATTGACGGTAATGTGGCTTGGGGCCAGTTCTTTGGCCAAAGCTTTTGTGAAAGCATTCATGCCGCCTTTGGATGCCGAGTAGGCAACTTCACAGGAAGCGCCGCAATTACCCCAGACGGAAGAAATATTGATGATACTTCCTGACTGGCGGGTGACCATGTCAGGAATTACCTGTTTACAGCAGTTAAAAACCGATGTAAGATTGGTTTGCATGATTTCGTTCCATTCTTCGGCACTCATATCGCTGAGCAGGCCTATATGAGAAATACCTGCGTTATTGACGAGACAATCGATCGGCCCCAGAACGTTTCGGGCTTCGGTCACAAATTGCAGTGCGTCGTCATAATGACCCATGTCACCAATAAAGGTATAACATTGGCATCCCATGGCTTCAATATGTTTTTTCACATAGGATAAATCGTCTTTATTATTCTTACAGCAGATACCAACGGACCATCCGGCGCCGGCAAAGGCCTCGGCAACGGCCTGTCCGATGCCTCTGGAAGCACCGGTAATTAGGGCAGTTTTGTGTATCATAGTCTATTTCCTTTTACAATTTTATTAAATATTGCTGAGTAATTTTGATTATAGCATAAAATAGCAAAGAATGTATACATTTTTAATAAAAAGTATCAGAAAAATTTGGTTAAAATTAAATTGTGAAATGTGCTAAAATTCATAAATGAAATTATTTTGTAACAAATTTGTAATTTACATGGGTCTGTTTTATAAAAACGGATAAAAAAACCTTTACTTTTTGGCATATTTGCACTATTATATAAAAAGGAGTTGATATGAACAGGACTATATGATAATAAGTAAGGGTGGTAAAAATGATTTCAAATCAGATTTTACAGACGACGATGGAAGGTTTAAAAGCTATTACCAGAGTTGATTTGTGTGTTATGGATACCGAGGGGAAGGTTTTGGCATCCACAATGAATAATGCGGAAGAATATGAAAATGCTGTTTTAGATTTTGTCAATTCTCCTGCAGATAGTCAGGTACTCAGTGGCTTTCAGTTTTTTAAAGTATTTGACGAGCATCAGCTCGAGTTCGTTATTCTGGCCAAAGGGGACAGTGACGATGTTTATATGGTTGGAAAAATTGCTTCATTCCAGACACAGAATTTGCTTGTAGCTTATAAAGAGCGTTTTGATAAGGATAATTTCATTAAGAATCTTCTTTTGGACAATCTGCTCTTGGTGGATATTTATAATCGTTCAAAGAAGCTGCGGATTGATACCGATGCTCGCCGGATTGCAATCATTATTGAATTAAACAGCGAGAAAGAATTAAATGGTCTTGAGATTGTGCGTGGCATTTATACGGGCAAGACAAAGGACTTTATTACGGCGGTTGACGAGAAGAGTGTCATCCTTGTCCGCGAAGTGAAAGAGAGCGAGAATTATGAAGCTTTATCCAAATCCTGTAAAGGACTTCTGGATATGCTCCACAGTGAGGGGCTGACAAAGTGCCGGATAGCCCTCGGAACGATTGTATATGAGATTAAAGATGTTTCCCGTTCTTATAAAGAAGCGAAGATGGCCTTGGATGTGGGTAAGATTTTCTATAGTGAGCGTGCTATTGTAGCTTACAGCAATCTGGGTATCGGACGTTTGATCTATCAACTTCCTGTGCCGCTGTGTAAGATGTTCATTAAGGAAATTTTTGACGGCAAATCTCCGGATGACCTGGATGAGGAAACGTTGATAACGATCAATAAGTTTTTTGAAAACAGTCTGAATGTTTCTGAGACTTCCAGACAGTTATATATTCACCGTAATACGTTGGTTTACCGTCTGGATAAGCTTCAGAAGAGTACAGGATTGGATCTGAGGGTGTTTGAAGATGCGATCACATTTAAGATTGCGCTGATGGTTGTCAAATATATGAGATATATGGAGACATTTGAATATTAAAAAGATTTAAAGCAAGGTACTGGCGATAAAAGGAGGTTACAACGTGATTGTTTTAGATAACGTTTGCAAAACTTATAGCACAGGTGTGTCTGCTTTAAATGGTGTTAACCTTAGAATTCGTAAAGGCGAATTTGTATTTATCGTGGGGAGCAGCGGTTCGGGGAAAACAACACTGTTTAAATTGTTATTAAAAGAGCTGGAACCATCTTCCGGAAAGATTTATATCAACAGTCAGAATATCGGTCGTCTGCGTCGGCGGAAAATTCCAAAGATGCGTCGGGGAATCGGTGTCGTTTTTCAGGATTTCCGTTTGTTAAAGGATCGGAATGTCTATGAAAATATCGCATTCGCTCAGCGAGTCATAGGTAAACCGGCGAAGGTCATCAAGGAGACCGTACCGCAGATGCTTACGCTGATCGGATTGGCTGATAAGGCAGAATCCATGCCGAATGAATTGTCCGGTGGTGAGCAGCAGAGAGTTTCTCTGGCCAGAGCACTGGTGAATAATCCGCCGATTTTACTGGCCGATGAGCCGACGGGAAATCTGGATCCGGCGAATGCATGGGAGATTATGAAACTCCTGGAGGATATTAATAAACGAGGAACCACGGTAGTCGTTGTTACCCATAATCGGGATATTGTTGAACGTATGCAGAAACGGGTTATTACGATAGACAAAGGTGTGGTTGTCAGCGATGAAAAAGGTGGAATAACAAATGATTGGTAGAATGTTTTACGCAATTCGGCAGGGCTTTAAAAATATTGGCCGTAATCGGTTATTTTCCCTGGCGTCTGTTGGAACAATCACTGCATGTTTGTTTATATTTGGCATATTTTATTGTATTGTGGCCAATTTTCAATATATGGTGCATGCGGCGGAGAGCAATGTAGGCGTAACGGTTTTTTTTGATGAGACAACAACGGAAGAAGAGATGCTGGAAATTCAGCGTTTGATCGATGTGCGGGAAGAGGTCAGTTCAACGACCTATATTTCTGCAGACCAGGCATGGCAGAACTTCAAGCAGGATTATTTTCCGGACGGTGATGAAGGAATCCTTGCCGGACTGGACCAGGATAATCCGCTAGTGGATTGTGCCAGTGTTCAGGTTTATTTAGCTGATACATCCAGACAGGCCGAACTGATATCTTATATCAAAGGACTGGATGGGGTTTCGGAGGTCAATGCCTCGGATATGATTGCAGACAGCTTTACGAATTTCAGCCGTCTGATTGGATATGTATCTATTGGTATTATTTTAATTTTGGTATTTGTTGCAATTTTCCTGATCAGCAATACGGTCATGATCGGTATTACTGTTCGTAAAGAAGAAATTGCAATCATGAAATACATTGGTGCGACGGACTTCTTTGTCCGCGGGCCATTCCTTGTTGAAGGTATGACGATTGGTTTGATCGGCTCCGCGATTCCGGTAGTTGTTTTGCGTTTGCTTTATCCGATGGTTGTAGACTTAGTTTTGGAACACTTCTCAATAATAAACAGAATACTTACATTTATGGATGTAAATGACGTATTCAATATCCTTATTCCGATATCGCTTGCAATCGGTTTGGGTATTGGTTTTATCGGAAGTTATATGACTTTGAGAAAACATGTCAGAGTATAGGAAGGGAGAAAAGATATGAAACATTTACATACAAGGCTGCTCAGTATACTGATGGCCTTTGTAATGGCTTTTTCGTTCAGTTTAACGGCTTTGGCTGCAGATGAGAACGATAAGGAGGAAAAGGAACAGCAGATTGAGGCATTGGAACAGGAAAAGGCTGCTCAGAGCCAGGCTCTGGATTCCATGCAGACAGATAAGGCAAACACAGAGGCTGAGATTGCTGCTCTGGATGAACAGCTGACAACAGTCCAGGGCCAGATCGATACAACGAATGCAGAGCTGGAGCAGACAGAGGCCGCTTTGGAACAGACCAAAAAGGATCTGGAAGCTGCCCGTGAAAAAGAGCAGAAACAGTATGAGACTTTAAAGCTCCGTATTAAAGTTATGTATAAAAAGGGAGAGACCGGATATCTGGAAATTCTCCTGGCAGCAGAAGATATTACTTCTCTGTTAAACAGCACCGAATATATTTCAAAAATTTCGGACTATGACAGCAACCTGCTTCAGAGTCTTCAGGAGACAAGAACGCAGATTGAAGAATTGGAAAAACAGCAGGAAGAAGAAGTTTCACGTATCACTCAGCTTAAAGCAGAACTGGAATCCCAGGAAGCAGAACTGCAGGGAATTCTTGATGAAAAGGCTGCATATATCCAGTCCTTAAATGCATCGATTGAATATACGGCAGAGTATATCCAGGAATTAGAAGAAAATATTTCCATGGAGCAGCAGGCTTTAGCAGAAATCGAATCCGAGATTCGTGCAGCCGCGGAAGCAGCCGCAGCAGCTCAGGAGGCAGCAGCTTCCGGCAGCAGTAATGGTGGTGACAGTGGTTATGTAGCGGATGTTTCCAATGCCTACAAGCCATCTTATGGCGGTGGCTGGGTATGGCCGAGTGATACCACATTACTGACAGATACTTTCGGTTATCAGGATTGGCGTGGCGGCAGCCACAATGGTATTGATATCGGTGCAAGCTATGGTTCTCCGATTTATGCTGCAGCCAGCGGTACGGTATGGATTGCAGGCTACAGCAGCAGTGCCGGTAACTGGGTTGTTATCGACCATGGCGGCGGAGTGCTGAGCGTTTATATGCATGCATCCGCTCTGTATGTAAGCTCCGGTCAGTATGTCAGTGCCGGACAGTCTATTGCGGCAGTCGGAAGTACCGGATGGTCCACAGGCCCACATCTCCACTTTGGCGTCATGGTAGGATCTTCTGGCGGATATGATGGTTATTGGGTTGACCCATTGGGTTATGTCAGCCCGTGATAAATATGTACATACAAAGAGACAGGAATTATCCTGCCTCTTTTTCTGATTCCATGAAAAATCTGTGTTTTCCCTTTGCATTCTGAAATACTTGTTGTACAATAGGAGAGAATGAAAAAATGTGAGGCTATAAATATGAACAAGAAAAATTTCGCCAGTTTTGTGGCTGGTTTGGCGGTGATGGGGATTGTATGGGCCGGAGTTACAGGAGTGCAATACTATCAGAGACAGTCTGCGGGCAGACTGGGTGAACGGTATGCGGCGATTGAAGAAAAATTAGATAAAATCGATAAAATCATTGATTACAACTATCTGAATCAGGAAGATATTGATCTGGATAAGTTGGAACAGGGTATTTATGCCGGATATGTGGCAGGCCTGGAAGAGGATTACACGACCTACTATACACCGGAAGAGTTCGCTTCGGTCATGGAGTCATCCTCAGGAAAGTATTCGGGGATTGGCGCTTATGTGTCTCAGAATATGAGTACGGGAATCGTTACGATTGTGAAGCCTTTTGAGGGCGCACCGGCAGCCGAGGTCGGGATTCTAAAAGATGATATCCTCTATGCGGTGGAAGGCGAAGAGGTTACGGGTGAAGATTTGAATATGGTTGTTGCCAGGCTGAAAGGTGAGGAAGGCACGGCGGTGAATGTGACCATTTACCGGGCTTCGGAAGATCAGTATATTGATTTTGAGGTGATACGGGCGGTTGTCAATGTGCCGACAGTATCCTATAAGATGCTGGATGATCAGATAGGCTATATACAGATTTCCGAATTTGAACAGGTAACGGCAGAACAGTTTGCTGCGGCTGTGGATGATCTGGAAGCTCAGGGAATGAAGAGTCTGATCTTCGACTTACGGGACAACGGCGGCGGTCTGTTGGACAGCGTCTGCGATATTTTAGATACGGTGCTTCCGAAAGAATTACTTGTTTATACGGAAGATAAAGACGGAAACCGGAAAGAAGAATGGGCCATGGATGATGACCGGATCAATGTGCCGATGGCTGTGCTGGTTAATGGTAATACGGCCAGTGCCTCTGAGATATTTACCGGGGCTTTGAAGGATTATGATGAGGCGGAGATCATCGGAACGACTACTTTTGGAAAGGGCATTGTTCAATCCATTATCCCGATGGCTGACGGTTCGGCAATAAAACTGACCTCAGCCAAATACTATACGCCATCCGGCGTGTGTATTCACGGCACGGGCATTGAGCCGGATCAGGTGGTGGAATATGACCGAGAGACCGAAGAAGATAATCAGCTCCAGGCTGCCGTAGATTATTTAAATAGTGTGGCATATTAAAAATAAGAATGGCTTCCATCCGATAAAATTATGATCGGATGGAAGCTATTTTTGCATTTACGGGAGTACTATAGAAAATCTGATGGATATTTTGGCATGCGCTTTGTCTATGGCAATGGTTTCCAAAAGTCTCAGAGAAATTAGTTGATACATCAACTAATTCCAGACTGTAGACAAAGTCCCGGCAAAAGCCGGGCTTTTCTATGATTTAAACCG
>ENA-UONZ01001706-UONZ01001706.1-human-gut-metagenome-genome-assembly--contig:-C93old-NODE-1706-length-21509-cov-3.605668_pt1 | contig 21509 bp, 20 predicted proteins | sample MGYA00242468_ERZ724015 | MGnify/ENA metagenome assembly ERZ724015
CATTGATCGTAAAGATAGAAAGGGAAAAAATATGTACAAAGCATTTTTGATAAAATATGCAGAAATTGCAATCAAAGGAAAAAACCGTTATCTGTTTGAGGATGCATTAGTCAGCCAGATGAATCATGCGTTAAAGAAAGTAGACGGAACTTTCCGCATCCGCAAGGAGCAGGGAAGAATCTATATCGAGATGGATGGCGAATATGATTACGACGAGGCGGTAGAAGCATTAAAATGTGTATTTGGTATCGTCGGAATCTGTCCGGTTGTTATTTTAGAGGACGAGGGATTTGACAAATTAGCAGAAGAAGTGATCCATCATATTGATGAGGCTTATCCGGACAAGCATTTTACCTTCAAGGTAAATGCGAGAAGAGCGCGCAAAAATTATCCGCTTGAGTCCATGGAGATCAATGCACAGCTTGGAGAGTGCATTTTAAATGCATTCCCTGAGACACGCGTGGATGTGCACAAACCGGAAGTTGTGATCAACGTGGAGATCCGTAATCAGATCAATGTATATTCAACGGTTATTCCGGGACCGGGCGGTATGCCGGTCGGCACAAACGGAAAGGCAATGTTACTGCTTTCCGGTGGAATTGACAGCCCGGTTGCAGGTTATATGATCGCAAAACGCGGCGTGACGATCGATGCGACTTATTTCCATGCACCGCCTTATACCTCAGAGCGTGCAAAACAGAAGGTTGTGGATCTTGCAAAGATCGTTGCAAAATATTCCGGACCGATCAACTTGCATGTTGTCAACTTTACGGATATCCAGCTTTATATCTACGAGCAGTGTCCGCATGAGGAGTTAACGATCATTATGCGCCGTTATATGATGAAGTTAGCAGAGCATTTTGCAAAAGAAAATAAATGTCTGGGTCTGATCACAGGAGAAAGTATCGGTCAGGTGGCAAGCCAGACTATGCAGTCGCTTGCAGCGACAAATGAGGTCTGCACGATGCCGGTATACCGTCCGTTAATTGGTTTTGACAAGCAGGAGATTGTTGAGATCTCTGAGAAGATCGATGCATATGAGACATCGATCCTTCCGTTTGAGGACTGCTGTACCATTTTCGTTGCAAAACATCCGGTCACAAAACCGAGCCTGAATGTGATTCATAATGATGAGAAGAAACTTTCTGAGAAGATCGATGAATTGATGCAGAAAGCGATTGATACGGTCGAAGTGATCCATATCGAAGCGTAGAAAACGGGTTCCAGGGCGAAAGATGTGTCAGAAATGCAGGCAGTTTATTTTTTGATACATCTTTTGATCAGGGCACCACAATAAAAGGACAACAAAAAACCACAGGTATATAACCTGTGGTTTATGTTCCATCTATGTGACATCGTAAATGGTATGACATCTGATCTGTGATTAGATTAAGTATGGTTTTAATGTTTCCATAATCTCATCAACATTAGCTTCAGCATGGATTGCTAAATCGATCGGTTTGGATAAGTCTAAGCTGAAGATACCCATGATGGATTTTGCGTCGATAACGTCTCTACCGGAGATTAAATCGAAATCATACTCATACTGTGTGATCGCATTGACAAATGATTTCACTTTGTCGATAGAATTTAAAGAAATCTGTACTGTTTTCATGATGAAAAACCTCCTTAAAATTAGCTGTTAAAGTTATCTTTATAGTAATGGTTTTTCGTGGAAAAGTCAACAAGTAAATAGATATTATGGAGGTAAAAAATGAAAAAAGCAGCACTGCACAATCTGGGGTGCAAAGTAAATGCATATGAGACGGAAGCTATGCAGCAGATCCTTGAAAATGCAGGATATGAGATCGTTCCTTTTACAGAAATTGCAGACGTATATGTGATCAATACCTGTTCCGTAACCAATATGGCAGACCGCAAATCAAGACAGATGTTTCACCGTGCAAAAAAGATGAATCCGGATGCCATTGTAGTGGGAGCCGGCTGTTATGTGCAGACAAAAGAGGCACAGGCATTGGTGGATGAAAGTATTGATATCGTGATCGGAAATAACCAGAAGCATGAATTGGTTACACTGTTGAATGAGTATGAAAAAGAACACACAAAACAGGCACAGATTGTTGATATCAATCACGAAAAACAGGAGTATGAAGAACTGCATTTAAAGAAAACGGCAGAGCATACACGTGCGTTTATCAAGGTACAGGATGGCTGCAATCAGTTCTGCAGTTACTGCATCATTCCGTTTGCAAGAGGACGTGTCAGAAGCCGCAAAATGGAAGATGTGTTAAATGAGATAAATGAACTTGCAAAAAGTGGATATAAAGAGGTCGTGTTAACCGGGATCCATTTAAGTTCCTACGGAGTCGATACCGGAGAAACGTTACTTTCCCTGATTGAACATGTACATGAAATCGAGGGAATCGAGCGTATCCGTCTTGGCAGTTTAGAGCCGCGTATTGTGACAGAAGACTTTGCAAAACGGTTATCGGAGCTTACAAAAATATGTCCACATTTCCATCTGTCTTTACAGAGTGGCTGTGACAGTGTCTTAAAGCGGATGAACCGCAGATATGATACGGCAGAATATGAGGCGGGCTGTGATCTGCTGCGCAAATATTTTACGCATCCTGCGATCACGACCGATGTGATCGTTGGTTTTCCGGGAGAGACGGAAGAAGAGTTTAAAATTACAGAAGAATATCTGAAAAAAATATATTCGGTGCGTGAAGGTACAAAGGCAGCAGTCATGCCGGATCAGGTGTCGGAGCAGAAAAAGACAGAGAGAAGTAATATTCTTCTGTCACTGGAAAAGAAAATGTCTGAAGAATTCCGGAATTATTATGTCGGAAAAGAAAAGACGGCACTGTTAGAGGAAGAACTTGTGGTAGACGGAAAAACGTATTTTACCGGATACACAAAAGAGTATGTCAAAGTGGCATTTGAGACAGAAGAAAATATGACCAATCAGTTTGTGACTGGAAAAATAAAAGGAAAATTAAAAGACGATATTTATCTTTTGGTTGAATTTTAGGACAAACTATATTAAAATAAAAACAAGCAATGCTTTTTATAGCAGGTATAAGGGCGTGAAAAATATGCAGAATATCAATAATACACAATATTTCAGAGTGGAGAAAGAGCCGGAGTTAAAGGTTGGTGACGTGCTTACGATCGTATATCGTGCACTGAGCGAGAAAGGCTATAATCCTGTGAATCAGATTGTTGGATATATTATGTCTGGAGATCCCACATATATTACCAGTCATAATAATGCAAGAAGCCTGATCATGAAAGTGGAACGTGACGAACTGGTCGAAGAAGTTTTAAAGGCTTACATCAAAAATAATCATTGGGAATAGGAAGTTTATGCGGATTTTAGGTTTGGATTTTGGCTCTAAGACTGTCGGTTTGGCAGTCAGCGATGAGCTTTTATTAACTGCGCAGGGACTGGAGATCATAAGACGCCAGTCCCCTAATAAACTACGCCAGACTTTGGCGAGGATCGAAGCGATTATCGCGGAATATCAGGTGGAGTGTATTGTTCTGGGTTATCCGAAAAATATGAATAACACAGAGGGAGAGCGTTGCGAGAAGACAAAAGAGTTTAAAGAGATGTTAGAGAGACGGACAGGTTTAGAAGTCATATTGTGGGATGAGAGACTGACGACTGTTTCCGCAGATAAACACATGATGGAGTCCGGTATCCGCAGGGAAGACCGCAAGAAGTATGTCGATGAGATTGCGGCAGTCTTTATTTTGCAGGGATATCTGGATTATCGGAGTATGCACGTAGAAAAGTAAACAGGTTCTGACAAAAACCGCAGGTTTTCGAATGCGGTTTTTGTGTTATGCATGGAGGATGCACATGGAAAAAGTAACATTTGTGGACCCACAGACAAAAGAGAGTATTGATTTTTTTGTTGTGGAGGAGACACAGGTAAACGGTACGCGTTATTTTTTTGTCACGGAAGAGGAAGATGGCGACTGTGATGCGTACATTTTGAAGGAGGTCGCCACAGAGGACGATGACGTTGTGTGCGAGATGGTAGACGACGACACGGAACTTGCGGCAGTAGGTAAAATATTTTCAGAATTGATAGAGGATGCGGACATTGAATATGAAAGAGAATAAGGAGGCAGGAATCAGCCAGAATGATTCAAAAAAAGCAGAGAGACCGGAACGAAAAAAGAGAACCAGTGTAAAAGAGAACAAAAAAGAAAAAACTTCAAAACTTAAGATCATTCCGCTTGGCGGCTTAGAGCAGATCGGAATGAATATTACTGCTTTTGAGTACGAAGACAGCATCATTGTAGTGGACTGTGGTCTGTCTTTCCCGGAAGATGACATGTATGGAATCGATCTTGTCATCCCGGATGTGACTTATCTGAAAGATAATATTGATAAAGTCAAGGGATTTTTCATTACACACGGACATGAGGATCATATCGGAGCGATTCCGTATGTCTTAAGGGACATCAATGTTCCGATTTATGCGACAAAGCTTACCATCGGTATCATTGAACACAAGTTAAAAGAACATAATATGCTGACAAAAGTGAAACGCAAGGTGGTAAAATACGGACAGCATATCAATTTAGGCTGTTTCCGCGTGGAGTTCATCCGTACGAACCACAGTATTCAGGATGCAGCAGCGCTTGCCATTTATTCACCGGCAGGTATCGTTGTGCACACAGGTGACTTCAAGGTGGATTACACACCGGTATTTGGAGATGCCATCGATTTACAGCGTTTTGGTGAGATCGGTAAAAAAGGTGTACTTGCACTGTTATGTGACAGTACCAACGCAGAGCGCAAGGGATTTACCATGTCAGAAAAGACAGTCGGCAAGACCTTTGATGAGATCTTTGCAGATCACAAGAATACGAGGATCATCATTGCAACATTTGCGTCTAACGTAGACCGTGTACAGCAGATCATTAATACAGCTTATAAATACGGCAGGAAAGTTGTCGTGGAAGGACGCAGTATGGTGAATATCATCGGCATTGCGTCGGAGCTTGGCTACATTAATATTCCGGACAATACGCTGATCGATATTGAAGAACTGAAAAATTATCCGGATGAGAAAACGGTTATGATCACGACCGGAAGCCAGGGAGAGTCCATGGCGGCATTGTCCCGTATGGCCTGTGGCATGCATAAAAAAGTTACGATCAAACCTAACGATACGATCGTGCTCAGTTCCAACCCGATCCCGGGAAATGAAAAGGCAGTTTCCGGTATTATCAATGAGCTTTCCATGAAGGGTGCAAACGTTATTTTCCAGGACGTACATGTATCCGGTCATGCCTGTCAGGAAGAGATCAAACTGATCTACTCCCTGGTAAAACCGAAGTATGCCGTTCCGGTGCATGGAGAGTACCGTCATCTTTTGGCACAGGCGAGAGTGGCAGAAGGACTTGGCATCAACAAGGACAATATCTTTATCCTGACCTCTGGTGATGTGCTTGAATTAGATGACGAAAAAGCAGAAGTGACAGGAAGAGTCCATGTAGGTGATATCATGGTCGACGGACTCGGTGTCGGTGATGTCGGCAACATCGTACTCCGCGACAGACAGCATCTTGCGGAAGATGGAATCATCATTGTCGTTCTGACATTAGAGAGCGGTTCCGGACAGGTGCTTGCGGGACCGGATATCGTATCCCGTGGATTTGTCTATGTCAGAGGTGCAGAGAGTCTGATGGAGGATGCAAAGCATCTGCTTGAAGATAAGATGCAGTATTGTATGGATAAAGGAATCACCGACTGGGGCAAGATCAAAAATGAGATCAAGGATTCTTTAGGTGATTTCGTGTGGAAAGAGACAAAGCGCAGACCGATGATCATGCCGATCATTATGGAAGTGTAGGAAGGACAGATGTATCATGAGCAGAATGGATGAAGCCATGCAGGAACTGGTGGATGCAATCAAATTCAGCGAGGAATATATCAGATATCAGGATATCAAAAACAGAGTGCACAATCAGCCGCAGTTAGAGCAGCAGATCCACGCATTTCGCCACAAAAATTATCTGTTACAGAACAGTGATGGAAATGTGGATCTTTATGATGCGACGGATAAGATGGAACAGGAATACCGTGAGTTTCGGAAAAATCCACTTGTCGCAGAATATCTTGCAGCAGAAAATGCTTTTTGCCGTGTGGTGCAGAAGGTCAACTGGACGCTGATCGAAGAACTGGATTTTGAAGTTGGATTTGAGGAATAGTCTGGAGGATTTCATATGAAGCTGAATAAACTGGTATTAAAATTTGTCAGCATCAGTTTTTCGATTCTGGTCATGTTACTTGTTGTGATCGGTTTGATAAAGCTGGGCAGTTTTTGCTATGATTTCGGCTATCGGGTGTTTACCGAAGGACCGGTGGAAGAAAAGCCTGGAACCGATGTGACCGTAGATGTAACGGGAGATCTGTCGGAATATCAGATTGGTAAGCTGTTAAAGAAAGAGGTGCTGATCCGCGATGCGAATCTGTTTTATGTACAGCTTCGTATGTCAGCGTATCATGGAAAGTTAAAAACAGGAACCTACACGTTAAATACATCCATGACAGCGAAAGATATGATGGTGGTTATGGCGGCAGAATCTGAGGAGAGTACGGAAAGCACAGAACAAAGAACAGATCTGGATTCATCGGACGGAACATCTTCGGATGATACCGGGGCGGATGATGCCGGAGAAGAAGGTCAGAACACAGATGAAAATGAACAGGCAGGAGCAGTCGAGTGATAGTAGATGAACGTCTGGTCACCTATATCAATTCGCTTGATACGGGGAATACCAGTATTTTAGATCAGATAGAACAGGAAGCACTAGATAGTTATGTGCCGATCATAAGGAAAGAGATGCAGCAGTTTTTAAAGCTGCTTCTTGCAATGAAACGTCCGATGCGGATCCTTGAAGTGGGGACCGCAGTCGGATTTTCTGCCATTTTGATGGCGGAATATGATCCGGTGCCGTGTGAGATTACAACGATTGAGAATTATGAAAAGAGAATTCCAATTGCAAAAGAGAATTTTATACGTGCAGGGAAAGAAAAACAGATTATGCTGTTAGAAGGAGATGCGGCGCAGATTCTTCCGACATTGACGGAAACCTATGATTTTATTTTTATGGATGCCGCAAAAGGACAGTATATTCATTTCATGCCGGATATTTTAAGACTGCTTGGCTCCGAAGGAACATTGGTTTCTGACATGGAGATATCATAGAGTCCCGTTTTGCAGTTACGAGGAGAAACCGCACGATTCATAAGAGAATGCGCGAATATCTGTATGAACTGACACATGACGAGCACCTTGTTACGGCAGTTTTGCCGATTGGTGACGGAGTTACGGTCAGCACATGGAAGAAATAGAAAGGGCGTATCTGAGAAAGATACGAAAGGATAGATAAGTTATGAGAAGACCGGAACTTTTGATACCGGCAAGCAGCCTTGAGGTGCTAAAAATTGCAGTGATCTATGGTGCAGATGCTGTGTATATCGGTGGCGAAGCATTTGGACTTCGTGCAAAAGCCAAGAATTTTTCCATGGAGGAAATGAGAGAAGGAATCCGTTTTGCACATGATCATGAGGTAAAAGTATATGTGACAGCAAATATCCTTGCACATAATGATGATTTAGAGGGTGTAAGGGAATATTTTAAAGAGTTAGATTCTTTTGAAAAAGAAGAAAAACCGGATGCACTTATCATCGCAGATCCTGGTGTGTTTATGATTGCAAAGGAAGTCTGCCCGGATATTGAGCGCCATATCAGTACACAGGCGAATAATACCAACTACGAAACATACCGTTTCTGGTATGGACTCGGTGCAAAGCGTGTGGTATCGGCCCGTGAACTTTCTTTAAATGAAATTAAAGAACTTCGTGCAAATATACCGGATGACCTTGAGATAGAGACGTTTATTCACGGTGCAATGTGCATTTCTTATTCCGGAAGATGCCTGTTATCTAACTATTTTACCGGACGTGATGCGAATCAGGGAGCATGTACACATCCGTGCCGCTGGAAATATTCCATCGTGGAGGAAACGAGACCAAACGAGTATATGCCAGTTTATGAGAATGAGCGTGGAACTTATATTTTTAACTCCAAAGATCTTTGTATGATCGAACACATACCGGAATTAATGGAATCGGGTATTGACAGTTTTAAAATAGAGGGTAGAATGAAAACAGCACTATATGTTGCGACTGTGGCAAGAACTTACCGCAAAGCAATTGACGATTATAAAGAGTCGCCAGAACTTTACAAAAAGAATCTGCCATGGTATTTAGATCAGATATCCAACTGTACCTACCGCCAGTTTACAACCGGATTTTTCTTTGGGAAACCTTCGGATGAAGCACAGATTTACGACAATAACACCTACCTGAAAGAGTACACGTATTTGGGAATTGTTGGAGAGCAGAATGAAGAAGGACTTTACCGGAGCGAACAGCGCAATAAGTTTTCGGTTGGTGAAGAGATTGAGATTATGAAGCCGGATGGAGAAAATCTGACGGTGACTGTGAAACGGATTGTGGATGAGGATGGAGCAGATATGGAATCAGCACCGCATCCAAAACAGGTTTTATATATTGATCTGGGGCATCCGCTTGAGAAGTATGATATTTTACGAAGAAAAGAGTAGGGAGGAAAATACTCTGCCCCGAAAAATAAGGAGGATAAAAGTATGAAAAAGGAAAAATATGTGGCTTATGTAGGTACATATACTCATGAAAACAGTGTCGGAATCCATATTTATGATGTGGATGTGGCAAATGGCAGTATGAAAGAACGTAAAGTAGTACCAATCAATAACCCGTCAGATCTTGTTGTTTCAAAGGATAGAAAGTTCCTTTATTCGATTGCTGATGAAGGTGTGGAAGCATTTAAGGTTCTTCCGGATGGAGATCTTGAGGCTGTGAATAAACAGTGGATTGGCGGCATGAGAGGATGCTATGTGGAAGTGGATGATGAGAATCGTTATCTTTTCGTTGGTGGACATCATGACGGACGTGTGACGATGATGCATCTTGAAAAAGATGGAAGCATCGGAGCTATCGCAGATGGTATTTTCCATATAGGTATGGCGCGCGGAAGCGACAGACGTACCAACACACCACATGTTGACTGTGTAAAACTGACACCGGATCAGAAGTTTTTATGTGCAGTTGATAATGGATTAGACCAGGTTAAGATCTACCGTGTGGACTATACTTATGGCAAATTAAAGATGGTGGATATCATTCGTGGACCACTTGAATCTGCACCGAGAATGATTCGTTTTTCCAGAGATGGAAAATACGCATATATCCTGTATGAACTGACACATGAGATCGAGGTGTATAAGTATAGCGTTGCGAATGACCAGCCACAGTTTGATAAGATCCAGACGATCACAACACAGGGCAGGAAAGAGGAAGACATCTGTGCTGCATCCGGTATGGAGATCAGCAAGAGCGGAAAGTATCTGTTTGCTTCCAATGCCGGAGTAAATACGGTCGTAGCATATGAGATCGATCCGGATACAGGTATGCTGACACAGGAATTCCGCACAAAGGTAGACAGTGATTATCCGAAGATGTTAGCTATTTACCCGGATGAGAAACATTATCTGACCGTGAATAATACATCCAATGACATCGTATCTTACACGATCAATTATGAGAAAGGTTTTTCTCTGCAGAACGGTGCACCAGTCAAGGTTGACAAACCGAACTGTATTTATATTTTAAAATTAGAAGAATAAGAGAGATTCCGTGCATCTTATGTCACGGTAAAATACCCGCAGTATGCCAGAGATGATATGCTGTGGGTGTTTTTTATTTGTGCAATTTACCAATCAAAAAACCGGAAGCCACCTTTCGACATCCGAATCCTTGAAGGAAATAAAAATATTTCATAAATAAGAATGAGATTGCCCAAAGCGGATATAGATAATAATAGTGGATGAAAAAAGATACAGAAAAGGAAAAATGGTGGGCGATGAACAGGGAAGAACGATTGAGGCGGCAAAAGGATTTTCTGACCGGATTTGCATTCTGGGTGGTGTGGCTTGTGATTTTGTGGGTAGTGCTTAAGGCGGCAGGTTCTGTGCTGTTTCCGTTTCTTGCGGCGTTTGCGGTGGCGGTACTGCTGTCGGGAGCGGTACAGTTTATTGCGGAGCGGATGCATATTCAAAGAGGGATCGTGGCGGTCGCGGTCGTTCTTTTCTTTTATATTATTTTAGCGGTATTCCTTTATTTTGCGGGCAGTTATCTGGTGCGTCTGATTTACGATACGGCAAGGGAATTATCCGTATTTTTTTCAGATACGATCGTCCCGGTCATGCAGCGCTTTTACCAGTGGTTAGACCGCTTTGTTTCTGTATTTTATCCGACAGAACTGACAGGAAAAACATCCGGTTTACATGGAGTTGGGGAAGAGTCCGCACAGACACTGAAAAATGCAGGAAAACTGATGTCGGGGATCTCGGATGGTGTCATCGACGGGGTGTCCGGGATGGCGGCAGGAATCCCGGGATTTTTTATGAAACTTCTGATTGCGGTGATCGCGACCGTATTTATGGAACTGGAATTTCCGGAGATCAAAGCATTTTTAAAGCGGCAGATTCCGGCGGAATACCAGCGTGCGTTCCGGGATGGAAAAAATTATGTGACAGGGACGATGGGAAAATGCATTATCTCTTATTGTCTGATCTTCGGGATCACGTTTGCGGAACTTGTGGCAGGTCTGTTTTTGCTTGGAATCAAAAATGCATTTGCCATTGCATTTATTATTGCGGTACTTGATATCCTTCCGGTGCTTGGAACCGGTACAGTGCTGATCCCGTGGGCGGTACTCGCCTTCGCATCGGGAAGGATCTCTACCGGAGTCGGTGTGTTCGCGCTTTACCTTGTAATAACAGTCGTGCGGAATCTGATCGAGCCGAAACTGGTGGGAAAACAGATGGGGTTATCGCCGGTGATCATGCTGCCATGTATGCTGATCGGTTTAAAATTTTTTGGAATCATCGGTCTGTTTGTAGTACCGCTTCTGGTTTCATTTCTAAAACAGTTGAATGACAGAGGAATTATAAAAATCTTTCGTTAAGGCATTTGAAAACATAAATGGCAGAAAATAGAAAATTCCATAAGTTCCTGGAATGATAAAAATAACCTCCGCTTATAAATGAAAAAATTTTTCGCTAAAAATTGGATTTTGGGTGAAATACGGCGAAAATTGCATTGACGGAAAAATTTCTCTATGCTAAATTTACTCATGTATTTCTATCAAGTAGTGATACAGGAGGATGAAAAAATGAAGAAAGCATTAAGCGTATTATTGACAATGGGACTTACCGTTTCCATGCTGGCAGGATGTGGTTCAAATGGAGCTGCAGACAATGCATCAGCAGGCAATGCAGCAGATAACAGTGCTGCAGACAATACTGTAGCTGCGACAGAGAGCAGTGCAGCAGCCGGCGAAGCAAAATCAGCATCGGATATCAAGGTAGGTGTGATCTACATTGGTGATGAGAACGAGGGATATACAGCAGCACATATGGCTGGTATCGATCAGATGATGAGCAATCTCGGATTATCTGAGGATCAGGTCGTAGAGAAAACTCTGATCCCGGAAGATGAATCTGCTTATGATGCAGCAGTTGATTTAGCAGATCAGGGATGTAACATTATTTTCGGTACAAGCTTTGGACATGAGAGCTACCTGCTTCAGGCAGCAGCAGAGTACCCGGAGGTTCAGTTCTGCCATGCAACCGGATATCAGGCAGCATCTTCCGGACTTTCCAATATGCACAACTATTTTGATTCTATCTACGAAGCACGTTATGTTTCTGGCGTTGTTGCGGGTATGAAATTAAACGGGATGATCGCAGACGGAACCATCACAGAGGATACAGCTAAGATCGGTTATGTTGGTGCATTCCCGTATGCAGAGGTTATTTCCGGATTTACTTCTTTCTATTTAGGAGCAAAGAGCCAGTGTCCTTCCGCAACTATGGAAGTACAGTATACAAACAGCTGGGCAGATATGTCCGGTGAGGCAGAGGTAGCAGCAAAACTGATCGATGACGGATGTGTCCTGATCAGCCAGCATGCAGATACCACTGGTGCTCCAAGTACCTGTGAGGATAAGAAAGTTCCATGTGTCGGCTACAACGTTGATATGACAACTGTTGCTCCGGATGCAGCACTTACTTCTCCGACAAATAACTGGGGTGTTTACTATACACATGCAGTACAGTGTGTATTAGACGGAACAGCAATCGAGACTGACTGGTGTCAGGGATTTGCAGAAGGTGCAGTTGACATTACACCGATCAACGAGGCAGTTGCAGCAGAGGGAACAGACGCAAAAGTAACAGAAGTTGAAAATGCAATCAAAGACGGATCACTTCATGTATTCGATACATCCGCATTTACTGTAAATGGTTCTTCCTTAGAAGACCTGATCGCAGAAGGTGGCGATTATGCAAAATATGCAGATTATGTATCAGACGGATACTATCATGAGTCTGAGCTGGCATCTGCTCCATCTTTCGATATCATTATTGATGGTATCACTTCTGTGACCAACTAAGAGCATCTGCGGTGCAGAATGATTGATTAAGATTTTTAGCAGAATATAATTCTGCCATAATGCAAAAGAGCATGTCTGAATGAATGCTTTTTGTATCATAAATAAGCGGAACTGTGAAAGGACAGACCTTTTATCACAGTTCCGCAGTTTACGTTAAAGGAGGACTGTTTGTGGAACCGGTAAATGCGATTGAACTTTTGGGAGTCACCAAACGTTTTGGAGAGGTTGTCGCAAATGACAATGTAAATCTGACAGTGAAAAAGGGAGAGATCCTTTCTATATTAGGAGAGAATGGTAGTGGAAAGACTACGCTGATGAACATGCTCTCCGGTATTTATTTCCCGGATGAGGGAGAAATCCGTGTGAATGGGAAAACCGTGACGATCCGGTCCCCGAAAGATTCCTTCGAACTCGGAATTGGAATGATTCATCAGCATTTCAAGCTGATCAATATCCTGACAGCCGCCGAGAATATTATTTTAGGTCTGCCGGGAAAAGAACGCCTGAATTTAAAACAGGTGGAAAAAGAAGTCAAAGAACTGACAGACCGCTATGGTTTTGATTTAAATCCATCCCAGAAAATTTATGATATGTCCGTTTCCCAGAAACAGACCGTTGAGATCGTAAAGGTTTTATACCGTGGCGCGGATATTCTGATCTTAGATGAGCCGACTGCCGTTTTAACACCGCAGGAGACTGAAAAATTATTTGCGGTATTGCGCAACATGCGTGCCGCAGGAAAATCCATCATCATCATCACACACAAGTTAAACGAAGTATTAGAGCTTTCTGACCGTGTGGCAGTGCTTCGAAAAGGAAAGTACATAGATACGGTGGAGACAAAAGGTGCAACGGTAGAGTCTCTAACTGAGATGATGGTCGGTGAAAAAGTAACGCTTGATATCAACCGTACCGAACCGGAAAATGCAAAAAAACGAATTGAGATGCGCGGTGTGACATGCCGGAACAAGGAAGGTTTAAAAGTATTAAAAGAGACTTCCTTTACCGCATACAGCGGCGAAATTCTCGGTATTGCAGGAATTTCCGGAAGCGGGCAGAAAGAACTCTTAGAATCTGTGGCTGGTTTGCAGCCGATCGAGAGTGGTGAGATCCTTTATGAGTCACCGGAGGGAAAAGTCGAAAAAATCTCCGATATGAAGGCGGAGGATATCAAAAAACTTGGTATCGCCTTATCCTTTGTCCCGGAGGACCGTCTCGGAATGGGATTAGTCGGTTCCATGGATCTGACAGATAATATGATGATCCGCAGTTACAAGGAAGGAAAACATTTCTTTGCAGACCGTAAGGCACCAAAGCAGCTTGCGCAGGAAATCGTGGACAAGCTTGAAGTCGTGACGCCGGGAGTTGAGACTCCGGTCAGCCGCCTTTCCGGTGGAAATGTACAGAAGATCCTTGTTGGACGTGAGATCGCAAGCAATCCAAACGTGCTGATGGTGGCATATCCGGTGCGTGGGCTTGATATCAACTCTTCCTATACGATCTATAATCTGCTAAACGACCAGAAGAAAAAGGGAGTTGCAGTCATCTGTGTCGGCGAGGACTTAGATGTGCTTTTAGAGCTGTGTGACAGGATCCTTGTGTTAAATGGCGGAAGAGTTTCCGGTATTGTGGACGCTAGAAGTACCACAAAAGAAAAACTTGGACTTTTGATGACAGGTTCGGGAGAGGAGAAACAGGCAAATGAGTAAAGAAGTAAAAGAACCGGCAGTTCGTATGATAAAACGCGATACGATCAGCACAGCAAAAGCATGGGGAATCCGGCTTGCAGCCGTTGCATTATCACTGATCGTTGCGGGACTTGTGATCGTTGCAATCACAAAACAGAATCCGATCCAGGTATATCTTGGTATTATAGACGGTGCGGTAGGAAGCAGCCGTCGTGTGTGGGTAACGATCCGAGAGACATTGGTGCTTTTATGTATTGCGATCGGACTGACACCGGCATTTAAAATGAAATTCTGGAACATTGGAGCTGAGGGACAGATCTTAATGGGAGGTATGGCAACTGCAGCACTGATGATCTATGCAGGGGATGCGATGCCAAACTGGCTGCTTTTAATTCTGATCTTTATTGCAAGTGCGGCGGCAGGATTGATCTGGGGACTGATCCCGGCAGTGTTTAAAGCATATTTCAATACAAATGAGACATTGTTTACATTGATGCTCAATTATGTGGCAATGCAGCTTGTCACATTTGCCATCGTATTCTGGGAGAATCCGTCCGGTTCTAACACGGTCGGCATCATCAATGCAGCTGGACAGAAAGGATGGTTCCCATCCATTTTTGGAAATATGTATGGACTGAACGTGATCGTTGTTCTGATCATCACACTCGGCATGTATGTATACATGAAATACAGCAAACAGGGATATGAGATCGCAGTTGTCGGCGAGAGCCAGAATACTGCGCGCTATGCCGGTATTAATGTAAAAAAAGTAATCATCCGCACGATGATGCTCTCCGGTGCGATCTGCGGAATCGCAGGCTGCCTGATCGTCAGCGGTGCGAGCCATACGATCTCCACAAGTACAGCCGGTGGACGTGGATTTACCGCCATCATTGTTGCGTGGATGTCAAAATTTAATCCGTTTGCAATGATCTTAGTATCTGCATTTCTGGTATTTATGCAGCAGGGATCCATCCAGATCGCTTCCCAGTTTGGTTTAAATGAGAATGCGTCGGATATCATTACCGGTATTTTACTGTTTTTCTTAATCGGCTGTGAGTTCTTCATCAATTACAAGCTGGAATGGAAAAAGAACCATAAGGAGGGAAAATAAATGAATCTGCTTATGACATTCATACAAAAAGCAATCGGACAGGGTGTTGCGATTTTATTTGGTGCGACCGGAGAAATTGTAACGGAAAAATCCGGTAACTTAAATCTTGGAATCCCGGGTATCATGTACATGGGAGGTATTTCCGGTCTGATGGGCGCATTTTTTTATGAGAATGGCAATGAAAACCAGAATGGATTCATTGGTCTTCTGATCGCCTTATTTGCAACACTGATCGCATCTGCATTGGGTGGTCTGATCTACAGCTTCTTAACGATCACGCTTCGTGCCAACCAGAATGTTGTTGGTCTTGCCTTAACGACATTTGGTGTAGGTTTTGGTAACTTCTTCGGCGGTTCTATTTCAAAACTTGCCGGAGGTGTCGGACAGATTTCCGTACAGACTACGGCGGCGGCGTTTCGTGCAAAAATACCGGGACTTTCTGCAATCCCTGTGATCGGAGATTTATTATTTTCCTATGGTTTTCTGACCTATTTATCCGTGATCCTTGCCGTATGTATGACTTATTTCCTGAAAAAGACCAGACGCGGCTTAAACTTACGCGCAGTCGGGGAGAGCCCGGCGACTGCAGATGCTGCAGGTATCAATGTATCAAAATACAAATACATTGCAACTGTGACAGGAGCAGCAATCGCAGGTCTTGGAGGACTTTATTTTGTCATGGAATATCTCGGAGGAACCTGGTCTAACAACGGATTTGGTGACCGTGGATGGCTGGCAATCGCACTGGTTATTTTAGCACTCTGGAATCCGGATCATGCAATCTGGGGATCATTCCTGTTTGGCGGACTTTATATTTTATATATCTATCTGCCGGGACTGACCCGTGCAACACAGGAACTCTGCAAGATGCTTCCTTATGTGGTGACGATCATTGTACTTGTGATCACAAGTAAACGAAATAAACAGGAAAACCAGCCACCGGCAAGCCTTGGAGAAGCATACTTCAGGGAAGACCGATAATGGTTTAAAGAAAAGAAATTACTTTGCGGACAGCAGCACTCATCTGGGTGCTGCTGTTTGTGACTAAACAGATTTCACGTTCCGGTATGGGTTCGACGAGACGGATCGCGTAGGCGCTGCCGCGTGCGATCGCCTCTGCAGCGAGCTCCTCCGGATAAAAACCGATACCGAGATTGTGTGTGATCATAGGAAGGATCTGGTCGGTGGTGGCAGCCTCCATATCAGGTGCGAACATCAGACCATGACTTAAGAAATAACGGTGATACAATTCTCTGGTCCCGGTGCCGTCGGCAAGCCCTATAACCGGTATTCCGGAAAGATCATTTAAGCTTCGGATCTGTGAAGCCAGTTCTTTATATTTTGTTCCTCCGATCAGAATTTCGCGGTAGGAGGCAAGGTGTGTTTTGTGCAGTGGCTTTTGGATGGTAAGTGGTGAGGTGACGGCTGCAAAATCGACGACCTTGCTCTCTAATGCTAAAATTGCCTGTGGTGTGGAGTGATTGAAAATACGGATGCGCACATGTGGATATTGTTCGTGAAAACGTTCTAATACCGGAAGCAATAGCAGGCGCAGCGCATTTTCACTGGCTCCGATGGAAACCAGTCCATTTTCGAGATCCCTATTCTGACGGATCTCATCTTCCCCAAGCGACAGCTGCTCATAGGCAATCGCAACATGTTCATATAATCTTTTTCCTTCGGGAGTCAGCGTTATCCCCTTGTTAGAGCGCAAAAACAGTGTACAGTTTAATTCCGATTCCAGATTATTCATGCACCTTGTGATATTTGGCTGGTTATTGTGCAGTGCCTCTGCAGCTCTGGTAAAACTTTTATACTGTGCAACATAGTAGAAAATACGGTAATAGTCGTAAGTGATCATGCGGTGTTTTATCTCCTTTTATTTATTATATAAAAATCATATGATGGATATATCAATAATACTTTTTACATCTGATAACAGGGATACTATAATACAGTCGATGTAAGAAATCAATGAGAAAAAACGGGAATAAGAGGTGAGAACATTGGCTTTGAATCAAAATGAGCCAAGGAGTACGAAAGTGCAGATGTCGGAGGCGTTTATCACGAGTGTGTTTCTGGCACTGTCCGGTGGGTTCCAGGATGCATACACTTATTTTACGAGAGATGGCGTGTTTTCGAATGCACAGACCGGAAACGTGGTACTCATGAGTCAGCATTTTATGATGGGAGAGTGGAGTGAGGGATTGCGTTATCTGTTCCCATTGCTCGCATTTGCAGTCGGTGTGTTTGTGGCAGAGAGGATACAGGGAAGTTTTAAGTATGCGAGAAAGCTGCACTGGAGACAGTCAGTATTACTCTGTGAGATGGCAATCCTGGTGTTTGTGGGATTTCTTCCGGAGAATCTTAATATGGCAGCAACCGTGTTAGTTTCTTTTTCCTGTGCCATGCAGGTGCAGACATTCCGGAAAGTCGGCGGATATTCCTACGCGAGCACAATGTGCATCGGAAATCTGCGGAGTGGGACGGCAGCGTTTTCACTGTATCTCAGGGAAAAAAGACCGGAACAGATCAGACAGGCACTTTACTATTTTGGAATCATTTTATTCTTTGCGGTTGGTGCGGGAATCGGAGGAAATCTGTCTGTGAGGTACGGGTTTCATGTGATCTGGATATCCGGTGGACTTCTGTTGATCAGTTTTCTGCTGATGTTCTTAGAAAAGATTAGATAATGGAGGGAAAAAGGATGGAGACAATATTTCCAAGAGAAGAAAAAGCAGATCTGTTGTTTGATAAAATCTTGAAAGATCCGGAAGCCTGTGAGCGTCTGATGCAGACTTTTTATGGAGAAATTGATTCGGATCTTGAACTGGTGGGAGGATATCTTCCACCGGAACAGTTTGCTAAGGCATTGTATGATGCCTATAAAAACCGGGATCTGACAGCATTTTTGATGGCAGTCTGTAAAAACAGCATGTTTGACTTACTGCGCAACTCATTTTTGGCACCGTTCCGCTTTAATGCGGACGGACAGGTCAATCCGTATCTGCTCACGGACGAGGATGGAAATCTGATCCAGACAAAGGAGATCCATGTGAGTGAAAAAGATTATAACCGGTTTAAAAAGGTATTCCGGAAAGAGAAAGGTGTAAAGATGTATCTTGCATACGGATACCGCAAGCGTCACAGCTATGATGCGGATACGATGGATGTGATGGAATATAAGATGGGTGAGCACATCGGTCTTTTGCTTGTCTATGAACTGCCGGATACGGTAAAACAGCAGAGGACGGAAGCACAGGCTTATGCAGCAGTGTGGGATATCATGATGAAACTGCAAAAGGACCTGCCGCGTTCCTTTGTTTATTACGGACAGGATTCTTTGGAAGATGAAGGTCAGAGGTTTGATGAACTGGGCGTATTTTTACCGATCCACCGTTTTTCGGAACGGTTGGAAAAGAGTATTGATACAGCAGATAAGATTGTACATGCACAAGCATAAAAGGAGTGTGAATATTTATGTTAACAGCAGTAACTGGTATTAACTGGGGCGATGAAGGAAAAGGACGTGTCGTAGATTTATTAAGTGAACACGCCGATTATGTGGTTCGTTATCAGGGAGGAAACAATGCAGGACATACCGTAGTGACAGATAAAGGTAAATTTGTTTTGAATCTGCTGCCGTCCGGTATTCTGCATCCGGAGGTTGTCTGTGTACTTGGAAACGGAATGGTCATTGATCCGGATCACTTAAGACATGAGATCGAGATGATGCGTTACATGAATGTAAAAATCAGTCCGGAAAATTTAAAGATATCGGAAAAAGCAACCGTCTGCATGCCATTCCATGTCAGACAGGACGTTTTAGAGGAGGAGAGACTCTCTAAGACCGGGGAGGCATTTGGCTCCACAAAAAGAGGAATCGCCTATGCCTATGGCGATAAATATATGAAGAAAACGCTTCGGATGGGAGACCTTTTATATCTGGATTCGGAAGTGATCAAAAAACGGATCGCAATGATCGTAGAGAGCAAAAATCTGATTCTTGAAAAGGTATATGGCCAAAAACCACTCTCAGTAGAAGAGGTCATGGACTGGTGCAAGGGACAGGCAGAATTTTTAAAGCCGTATATTACCGATACGGGGGTGCTGTTGGAAAAGGCAGCCGCAGAAGGCAAAGATATCCTCTTTGAGGCACAGCTTGGCGCATTGCGTGATATTGATTACGGAATTTATCCCTACACATCAAGCTCTAGTACGATCGCAGCCTATGCAACGATCGGAGCGGGTATTCCAAAAAGAAAACCGGAGCGTGTCGTAGGTGTCATGAAGGCATATTCTACATGTGTTGGTGAGGGACCATTTGTCGCTGAGAAAGCCGCTGACGGGGAATGGAACGATAAATTAAGAAAGGCGGGAAATGAATTTGGTGCTGCAACCGGACGTCCAAGAAGAGTCGGGCCGTTTGATGCAGTTGCAAGCAGATATGGACTGCAGTGTCAGAATGCAGGAGATATTGCCCTGACCAAACTGGATGTATTGAGCAGCTTTGAAAAGATCCCCGTTATCACGGGATACCGTGTGAACGGAAAGCTCATCACGGATTTCCCGACAAATGTATTGCTTGATGCTGCAAAACCGGAGGTTGAGATGTTAGATGGTTGGAACTGCGACATCTCATACTGCAGAAACTGGAATGATCTTCCGGAAAATGCAAAGAAGTATATCGAGAGGATCGAGGAACTGATCGGACATTCCATTTACCTTGTTTCCACAGGAGCAAAGAGAGATGAATATTTATTGAAAGAATAAAATATCAGGTACAGTACCGGAACATCTTATCGGTCAGTATTCTTGCAAAGATCAGTCCGAGAGGCAGGCATACGATGATAAGGATCGCAGAGGCAAACCAGGAGGCCGATGCATCCAAAGACATGATGCCGAGATTATAGATCGCGCGGTACAGGTATAATCCGGGAACCATGATAACGATAGATGGAACGGTGATCGCAATCCTTGGATAACCGACATGGTTTTTTAAAAGGGATGCGAGCAGTCCAGCGGTCAGTGCACCTAAAAATGCAGCGGCCGCGGAAGGTGTTCCGAGAAGATCCACAAGTTCTAACCGGAATGTATTTGCAATGGCGCCGATCACGGCTGCAGCAGCTGCAAGCTGTCTGGGACTGTTAAACATGATTGAAAATCCGAATACGCCGCAGAAACTTGCAAGCAGACGGAAGATGATCTTTTCTGTCAGAGTAAGGTTTAAAGGAAGAAAATCTACAGGCTGCAAATGAAGTAAAAGGGCTACCATCCAGGCAAACATAGTGGCGACGGCAATAATGATCAGTGCGTAGGCGAGACGCTCAAGACCGGAGCGCATATCAAGTTTTGCGAGGTCGATTCCGCTGGTGATAAATGGAAAACCGGGAATGATAAAGAGCATGGCACAGATATAACCTGCTTCATGCTGAATAGAGATTCCCCACAGCAGCTCTGCAATTTTTAACAGTCCGGCATAAACCAGACAGGCACTTGAGACGGATGCTGCAATGCAGAGAAACAGTGTAAAATGATGTTTTGTCAGTTTGCACCGCAGATAATTTCCAATGCCGGCACCAAAGAAGGCACAGAGCATTTCAATAGGTCCGCCGCCGAGTAAAAATGTAAATGCGCTGCATGCAAGCGCTGATGCACATCCAAGTGCAAATGGGGAGTAAAGCCCATGGATCTGTTCAATCTGGTCTAAATAAGTATGGATCTGTTCGCCGGACATTGTGCAGCATTCATGGTCAAAATCATTGACGAAGCGTTCCAGCCGGTTTAATTTTGAAGTATTGACACCGGTATTTGTCAGGCAGAGAGACTGCGAGTAACAGTCGGTTCCGTCAAAGCAGGTATATTCGATCGACATCAGTCCAATGTCAGCGGTACATGTAACACCGAGCAGAGTGGCAAGACTGTTCATGGAACTGCGCACACGCCATGCTCCGGTACCACAGGAGAGCATCATAAGACCGGTACGACCGATCACTGAAGCTTTTTCAGTCAGTCCTGTCTGGGTGATCGGGAGTGATTTATCCGATCCCGTAAACTGGTGCCAGGGAATATCCATATGGTTTTTTGGTATCTGGTTCTGCATCATTTGTAAACACTTCTTTCTGAATAATGTCATGTAATTTGCTGTTATAAAGT
>ENA-UONZ01001717-UONZ01001717.1-human-gut-metagenome-genome-assembly--contig:-C93old-NODE-1717-length-21355-cov-14.690188_pt1 | contig 21355 bp, 17 predicted proteins | sample MGYA00242468_ERZ724015 | MGnify/ENA metagenome assembly ERZ724015
AATGGCAAAGAATATATTTAATAAAAAAAGTATCCTCCATAGTGATAATGGAGGAACGACGCTGAAATCGTGCGGTATTACGTTATATTTAGCGCATCCCCGCCCCTCATGGACACCTGATGGGAGAAAATTCGATTCATCTCCCGGCGCTTTCGGGTCAGGTCAGAGTGCACATAGCGCTGCAAGGTGATGTTGGCGTTGGCGTGTCCTAACAATTCGCTGAGGGTCTTTACATCGCACCCCGCCTGCAGACAGGTCGTTGCAAAGGTATGGCGCAGCGCGTGCGGACGTACCTGCCGGACAGTTGCCTGTTTCAGATATGATTTGATGCTTTTTCGGTAGCAGCGGGGCTCGGTGGGCTTGGACTCGTTGCCGGACAGAAACCATGCAGCATTGCTGACACATCCGCGCAGCTTTTTCAGCATAATAAGCAGCTGCTTTGGGATTGGAATTTCCCGGCGGGAGGTGCGGGTTTTAGGCGTTTGGATGACCACCTTTGTATGCCCATTTTCACAGGAAATTCGGCAGACCGTCCGGTTGATTTTCAGCGTTCCGAGTTTCAGGTCGAAATCGCCCCACTGTAAGCCGCAAATCTCGCCAATACGCAGCCCCAATTCCACCCCTAATAATAAGCCAATTTTGCGGGGCGTTGGGTTCTCCTGTACATACTGATAAAGCCGCTGCTGCTCCGCCGGGGAGAGGGGTACAGAAATTTTGTCGATGGCTTTTGGCAGCGCTACTTCCAACTCCATCGGACGGATTAGGCGCAAGTGCGCAGCATATTTGCAGATACGGCGCAGCATGGAGAGGCATTCCCGGGCAGAGGAGCTCCCCAGCGGCTTGTGTGCGGCATCTATCGGCGCAATGATCTGTTGCATAGCCTGTTCCAGAAAGCTTTCCTCAAGGGACGCAACTGGCACTTTACTCAAAACCGGAAGAAGATATTTGTGCAGAGTGTACGAGTAATGCGCATAGGTGGATTCTTTTACGGCATTCCGCTGGGAGCGCAGCCATACCTCAGCCAATGCGTCAAAGGTCAGGTCAGTTCTTTTCAGATTGTAGAACCCCGCCTCAGCTTTCTTTTGGATCAGCACCCGTTTGACCTCTGCGTAGACTGTGCCATAGACGTAGCCCCACTGGATTTTCCCCTCCGGTGTGTGCGCTTTGATGTAGCGGCCTTCCCACCGACCATCTTTGCGTTTGTGAATGTTTTCTCCCCGTCGTGCCATTTCTGTTTCCTCCTGCGTCTTGGACACCCTTCTGACCACTTATTCTCTCCACCTTCGTTTTTTGCTGGATTTTTCATGCAGAACTGGGCAATGTGCAAAAAACTTTCAGCTTCTGCGAGGTTTTTTCTAAGGTCAGGTGGGATGCATTTGTAAGGATTTCTATTGATTCCCAGATATAACCATGATAAAATAAGAGAAGAATTCAAACAACGATGTCGAAAGATTGGTATCCTCCATTATCACTGTGGAGGATACCCCTTTATGCGGGAAGGGGTGAACAAGGTGGCATTGCGCCTGTTTGAGCACAACGAGAAAGCATATCATGCGGCAGTCCGGATGATGAACCAGTATGGCAAAGCTGCCATTGTTCATCCCACCGGCACCGGAAAGAGCTACATTGCGTTCAAGCTGATCGAGGAAAACCCGGAGAAGGTCGTGATCTGGCTTTCTCCCAGTGAATATATCTTCAAGACCCAGTTGGAGAGCCTGAAAAGGAACGACCCGGATTTTCCGCTGGCAAACGTTCACTTTTATACCTATGCCAAACTGATGTGCTGTACGCAGGCGCAGCTGGACGAAATAGCGGCGCAAAAGCCCGCCTATATTATACTCGATGAATTCCACCGTGCCGGTGCGGAATGTTGGGGCGAAAGCACGGTGGCTTTATTAAAGTTATGCCCGGATGCAAAGCTTCTGGGGCTGACGGCAACAAACATCCGATATCTGGATAATAACCGCGATATGGCCGAAGAGCTTTTCGATAGCCGTGTTGCGAGCAACATGACCCTTGGCGAAGCAGTCGTCAGGGGTATTTTGCCTGCCCCGAAATATGTGACCACAGTTTATCAGTACCAGAAAACGCTTGCAAAGTATCAGGCACGGGTGGACAACCTGCAGGCACCGGGCATTCAGGATGTGAATCAGAAATATCTGGACGCGCTACGCCGCGCACTGGAGCAGGCAGACGGCCTGGATAAAGTATTTGCCCATCATATCACGAATAAGGCTGGCAAGTACATTGTGTTCTGCGCCAACAAGGAGCACATGGACGAGATGGTGTCCCATGTGCCGGAGTGGTTCGCAGGGGTCAACCCGGACGTGGTGGTGTACGAAGCCTACTCGGATGATCCGAATACCGACAAGGCGTTTGCGGACTTCAAGACGGATACGACCAACCGGCTGAAGCTGCTGTTCTGCATCGATATGCTCAACGAAGGCGTCCATGTGGAAGGCATTTCGGGCGTGATCCTGTTCCGGCCTACCATTTCGCCCATCATCTACAAGCAGCAGATCGGACGCGCCCTGACCGCCGGAGATACCGCAGCCCCGTTGATTCTCGATGTGGTCAACAACTTTGAGGGTTTGACCAGCATTTCCGGTCTGCAAAGCGAGATGCAGGAGGCTGTTCACCGCCTGTATGCCAACGGCGAGGGCGATAAAATCGTCACCGAGCGGTTCGAGGTCATCGAACAGGTGCACGATTGCCGGGTACTGTTCGAGCAGCTGCAGGCAAGCCTTTCTTCCGGCTGGGAGCACTATTTCTCTGAGGCGAGCATCTACTACGCAGAACACGGCAACCTGAACGTCCCGAAACTGTATACCACGCCCGGAGGTCTGAGCCTTGGGGTGTGGCTGGTGACCCAGCGCCGTGTGCGCGAGGGACAGATCCAAGGCAACCTGACTGAGCAGCAGATCGCACGGCTGGACAGCATCGGGATGGTCTGGGGCAACCGGAAGGAAATTGCGTGGCAGCACGGATTTGAGGTCGCAAAGAAATACCACGACACCTACGGAAATCTGATGGTGCCCGGCAAATACACCGACCCGGACGGCTACCCACTGGGACAGTGGATCATCAAGACCCGGCAGCAAAAGCTGAATGGACGCCTGAAGGAAGAACGCATCGCACAGCTTGATGAGATCGGTATGGTGTGGAACATTTTCGATGCCAAGTGGGAAAAGGCTTATGCATTGGCTGCAGCCTACTATGAGGAAAACGGCAACCTGAATATCCCACGTTCCTATGTGACAGCGGCTGGTGAACGGCTGGGACAGTGGGTCGCAAGCCAGCAATGGGCGTACCCGAAAGGAAAACTGACGGATGAACAAGTCGAGCGGCTGAACAGAATAGGAATGTACTGGGGCAACCGCAATGACCGCCAGTGGAACGAAGGGTATCAGGAAGCGAAGCGCTACTTTGATGCCCACGGCGACCTGAACGTCCCGGCAGAATATGTGTCACCGGGCGGTTACAACCTCGGAAATTGGGTCAAGCGGCAGCGGTATACCCGCCATAATCCTGAAAAAAGCTGCGCTGTCCTGACAGAGGAGCGTATCTCAAAGCTGGATGAGATTGGGATGCGGTGGGAGAAAGCGGATTCGAGACCGCGCCGGTTGGAGTTGGCACAAGGACCTCATAGGGAAAGCGAAAAACTGAATGTTTCAGCTAACCACAAAACGGGGGAAGATATCGGTTTGTGTAGTTGATAGCGCGATCCAAAGCACTTGCTGCAATTTGGGTCGGAGAAGTTACGTGAGTCGTAAAAAGAAAATCTAAAGGAGTTATTGGAGAGGATTATGTCAAAGTTTCAGCATGATGTAATGTTGCGGATTGTAAAGATCTTGAATGTTCTGATGATCGAGCTGCCGTTTGCGGCCTGCTGGTTCCTGTACTACTCGCACCAGACCTATGCAAATCTGGAATGGAAGGGTCATTTTGCGATTTTAGGCCTGTTTTTTATCCTGTACATTGTACTCGGTAAAATCTACGATGCGTTCTGGATGTCGATGCAGCGGGTCTCGGAGCTGGTGTACGGCCAGATCCTTGGCGCGATGGCAACCGATGGTATTTTGTACATCGTGATCTGCCTGATGTCCGCAAAGCTCTGCAACCTGTTGCCGGGTATTGCGGCAATTGCGGGGCAGTTGGTGATGGCTGCAATCTGGGCATCCTGCGCACATAAATGGTACTACACGACCTTCCCGCCGCAGAAAACCGCTGTGGTCTACGATGTGCGACACGGTATGGAAAAGCTCATCAACGAGTATGGTCTGAACCAGAAATATGATGTGCAGGTCACCCTGAGCGTGTCGGAGTGTTTGGCAGACCTGAGCATTCTGGACGGCATGGAGACTGTTTTTGTCAGTGGTGTTCACAGCCATGAACGAAACATTATCCTGAAGCACTGCGTAGGGAAGGGCATCAATATGTTCGTCATTCCCCGCGTTGGCGACGTTATTATGAGCGGCGCGTGGCCGATGCATATGTTCCATCTGCCGATGCTGCGTGTCGGTCGTTACATGGCAAGCCCGGAGTTCTTGTTCATCAAGCGCGCGATGGACATTGTGATCTCACTGCTGGCACTGATCATCTTGAGCCCGCTGTTCCTGATCACAGCCATTGCGGTCAAATCCGATGGTGGTCCCGCCTTCTACAAGCAGGTTCGCCTGACCAAGGACGGCAAGCAGTTCGAGATCTTGAAGTTCCGCTCCATGCGTGTGGATGCGGAAAAGGATGGCGTAGCACGTCTTTCCACCGGCGACAAGGATGACCGTATTACAAAGGTCGGTCATATCATTCGCGCTTGCCGTCTGGACGAGCTGCCCCAGTTGCTGAACATCCTAAAGGGTGATCTGTCTGTTGTTGGTCCCCGCCCGGAGCGCCCGGAGATCGCTGCCCAGTACTGCGAGGAGATGCCAGAGTTTGCGCTTCGCCTGCAGGCAAAGGCCGGTCTGACCGGCTATGCACAGGTGTATGGCAAATACAATACCACCCCCTACGATAAGCTGCAGATGGATCTGATGTATATTGCCCATCCCAGCCTGATTGAGGATTTGAAAATTATGCTGGCAACCGTGAAGATCCTGTTTATGCCTGAAAGCACGGAGGGAATTTCCGAGGGTCAAACCACTGCAATGAGTGAAGAAAATCACTAAATATCGACGTTCTTGTACATTTTGAGCTGCTAAAAATTGGAAGAAATTCCAAAGTGGAGTCGGGCATAAATGCAACTCTTACAGTAGCGTTAAGCTAAAAAGTCGGAAAAATGCTCTGTATAGGGGTGATATGGCGCACCCGATAGTGCAAAATGCCGAGAGCGTGGGCGTGAGAAAGGACAAAACGAGATCATTTCGATGTTTTTACGCCCTCCAAAAGCAATTTTATGGATGCGACGGTAGCTCGTGGGTTTATGTCTGATTGCACCATGATGGTATTACCGACACTGCGGTGACTTTCACATAGCGGTTTCGGGGCTGCCCAGTGAGATTGCAATGATAACATCATCTACGATTTCATCCTGGTCTTGGAGATAACAAGGCGGCTGTGAGAATCTCATACTCACGGAGATGCTCATTCGTGCGGGGGTGATCTATCATAAGCAAGGGAACTACCGTAGCGTCAAAAATGGCGGCACTGACTGCTGCTGTACCATAAAACATTTTTAAAGGTGAGGAAAATGTGTAACAAAAAGGCTGTTATTATTGGCGGAAGCAATGGAATCGGATTGGCAATTAGTAAGAAGTTGCTTGATTGCGGATATGATTTGGAGATTTGTGATCGCATACCACCCGAGGAGGGGGTACTTGAAGAAACAAAGGTGACATATCACTTTTGCGACTTGATGGATTTTGATGAGGATTTGTATCAGAAGCTTGCACAGGATCAGGATGTTGAGCTTCTGATGGTTACAGCGGGAATTGGACGAATTGCGGATTTTCAATATCATCACATCGCAGAAATCGAAAAAATGCTGACGGTGGATGCTGTGAGCACCATTAAGATTTTCCGCATTTTCTACGAGAGAATCCTAGGCAAAAAAGATTTCTACGCAGGCGTGATGGGAAGTATCTCGGGTTGGATGTCCTCTCCTAGCGCATCGGTTTATGCTGCGGCGAAGGCGGCAACTGTCCGATTTGTAGAATCGGTAAATATTGAACTAGAGGCATACGGTTCAGCAAACCGTATTCTTGATGTTTCACCGGCATCATTCAAGGGAAGTAGATTTTACGGTGGTAAAAACGACTTAACAGAAACAGAGTCGCTTGCAAGAGATATTGTAAGACACCTTTTTGCCCGTGACGTTCGATTTATTCCGAATTATGAGGAAACATTCAAGGACGTTCTTGAACGGTATCATAATGATCCGCATGAATACGGGCTACACAGTTATCAGTATAAGAAGGAGTCTGGAAGGCTCGATAACACTAAAAGGGTGAAAATTGGGTATCTTTCTGGGACATTTGACCTTTTTCATGTGGGGCATCTTAACTTGCTTAAGCGTGCAAAAGAACAGTGCGACTATTTAATCGTAGGTGTACACGGCAGCGGTGCATGGAAAGGTAAAGAAACATTTATTCCACTTGAGGAGCGCAAAGCAATTGTCGGTGCCTGTAAATATGTGGACAAGGTGGTGGATTCCTGCAAGGAGGATTCGGATGCATGGGATCTATGGCATTACGATCTCCTATTTGTGGGTTCTGATTATAAGGGAACGGAACGTTTCAATCGTTATGAGGAGTACTTTAAGGATAAGGGCGTAGATATTGTCTATTTCCCGTATACAAAGAGTACGAGCAGCACACAAATTAGAAAAAAGATTACTGAAAATGCTGCGCAATAATTGATTTTAGGACAATGATATAGAAGAGGCTGGAGTCATGAGAGATAGACTTATTTATATTTTGAAGCACAACAAGCTCATTCAGAAGCTGTATGTTGTGATTATGAGCTTTGTGTTTAAAGTATGGGGTACGTTCCTGAAAACGGATGACAAACTTGTTCTCTTTGTTTCTTTCATGGGTAAAAACTTTAATGACAGTCCCAAGGTTCTGTACGATTACATGCATACTCATCCTGAGTACAAGGGCTACCACTGCGTTTGGGCGTTTGAGCATCCGGAAAATTACCCGGAGTTGGAAACTGTAAAGATTGATACTCCGGCTTACTTCAAGATGGCGCTAAAGGCTAAATATTGGATTACCAATACGAATATTGAGCGTGGTTTAAAGTTTAAGAAAAAGGGGCAAGTCTATTTGAACACATGGCATGGTATTGCCCTTAAATATATCGGCAATGACTGCCCCGGCCGTAAGGACTATAACTTTGATACGCTGGACTATCTTACGGTTTCCGGTGACCATGATGAACGTGTTTTCAAGAGTGCTTTTAATGCGAGAGAGTCCAGCTATCTTCGTTGTGGTATGCCACGCAATGAAGAACTGTGGTTTGCTGATGAAAATAAAAAGTCAGCAATGCGTAAGAAACTCGGCATCTCGGAAGGCAAAAAGGTTATCCTTTATGCGCCGACTTGGCGTGAGTCTACGGATGGTGGCAAGTCCTATGCTATCAAGCCGCCGATTCATTTTGATGAGTGGCAGAAGGAACTGGGGGATGAGTATGTAGTCCTTTTCCGTGCTCACCACCAGACAACAAAGGTGCTTGGCTTAGAATATAACGACTTTGTCCGTAACGCATCCGATTATCCGGCGGTTAATGACCTGATGATTGCAGCTGACATCCTGATTACGGACTATTCGGCTATTGCATTTGATTATTCGATTCTATGCCGCCCGATTTTCTGCTATGCATACGATTATGACAGTTATCTTGCAGAGCGTGGCACTTATTTTGCGGTAGACGAGAAGTACCCCAATAAGAGTTGCCGGACGGAAAGCGACCTGTTGCAGCGAATCAAGAATGTAGATTACGCTGCGGAGTGTGCTAACACCAAACGATTCCGCGATGAGTTCGTACAGTATGGTGTGGGTGCTACGGAGATATGTATCAAAGCGGTTTTTGCAGAGGATTAACGTATGAAGATATTGATGGTAACAAACAAGGTCAAGACATATGCACTAGGATTTCAGAATGTGTTGGAGCCGTTGGGGCAGCTCGGACATGAGGTAATCTGGGCCGCTGATTTCTCCCAATTTGTGGCAGATAAGAGCGTCATTCCATGCCAGATAGAACAAATCGATATCAACACAAATCCTTTCAATAAGAGCAATGTTACAGCTTATAAGCAAATCTTGGATATAATCGAGCGTAATGATATTGAGGCTGTAATGTGTAGTACGCCTATCGGTGGAGCGCTTGCACGCTTGGCTGCAAAAAAGAAAGACATTAAACCTGTTCTTTATGAAGCTCATGGTTTTTTATTTTTCAAAGGTGCGCCACTTATTAATCAAACAGTATATAAGTGGGAAGAAAAATTACTGGCTCATTATACCGATATACTCATAACAATTACAAATGAAGATTATGCGGCGGCTCAAAAATTTAAACTTCGTAGTGGCGAAAGACCTTATTTGGTACATGGAGCCGGAGTTAAAGTTGATGTTCGTGTTGAGATAAATCGCACAGAAAAACGTAGAAGCGTTGGCGTTCCGGAAGATGCCTTTGTTATCGTCTCGGCAGGGGAGCTGAACAAAAACAAAAATACGGAAGTTGTCGTTCGTTCGCTTAAGGATGTGCCAAGGGCACATTATGTTGCCTGTGGTGTCGGGCCAGAAAAAGAGAATTTGGAGAAACTAGCAGAAGAACTTGGAGTATCTGAGAGATTCCACCTTATGGGTTACCGGACGGATATGGCTGAACTAATGGCAATGTCGGATGTATTTACGATGATGTCCTTCCGTGAAGGAATGCCTCGATCTCTACTGGAAGCAATGGATCTTGGTCTGCCCTGTGTTGGTAGTGATACTCGTGGCATCCGGGACTTGATTGATTCAAACGGAGGTTATATTTGCTCGCCGAGAGATCCGAAAGCATTTGCAAATGCGTTTAATGCTTTACGGGAGAATGAAAAGCTCCGTTTGGAAATGGGCACTTATAATAAGGGGAAAGTACAGGATTATTCGGCAGATGTTGTGAAGCGTGAGCTGTACGATATCTATAAAAAAGCATTCTCAGCGAAAGCCAATTGACATAAAGGATGGGGGAGAAAAAATCCAATGACTATTAAAAGATTGATTCAAAAGGCTTTCATTGGTGGTCAATGGTACGTTGGCTATCGACGCAAGGGCGACACAAAGTATAGCGTAATTGAAACACCGAAGGATATGTGGATTGCAGATCCTACCATGTTTGCAGCCAATGGTGAGCACTATTTATTTGTTGAGGTGTATGAGAATAAGAAGAAAAAGGCTGCTATTGGCTATTATCATTTTGAAAACAATGTTCCTGTCTACAAGGGACTGATTATTGAAAATTCCTATCATATGAGTTATCCATGCGTATTTGAGTATAATGGAGAATTCTATATGATTCCAGAAAGCTCGGCAAATGATAGTATAACGCTTTATAGAGCTGAACATTTTCCGGATAAATGGGTTAAAGAAACTGATCTCCTAAAAGGCGAGAAATATGTGGATTCTACAGTTTTTCGACGTGGGAATGATTTTGGAATTCTATCTTATAAAGCCATTAAAGGGGGCTGGCAGCTAGTAAGCTTTTCCCTAGATATGGAACAGAAAGTTCTTAAGAAAGAAACTGTAGTTCATTATAAAGAAAACATTGGTAGACCTGCGGGGTACATTTTTGCTGGTAACAAGAGGCCGGCGCAGGATTGTCGAAAAAAGTATGGAGAAAACCTCTTGATTTATGAGGTTGATTCTTTTAGCCCATATTCTGAACATTTGATTAAGACAGTAGGTGCAAACCAGATTGAAACTTTGAAGCAATATGATCGCGTGCATACTTATACCGATGATGGAACATTTGAAGTTATTGATTTGTTTAAAGAGAAAATTGATTTAATGCACGGCGCTAAAATTTTTTGTAGAGCATACTTAAGAAAATAACCTCTACAGGAGAAACGGAGAAGATGACGTGAATAAAATAAAAGTACTCCATATTCTTTCGAGTAAGACGTATAACGGTGCCGAAAATGTTGTGTGCCAGATCAATTCGATGCTACAAGGAGCAGGAGATAATATTGAACTAATTTATTGTAGCTTAGATGGACCCGTTCGAAGCCATATTGAAGAAAATAGAATTAGATTTATTCCTGTATCTAAAATAGCAAAAAAAGAAATCGCGCGTGTAATTCGAGAAGTAAAACCAGATATTATTCATGCACACGATATGCGAGCTGGCTTCGTAGCTGCTCTGGCATGCGGAAAAATTCCACTTGTTTCGCACATCCATAATAACAATTTTGACTCTAGAGGATTGTCTCTTAAATCGGTATTGTATTTATATGCAGCCATCAAAGCTAAACATATTTTCTGGGTTTCAAAGTCTTCGTTTGACGGGTATCGCTTTCATAACTTACTGAAGAACAAGAGCGAGATTTTATTTAATGTTATTGATGCGAAAGCACTGTACAAAAAAGCAGAACTGGACACAAAAACATATAATTACGATGCAGTTTATCTGGGTCGTTTAACCTATCAGAAGAATCCTCAGAGACTTGTTGAAGTTTTAAGTGAAGCTGTAAAGAAAACACCTGGTTTCACAGCAGCAATTTTGGGGGATGGTGAAGATGCGGAGGAGGTAAAAAAACTAATTAGAAACAACAATATCCAAAATAATGTGTCGTATCTTGGCTTTTCAGATAACCCATATAAAATTCTACAGACAGCAAAGTTAATGATACTGACATCAAGGTGGGAAGGCACTCCGATGTGTGCCTTGGAAGCGATAGCAATGGGAGTTCCGATTGTAAGTACTCCAGTTGATGGTATGTGCGATTTAATAGTGGATGATCAAAATGGTTATCTAAGTAATGATAATGAGGAACTAGCAAAGAGATGCTCCGAAATAGCTTCTAATGATACTTTACAGAAGAGGCTGTCAGATGGAGCAAAACAAACAGCTGACAGAATGATGAATGTTGAAAGTTACCGGAACGCAATTAGTTCCGTATATCATAGAATTGCGAAATAAGAGGGAAAAACATGAAAAAGATAGCGATTATCATACAGAATTTAAATGGAGGAGGAGCTGAAAGGACGGCTGCCAACCTGTCACTATATTTTTCTGAAAAGTATGAAGTACATCTTATTGTTTTTGATGGTCGAATCATTAGTTATCCACACGGTGGAATGCTTCATGATTTGAAGGTTTACCCTAGCAAGAGCAAAGTACAAAAAGCAATTAATGTTATTCGTAGAGTTATAAAAACTAGCGCGCTTAAAAGAAAGTATGGAATTGAAACAACTATTAGTTTGATGGAAGAGTCAAACATAGTGAATTTGTTAAGCAACTCTGGGGATAAAAAGATAACTTCCATACGGAATTTTGAGTCCAAATCATCGTATAATTCTTTCTTTGAAAATTTTGTTATGAAACTTGTTAGACGAAAGTCCGACTGTGTTGTTGCACTTTCAAAGGGCGTTGAAGAGGATCTAATTGATAATTGTGGGGTTCCGAAGGAAATTGTTACGACAATTTATAACCCTTGCGACGGAGAACTACTTAGGGAAAAAGCGAAAAAACACGCAAGCAATGCGAGTGAAATGGCGGAATATAGCGTTAGCACCATGGGACGACTGACTGAACAAAAAGGACAGTGGCACTTGATTCGTGCGTTCAAAAAGGTCGTTGAGAAAATTCCGGAAGCAAAACTCTATATATTTGGTCAGGGTATTCTCGAAGAAAAATTGAAGAAGTTAGCAACCGACCTGGACATTGCAAACAATGTCAAATTTATGGGATTTGTTGAAGCACCGCATGCTTATATCGCAAAGAGCAAGGTGTTTGCTTTTCCGTCCCTATATGAAGGGTTGGGAAATGTTTTATTAGAGGCAATGGCTTGCGGCGTTGCGTGTGTAGCGGCAGATTGTTACTCCGGACCGAGAGAGGTGATGGCACCGGGAACGAAGGTTTTGGAAAACCTTGATGATATCGAATGTGCTGATTATGGAATTCTTGTATCTGTTGGTGGTAAGGAACATTTTAATGAAACTGACCCACTAACGAAAGATGAAACACAGCTGGCCAATGCAATTGTGCTACTACTTTCCAATGGAGAAAAAAGAAGTTGTTATGAAAAAAAATCACTTGAACGTGTAAAGGCTTTCAGCCCGGAAAAGATCATGTCGGATTGGGAACGGTTGCTATAACTAGAATTCGTCGTAAAGGAGCCGGAATGGAGAATACAAATTTATTTCTGATTTCCATATTACATTTACTATTTGGAGGCACTGCCCTAATTGTCACGATTAATGGTATTGTTAAATGCAACAAAATTAGCGTCTTTGACTGTATCAAGTTAATGTATGCAATGATATACGGATTTCTCCAAGGATTAATTTACTATTATGAGTCCCTGGGAGAAAGGAATCTTTATTACTATGACTATTCTGGACAGGGGATTTTTAACTTATACATACTGTTTCTTTTTGCTGTTTTAATTTACCTTGAACTAATTCTTTGGCACAAGTGCTTTGTCAGAAATAATGAAACAATTAAACCAAATGAACTACAGCTAGATAAGTTAGTCTATATTGAGAAGTACGGATCCGCAGAGGACATATATCACATCGGCATAATCATGCTGGCATTTGGTTTTTTGTGTATTTTTCTGTGGACGAGAGCGTATGGCACTATCCAAAACTTTATTCTTAACGCAGATGCAATTCGGTCTAGTAGAAGTACAGTTCACAATAGATTTGCTTTCTTGCAACACTTTGCAAGTATTGTGTTGGTGTCGTTCTATGCTCTTTTTGCAAGTTTTCTTTCCTATAAACCATCAGGCTTGAGAAAAATAGTTTGGCTTATAATGTTGGGACTGTCTGCTATTTGCGTATATATTTATCTGCTTTGTACTGACAGTCGTGTTACTATAGCTTATATTGGAATAGCGATATGCCTATTGATGATTAAAAATAGGAAAAGTAACAACATTAAAAGAACACTTGGTATAGCCGGTATATTAATTTGTGTTGTTCTCCTATTAACGATGACAGCTGATACCGTGACGCATTTTGTAAGATATGGCGAGTGGAAAAGTGGAAGCTTTGATTTAGCACATAGTCTAATCACTGAATTCAGGTTTACTGTTTCATCAGAAATGATGGCGATGAACCAGTGGTGGAAAGGAACACTGCATATTAAGTTTTTTGATGATCTTCTAAATGCCTTAATAAGCTGGTTCCCAGAAAGTTGGACACCGTTTGTAAGACCTGAGTCAGTTTGGACATATAATACAATGAATATATCGGGAACGATTAAATTTGGTCAATCTCCATCTGATATTGTTGGAACGTCAATATATGAGTTTGGAGTTATTGGTGTTGTACTTTATCCTTTCATTTTTTCAGTACTTCTTTCAACAGTTGAAAATGCTTTGAACAAAACGAATAAAACGGTTTATTCAGATGTCCTTTATGCGGCATTCGCAGTTAGATTAATCAACTTAACAAGTCATAATCAGTTGAGTAGCTTTGCCTTGGGATGCTTTTCAATTTTCTTATATTATTTGATTGCAAAAGTATATCTTGGACTGACACTGAGAAGAAGAATGAGACAGTGTAACTTTGATATGAAGGGAAGAGAATAGATGTTAAAACTTGTATTACATAAAATACGTAAGGTACTTTCATCACCAAACACTTACATTAATCTCCTGCGTGAAGATGGAGTTAATATCGGAGAAGGCTGTGATATTTCCAAAAGTGCAGTTTTCGGTAGTGAACCATGGCTGATTTCAATTGGAAATAATGTTCGAATTACACAAAAAGTTCAATTTATAACACATGACGGAGGGCTGTGGACATTGCGGAAAATGGGTTTGATAAAAGAAGATGAAGTCAAATATGGTAATATTACAATAGGGGATAACTGTAATATTAGTTGGAACACTATAATTATGCCTAATGTACATATCGGAAAAAATGTGGTTGTTGCAGCCGGTGCGGTTGTGACTAAGAGTATCCCTGATGGAGAAGTATGGGGGGGTACCCGCTAAAAAGATAGAAACTATAGAGGAATACTATTCTAAAATAGTGGGTAATACTGAACCAACATATGGAATGAGCAGTAAAGATAAAAGGGACTTTTTGGCTCAACATAGACCGGAGCTTTTCGATTATTCAGGTGTCTAAAAATAATAAGACACAAGCGTTGAGAAGGTGACAGTTCAGTATTTCCATTTTTTCTTCAAATTGAGAGGAGATACAGGGATGGATATCACGGAACTTAAAAGGACGCTAAAAGGAACATTTGAAGGGCTTTATGATTACAGGCTTCATCTTCTTCGAATTAAGCAGATTAAGAAATGCGACAAACTATCTTCTATGGATAAGAATGAATATCCTGTTCTTTTAGCGAAAATGTATGAGGAGCGTATAGGTCATTCGCTGGACTGGAATAACTTGAGAACCTACACAGAGAAGATGCAATGGGAAAAGCTGTATGATGATAATCCTCTGAAAGTACAGTTATCGGATAAGTATGCAGTAAGAGATTGGGTCAAAAATAAAATCGGTGAAAAATATTTAATTCCGATTTTGGGCGTATGGGATAGGTACGAGGACATTGATTTTGACACTTTGCCAAAACAGTTTGTCCTGAAAACCAACCATGGATCTGGAACAAATTTGATTGTAAAAGATAAGAGTAAGATAAACCATCGGCGAGTATCAAGGATGTTCACAGAATGGTTGAAAACAGATTATGCTTATGTTAGTGGATTTGAACTACATTATTCTAAAATTAAGCCAAAGATAATTGCGGAAAAATATATGGCATCTTTTGAAAATGACCTTCCTGATTATAAGTTTTTATGTTTTGATGGAAATCCAATGTACTGCAGGGTAGACATGGGAAGATTCGCTGATCATGTTAGAAGTGTTTTTGATAAAGAATGGATTCGGCAGGATTGGAATCAAGGAAACTATCCACCTTGCCCAAATGTTCCAAGGCCACAGAATTATGATGAAATGCTTGAAGTAGCAGCGAAGTTATCACAGGGGTTTTCGCATGTACGAGTTGACTTATATAATATAAATGGAGCTATTTATTTTGGTGAAATGACCTTTACCAGCGGAAGTGGCTTGGAACCAAATGTTCCTGAAAGTGCTGATGTGATGCTCGGAGAAAAATGGAATCTGGATATCAAACAGGATGCGAGCGTTATTTGAAAATTTGAAAGGAGATAATTAATAGCATTATGACTAGAGGCACGAAGTTAAAGCTTAATATGCTTACAACAATCATATATCAGATCGTAAGTATTGTGAGTGGCTTTATTCTTCCAAGATTTTTTTTACGATATTATGGCTCAGAAGTAAATGGTCTAGTCTCTTCTATAACGCAGTTCCTGGCGGTAATTACATTATGCGAATGTGGGGTAGGTGCTGTTGTTCAGACGGCTCTGTTTAAACCGATTGCAGAGAATGATGAGAAAGAAATTAGCCGAATATACAAATCGTCAACTAAATTCTTTAATAAGATTGCAATTATATTGATCGTTTATACGGCAGTTCTAGTGTTTGCATATCCGCATATTGTCAACAAATCTTTTGATACACTTTATACAGGCGTTTTAATTATTACTCTATCGATTAGCCTTTTGGCTCAGTACTACTTTGCTATCACATATAAACTAATTCTGAATGCTGCTCAGTTGATTTATATTCAGATGATTGTAAGCACGGTTTCACTTGTTTTGAATGTTGTTATCAGTATTGTTTTGATGTACATGGGTATGAGTATTCAAATAGTGAAACTTGCATCCGCAGGTATTTTTGTGCTTCAACCGCTGGTTTACAAATATGCGGTAGATCACAGATTTAATATTGATAGAAATATAGTACTTAATGAAGAACCAATTAAACAAAAGTGGAATGGACTGGCGCAACATTTAGCAACTGTAATTTTGGAAAATACGGATGTATTGGTATTGACTTTTTTTTCAACACTATCTAGTGTATCAGTTTACTCAGTCTACCATATGGTAACGAATGGAATAAAACTTTTGTTTACCTCACTTGCCAACAGTGTTAAATCGTTGTTAGGTGATATGTATGCGAGAAATGAAATGACCCAGTTAAATAAAACATTTTCGCGATTTGAATGGGCGTTTCACTCGGTAGTCACATTGATATATTCAATCTGTGCAGTACTTATTGTTCCATTTATAACCGTATACACGGATAAAATAACAGACGCAAATTATAAGCTGCCACTTTTTGGCGTAGTTATGTGCATAGCAATGGCGATTTATTGTATTCGGTTGCCATACAACCAGATGGTCATGGCTGCAGGGCATTTTAAGCAGACCCAAAATAGTGCAATTATTGAAGCAATCCTCAATCTGACCATCTCTATCGCTGTTGTCTATAGATTTGGACTTATAGGTGTTGCGCTGGGAACTCTTATAGCGGTACTTTATAGAACGGTTTACCTTGCTGTTTATCTGTCTAAATATATTTTGAAACGTAATATTCTGATTTTTTTAAAACGCTGTCTGAAAGACTGCGTGATTGCGGCTGTGATATATATTTCCACAAAATGGATTAATATGACTGAGGTAAGCTATGTTGCGTGGTTTATCATGGCTGTGAAAGTAGGGATAATTTCAGTCGCCGAATGTGTTCTTTTAAATTTGATCCTTGACAAGAAAGAGTTCAAGAGCATGGTTGAGAAAATGAGTGGGAGGAAAAGCCTTGAATCGTAAAAGATATATTTATATTGACTATTTGAAAGTTTTGGGCTTACTTCTTGTTATTCTAGCACATGTGAATTGTCCCAGTCCGCTAATGCAGGTTCGCAGCTTTGACGTACCATTATTGGTGTTTGTTTCAGGTTTTTTGGCATCAAAAAGCTATTCTGGTCACAATGCAAAAGGGTATTATTGGAAGCGAATTAAGAGACTTGTTTTTCCAGCATGGATTTTTTTGACGTTTTTTTTCTTTGTGCAGAGCATTGCATATACCAAGCCATCTTTTACGGATGTTATAAAGGGATTTACTTTTCAGAGAGATTCACAGATGGTTGGAATGCTTTGGGTGATCTGGGTGTATCTTGTTTGTGCTCTTATAGTCCCTATAATTAAGAAAATTGGGTTCAGAGAACATAGTTTGATTTTTGTATTTGCTCTACTGTTTGTTTATGAAATGCTGTGTGCAGTAACTAATTTGTCGGAAATAAGATTTCTATATATTACGCTTTTCACTATTGTGCCGTGGGGGTGTGTTACATATATCGGATTTTATTATGACCTTATGACTAAAACACAAAAGCGATGGTTGCTTATGGTGTTTGCAATATTATTCTGTATGGGTGCTTGCTTTTTAAGAATGAAATATGGACATTTTGTACCGACTAATGACTTTAAGTATCCGGCAAGGCTCTATTATTTAAGCTATGCTTTTACAATTGTACTTATATTAATGCCGAAGCTGCAAAATATGAAATTAAGAGAAAATCGAGTGATTTCTTTTGTGAGTAAATCATCTTTGTGGATTTATCTGTGGCATATTTTAATTCTGTATGTGGTAAAAAGCCTTATAGAGAATGATAATCTTTGGCTTGTTCAGTATGCTGCCATAGTGGTGTTATCTGTTGTGGTTACACTGATTCAGAATTTGATTGTAAATAAGATGCTTAGTAAATACCCCATTGATTTTTTGAAAATATTCTTGGGATAACGAAAAAGAGGTGGCTGTAGAATGAACAAAAGTTGTTTGGAGTACATAAGAAGCGACTGCTTTAGATACAAGGGAAATGCTACACTTAAGACTATGACATTATTATATTTGAAAAGCAGTACTTTTAGATGGCAGGTTGCTTTTAGGCTGGTTCATGGATCTGGGATTATAAAAATGCTGGGTGAAATAGTCTGGTATCTTAATATGAGTAGGCAAAGAATTCAAATCGAAAAGCGCACTTCCATTGGTTATGGGCTATACATTGCTCATGGCGGGCCAATAGTTGTGAATTCCTCAGCCACAATCGGAAATAACTGTAATCTATCTCAATTTACAACTATAGGTGCAAATGGGGGGGCGAAAGCGGCGACCATCGGTGACAACGTTTACATTGGCCCAGGAGTATGTTGTGTCGATAGTGTTGTAATAGGAAATAATACTACTATCGGTGCGGGTAGCGTTGTGACAAAGAATATACCTGATGATGCAACGGCAGTTGGAAATTATGCGCGTGTAATCAATTATAACAATCCAGGAAGATATATAAAAAATCGTTGGAATATAAAATAATCGTGATGATTGGAAAGAGAGGAGAAAGCTATGAAAATTGCAGTTGCTGGTACCAGTTATGTCGGTTTATCAATCGCTACACTGTTGTCGCAGCACCATGAGGTTATGGCAGTAGATATCATTCCGGAGAAGGTTGATCTTATCAACCATAGAAAGTCTCCGATTCAGGATGAGTATATTGAAAAATACCTTGCCGAAAAGAATTTGAATCTGACGGCTACGCTAGACGCTGAGGCGGCTTATAAAGACGCTGACTTCGTTGTTATTGCAGCACCTACCAACTATGACAGTAAGAAGAACTTCTTCGACACATCGGCGGTCGAAGCTGTGATTAAACTGGTTCTCCAGTATAATCCGAATGCCATTATGGTTATCAAGTCTACGATTCCTGTAGGATACACTGCCTCCGTGCGCGAGAAGTTTAACACCAAGAGCATCATCTTCAGCCCGGAGTTCCTGCGTGAGTCCAAGGCACTGTATGATAACCTGTATCCGAGTCGTATCATTGTCGGTACGGATCTGAACGATGAGCGACTTGTGAAAGCTGCACATGAGTTTGCTGGCCTGCTGCAGGAAGGTGCCATCAAGGAGAACATCGATACTCTGTTCATGGGTTTCACCGAAGCCGAGGCAGTTAAGCTGTTTGCCAATACTTATCTGGCATTGCGTGTGTCTTACTTCAACGAACTGGATACCTATGCTGAAATGAAGGGCTTGAATACCCAGCAGATTATCAAGGGCGTTTGCCTCGATCCACGCATTGGCGACCAGTATAACAATCCCAGCTTTGGCTACGGTGGTTATTGTCTGCCCAAGGATACTAAGCAGCTTCTTGCCAATTATGCCGATGTCCCGGAGAACCTCATTGAGGCTATCGTTGAGTCCAACCGCACCCGTAAGGATTTCATCGCAGACCGTGTGTTGCAAATGGCAGGTTACTACGGATATGGTGAAGATAACGAGTACGATAAGTCGCAGGAGAAGCCCTGTGTGATTGGCGTGTATCGCCTGACCATGAAGTCGAACTCCGATAACTTCCGTCAGTCCTCCATTCAGGGCGTTATGAAGCGCATCAAGGCCAAAGGTGCAACGGTCATTATCTACGAGCCGACTTTGGAAAACGGTGGCACCTTTTTCGGCAGTGAGGTCGTCAATGATCTTGATGAGTTCAAGAAGCGTAGTCAGGCCATCATTGCCAACCGCTACGACAGCTGTTTGGACGATGTGAAAGAAAAAGTCTACACCCGCGACCTGTTCCGCCGCGATTAAAAATTAGGCCATGTGCACAGCCACATGGCTGTGCTGCTCAAGTATGCTACCTCTCCGTGGTGAGCAGTAGGCAACGAGAAACTCTCTCGGCTAAAGTATATGGCAAGCCTGTATTAATATCTGGTCAGGTTTGATTGGAAAGGCCTGTGTAAATAGAAGAAACAAATGATTCTAACGATTCTTGCCATTGGTATGATGGTTTTTGTGGGATTGAGCCGATATATCTATCAAAAGGCTTGTTTGAGAAGAAAAATACAGTGGCCTGATTTGAAAACTTCCGATAATTGGCAGTGGGAAGTTTTTGCAGAAGCATGTAAAATCAAAAATACACCCAATGAAAAGATTGTTATTAAAGCTTGCGATGGAATTGAATTAGTTGGTCATTATTATGAAAGAAAGAAAAAGGCCACAGTAATTATCTTTTTCCATGGACTTCGATGCAGTAGCTATATAAACGGCGCACCGATTTACAAAATTACAAAAAGAAGAGAATGGAACCTTCTGCTGGTAAGTTTACGGGCACATGATGAGAGCGGAGGTAATATTTCGACACTAGGTATTTTAGAAAGATATGACTGTTGTGCCTGGGCAAATTGGGCTACTTCCGAATTTGGAGAACAGGTGCCGATATATCTTATGGGGATTTCCATGGGTGGAGCTGCCGTATTGATGAGTAGTGACTTGAATTTACCAAAGTCTGTTTGTGGAATCATTGATGATGCGGGATTTACAACGCCTTTAGAAATGATAAAGGTAGGGAGCAAGAATAAACTGCGTTATGAATTGTTAAGTGATATATTTACTCAGATGGTAAATGTAGGAACAAAAATCTGGGGCCATTTTGACTTGAAAGACGCAGATGCAAGCGTAGCGGTATCAAAGACAAATGTGCCAATTCTAATTATTCATGGTGATAAAGATAATCAAGCACCTCTGTCGATGGCATATAAGATTTATGACAGTTGTCAAGGCGAAAAAGACTTATATATAGTTTCTGGTGCAACACATAAGGAATGCTATAGAACAAATCCAGAGAAATACGAAAAGATAGTTTCTGAGTTCATAGAAAAAAATCTTCCGTGATAAACAACTCTGCGTTTTCGAGGATTTATCGGCCATGTGTTAATCCACATGGCTGTGCTGCTCAAATATGTTACCTCTTCGCGGTGAGCAGCAGGCAACGGGATATCCTCCCGGCTAAAGCATATACATATTCGCATATTCACTCTTTGGATGAGGAAAAGCTATAATGGGAAAGTATTTTGGAACTGATGGCTTCCGTGGGGAGGCTGGAATAACTCTGACTGCAGATCATGCCTACAAGGTTGGCCGTTTTCTGGGCTGGTATTATAACGCTCTGCGTGAGCGCAATGGTGATACCGACCCTGCTCGCATTGTAATCGGCAAGGACACCCGCCGCAGTTCCTATATGTTCGAGTACAGTCTGGTCGCTGGCCTGACCGCATCCGGCGCAGACGCCTACCTGTTGCACGTTACTACCACGCCGTCTGTGGCTTACATCGCCCGCGTGGACGACTTCGACTGTGGCATCATGATTTCTGCCAGCCATAATCCCTACTACGATAACGGCATCAAGCTGATCGACTGCTATGGCGAGAAAATGCCCGAGGAGATCCTGTTGCTGGTAGAGGACTACATCGACGGAAAGCTCCATGTGTTCGACAAGG
>ENA-UONZ01001729-UONZ01001729.1-human-gut-metagenome-genome-assembly--contig:-C93old-NODE-1729-length-21219-cov-3.861038_pt1 | contig 21219 bp, 17 predicted proteins | sample MGYA00242468_ERZ724015 | MGnify/ENA metagenome assembly ERZ724015
CGTGTCGTCCGGCGTGGATTCCAGGACGATCATCGATATGAACGGGGCCGAGAAGCTGCTGGGAAAGGGCGATATGCTGTTTTACCCGGCCGGATTCCCGAAACCGCAGCGTGTGCAGGGCGCTTTTGTGTCCGATGAGGAGGTCCAGAAGGTGGTGGATTTCCTGACGGAGCAGGGCGTGACCACAGACTACAATCCGGATGTGGAGAGCAAGCTGACAGCCACGGCTGCGGCGGCAGCCCAGGATCCGGGGAGCAGCAGGGACGACTACTTCGAGCAGGCAGGACGCTTTATCATCGAGAAGGATAAGGCTTCCATCGGTATGCTCCAGCGGATGTACAAGATCGGCTTTAACCGGGCGGCCCGGATCATGGACCAGCTGGCGGAGGCCGGCGTGGTGGGCGAGGAGGAAGGCACCAAGCCCAGAAAAGTATTGATGAGTCCTGAACAGTTCCAGGAATTCCTGGAGCAGGGCAGATAGATGATGTTCACGGATCAATCCATGGTCAACACTAACATTAAGGAGGAAAAGCGGCATGAAGTCAGATATTGAGATCGCACAGGAGGCGCGGATGCTTCCCATCAAAGAGGTGGCTAAGTCCTATGGAATCGGGGAGGACGATCTGGAGCTCTACGGCAAGTACAAGGCCAAGCTCACAGACGATCTGTGGGAGCAGGTGAAGGACCGCCCGGACGGAAAACTGGTGCTGGTGACCGCTATCAACCCCACCCCGGCGGGCGAGGGCAAGACCACCACCACCGTGGGTCTGGGAGAAGCGTTCGGCGTGATGAAAAAGAGCGCAATTATCGCGCTGCGGGAGCCGTCTTTAGGGCCGTGCTTTGGCATCAAGGGAGGAGCGGCCGGGGGCGGGTACGCCCAGGTGGTTCCCATGGAGGACTTAAATCTGCACTTTACCGGCGATTTCCACGCCATCACCTCCGCCAACAACCTGCTGGCGGCGCTGCTGGACAATCACATCCAGCAGGGCAACGCCCTGGGCATCGATCCCCGCCAGGTGCAGTGGAAGCGCTGTGAGGACATGAACGACCGTGCGCTGCGAAACGTGGTCATCGGCCTTGGCGCAAAGGCGGACGGAATGGTGCGCGAGGACCATTTTGTGATCACCGTGGCCTCCGAGATCATGGCGATTCTCTGCCTGGCGGCGGATATGAAGGACTTAAAGGAGCGCCTTGGCCGGATCATCGTGGCTTACAACTTTGCCGGCGAGCCGGTGACCGCGGCGGACTTACGCGCGGTGGGCTCCATGGCCGCCCTGTTAAAGGACGCGTTAAAGCCCAACCTGATTCAGACCCTGGAGCACACCGGCGTGCTGGTACACGGCGGCCCCTTCGCCAATATCGCCCACGGCTGCAACAGCGTCAGAGCCACCCGCACGGCGCTGAAGCTGGCGGACATCGTGGTGACCGAGGCGGGCTTCGGCGCGGACCTGGGCGCTGAGAAGTTCCTGGACATCAAGTGCCGCATGGCCGGGCTGAAGCCCGACGCGGTGGTGCTGGTGGCCACGGTGCGCGCCCTCAAATACAACGGCGGCGTTCCCAAGGACCAGCTCTCAACCGAGAACCTGGACGCCTTAAAGCGTGGCATTGTGAACCTGGAGAAGCACATCGAGAACATCCAGAAGTTTGGCGTTCCGGTGGTTGTGACCTTAAATTCCTTCACCTCCGACACGGAGGCGGAATATGAATATATTAAGCATTTCTGCGAGCAGAGGGGCTGTGAATTTGCACTCAGCGAGGTCTGGGCCAAGGGCGGAGAGGGCGGAATCGCCCTGGCCGAGAAGGTTCTCGAGACTCTGGAGAAGAAGCAGAGCAACTTTAAGGTGCTCTATCCCGACGAGATGAGCCTGAAGGAGAAGATCGGCACCATCGCCGCCGAGGTTTACGGCGCGGACGGCGTGACCTACGCGCCGGCGGCTGAGAAGGCGTTAAAGCGCATCACCGAGATGGGCTACGGAAACCTTCCGGTCTGCATGGCCAAGACCCAGTATTCCCTGTCCGATGACCAGACCAAGCTGGGCAGGCCCACCGGGTTTAAGATCAACGTGCGCGACGCCTACGTGTCCGCGGGCGCGGGCTTTGTGGTGGCCCTCACCGGCTCCATTATGACCATGCCCGGGCTTCCCAAGAAACCGGCGGCCGAGGGGATCGATGTTGACGAGTGCGGAAAGATTACCGGGCTGTTTTAATCCGGACATGTGTGGGCCGCCCGGACCCGCCACGGAAGGGCCGCCGGAAGTTTGAACGGCGGCCTGATCCCCCGCGGGGCAGGCGCCGCTGGAAGTGCGCCAAAGGCTAGCAGCTTCCGGCCGTCCCGCTCCGGGCGTCACCCCCATCACCGCAACACGCGCCCCAGGGGAGCGCAGGCCGCTTTAGAACTGGCCGAATCCCCGATGATTTCTAAGAAAAGAGGACATTCCGTATGGTATTGAGCGATTGGCTGGAAGGACTGGATTACGAGCTGCTGCAGGGCAGCCTGGAGGTACAGGTATCGGACGTCTCCTATGACTCCAGAAAGGCAAAAGAGGGCGACGTGTTCGTGTGCATGACCGGAACCCGCGTGGACTCCCACCTGTTTATTCCCCAGGTGGAGGAGGCGGGGGTCAGGGTCATTGTGATCGAACGCCCCCTTAAGGAGCTGCTGAAGGCCGTTTCGCCCCAGGTGACGGTGCTCAGGGTAAAGGACGGCCGCCGGGCCCTGGCGCTGCTCTCAGCCGCCCGGTTCGGCTATCCCGCGAGAAAGATGATCACCGTGGGCGTCACCGGCACAAAGGGGAAAACAACCACCACCCATATGATCAAAGCCATACTGGAGGCGGCGGGGAAGAAGGTGGGCATGATCGGCACCAACGGCACCGTGATCGGCGGCCGGGTGACGCCCAACCTGAACACCACCCCCGAGTCCTACCAGCTTCATCAGGCCTTCGCGGACATGGTGGAGGCGGGCTGCGAGTACATGATCATGGAGGTGTCCTCCCAGGGCATCAAAATGCACCGGACCGACGGCCTGTTCTTTGATTACGGCCTGTTTACCAACATATCCCCGGATCACATCGGACCTGACGAGCACGCGGATTTTGCGGAATACCTCTACTACAAATCCCGGCTGATGACCATGTGTAAGGTGGGGCTGGTAAACCGTGGGGATGAACACTATGAGGGTATCGTGAAGGATGCGTCCTGCCGCCTCTATACCTACCGGGTGGCGGTGGAAGACGGAGCAGCCGCAGATTTCGGGGCCCGGAATATCCGCTACGTTGCGGAGGAGAATTTCGTGGGCACGGAGTTCGACGTGACCGGCCGGCTGTCCATGGACGTGCGCCTGGGCATCCCGGGTCTGTTCAACGTGGACAACGCCCTGGCGGCCATGAGCCTGTGCAGCTTCATGGGCCTGGACAAACAGCGTATGAGCCACGCCCTGGAGCACATCCGCATCAACGGCCGTATGGAGATCGTGCACACCTCCAGGCGCTGTACCGTGCTGGTGGATTACGCCCACAACGCGGTGAGCATGGAAAGCCTGCTTGCCACCCTGCGCAACTATCATCCCAAACGCCTGGTCTGTGTGTTCGGCTGCGGCGGAAACCGCTCCAAGGACCGCCGGTATTCCATGGGAGAGATCGGCGGGAGAATGGCGGATCTGTGTATTCTGACGGCGGACAATTCACGTTATGAGAAGCCGGAGGACATCATCGCAGATATCCGTTCCAGCATCGAGAAAACCGGCGGGGCCTTCGTGGAGATCCCGGACCGCCGCCAGGCCATCGAGTACAGCATAAAGAACGCCCTGCCCGGCGACATGATCGCCGTGATCGGAAAGGGACACGAGGATTACCAGGAAATCTGCGGCGTGCGCCATCATTTCCTGGACCGCGAGGTGATCGAGGAGACGGTAAAAAAACTGGGAGAGAGGGCCTGAGCATGGAACATATACGGGTAAAACAGGTTGTGGAGGCGGCAAATGGCCGCCTTCTCTGCGGAAATGAGGACCAGGCTCTGGCTAACATCAGCCTGGATTCCAGAAATATGAGCGGGCTGGATCTGTTCGTCCCCATTGTGGGGGAGAAGGTGGACGCCCACCGGTTCATCTGCCAGGCCATCGGAAACGGCGCGGTGGCGGTATTCACCAGCGCCCATCGGGACGCGGCCCAGGTAGAGGAAGCCATTGCGGACTGGGAGAGCCGCGGAAACGACGGGACGGCGGCCAGGAAAGCCGCCTGGATCGCCGTGGAGGACACCAAAGCGGCCCTCCAGAGTCTGGGGAAATACTGCCGGGACCGGATTTGCATCCCTCTGGTGGGCATCACAGGCAGCGTGGGCAAGACCACCACCCGGGAGATGATCGCCGCGGCCCTCAGCGCAGGCTACGCGGTTTACCGGACTCCGGGCAACTCCAACAGCCAGGTGGGCGTGCCCATTACCATGAGCTCGATCCCGTCGGAGGCCGGGATTGCGGTGATCGAGCTGGGCATGAGCGAACCGGGGGAGATGGAGAAGATCGCCCGGGTGGCCTGTGTGGACAGCGCGGTGGTGACCAATATCGGCATCGCCCACATCGAGCAGCTGGGTTCCCAGGAGAACATCCTGCGGGAGAAGCTGCACATCCAGGACGGCATGAACCCGGAGGGAATCCTCTTTGTCAACGGGGATGATCCGTTACTGGCGGACATTCAGGCCGAAGGAGGGCGGCGTACCATCCGCTACGGCATGTCCGCCGGGTGCGAATACCGGGCCGAAGACGTGCGGCTGGACGAGGGTTATCCGGTGTTCACCGCGGTCCATGGGGAGAAACGCACGCCCGTCCGGCTTCAGGTCATGGGCACCCACATGGTGGGCAACGCCATGGCGGCGCTGGCCGTGGCCGTAGAGTACGGTGTGGATATGGAGGCGGCTGCCAGGAAGCTGGGGGAGTTCGGAGGTTATAAAGGCAGGCAGCAGATCCACGAGTTTCAGGGCATGACCATCATCGACGACAGCTATAACGCCAGCCCAGTCTCCATGAAGGCCGGTTTGGAGGTGCTTTCCTCCATGAAACCCGGCGCCAGGAAGATTGCAGTCCTGGCGGATATGAAGGAGCTTGGGCCGGACACCGTGGAATTTCACCGGGAGATCGGCCGCTATATCGCCGAACATCCGGTGGACCAGGTGCTTCTCTACGGAGAGCTGGCCGCGGCCATTGGGCAGGGTATCCGGGAGGCGGGCGGCCAATCCCCATTCCAGCTCTGCGATAACCTGGAACAGGTGGAGGAGTGGCTGAAGCGGGAGGCAAAAAACGGGGACTGCATTCTCTTTAAGGGCTCCAACAGCATGAAGCTGGGGGAAGCGGTGGCGGACTTTATGGGGCAAAATTGATTGTGAGTGCCGCGTAAGCGTCCGCAGGCTGCGCCAGCGCCCCGCTATGTTTGAAATGGCAAGAAAAACGACAAGAGCCGGACAATTCATACCATGTCCGGCTCTTTCTGGATGGATCGGAACTTATTTAGATGTCAACACTACGGCGAAATGCTCACACAGCGGCATAAAGATAATAAGCACCAGATAACCGGCCGCCAGGAGATAAGGCAGCGCGCGGGGCCAGACGGCCAGTATGGACCCTCCCACTGCCACGAACTGGCAGAGGAAGCTGATGCAGGTGATCAGTACAAGTCCGCCGACAGCCGTGGAGATCAGATGGCAGCCCAGCTTATTCTTAATTCCCAGGTATTTAGTAAACATTTTCCCCCCAGGCGGGAGCCGGAATTAAATCGCAGATGGTATAACCCACCGCCATGCTGACTACAAAACTCTGGACAAACGCCAGGGGCTGAATCGCTCCGGCCATGGAGAGCCCCACAGCCGTCAAGGCCAGGCCCAATGCGACGTTGATCAGAAAGTTGATGATTTGGCCAAAATGCTGTTTTCCTATCATATGTTTCTCCTCTCTGAATGCCGTTTTCAGGCGTAGTATCCGGCGTTAAAGCCTTCGCGTGAGGCCTGAATCGCCTGTCTGGCCTGAACCGCATCGCCCACAATCACCGTCTCGCAGATGCCGTCCAGTTCCTCCTTCAGAGGGCAGAAGGCCCTGGTGCCGATGGCCAGCACAACGGTGTCGCACGGAAACAGAGTGACGGTGTCACCTTGTTTTAACAGAGCGCCCTCCGCCGTAACCCCGGCCAGGCTGGTTTTGGTCAAAATATCCACGTAACAGCGGTTCAGGCAGTCCTTCAAGTCGTCCCGGATTCCGGCTTCCATGTCAAGGGCGATTTCATCCCGCATCTCAATCACCGTTACCTTGGATTTACATTGCATTCCCAGGTAAGCGGCTGTCTCGGAACCGACCATTCCGCCCCCCGCCACCAGGACGTTCATACCCGTGTCGGATCTGCCCAGGAGAACATCCTCCGCCAGGACCACGTTTTCATTTTCGATTCCGGGAACCTGGGGGATAACCGGCGCTGCGCCGGTGGCCAGGATAACCTTATCCGGCTTTCCGTCCCGGACCATCTGAGCGGTCAACTCCGTGTTCAGGTGCAGGTGGATGTTGTCGTGCTTCATCATCTCACGGTAAAGCCAGGCCGTGTAGGTGGCAAATTCCCCTTTGTAAGGAGGGTAGGAGGCGGAAATGAACTGTCCGCCCACGGTGTTTCTTTTCTCAAACAGTTCAACCTGGTGCCCTCTGAGGGCGGCCCCTCTTGCCGCTTCCATCCCTGCGATTCCAGCTCCCACAATATAGAGTTTCTTAATGGCCGGCGCCTTGGAATAATCCAGCTCATATTCGTGACCGAGTTCGGGGTTGACCATACAATAAATGGGAACGCCCTGGTAGGTGGAAGCGGTGCAGCCCTGGAGACATCCGATGCATTGGCGGATATCATTACAGCGCCCGTTTGCAGCTTTCTCCGGCCAGTGGGGATCCGCAAGGGAGGCGCGTCCCATGGCGACGAAGTCGGCTTTGCCTGAGGCAATGATGTCCTCCGCCATACAAGGATCGGAAACCCGCCCAACCGTAATGACGGGGATGTTCAGGAAACGTTTTGCCTCGGCTGCAAAATCTGCGTTCCAACCGTGATGCTGGAAAAAGGAAGCTACGATGCCAAGGGAGGAGCGCACGCCGTACATGCCGTTGGATAAATGAATGGCATCCGCGCCCATTTCCTCCATATCCCGCAGCATCTGTCGGCTCTCACACATGCCGCGCCCGCCTTCAGAATTTTCCTGGGCGGAGAAACGTATGATTACCGGGTAATCCGCTCCGACCTGGCCGCGGATTTCACTGAAAATTTCGCGCAGAAAACGCATGCGGTTGTCATAGGTTCCGCCGTATTCATCGATCCTGTGGTTACAGTTGGGGGATAAAAACTCATGAATCAGATAACCGTGAGCCGCATGGATCTCAACTCCGTCAAAACCGGCTTTTTTCGCGTTCAGAGCGGTGACGCCGAAATCCTTTACCAGCTGCCGGATCTCACTGACTGTCAGCTCCCGTGGGATTTCCTTATTCCATGGACAGGGGATCGGGGAACAGGAAACGGGCTGCATGCCGCCGTTAACCTGTCGGTTGGCCTGTCGGCCCGCGAGGTAAATCTGGCAGAAAATTTTGGCGCCGTGCTGATGAATGGCATCGGTGAGCCGTCTGTGGCTGGGAATCTGCTCCTCCTTCCACAGCCCTGCCACAGCCGGATAACCGGCGGCATGCTCGTTAACCCGGTAATCTTCGGTTATAATTAATCCCCATCCGCCCTTGGCTTTCTCTTCGTGATAGCGGATATACTGCTCCGTGGCCTCGCCGTCCGGGCACATGTTGGCAACCATGGCCGGCACCACGAGCCGGTTAGGAATTTCACAATTTCCGATGGCGTAAGGTGTAAAAATTTGTTGGATTTTCATCTTAAGTCCTCCTGCTTGATTTGATGAATGGATTATAAACCCTATGGTTTTTGTTAAGTCAACCCATAGCGGGAACTGAAAATTCAACAAAAATCCATGTGATTTTATTAACAAAATCTGGATTCTATTGTATACTAAGTCTAAACCGTGAAGATTCAGCCGGACAAACTCGACAGCGGCTATCGGGTTTTGGGAGATTCCGGTAAACTTGCAGTCCGCAGTTTTTTGGAGAAACGAGGGGGAACAATGGAGGAGAAATATAAGATCGGCACCATATCCAAACTGCTGGGTATACCCATACAGACGTTACATTATTTTGAGACATGCGGCTTTGTGACGCCCAGCAAAGACAGTAAAAGCAATTACCGCTACTATGATGCGTGGGATGTGAATTTTTTGCTTGACAGCCGCTACCTGCGTTCTTTTGAGTTTACCAACCAGGAAATCGAGGAGATGATCAACCGGGACGATTTCCAGGCGTTGAATCAGAGGTTTGCTAACCGGGAGCGAAGTCTTTTGGAGCTGATTCAGCATTATCAGGATATCCTGGACGAAGTGCATCATGAAAAGGAGCGGATCGGCAGGTATCAGGATTATCTGGGAGTTTTCAAGCCGGAGAAAAGCCCGGGGTTATTTTTCAATCCATACCGGAAAAATAACGATTTCAAGGCTTTGGCCAAGGGGGGAAGCGCGGTGCCGGACATCACCCAGTGGCTGGACAACATGCCCTTTGTCAAGGCCACCTTCCAGATTCCGGGGGACTCGCTGGCTTCCCGAAAACAGGATGACATCGAATACATCTGGGGGTTCTCGGTTTCCACAAAGAAGGTGAGACAGCTGCCGTTAATCGTGAACGAAAATGCGTTATACTGCCCTCCCAGACAGTGCCTGCATACAGTTTTTAAGGCATATGGAAGAAATACATTTACCGCCTGCTTTTATGAGCAGGTGATGAAACCCATCTGGGACATGGGGTATGAGATATGGGAGCCGCCGCTGGGGAGGCTTCTGATGCGCATACATGAAAATGAAGTATTTACCAGATATTTTGAGGTTTGGGTTCCGGTGGAGCCCAGGACGTAACGGAAAGCTTGCCGCAGCGCGTATATCATGGGCCTGATCCGGGGAAACTGTTTCCATACAGACCATACTTTGGAACCAAAGGAGACTTGATATATGCAGCAGCAGAACGGTGAAAAGAAAATACTGTGGTACAGCCTGGCCTTCATGGCCTTTTCCACGGTTTGGGGATTCGGAAATGTGATCAACGGCTTCTCGGAGTACGGCGGGTTAAAGGCCATTGTCAGCTGGATCCTGATATTTGCGATCTATTTTGTGCCCTACGCCCTGATGGTGGGCGAGCTGGGCAGCGCTTTTAAAAATGCCGGGGGCGGCGTCAGCTCCTGGATTCACGAGACCATCGGCCCGCAGATGGCCTACTACGCGGGCTGGACCTACTGGGTGGTGCATATGCCTTACATTTCCCAGAAGCCCTCGGCGGCGGTGATCGCGGCCAGCTGGGCCGTGTTTCAGGACAAGCGGGCCAGCGACATGAACACCACGGTGCTGCAGCTGGTCTGCCTGGTGATTTTCCTCTTCGCCATGTACCTGGCGGGCAAGGGCGTGAACATGCTCAAGCAGCTGTCCACCCTGGCCGGTTCCGCCATGTTTATCATGTCCATGCTGTTTGTGGTCATGATGCTGGGAGCGCCCTTTATCACCGACCAGGGGCTTCTGGATATCGACTGGTCCGTCAAAACCTTTATGCCAACCTTTGACGCCAAATTTTTCATGGGCCTCTCTATCCTGGTGTTTGCGGTGGGCGGCTGCGAGAAGATATCCCCCTATGTCAATAAAATGAAGGATCCGTCCCGGGATTTCTCCAAAGGAATGGTGGCGCTGGCCGTGATGGTGGCGCTGACCGCCATCTTGGGAACCATCGCCCTGGGTATGATGTTCGATTCCAACCATATTCCCCAGGACCTGATGACCAACGGGGCCTACTACGCGTTCCAGCGGCTGGGGGAATACTACCATATGGGCAATTTCTTTGTGATCGTCTACGCCCTGACTAACCTGGTAGGCCAGTTTTCCGTGATGGTGCTGTCCATCGACGCGCCGCTTCGGATGCTCCTTGAGAGCGCGGACCACAATTTCATCCCTAAAAAACTGTTTGTGAAAAATGAGAATGGGGCGTATACTAATGGACATAAGCTGGTCATGGCGATCGTGGCTGTGCTGATCGTTGTCCCGGCCTTTGGCATCAAGAATGTGGACGTGCTGGTGCGCTGGCTGATCAAGGTGAATTCCGTGTGCATGCCCCTGCGTTATCTGTGGGTGTTTGTGGCCTACATCGCCTTAAAACGGGCGGGCGACAGGTTTCCGGCAGCCTACCGCTTTGTGCGGGGAAGAGGCCTTGGGATCTTTTTCGGGGTCTGGTGTTTTGTATTCACGGCATTTGCCTGTATTACGGGTATTTACTCGGATGACCCGTTCCAGCTTGTGCTCAATATCGTTACGCCGTTTCTGTTAGTGGGGCTGGGCTTTATTCTTCCCCGTATGGCAGGGAAAGAGCGGCGGGGGTAGAGAGAGGCGTTGAAACCGGCCGGGGCGGAAGCATGACAGCCTCGCCCGCCGTGATCAGAGACGAATACTCCGCGGGCGGCCGTCAGGGTCAGGAACTCCATACCCTGACGCGCTGCTGCTGCGGAAATAAAAGGAGAGTTGACAAATGGATGAGAGAGTAAATACGAGAGATATCACTGATAAGCTGCTGACATTCCTGGAGAACAGCCCCACCAGCTTCCACGCGGTGGAAAACATGGCGGCGCGCCTTCGCGGCGAGGGATTTGAGGAGTTAAAGGAGGCGGATTGCTGGAGCATAGAGGCCGGAGGGCGCTATTTTGTCACCCGCAACATGTCCTCGCTGATCGCGTTTCAGGTTCCGAGCAGGGATTATACCGGATTCCAGATCATTTCCAGCCACAGCGATTCCCCCACGTTCAAGATCAAGGAGAACCCGGAAATGAAGGTGGAAGGCCACTATGTGAAGCTGAACGTGGAGAAATACGGCGGTATGCTCTGCGCGCCCTGGTTTGACCGGCCCTTGTCCATCGCCGGGCGGCTGGTGGTGCGGACCGCGGACGGCCTTCAGACGAAGCTGGTGAACGTCGACCGCGACCTGGTGATGATCCCCAACCTGGCCATCCACATGAACCGGCAGGTCAACGACGGCTACGCCTACAACGCCCAGTCCGACATGCTGCCCCTGTACGGCGGCGAGGCCGCGGCGGGCACCCTGATGAAAACCATCGCGCAGAGCGCGGGCGTGGCGGAGGAAGATATTCTGGGCCACGACCTGTACCTGTACAACCGGATGAAGGGTTCGGTCTGGGGCGCTGGGGAGGAATTTTTCTCCTGCGGCCGCATCGACGACCTTCAGTGCGCCTTCGGTTCCCTGGAAGGCTTCCTGGCGGGCGGCAATGCCCACAGCGTGTCCGTCCACGCGGTACTGGACAACGAGGAGGTGGGCAGCACCACCAAGCAGGGCGCGGCATCCACCTTCCTGTTGGATACATTAAAGCGGCTGAACACGGCGCTGGACCGGACGGAGGAGCAGTACCTGACCGCCCTGGCCTCCAGCTTCATGGTTTCCGCGGACAACGCCCACGGCGTGCATCCAAACTACACGGACAAGGCGGACCCCACCAACCGGCCGTACTTAAACGGCGGTATCGTGATCAAGTTTAACGCCAACCAGAAGTACACCACGGACGCGGTATCGGCGGCTGTGTTCCGCTCCGTATGCGAGAAGGCGGGCGTGCCGGTGCAGACCTTCACCAATCGCTCCGACATGGCCGGCGGTTCGACACTGGGAAATATTTCCAATACTCATGTTGCACTGAACACCGTGGATATCGGCCTGCCGGAGCTGGCCATGCACTCGCCCTATGAGACAGGAGGAGTTTTGGACACGGAGTATCTGATCCGGGCGGCGAAGGAGTTTTTCTCCACGGGCCTGAAGGCGGACGGGGACGGGAGCTACCGGTTCGTATCGTAGAAGTGCGGGAGCAGGACCTGCCCCTGCGCCTGCAATACAAAGGAGGAACAGGATGGGAGTTTTTGAGAAAGAAGCGATCCTGAGGTCTGCGGAGGATCAGGCGTCCAGGCTGGGGCGCAGCCTGGATTACAGCGATGGGAGTATCGAAGTTTTGGAGGGAATCCTGGAGCTGTATGCGCGCTATTTCCGGGAAAATGGACCGGACGACCAGAAAATCTGGAACCAGGCGGTGCTGTACGGGACTTACCTGGGCGAGACATTGCTGCGAAACGGACTGGCGGACCTGGGATACCGGTGGGCACTCACGGAAAACGGCCTTCCGGTGCTTGCAAAGGACGGCAGGAACCAGATGTCCCCCATCACAAAAGCGGAGAAGCGCATCCAAAACGGTCCTGAGGACAGCGTGAAGTCTTTCTACGACGTGGCAAAGGTTATCGCCCAGGGTAAGCTGATTCCCGGCAGACGAACGGGAGAGCCGGGAGCGGAGGAGGACTCGCGGTGAAGGTTCGTGTTTTGGACAAGGAGACGGGGCGTTACTTCAAGTCCGAGGTCTACGCCCTGGTCAACACGGGGTGGTATGAGCGCCGCCTGGTGCGGATGCCGGGTGAAAACGGCGGTTGCATGAGGTTTTTCGACTATCTGGACCGGGAAGCCCAGGGGCACCCGGTTCTGATCAACAAGATTGTGCCGGGGAGTTCTCCGGATTGGATATGGCGCAGGTCGGATGGGGTTTCGGTGCAGATGCCGGGCTTTGAGGGGAAACTGCCGGGGGAGACGAAATTTTTCGAGTACATAGGCGTCCCTTGGCTGTTTGAGCAGCGGGAGCTGCTGTGCCGCCTGCTGCGGGGAGAGTCCATACCCGTAGAGGGAAGCCCCTTTGAGGGCAGATGTTATACCAGCGACGAGCCGGGCTGGAATTATGTGGAAAATCCCGGGGACGCCGGACGGTTGCTTGGGGAGTTCTGCGGGTTTCACGACAGCGTGCTGCGGGAGCTTTCCTACATCAGCGGCGCACACGCCAACGAGGACGGTTCCATGTGTCCGGTGGATGACGTCCGCCGGGTGACCATGGAATTTGACTGCCAGTGGAGTCCGGGAGTGGAACTTGTATTCGAGGGAGTGACCGCCCTCAATCTGAGACCGGCAGAGGACAACTATATGTCGGATCTGTATGGGGCCAGTCTCCGCGTTGCGGATGCGCAGGTGTTTTTTGCCGACACGGAGGGAGTGGAGGAATTTCCGCCCGGGACGGGCACCTGGATTTCAGCCTACAGCCTGCGCTGGCGGGTCCGCTGATACGGCAGACTCAGGGCAGGGGTCCCGGGGTCAAATGGAAAGGAAGTGAGCGATGAGACGGAGTGGTTTTTTGATGCTTGTTATGTGCACAGCGCTGGCTGCGGCGGGCTGCGCGGGGGGAGAAAGCGCGGGAGAGAGTACAGCTTCCGGCAACCCCTTGGAGCAGACCGTTCTCTCGACTGAGAACAGCCGCGAGGCGCGTCCTCTTACCACTGAGACGCAGGCGGAGGAGACCGGAGGGCCGGGACATGCCTGGGCCATCAACCCGGACGGGACCACGCTGGAGAGCCGTTTCCCGGCGCCGGAGGGATTTTCCAGAGTTCACCAGGAGGAAGGGAGCTTCGGGAGCTTTGTGCGGAATTTCTCCCTGCTGCCGGACGGCGAGCCGGTCCATCTCTACGATGGGCGCTTAAAGGGAAACCAGGAAGCGGCCGCGGCAGTGTTTGCCATGCCGGTTCTGGAGAGCGGGGATGTACAGCAGTGCGCGGACTCGGTGATGCGGATGTACGCGGAATATTTTTGGCACTCCGGACAGCCGGAAAAGATCGGGTTCCATTTTGTGAACGGCTTCTGGTTCGATTACCCAACCTACCGGGACGGCGGGAGAGTGAAGGTGAACGGAAATTCGGTGAGCTGGATCCAGAGCGCCTCCTACGACGATTCCTATGAGGCATTTGAGCGCTATCTGTTTATCGCGTTTTCCTATTCCAGCACCCTGTCCATGTGGGAGGAATCCAGGCCCGCCGACATCGGGGATGTTCAGATCGGCGACGTGTTTCTGAGGGGCGGAAGCCCTGGCCATGTGGTGATGGTGGCGGACGTCTGCGAGGACGGACAGGGGCGCAAGGCGTTTCTGCTGGCTCAGAGCTACATGCCGGCCCAGCAGTTCCACGTGCTGAACAATCCGCTTCACCGGGAGGACCCCTGGTACTACGTGGACGAGGTCTCCTATCCCTTTGCGACGCCGGAGTACCGATTCGACGAGGGCAGCTTCCGGCGCATGAACTACCTGGACGGCGGCGGGACGGGAACGCGCTGACGGGCGGTATCAAATGGAGCCGCAATCCAACGGCCCGGCGCATTTCCGGCCAAACAAAAGGAGAATATACATATGCGAAGAAACGAACATGAACTTACGGATCAGGAGCGCATCGATATGCTGATTGGTTCCTGCCAGGTCTGCCGTCTGGGTTTTGTGGACGGGGACCGGCCCTATATCGTACCCCTCAACTTCGGATACGCCCGGGAGGGCGGCCGGCGGATCTTCTATTTCCATGGCGCCCGGGAAGGCCGGAAAATGGATCTGGCGCGCAGAAACGGGACCGCCGGTTTTGAGCTGGACACAGCCCATGAGCTGCACGAGGGAGACGCGGCCTGCTCCTACTCCTTCCGCTACCAAAGCGTCATCGGTTCCGGCACGGTCCGGGAGCTGACGGACCCGGAAGAGAAGCGGCGGGCCCTGACCTGCATCATGGAGCACTATACGGGAAAGACGGACTGGGAGTTCCCGGACACAGCTCTGGGCCGGACGGCGGTGCTCGCCCTCACCGTGGAAGAGCTTGCCGCCAAGGTGCGGGAGTAGGGCCATGGAGGTAAGGCACAATGAAATCACAGTGTCCCCGGTCACCACGCCCTATGGCTATGAGGAGCACTATCTCCTGGTGGACGGCATCTCCGTGGCAGAGTTGGCGGACCGTTTTGTCCGGGAGGACGGGGACAACGATCTGAAACGGTTCCGCTCTCTAATGGGCCTCTGCCCGGCCTGGGGACCCGGGATGCAAAACCGGGGCGAGATCCGTTTTATCCATCATCTGCTGTGGCGGGAGGAGCCGGTCCATCTGCCGATTCTGGTCTGCGAGGACGATCTGGACCTGAGCTGTATTGTGATCGTGGCGGCGGTCCGAAAACAGGGAGGCACCGTTTTCTGGGACCGGATCGGATATGTGGATCACAGCGAGTGGGATCCCGGACAGGAAATGGCCTCGGGAATCCTGTGCCTGGAGGCGTACACGCAGGAGGACTGGGACCGGTACGGCGACAACATCGCCCTGGAGCAGGTGCGCAGCCGGGACTGGTGCGCCTGGATCTCGGAGCACTGGGACGAGGAGCTCTACCGGCGCAGGATGAACTACACTCTGCCTTATTTCCAGGATGAGCGGCATATCCGGTGGCTGAGAGATACGGGATACGCCTTTGGACGCACGGCTTACGAGAACTGCATCCGATTTTATGAGGAGGAGCTGCGCCGGGCGGGTAAATTCCCGTTTTGCCCCTGATCGTTTCAGCAGCCGGAGATCAAGGGCGGCAAACACAATCCGTAGGAGGTAATACATGGAACATTCGATCACCCTGGTTCTTGTGGCCCTTGGGGCCGTGTTCGGAATCTGGGGCTTCTGTTTTCTGCGCCGGAAAATCAGGGCCGTTCTCTACAGCGCCCGGGTTCTGGGAAAGGTTCTGGAACAGCAGGCGGACCGCCTGGAGGAGACGCCCAAGTCCGTCTCCGGCATGACCAAGGTTTTTCTGCCCCAGATTCAGCGGGATTTCCCGGAATTTAACTGGAAGGAGTTCCAGCAGAAAACGGAAAATATGCTGAAGTCCGCGCTTCGGGCCATCGACGCGCGGGACGAGACCCTGCTGGTGGACGCCTCTGAGGAGCTGCATCGCCAGATATCGCTCAGGGTGGCGGAGTTAAAGGAAAGCGGGCAGCGGGAGTATTTCCGGAATATCGCCATACACCAGACGGAGATCGCCCACTATCAGAAAGAGGGCGGCACCTGTGCGATTCTTGTGCAGTCCGCGGTGGGCTGCCTGCACTATACGGAGAACGCCGCCGGGGAGCTGGTGAGCGGAAGCCGGGAGCGCAAGGTCCAGACCAAATACAACACGGAGCTGGTGTACATACAGGATGCGGCCCTGCTGCAGGACGGAGCCACCGCGGTGGGAGTCACCTGCCCCAACTGCGGCGCTCCGGTGACCAGGCTCGGCAGCAAATTCTGCGAATACTGCGGCTCCGGGCTGCGGGAAATCAGCGTCCGGGTCTGGTCCATCAACAAGATTGCGGAGATTTTATAGCCCGCTTAAATGGCGAGTGTTTCCTGATTTCGGCAACAATGATTTGAATTTGCCGGTTGAGTCTGATATACTATAGTCAGCAAAACACATGGGGGGACTGTCGATGAAGCTTGATTCCCTTTATCTCGACCGGGACCGGACCGGACAGGGGGCGACTCTATTTTCAACGGCTGTCGCCGGACAGCAGGGGCGTATTTTGTGTACGATTTATACCGTTGGCGGACAAGGTATGCACCCGGTGTTGATTTTTACCCACGGTTACCCCGGACATGAAAAAAACCTGGATTTAGCCCAATCCCTCAGACGGATGGGCTTTCATTCTGTTGTATTTTTTTATCGGGGGAGCTGGGGCAGCGAAGGCCGGTTTTCCTTTAACGGCAGCATCAAGGACACGCAGGCTGTGCTGGACTTTGTGCTGACGGACACACAGCACGGATTTGATAAAAAGAATATTTTTTTCATCGGCCACAGCCTGGGCTGTATAACGGCGGCCCGCATGATCGCGCTTTATCCGGAGGTGAGGGGCGGCGTGTTTTTGGCGCCCTGCGATTTCGGGAAAATGTACCTGCTCGGGAAAGGCGGAAAAAGCTACAGCCAGAGCATCGCGTGTACCATTGAGGAGGGGATCCCCTATGTCAACGGTACGGACAGCCAGACGCTCATCCGGGAAATCAAGGAACATCTGGATACATTTTCCATAGAGCCCTACATTGAAGAATTGGCGAAGAAGCCGATTCTGTGGATCAGCAGCCCCGAGGACGAGGTAGTTTCCGAGCAGGCCGGCACCTTGTCCTTTATGCAGAAGCTGAAAAACTACCCCGGCCATCAGATTCAATGGCACCGCGTGGCCTCGGACCATTATTTTTCCAACATACGCATGGAGATTTCCATGAAAATTGCCAATTTCCTGCTGGAAAATATCGAGCACAGCCGTTCGCGCTTTAATTACGCCACCTTTGAGGAGGAGTTAAACAATCTGATCCGGCGCAATCTGGCCGGCGTTACATTGGGGTATGTGGCAGAGTATTTTCAGGTAAGTGTTCCCTATGTCAGCGAATTGATCCGGCAGATTACCGGGAGGAGTTTTACCGATCTGGTGCTCAAACTCAGAATGGAGGAGGCGGGGAGGCTCTTAGAAGGCAGCGTCCTCCCCATATCGGATATCACCCGGCTTTCAGGCTACCAGGAGGCCTCCTATTTTATGAAAGTATTCAAGAAATACTATGGCTGTACGCCGACTCAGTATCGGAACCGCGTGCAGGGAGCCGGATCCCCGCCAATTCCTCAAGAAACTCCGTCACGCACGCCGCAACCGTCAGACGGTAATCCGAAAAAAAGTGATCCGTAGGGAATTCCAGGCTTTTAAGCAGTCTCCCCCCCTCTGCGCGGATTGCATCCATGAGGGGGCTGCAGTGATAGCGTCCGGGGGTGCAGGTATCCAGCGTTCCCGTGATACAGAGAAGCGGTTTCTTAGCCAGCGGCCGGGCTGCGCTTTCCAGGCAAAGCTGCCGGCTGTATTCTTCCGCCTCGCGTAAAAGCGCTTCCCCAGTGACTCCGTTCAGCCAGTGGGCGCTGTCCTCCAGCACATCCCGGATGCCCGCAGCCGTCTCTTCGCTTTGAAGGGAGATTTGGCGGATCCGCCCGATATCGCAGGGCATGAGCAGCACGCCTCCTTTGATTTCCGGCCTGGCGGTCAGCTGCCCGCAGACAAATCCGCCCAGACTGTGTCCAACCGCGTAAATCCGGTTCTTGTCAAAACCATAGGTTCCGTCTGACACGTCAAACTCCATTACCGTTTGCCGATCCACCATATCATTTCTAAGGGAATACTTGCCGTCGCTCCCCCAATTTCCGCTGTAATGAAAGGTTAGTACGTGAAAACCGACCCTGCGCAGGGCCTGGGCCAGGTCGAAATTCTGCTCGCAGCCGGGGATTCCGTGAAGAAGGATGACCGTTGGGTGAACGCCGTCCCCCTCTGCCGTGTAGAGTACCGAGAGGAGGCGGCCGCGCTTGCCGGGGATAATAATTCCGTACAGATCCGGCCGTTTCGCGCAGGCTCCATAATGTTGTTCCAATAATTGTATTCGATTGTCCATATTACGGCCCTCTTTCTGTCTAAGAGTGGGATTCCGCTTTGTCATTTTCGTGATTTAAGCCCTTTTTATACCAGTCCTTTCCGTACAATGCCCGGGTGACCAGCATGGAGGCGATGGTGTCGCCGCAGGAATTGATCAACGTACACCCGGCATCGAACAGCTGAGTCATCATCATTAACACCGGCAGGGCGATGGATGGAAAACCAAAGGAAGAGATGATCATCGTCTCCATGGCCGCGCCTCCGCCGGGCACGGACGAAACCGCCACGGAACCGCACACCGCGATGACGAGCGCAAAGAAATAGTCGCCGATGCTGTTTAAGGGATGGCCAAACAGCGTGCAGCAGAGGACAATCTCATAAATGGTCGCGATGCAGGCGCCGTCCATATGGCAGGTGGCCCCCACGGGGACAACGACGGAGCTGACGTCCCTGGGCACTCCCAGTTTGTCGCAGGCGTCCATTTGCAGCGGCAGCGAGGCGGCGGAGGACCTTGTGCCCAAAGCGGTCAGCGCGGGCGTCAGGATGTTTTTAAAGAAGTTTTTTACACCCCAGGTGCCGGCGGCGATAAAGGCGTAAAGGCCGAGAAAAACGAAAAAGTAAAGTATGGCGGCCGGGTAATAAATCAGCAGTCCCCGCCCATAGCTCTTGAGAAGGTCGGGCCCATAGATGCCCGTCAGGTTGGCAAAGTAGGCCATCAGTCCGATGGGGGCCAGCTTCATTAACAGAGCCACCATTTTGTAAAATACCAGCGACATGTCGTTCAGCCAGCCGGCCACGGCGCGCCCCTTTTCCCCCAGGGTGGAAACCGTGATGCCAAAAAAGATTGTGAATACGATCAGCGCCAGGATATGGTTTCTGGAAATGACTTCCGAGAAATCCCCCACCGTGAACGTGCTTACGATCTGATCGCCTACGCTGGCGGCCGCCGTCTCAATGGCGGTCTCGGCGTTCCCCATCTGTACGGAGGTGTCCACTCCGAAGATGCCGGTCACAATAAACATATAGATACCGGCCAGTCCGGCCGTTGCGATAAAGATGCCGATGGTTAACCCCAGCATCTTTCCAACCCGGCTTGTGTCCCCGATATTTGCGATGGAGCTGGAGATGGAAAAGAAAATCAGCGGAACCAGAAGAACGAACAGCATGTTCAGCCAAATCTGTCCGATCGGATACAAAAATACCGCTTTCTCCCTGAGCACCAGCCCGATGATCGCTCCCAAAATGACAAACGCAATCAGGATGATCGGTTCCCGGTAGGACGACTTGATTTTTGTGGTTTGTGCAGCCATAATAATTTCCTCCTTCATGTCACTTTTGTTTGTGGGTTCCTTTAAACTTACCTTCAGTATAGAAATTTGAAAATGCCTTTTCAATGAACGCATAGAGGATTGGCACTGTAATATTTTAAGGTTGCCAAAATCATACCGGAGCGGACCATTTGCATTTTCCGGCGATGTCATGTATAATCAAGGACGTGATAGAAACGTGTAACAAATCCGGCCATGCCGGAGCAGACGGACAGGTGACGCAAGTGGGGCAGAGATTTGCCAATATTATCATAGATATCTCCCATGAGAGTGTGGATCGGACCTTTCAGTACCGGGTGCCGGAGGCGCTTATGGGCAGGCTTCGGGCCGGTCAGCAGGTCTACATCCCCTTCGGGGCGGGCAATTCCCGCCGCAAAGGGTATGTGGTGGAGCTGACCGACCGGGCGGAATACGACGAGAGTAAATTGAAGGAGATAGCTGGGGTTGTGCCGGGGAGCGTTTCGGCGGGGTCCCAGCTTATTTGGCTTGCCTGGTGGATGAAGGAGCGCTACGGCTCAACCATGAACCAGGCGCTCAAAACCGTGCTCCCGGTGAAGCAGAAGGTGAAGGAGGCGCCCAGGCGCCAGATCCGCTGCCTGCTCGCCGGGGAGGAGCTGGACCGCGCCCTGGCGGAGGCGCAGCGCAAGCATTTCAAGGCCAGAATCCGGCTGCTGTCCGCCCTGAAGGAGGAGCCGGTGATCCCCTATGAGGCCGCCGTAAACCAGCTGAACCTGACGATGGCCGCCTTAAAGCCCATGGAGGAGGCCGGTGTGATCGCCGTGGAGGTAATCGCCCGCTACCGCAATCCCCTGGAGGAGATGCGGCGGCTGGCGGAGGGCACCCAGAATTTCAGCCCGGGACGGGTGGCCTTAAATCAGGGGCAGCAGCAGATTGTGGACGCCATCTCCGGCGAGTACGACCTGGGAGTGCGCGGTACCTACCTGATCCACGGCATCACCGGCAGCGGCAAGACCGAGGTCTATATGGAGTTAATCGCCCATGTGCTGGCCCAGGGGCGGCAGGTAATCGTACTGATCCCGGAGATTTCCCTGACCTGGCAGACGGTGATGCGTTTTTACCGCCGGTTTGGGGACCGGGTTTCAGTGATGAACTCCAGATTATCCGCCGGGGAGCGCTATGACCAGTATGAGCGGGCCAGAACCGGGAATATTGATATTATGATCGGCCCCAGATCGGCGCTGTTTGCCCCCTTTGAGCGCCTGGGCCTCATTATCATCGACGAGGAGCACGAAAACGCATACAAGAGCGAGCTGTCCCCGCGCTACCACGCCAGGGAAGTGGCGCTGGAACGGGCCGGGATGAACGGGGCCAGCCTGGTGCTGGGTTCGGCCACGCCCTCCTTAGAGTCCTACACCCGGGCTCTGAAAGGGGAATATAAACTTTTTACGTTAAAGCAGCGGGCCAAAGCGGACAGCGCCCTGGCCAGAGCGGAGATCGTGGACCTGCGCCGGGAGCTGCAGGAGGGCAACAAGTCCATTTTC
>ENA-UONZ01001738-UONZ01001738.1-human-gut-metagenome-genome-assembly--contig:-C93old-NODE-1738-length-21075-cov-4.297764_pt1 | contig 21075 bp, 19 predicted proteins | sample MGYA00242468_ERZ724015 | MGnify/ENA metagenome assembly ERZ724015
CAGCGCCACAGTTGAGAATAAACGCCGTCACGTTGGGCACGGTGTTCTGGGTGGGGGCCATGCCCCCCCCCCCCCCGGATCGGGCAGCTGGAGCAGCACTATGGGGTCAAACTTTTTGAGCGCAGGCCCAATCTGGCGCTAACCTACGCGGGCAGCCGCCTGCTGGAGCAGGCCCGGCTTCTAGTCCAGCTGAACGGCCAGATCGAGGCGGAGATGGAGTTGATCCACAAGAACCGCCGGGGAAGCCTGCGCCTCGGGATCTCCTACACCCGCGGAAACCTGTTCGCCTCCCGCGTCCTGCCCATCTACCACCGGAAGTACCCTGCGGTGGACCTGACGCTGGTGGAGGGCAACTCCGCCGAGCTGTGCGGATTTCTGGAAAACGGCAGAGTGGATGTGATCGTGGACTTTTCTCCCATCCTGCTGCGGGACATCACCACTGTGCGCCTGTTAAAAGAGCGGGTTTTCATGGTTGTTCCACAGACGTTCATGGAGCAGTACGGAGGCCCTTCCCTCGATGTGAAAGCGCTGTTTAAGGCCCCTCTGCTTCTGCTGTCCAAAGACAGCCTTCTGCGCAACATACTGGACCGGTATTTCAAGAAACAGCACATCACTCCCAACATCGTGCCGGAAAGCAAGAACATCGCCACCCTCTGCTCCCTGTGCCGCCAGAACATGGGCGTCACCTTCTGCTCGGAGATGTACGCCAGGCAGATGGAGGACACCTCCGGGCTGACCCTTCTGCCCATGGCGGACGACCTGTCCCTAGGCGAGCTGTTGATCACTTACCCGGACTGGCCCGCGGTCTCTCCTGCGTTGAGGGATTTTGTGGAGCTGGCCGCAGCCTTTTTCGCTGAGCCGGGGGCGGGGTAAATAAGGCGGAATAGACAGCCGTTACGCTCTCCATATCATGAGTTCTATTATTTTCTGGATGTTTTCCCGCTTTGTTATGTTTTAGTACAAAGGGCGCGCGTTCGCGCACACCTCCCTGGATCCGGGCGGTTCCATCAGCTGCCACGTCCACAAGGGCGAATCCGAGACCTACTATATTCTAAACGGCACGGCGGAATTCTCGGACAACGGGAACATCGTGACCCTGAAGGCCGGGGACGTGGCGTACACGCCGGATGGCGAGGGGCACGGGATTCGGAATGTGGGGGAGCATACGCTGCATTTTATTACGCTTATATTATATAAGGAATGAGAAGAGTCGCACAATGGAAAAGGATCAGCCGGTTGTTTAATCAGCCGATCCTTTTCCATTACACCTGTTTTAATCTCTCCGCCGCAATCCCAATCTGCTCGTCGCTGACCTCCCAATAAAATGTAATCTCCACAATCTTTTCCCCCCAGCACACAAGGTAGCTGCCCAGGGCGGTATCACCGCTGTACCGGCGGTAAACCTCGTCCGCGCCCCACAGCGCTGGGTCCTGGGGTTCATAGCGGTAATAATCCGCGTATTCCACGGACCCAGGCCGGTCCGCATACCGTTTCAGCAGGCCGTCCCGGCAGAAATCGAAAAGGGCCGGCACCCTGACTTTGGTGATGGTATATTCCAGATCCGTCAGCTGCTTCTCCCCCAGCTTCCCCCTCTGCCTGGCCTCATACTGAGTCAGAAAGACCGAACTTCGCTCCGTCCACTCCCGGGAGTAACCGCTGCTGTCCGTCTCCATCATATCCTCTATGGTCAGCGGCAGCGGATCGTCATACAGATACCAGGTCTGGCCGTGAAATTCATAGGCGCCCGCAGGCTCCTTCTCCGTCCTTCCGCTTCCCACGAACCGGGTCACGAAATAGGTGAGACCGCCCATTAGGGCAAAGGACAGCACAAAGCAGGAGGCGATTGTCACGGTGCGGTTGATCCCCGCACGCACCTTTTTGTGCTTCAGCAGCACTTTCACACCGTTGACCAAGACCATCAGAACCGCCATATACAGCAGCGCGGCAATTCCGATCATCCGCTGTCTCCCACCCACCATGGACAGCATCCAGAAAACCAGGGCGCACAGCATAAGGATCAGGATCACCCATTTGAAGCCCCGATATCTGCGGGTTTCCAAAAACTCCCCGTTTTGCTCCGCGGCCTTTTTCGCACGGTGATACCAGTGGTAATACGCCCAGATTTCCGCACCGCACAGAACCAGCATAAGCGTCCAGCAGCTGCCGGTAAATAAGCTTGCGTTGCTGCTGAGAACGTAAAGGGGATTGGTAATCAGAGTATGGATCAATAGGCCGGCGTTGAGCAGCGAAACCGCCAACAGAAGCAGCTGGGACGGCAGGTAGTTCTTTTTCATGGCCTTGTGGATGGTCTGCACCTGCACCAGGGCGTCCGTTTCCATGGGAACCGGATTTTCCCGCTCATTCACAAAGATCTGCATCTGCGCCCAGGATACAACGTGCTTCCACCCCGCCATTTCGCAGAACTCCCGGAAGGTGCGCTGCTGCTCAGACGGCTCCGGGTCGAAATCAGAGGCCTGCGGAAAATAGGTGACTGCAAAATGCAGCTTAGCCGGGGAAATCCGCCGGTAGCGCCAGGTGAAATTCGAGCAGCTCTCCAGCATCCAGCCCCGGGCGGCCATCTTTTCCAGATGCCGCGCAATTCCCGCGGGATCATAAAACGTGATATTCTCCATCCGCCGCATGGTATTTTTCATAAGCCGTCTCCTCCTTGTCCCGCAAAATGCTCATAGTCCGATGTCAGGGTCAAAAGCCGCTGCTGCTCATCCCGCAGCGCCTTCTTCCCGGCCTCCGTAATCACGTAACTGCGCTTGCGCCCTTCAGCCCTCGTCTCCCGGATCATGCCCGCCTCCAAAAAATTTTCCAGCAGATTGTACAGGGTTCCGGGACCCACGCTGACCCGACCGCCTGTCATCTGCGTCACCTTCTCCATAATGTCCATGCCGCAACACTCTTTGTAAAGGCAGAGCAGAATGTAAAACATCTGCTCCGTGAGCGTCTGAAATTTTGCCCTCGGCATAATCGCCTACCTCCATGTATCGAATATCGATATTTGTGATTTCAGTATATTATCGTATATCGATATTGTCAATGGGGCGGTGGAATTCGTAAGATATATGAAAGAGAATGTAAAGCAAACCGGCAAAGGATAAAGACGCTTATCCTCTGCCGGTTTGGTTGGAACATATGTGATTCGGTTATCCTGCGGGGCTGGCCCATTTTCCGTACATTTTTTCAGATTTACTGTAGCGGAAACACAAACGGCACATACACCACAAACAGGATAAACCGTATAATACAGAGCACAAATCCCATTTTCAGGTAATCCTTCATCTTGTAGCCGCCCGCCTCGTAGGCCATGGTCATGGCCGGAGCCGCCATGGGGGTCAGGTAGCAGTTGCTGGAGCCCTCCTGGCAGGAAAGCATCAGGGCGCGGGCGTCAAATCCGTTCTGCACGCAGATCAGGGCCGCCAGGGTCTTGAAGGCGTTGTTTACCGCGGAGTTGGTCACAAACTGGGTCAGCACGAAGCAGACGATGTACATGGAAACCATGGTCATAAAGGGACTCATGTTGCCGGTCAGATTGTTAAAGGTGTCCGCCAGCAGCACGTCCGCTCCGGTGGTCTTAAGGGCCGTGGACAGCGGCATGGTGCCGATGGTGATGAAGATAACCGGGTTGCTCATGGCCTTGATGGCCTCGCGGTCATTGATGACGCCGCTCAGAACCAGAACCATAGCGCCCACGCAGGCCGGATACCAGGTATTGATTTTAAGGATCGCGCAGGTCATGATACCCAGAATCGTAGCCCCGAAAATAACTGCGGTCAGTTTCTCCTGGCCCGGCGTCATGCCGCCGCCCCGGTTCTTGCCGGCTCCCGGCGTGGAAGCGTTCGCCTCTGCCGCGGTGGGCACATTGCCCAGATCCGGGGCCATTTTCACGGTCAGCCAGATGATCACCGGAGTCAGGAAGATAATTGCCGGAGCCTTGACGACCATATTGGTAAAATATGTAAATGTTCCGGTTCCGCCCAGATTTTCCACGATGGTGTTCTGGGCCAAATAGCCGCCCGCGTTTCCGCCGATGGGAATAAATCCGGCCCACAGCTGCGCCAGGCAGGCGGAGGCGAACACAAACTTACTGAGCGGCCGCTTCTGCTCCGCACAGATACCCACGATCATGGGAATCATGATGGTCATGATGGCGGTGGCGTTGACCACGCAGCTGAGCAAAATGATCGGAACCGAGATGCCCAGCATAATCTTGAAATCCGAGGATTCGCCTCTGATCAGCGTCTTGCTGAGCCGGCTCACGATGCTGGTCTTGCCTACGGCAGCGCCTACCACGAACATGGCGGCCATCATCACGATGGAGCTGTTGAGCATGCCGCCCCAGGCCGCCTTGAAATCCAGTACCCCCGTGATTTCCAGCGCAATGGGAATCATCATGGCCGCGACGTGGATTTTAACCTTGCCCGACAGAATCAGGGCAATAAACAGCAGAAATATGATCAAAACGATGGTAATTTGTGGTGTCATATCATTGGTCCCCCTCTATATTTGAAATTACCGGTCTACCACGGAGCCGTCTTCATGGAGATTGATCCCCCCGTAGCTCCCCTGGAACGGAAATACAGTGTCAATGTCGTCGATCAGTTCGATTCCCAGGCCCGGGCCCTCCGGCAGTCTGATGTATCCATTTTCCACATGGAAGGGCGTCTTCATCTCCTTATCCAGGCGGCAGACGCCGTTGGCCATGGGATATTCCTGCACTTCGAAGTTGGGAATGCAGGCGTCCAGCTGCAGGCAGGCCGCAGTGGATACCGGGCCCAGCGGATTGTGGGGAATGACGTAAACCCCGCGCACTTCCGCCTCCGCGGCGATCTTCTTGCCCGCGGTGAGACCTCCACTTACGCACATATCCGGGCGGATGTAGCGGACGTCGGTGGTGGTCATCAGGGAGTCGAACTCCGCCGGATTGATAAAGCGCTCTCCGGTCGCCACCGGGATGTCGCAGCCGCGGATCACCTGGCGCATGGCCTCCAGATTATCCGGGATGGGGTCCTCGTAAAAGTAGGGGCGGTAGGGCCTCAACACCCGGCCCAGCTCAATGGCCTCCGCCGGTCGCATTCCCCGGTGGCACTCGATGGCCACGTCCACATTCCAGCCCACCGCATCGCGGACCGCCTTCATGATTCCCTCCACCCGGGTCACCAGGCTGGTAAAATTCTCCCCGCAGCGCCCGTTCTCATCCTTGGGGTGTCCGATGGAAAACCGGATGGACCGAAAGCCCTGATCCGCCAGCTTCTTCGCCTCCGCCGCCATCCCCCTGGCGTCTCTCGCCCTGGCGTTAACGTAAATTTTAATTTTCTCCCGGACTTTGCCGCCCATCAGCTCATAGCAGGGTACCTGGAAATATTTTCCTTTTAAATCCCACAGCGCAATGTCGATTCCCGACAGGGCGGACTGGGTGACGGAACCCCGGAAGTGCAGGTTTCTGGACAGTGCGTTCCAGATAAATTCCGTCCGCAGCGGGTCCTGACCCAAGATCATTTTCTCCATCTGCTTTAAAACGCTGACCGTGGCCTCCTGGTACGCCCACGCGCCGCATTCTCCCAGCCCGACTAATCCCTCGTCTGTATGTACCTTCACAAACAGGTATCTGCCTCCCGCCAGAATCGGTTCGATTCCAGTGATTTTCATCTCGTTTCCTCCATTTTCAATTCATCTCAGATTACAAACCTTATGAACCATCCATCGGCCGATTGGATTGTGCATGTTGTCCGCTTTGTTGGTGCTTTGCGTAATATGATTATATAGTTTGGTTAGAAGATTTGTAAAATCAGAAAAACCTTGGCATCCTAACATTTGTTTATCCAGAAGAGCGGGTGGGAGGCGGGGTAGCGCGGGCGGCGGTGAGGCGCGGGCGGCGGTGAGGCGCGGAAGGCGGAAGGTGGTGAGGCGCCGCCGGGGACGGGGACCTCTCTGCGTAGGACAGTTCGTTCTGTGGCAGCTCTCTGCTCCAAAGCAACGTTCCCATTCCGGGTTCCATTATACGCAAAAAGCCGGTGAAACGGACTTTTTCATCCGCCTCACCGGCTCATATAGGGTGTAATGGGCTGCAGGTGCAGCCTGTCACATTTTCGGATACAACTCCTTTACCACCCGGATAAATTCCTTCACCACCGGGAACAAAAACTGATCCTTTCTCCAGAACAGCTCTATATACGCGCGGGTGCCTTCCCGATAAGGAATCCCCACGATCTTCGGATTGCTCTGGGATACCGACTCCGGCAGGAATCCCGCCGCCACGTTCTTCTCCACAAACCGCTCCACGGTATACATCTGGTTGGTATAGTGAAGTACGTGGTAGTCCAGGCCGCTTTCCCGGAACATTTGCTTGATCCGAGTTGTCTGGCTGAAATTCTCCTTCAGCAGCACCAGCGGCTGGGTGACAATCTGCTCAGGAGTCACAAACGTCTCCCCCGCCAGAGGATTTTCCCTGCCCACGCAGAAGCACATCCGCGTCTGCTTCATAGGCCAGTGATGGTATACCTTTTCAAACCGTTTCTGCTCCTCTTCCTGGTCGAAGCGCCGGATGGTTATGATCACGTCCAGCAATCCCGCGTCCAGCATCTCAAACTGGCGGGGCGTGGACTCCTCCACGGACATCACCTGCACGCCTGGCCGCCGCTTCTGGTATTCCAGCAGAATTTCCGGGTATACCTGGTTTCCGCTGAGGGTGGAGAGCCCCACCCGCATATAATTCCGGGTCAGCGCCAAATCCCGCACAATCTGATTCATCTGCTGATACTGCCCCAGCACCAGATTGGCCTCCTCCAACAGGATTTTACCCTCGTCCGTCACCCTCAGGGAATTCTTGTCCCGGACAAATAACGGCACCCCGCACTCCTTCTCCAGATCCTTCATGGCCGCGGACATGGCGGGCTGGGAAATGTGAAGTTCCTCCGCCGCCCTGGTAAAGTTCTCGTATCTGCATACTGCCTGGAAATACTGCATCTGCACGATTGTCATGATGTTTCCCCCATTTTCCTCATTGATAATCTTCTGTCCCCAATCCTACCACATACCGTCGATCTGTACAACACCGTATTCAGGCGGCCTCCTCCTGAAACAATGTCCCCCATTTCCCATCCCCATTCCCAAAATCTCTGAAACAAATTTTTTCTTTTCCCCTTTCCCATTTCCAATCTCCCCTCAACTTCCTATAATGTGGTCATCACAGAATCAAGAGGAGGAGAACCCAATGAAACCAATACTTTGCCCGTCCATGATGTGCGCTGATTATAATTCTCTGCAGACCGAGGTCCGGCGGCTGAACGAGACGGAGGCGGACATTTTTCACGTGGATGTGATGGACGGAAGCTTTGTGCCCAACTACGCCATGGGCTTGGAAGATTTAAAATGCATCCGTAAAAACACGGACAAAAAAGTGGATGTGCACCTGATGGTAGACCACCCGGAAACCGCCGTGGAGGTGTTCGGCGGCGCAGGGGCCGATATCATTTACGTGCACCCGGAGACGGACCGCCACATCGCCAGAACCCTGACCCGGATCAGAAACATGGGCATTGCCCCGGGAATCGCCATCAATCCCGGAACCAGTATCGAGTCGATCATAGAGCTTCTGCCCCTGGTGGACTATATTCTGGTCATGACCGTGAACCCGGGGTTTGCGGGTCAGAAATACCTGGATTTTGTAAATGGGAAGATTCGGAACCTGGCGGAGTTCAAGGATGAATACGGCTTCAAGCTTATGGCGGACGGCGCCATTTCCCCGGAAAAGATCACAGAGCTGTCAAAAATGGGCGTGGACGGCTTTGTATTGGGGACCTCCTCCCTGTTCGGCAAGGCGGAGGAATATGATGCTATTATCGGCCGCCTGAAAAAGCTGGCATAAGGAGGCACGGAATGAAAATTGGAATCGGAAATGACCACGTAGCCCTGGAAATGAAGAATGAGATCAAAGAATATTTAACGCAGAAGGGCCATCAGGTGACGGACTACGGAACCCACAGCCCGGAGCGCTGCGACTACCCGAAATACGGGGAATTGGTGGCAAATGCTGTGATTTCAGGGGAGGTGGACCGGGGAATCCTGATCTGTGGGACCGGCGTCGGAATCTCCCTGGCCGCCAACAAAGTCCGGGGAATCCGGGCGGTGGTGTGCAGCGAACCCTATTCCGCCGGATTGTCGCGGGAGCACAACGACACCAATATTCTGGCCTTCGGCGCCAGGGTAGTGGGGATCGAGCTGGCGAAAATGATCGTTGATATCTGGCTTTCCGCTGAATTCGAGGGCGGAAGACACGCCCGGCGGGTGGAAATGATCCGGGAGATTGAGGAAAAACAGTTAGATAATTGAATATTTCTATTAACAATGATACACTTAAAGGCGGAGGCGCCTTATGATCATTGGAAAACTGCAATACAACAACAGCTTCTCGGAGGTGGAGCGGGAGCTGGCTCAGTACATTCTGGAACACCCAGAGAGCGTGGTGGAGATGAACATCCGTCAGCTTGCCCTGGCTTCCTACAGCTCCCCCGCGACCATTACCAGACTGTGCCGGAAGATCGGAGCCAAGGGCTTTACGGACTTCAAGGTCAAGCTCTCCGGTGAACTGCACAGCCAGGAAAAACTGAATTATTTGGTGGATGTGAATGTGCCCTTCCAGCCTGAGGACTCGATGGAGGAGATCGCTAAAAAGCTGGCTGAGATCAGCCTGGACAGTATACGGAGCACCCGTGAGTCATTCCACTATGGGAGAATGGAAAATATCGTCCGCTGCATCATGAAAAGCTCTATGGTGGATGTGTACGGGGAGGGTGATTCGCTTTACGCCGCATTTGAGTTTAAGAATAAAATGATGCGGATCAGGAGACAGGTGCGGATTGAGATGGGCGTTACCCAGCAGTCCTATCAGGCCATCAATTCCGACCCAAACCACTGCGCCATTCTCATCTCCCACTCGGGGGAGAGCCGGAATGTGATTCGGGTGGCCAAGGCACTGAAAAAGCGGATGGTGCCCATTATCCTGATCACCTCGGAGGGGGAGTCCACGCTGTGTACCTACGCCTCCTACATTGTGAGAACCGGCACAAAGGAGAAGCGGAGTCTGCTACAGAAATTGACTACCTACAGCTCTCAGACTGCCGTGCATTATGTTCTGGATTGCCTTTTCTCCTTCATTTATGTAAAAAATTACTATGAAAACCGGGACACGGCAATGCAAAATGAAAAATATCTGGACACGCTATAAATACAGGGTAACCGCCCTGTATTTTTTCGTTTGAATGCAATGGACCGGTGGAAACATTTTCCGCAATCATTCCGGCCTGATTGGTGATGGAGGTGTTTTCTCTCCGGTGCTATAATGAGGCTTGTAAGGAAGACAGGATCAGGAAAGGGGGATAAAAGATGAGAGATCAAAGACAGGAAACGCTTTTGAAGCTGCTTCAAACCAACGCCTACGTCACCGCGGAGAGGTTGGGCGCCAGCTTGAATGTCAGCGAAAAAACCGTGAGAAATTTGATGAAATCCCTGGCGGAAGATCTTTCCGGCCACGGCGCATATGTCGAGGCAAAATCCCGGCTGGGTTACCGGCTGGTAATTGAGGCGCCCGGACTGTTCCAGAATTTCCTGGAATCATTTTCAAGCGATTCTGCCTTCCGTCAAATTCCAAATACTTCAGAGGAACGCATCGAATATCTTCTCGGCTGTCTTTTGGAGGCGGATGATTATCTAAAGATGGACGATCTCAGCGACCGTCTCTACGTCTCAAAGAAAACCCTGGCGGCGGACATGAAGGAAGTGGAGCGGATTCTGGGAGATTACCACCTGTCCCTGGCGCGCAAGCCCTATTACGGAATCAGGGTGGAAGGAAAGGAATTCGACCTTCGGCTCTGCATCGCCCATCACGGGAGGCGTGGGCGTTTCGCCCACCTGCTGGAGTCGGACACCGGTGAAAAGCAGGAACTGAACCGGATTGCGGCCTGCACGGCTAAATGCCTGAAGGAATTTGATTTCAGCCTGTCGGATGTGGCGTTCCAGAATCTGATCGTCCATCTGTACGTGGCCATGGAACGGGTACGGGAGGACTGCTACGTTCCCTTTGAAGATAAGCAGCTGGAAAAGCTGAAAAAACGGAAAGAATTTTTGGTGGCGCAGGAGCTGGTCCGCCAGTTGAACGAGCAGACCAACACGGAATTTTCGGAATCCGAGGTGGGCTATGTGACCATCCATCTGGCCGGGAAGATGAGTTACGAGGGTGGGGAGCAAGAGGGAGAAAACCTGGTGATCAGCCCGGAAATCTCCGCCATTGCGGATGAAATGGTAAAAACCGTCTACGGCGCGTTCCAGTATGATTTCCGGGACGATCTGGAGCTCAAAATGTCCCTGTGCCAGCACCTGGTGCCGCTGAAAATCAGGATTGAGTACGATATGGCGCTGGAGAATCCCATCCGTGAAAATATCATGGAACATTTTCCAATGGCCTACGCCATGGCCAGACAGGCAGTCAGCGTGATCAGCCGGACTTACGGGAAAAAGCTGAGCGAGGACGAGGTGGCCTATTTTGCCCTTCCCTTCGCCCTGGCTCTGGAGCGGCAGAAAACGCAGATTGTCAAAAAGAATATCCTTTTGGTCTGTTCCTCAGGAAAGGGAAGTGCGGAGCTTTTGCGCTACAAATACAAGCGCGAGCTAGGGGAGTATTTAAACCGCATTGAGACCTGCGAGGTCAATAAAATCGACCGGGTGGATTTTAAGGACATCGATTATGTGTTTACAACCGTCCCGATCCCGGTGAAGATTCCGGTCCCCATTCTGGAGGTCAAATATTTTCTGGAGTCGGAGGACATCCGGCAGGCCAAAAAGGCCTTGTCGGAGAGCGGGGAGGGGACGGCGAAGCGGTATTACGCCAGAGATTTGTTCCTCCCCCATGTGAGCGGCGGCTCCAGGGAGGAGGTTCTCGATAAACTGTGCCGGCACGTGAGATCCGTGCGGGAGATCCCGGAGGAGCTCTACGAGTCGGTCATGCTCCGGGAACAGCTGGCAAAGACCGAGTTCGGCAACCGGGTCGCCATGCCCCATCCATACAGGGCCATGAGCAAGGAGACCTGCGTCTGCGTGGCTGTTCTGGACCATCCGGTACTCTGGGGAGAGCAAGAGGTACAGGTGGTATTCCTGGTGCTGATCGAGGAGGGAAAGAACAAGGATTTACAGAAATTTTATCAGGTGACGTCCCATTTCCTTTTGGAGGAACGCTATATCAAAGACCTCATCAAAAAACGGGATTACGATGAATTTATCAGGCTTTTAAATCAAGTGGAGAAAGAGGTGGAACAGATCGATGGATGAGAAGAATTATGAGAAGGCCTTTCAGCTGATCATGAATGCAGGAAACTCAAAATCAGCTTCCGTCATGGCCCAGGAGGCCGCGAAAAAGTTTGATTTTGACCAGGCGGACCAGCATCTGAAGGACGCTGAGCTGGAAATGCGCAAGGCCCACCAGTGCCAGATCGACATGATTCAGCAGGAAGCCCAGGGGACTCCCGTGGAGGTGAACATTATCCTGGTTCACGCCCAGGATCACCTGACCATGGCCATGATGGCCATGGAGCAGGCCAGGGAGTTGATTGAGGTTTACAGAATTTTACATAAATTGATGAAACAGGGGGAGTTTTAACATGAATAAGATGATGGAGTTTTTAGAAAAACGGGTAATGCCGGTTGCAAACAGAATCGCTTCCATGCGGTATTTGAGAGCGTTAAGGGACGGCCTTGCGGTGACCATGCCGCTGGTAATCGTAGGTTCCATTTTCATGCTGCTGGCCAACATACCCATTGCCGGGTATGCGGATTTCGTAAACGGGATCTTCGGGGATGGATTCGTGGCGAAGCTGGCCTATCCCTGCCGGGCTACCTTTGACATTCTGACCCTGGTGGCCGTGGGTTCCATTTCCTACCAGATCGCAAAGCAGCGTGAGGTGGACGGCCTGTCCTCGGCCATTGTGTCCATGGCGGGCTTCCTTTCCCTGGTGCCGGTGTTCGACGTGTCGGGCGCGGTCATAGGGGACACTACCTTAAACCTTGGCCGGGTCATCCAGACCAATACCTACTTATCCGCAGGTGGACTGGTGGTTGGCATTCTCATGGCTATTTTCAGCGCCGAGGTGTACGCCTACATTATTCGCAAAAACTGGGTCATCAAAATGCCTGACAGCGTTCCGCCCGCGGTGGCAAAATCCTTCGCGGCAATCACCCCGGCCATGGTGATTCTGACCGTTGGCTGGCTGGTCCGGGTTCTGTTTGAGGGAACCGGCTTTGAGACGATCTTTGGCTTTGTATCCAGATTTATCGCCACTCCCCTGTCCCAGGTGGGCCTGTCCTTCGGCGGCATGCTGGCGACGGTATTCGGTATCCACTTATTCTGGTCCACCGGTATTCACGGGAGCCGTGTGGTATTCGGTGTGATGGACTCCATTCTCCTTCCCGCTATGGAAGCTAACCGTTCTGCTTTTGAGGCCGGACTTCCCCTGCCCAACATTGTAACCAAGCAGTTTTACGACTGCTTCACCAACGCAGGCGGACTGACCGTCATGGGACTTGTAATCCTCATGCTGTTTATGGCCAAATCCAAACAGATCAAATCCCTTGGAAAGCTGGCCATCGCGCCCTCTATTTTCAACATTGCGGAACCCATCATGTTCGGACTTCCTATTATCATGAACCCGATTATGATCATTCCCTTCATCCTGGCCCCCATCGCGGTGGGCAGCATTACATATGGAGCCATGGCTCTGGGACTTTGTTCCTTCCCGGCCGGCGTAGCAGTCCCCTGGACGGTTCCAATGTTCCTCTCCGGCTTCCTGGCCACGGGTGGCGACTTCAGGGCTGTGCTGGTTCAGGTGGTCAATCTGCTCGCCACCATGGTGATCTACTATCCTTTCCTGAAGATCTGGGATCAGAAGAAGCTGGAGGAGGAGCGTCTGGCTGAGGAAGACAATGTGGACGATCTGGCAGATCTGGTCGCCTCTCTGGAGGACTAACTGATGGCGGATACATTTTACGCGCTTCCTGATGGCTTTCTGTTAGGCGCGGCCTCCTCATCCTGGCAGACAGAAGGCTGGGCTGGCAAGAAAGAAGGGCACGACACCTATATCGACATATGGTACCGTGCCACCCCGGAGCTGTGGCACGACTGTTACGGGCCAAAAAACGCCACAGATTTTTACCACCGCTACGAGGAGGATATCCGCCTCATGGGGCAATGCGGTCTGGACGCCTACCGGACCTCCATCGACTGGTCCCGCTTTATCGGGGACTACGAGACCGGTCAGGTAGACCCGGAGGGCGCGGCCTTCTACGACCGGGTGATCGACGGAATGATCGCCCGGGGCGTTACACCTATGATCTGTCTGGAGCATTTCGACGTGCCGGGCGAGCTGTTTCGAACCTACGGCGGCTGGGGAAACCGTCACGTGGTAGACCTCTATGTGAAATACGCCCGCACCGTGTTTGAGCGGTACGGGGACAGGGTAAAGCAGTTTTTCACCTTCAACGAACCCATCGTGGTACAGACCAGAACCATTCTGGACGGGCTGCGCTACCCCTTCCACCAGGATACCCGGCTGGCTATGCAGTGGAGCTACCACAAGATTCTGGCCACCGCCCTGGCGGTAAGAGAATACCGGAAGCTGGCTCTGGGCGGCAAAGTCGGGGTAGTGATCAACATCGAGTACGCTTACCCCCGCTCTGACGCTCCACACGATCAAAAAGCCGCCCACATGTACGATCTGTTCTACAACCGTATGTTTCTGGACCCAGCGGTCAAGGGGGAAATACCGGCGGAGCTGATGGAAATTCTCCGCTCTGAGGACTGCATGTTCGAGTACCGGGAGGAGGAGCTGGAGCTGATTAAGGACGGAGTCTGCGACAACGTGGGACTGAACCTGTATTTCCCCATGAGGGTGAAGGCCCGGGAGAGCGCCTGGAACCCGGAGCTCCCCTTCCATCCCTGCCGTTATTTCGAACCCTTTGACCTTCCCGGAAAGAGAATGAATCCACACCGGGGCTGGGAGATTTACCCGAAAATCATGTACGACATGGCGATGCGCATGAAAACGGAGTACGGAAACGTGGAGTGGCTGGTCTCCGAAAACGGCATGGGCGTGGAAGGTGAAGGGAGTTTCCGCGACGCCTCGGGCATGATCTGCGACGATTACCGCATTGAATACATCGCGGAGCACCTGGCATGGCTGCTAAAGGCGGTGGATGAGGGGAGCAACTGCAAGGGATATATGCTTTGGGCCTTTACGGACTGCGTGTCGCCGTTAAACGCTTTTAAAAACCGCTATGGGCTGGTGGAAATTGACCTGGAGGACCATCTGGCGCGCCATATCAAGAAATCCGGCCTGTGGTTTCGTACAACCAGAGAAAACAATGGATTTGTATTCCGGGATCTGAAGACAGAGTACCGGTAAAAGGAGGTATTTACTATGATGAATATTTTATTGGTTTGTTCCGCAGGGATGTCCACCAGCCTTCTTGTAACTAAAATGCAGAAGGTGGCAAAGGAACTGAATTTTGAGAGCAAAATCTGGGCGGTATCCACGGATATCGCAGACGAAAACATGGCAAAGGCGGATGTGGTGCTCATGGGACCGCAGATCCGGTTTATGGAGAGCGCTATGGTGGAGAAAGGAAAGAAGCTGGGCATACCCGTGGAGGTCATCAACTCCGCGGACTACGGAACATGCAACGGCAAAAACGTTCTCAAGCAGGCTCTGCTGCTGAAAAAGAAGGGTATCACACAATGATGGTTCTGGAGCCTATTCCCGCCGAGACTATATGGGGAGGAGAACGACTCTTCCCCTATGTCCGGCATGAGGGAATGAATAACATTGGCCAGCTCTACACGGTTCAGTGCAGAAAAGAGAAAAGCAACCGGATTCTAAATGGGCCGTGGGCCGGAAAAGGTCTGTATGACTATTACCAGAGCCGGAAGCAGGCGCTGGGGCTGGCTTACGACGAATATCCACTGCTGATCGCCCTGGTGGATGCTAAGGAAGATTTGAGTGTGCAGGTGCACCCGGACGACCAGTGCGCCGCCAGACTGGAACAATCGCCCTTTGGCAAAACAGAGTCCTGGTATTTTCTGGAAGATCCCGACTGCGGGAAGATTGTGAACGGCTGTCTCTGCCGGGACAAGGATGAACTTAAGCAGCTGGCCGGTGAAGGACGTTTCCCGGAGATCATCGATCATCTGCCTGTCAGGAAGGGGGACTACGTCTTTGTAGATGCAGGGACGCTTCACGCCCTGGGCGGCGGCTCCCTGGTGTATGAGATCCAGGAAAATGTGGACTTCACCTACCGTTTTTACGACTACGGGCGGCGGGACAGCCAGGGAAACGGGCGTCCCCTTCACCTGGACAAAGCGGTAGAGGCTGTAAAGCCCGGGCTAAAATCCGCGGTGAGGCGCTACTCGGAACCCTGCTTTTGGAGGGGACAGAGTTTGAAAACACCTGGAACACCTGGGCCTTTGTCACAGTTTTGGACGGGCGGATTCAGGTGGGTGGAATCACGGCGGAGAGAGGAACCAGCGTCCTCCTGGAACCGGGGGAAATGCTGACGCTTGCCCCCTGCGTCCAGGCCATGGCCGCCGCATTATAACGAATGGAGGAAAACAGACAAATGTTTCAGAACAATTTTTTATGGGGCAGCTCCACCAATGCCCAGCAGTTTGAGGGAGGATGGAACAAGGGAAATAAAGGGGTGTCCATCGCGGACGTTCGCGTGATTCCCGGCGCCAACCCGGAAGCCGGTTTCGAGGAGTTCAAGCAGGCTGTCAATCACTACGACCACTACAAGGAGGATATCGCGTTCCTGGGCGAGATGGGATTCGGTATCTACCGCTTCACCATCGCCTGGACCAGAATTTTCCCCAACGGCGACGATCAGGAGCCCAACCAGGAGGGATTGGATTTTTACAGCAGAGTCCTGGACGAGCTGGAGAAATACCACATTCAGCCGGTGGTGACCCTCTACGCCTACGACCTGCCCTATCACCTGGTGGAAAAATACAAGGGTTTTCTCTCCAGACAATGTGTGGAGGACTACCTCAGATATGTGAAGACTGTGGTCAGCGCCTTTAAAGGACGTGTCAAATACTGGGTTCCCTTCAACGAGCAGAACCTGCTGATGTTCGACACCATGTACATGATCGGTTATCCCTGTAAGGACCGTCAGGAGTCCTTCACAGCGGAGCATCACATGAACCTGGCCTACGCCAGAGCCACCAAACTGATCCATGAAATCGATCCCGAGGCGAAGACCGGCGGAAACGTGGGCAACATCTGTCCTTATCCCGCCACCTGCAGGGTGGAGGACGTGGAGGCCTGCGAGACCTACAAGTACATGGTGGGCTACAATTACGGGGACATCTACGCCCGTGGGCAGTATTCCGGTACTTACATGAAATCTTTGGAAAATCTCGACCTGGACAACGTGATCCTTCCCGGCGATCTGGATATCATCGCCCAGGCGGAGCCGGATTTCCTCTCCCTGACCTATTATCACAGCAGTATTATCAAGGACGAGGGAAAGGATAAGCTTCTGGTAAAATCCAACTTAAAGGCCGTCAACCCCTATTTGAAACAGACCGAATGGAAATGGAACATTGATCCCTACGGATTTAAGCATTTTGTCAAGGATTACCATCACCGGTACCAGCTGCCCATTCTCATTCTGGAAAACGGACTGGGCTACCGGGACGTTCTGGAGGAGGACGGGACCGTACAGGACGACTACCGGATCAATTATCTGAGAGACCACATCCTGCGAATGAAGGAAATGGTGGAGGAAGGAGTGGAAATCATCGGCTACCTCACCTGGTCCGCCATCGACTTATACTCCACCAGAGAGGGCTTCGGAAAGCGATATGGCTTCGTATATGTAGACAAGGACCACGACTTCAAACGGATTCCGAAAAAGAGCTTTTACTGGTATAAAAAGGTGATTGAAAGCAACGGTGAGGAGCTGTAACAGGTATTACAGTAAAAGGCAGCGATTCCCGGTCAGCATAAAGCACACGAACAGCAATGTAATGATTGCCGCCGTGTGCTTTTGTCGTGATGGTTTTTGTTTATGGGTGGGGTGATCCCGTCTTTCAGGTAAAACCGTATATTCTCCCGCCTAAAACCGCGTCCCGCACTTCGGACAAAACTCAAAATCCTCCTGGGTCTCATACCCGCAGTTCGGACATTTCTTCACCCGGTTCCCGAACCCGTTTTCGTATCTCCCGTTCCCCTCCTGGACCAGAGTCAGGTCCTTCCGTTCGATGTCCACCTGGCCGCCCCGGGCCAGGATCTTTCCCACCTCCGGGTCCAGCTCGTAGACTGTGCCGCAGCAGGACATTTTCACATAATATTTCCGGTTCCATTTGAAAAGCGGAATGAAGAAAAAGCTGAAATACATGTAGGTCATCACCACCTGGAAGCGGCCGTAACGGCCGCAGCGGTCGCAGATTACGGTTTTTACATAGTCCAGAATCTTCTGGCCCTGGCTGATTCCTCCGATAAAAATCATTTACTTTCCTCCTGTGCCGCACAGCGTTATTCCTGAAGCCCGCGTTTCGTCCTGCACTGAGCGGTGCCGGCGAGCAGTGCAGGCCACAGACCTGTCCCCGCAATCATCAGGAACGCGAAAAAAGAGCGCCGCTGCCGGGCAAAGCCGTGTCCGCCGGGTGTAACTGCGGAAGCTCTGCCCGTCCATACGGGGCGCTCTAACAATATTCATAACTCAGGCTAACATGTTCAGCCTTGCGCTCATCCAGCGGCAAAGCCCACATGGCTTCCCATACCTGCCTACATATACGCCTTCTTCAGCGCCTTAAGCAGCACCTTGGGATCGCGGTTGTAGGGAGTCACCGGACAGATGGGCTTGTTCACATCCATCAGGGTGTACACGGCGGTTCTGGCCGCGCGCACGGAATACTCCTCGGTGAACACCATGTCCTCGGGAATCTCCACAAACTGGCTGACCATGGCGAAATTGGTGGAGCCGGTGGGCACTACCGGCGGACGGTCGGTGTATTTGCGGGGTTCAAACTGCGCGTCCACGTAGGGCATGTAGCAGGGGATCACATTGACCACGGTCTTCATCAGCTCCGCGATCTGGTCCTCCGGGATATGCAGGTGGTGCAGGTACTCGTTCAGCAGTTCCTCGCCGGTGCAGTCCTTCATGGACTTTTTCACGTAGTCGCCGATAGCCTCGGTGTACAGGCCGTAGCCCCAGAAAATGGTCTCGTCCATGGGCTGGTTCACGAAATGGGGCTGGGCCGCCACCACGCTGCTCATCAGCCAGCTGGAATCCTTGAAGGTCATCAGCGCGCCGCTGCCGGGTACATTTCCGGTAAAGTTCTCGATCACCTTTAAGAGCTGGTCGCCCTTGCAGGTCACGGTAAAGCTGAGCCAGTTGGTCTCATGAGGTTTGGAGAAGAACGGTTCCGGGTTGCCCAGCTCCGGCTTCTTGGCCGCAATCTTGGCCCAAAGCTCGCCGGAAATAGGCTTTTTCACCGGCGCGGGGGCCGGAGTGTGCATGTCGCCCAGAGTTGCGCTGTCGGTCATGCAGGCGTTTGTCATGATGCAGAGATCGCCGTCGTTTAATTCCACGGTGGAAATAACGTATTCCGGCTCGCCCTCGCCCGCCGCCGTATTACGGCTCTTCAGGTACAGGGTCTTGGCCGTGATGCCCGCGCCGTCGGCGAAATCAATATCGGTTACCTCGGTATTTTCCTTGAATACCACGCCGTGGCTGCGCAGATAGGCCTCCAGCGGGCGGATCACGCTGTCGTACTGGTTTAAGGGAGTTCTGGTCACGCCCTCCAGGGTTTCGATGCGGCTGAACTCAAAAATCATACGGTTCATGTAACGGCGGAACTCATACAGGCTGCTCCACTTCTGGAACGCAAAGGTGGTCTGCCACATATGCCAGAAATTGGTGGTGAACATGTGGGGCGTCTCCTTGAACCAATCCTGGATGGTCAGGTTGTCCAGCTTCTTCTCGTCGGTCAGCAGCAGCTTTAACAGGGCGTTGCGGTCGGCCTGGTTGAAGCCCATGCTCTTCACGTCCTGAATCTTGCCGTCACGGTCCACCAGTCTGGCCTTGGCGCAGGTGGGGTGGGCGTGGTCAAAGTTCAAAATCTCCTCGGTCACACTGCGTCCGGGCTGGCGGATGGACGGGATGGAGGAAAACAGCTCCCAGAAATTCTCGTAGGTCTCCTCGTTGAGCATACGGCCGCCGCGGCACACGAAGCCGTGCTCGGGATCACCGATTCCGTCGTTGCTGCCCCCCAGAATGTGCATGCCCTCGTAGATGGTGATGCGGTCGCCCGGGAATTTGCAGTCCCGGATCAGGTAAGCTGCCGCCGCCATGGTGGCCAGTCCCCCGCCTACCAGGTAGGCCCTCTTCTCGCCGTAGTCGCGGTTATTCATCACCGCCTCCTCGATGGACTCAATTCTGGATGTCTCCTGCTTTTTCTGTCCATCCCGCATCTTTTTCAGCAACACTCCCGCTGCTGCGGCCGCTGCGCCTACCGCGATGACTTTTCCTGCTTTTTTCTTCATCTTTGCTCTCTTCCTTTCCAATGTGTTCGATTTTCCTTCTCTGCCTGGCAGATTTCTTATGCAATCCACGCCGCCCCGCCGTAAACCGGCAGAGCCGCAAATGCAGCTATGTTAATCCATCCAGAGTATTCCCATATTTGTATCAGTTCAGACGACAGGAAAATTGACGTGGCAAGCAGCGCCGGGCTTGCTTGTGCGCTGCTTTGAACCCCAATTTTCACAGCGGGCGGATATCCGCTGCTCCCTCACCGGCTTTTTCGGCCAGTGAGACAGGCCGTCTGTAACATCCGTTCTAAAAATGTTCCGTGAAATAATTGGCCAGCGCTGCAAACTGCTCCAGCGTCAGCGCTTCCCCCCGCACGGACGCCGGCAAACCCAGACCGGCGATGGCTTCGGCGATATCTTCCTTGGTGTAGGAAAGCTCAGGCGAATTGTTGAGCCCGTTCTGTAAGGTCTTTCGCCGCTGGTTGAAGGAGGCCCGGATCAGCCGGAACATCAGCGCCGGGTCCGTCACCTGCACCGGCGGCTCCTTGTAGCGGGTCAGGCGGATCACCGCGGAACCAACGTTTGGCCGGGGGATGAAACAGTTAGGCGGCACGTTGGCCACGATGTAGGGGCTAGCGTAATACTGGACCGCCAGGGAAAGCGCCCCGTAGTCCTTGGAGCCGGGGCCCACCTGCATGCGGTCGGCCACCTCCTTCTGCACCATCACGGTGATGTTGTCGATGGGCACGCCGCTCTCAAACAGACCCATAATGATGGGGGTAGTGATGTAGTAGGGTAAGTTGGCAACCACTTTGATGGGGTTGCCGCCGTTGTGCTCGTCCACCAGATGGTTTATGTCTACTTTGAGTATGTCGTCGTTAATGATGGTGACGTTGGGGTAATCGTTCAGTGTCTCGCCCAATATGGGGATCAGATTGGAGTCGATTTCCACGGCGATCACCTGGCGGGCGTGTTCGGCCAGATACTGCGTCATGGTGCCGATGCCCGGCCCGATCTCAAGCACGCAGTCCTCCGGGCCGATGCCCGCGGCGGTGATGATCTTGTCCAGTACGTGGGGATCGATGAGGAAATTTTGTCCGAATTTTTTCTGGAATACAAATTGGTATTTCTGGATGATTTCGATTGTTTCTTTCGGGTTGCCCAGTTTGTTTTGCATGTGGTTTTCCTTACGTTTTCTTTTAAGGTTATGGTAGACCATTGGGAGGGAAAAGTCAATGAAAATTAGGGGGTGGAGCGCAAAAGGGACGCAACCGCGCGGAGGGTGTCGATTCAGGGGAACGGGCGGGGGAGGCGGCGGACGGTGGGGCTCCGGTTTACTCGGCGGCATCCACTAAGCGGAAAGGCGGGGCAAAACGGGGTACCGCTCCAATTCCGGAAAACTGCTGAAGCACTTTTCCTCCATAACCGCTCAAAATCAGGCGTTGAGCGCCTGATTTTGCCTCCCGTTTTGCCCCGCCTTTCCGCTAAGTGG
>ENA-UONZ01001747-UONZ01001747.1-human-gut-metagenome-genome-assembly--contig:-C93old-NODE-1747-length-20922-cov-13.078497_pt1 | contig 20922 bp, 15 predicted proteins | sample MGYA00242468_ERZ724015 | MGnify/ENA metagenome assembly ERZ724015
ACAGCATCAAGGCCCAGCAGAGCGCGGGCTATGCAAAGTGGGCGAAAGTCCACAATTTGAAGCAGGCCGCCCGGACGCTGAATTTCCTGACGGAACACGGCATAGACGACTATGCGGCGCTGGAAAGCAAGGTGGCCGAGATCAGCGCGGCAAACGACGAGGCCGCCGCTGCGCTGAAAACGGTGGAACGCCGCCTGTCTGATATGGCGGTGCTGATAAAGAATATCTCCACCTACCGGCAGACCCGGCCTGTGGCGCTGGAATACAAAAAGGCCAAAGACAAGGCCGCGTACCGGCGCGAACATGAAAGTCAGCTTATCTTGTACGAGGCAGCGGCAAAAGCCATCAGGGACGCAGGCGTGACAAAGCTCCCTAATCTGGTCGCCCTGAAAGCCGAATACCGAAAGCTGGACGAGGAAAAGGAACGGCTGTACCAGAAGTACGGCGAAGTGAAAAAGGAACTGGCCGACTACGGCATCATCAAGCAGAATGTGGACAGCATTTTGCGGGTGACGCCCCATCAAGAAAGGACACAAGAGCTATGAGCATACCGAGAATGAATTACCGGCAGTACCGCAAGGCCCGGAAGCTGACGCATGAGTGCTGCAATTACTGTGACGGGAACTGCCTGCTTTTGGACGATGGAGAGGAATGTGTGTGCGTCCAGAGCATTACCTATTCGCTGCTGTGCCGGTGGTTTCGGGCCGCCGTCCTCCCGCTGGACGCGGCCCTGTGCGCCGAGATCAGCAAGAGCCGGGACGAGGTGAAACGCTGCGTCGAGTGCGGGGCCGTGTTCACACCAAAGTCCAACCGGGCCAAATACTGCCCGGATTGCGCGGCGCGGGTGCGCCGGAAGAAAGAGGCCGAACGGCAGCGGAAAAGATACCTCCTGTCTACGCATTTAGGCCGGTGAAAGCCCAGCCGTGACAAGGCTTTTCCGGTATGGTCGGCGGGCAGTCAGGACAGATTATCCAATCCCCGCCAGAATAGGCTTCTAAATACGTAGAAAACAACCCATGAGAAAGCGCCGGACGCGGCGGCCTACTGGCCCTGCGCCCGGCGTTTTCTTTGCTATTGAATGTGCCTTTGTCTAATTTCTTCATCAATGCGTTTTTTCAGCTTTTCACTATCAGGAACATCAATAGTGGCTGCGACAGTGTGAAATGATTTTCTCAACCGGGTATCAATAGTATCTTCTATGGGGATTTCCCGTTCGCTCAACGTGCCTTGACTGATTTCCAATACAACATCGGCTCCTTCGGCAAGCTGTTTACTGTGTGTTACCACAATAACGCATTTTCCCAGCTCATGGGCGGTTTTCTTTATCAGTTCAATAATCTCACCGGCTGTATCTTCATCCAGATTGCCGGTCGGCTCATCTGCCAGAAGTACCTTAGCCTCACTTGCCAAAGCACGGGCAATCGCCACACGCTGCTGCTGTCCACCGGAAAGCTGTAAGACGTTCCGCCTCCAATCCTCACGGGGAATACTGACTTCCCGCAACAATTCTTCGGCGTTTTTTCTACCACCCAGCTTTACGTTTTCTTCGGTGGTAAGATAATCGATCAGATTATAGTTCTGGAATACCAGAGAAACATTGTGCCTGCGGTGATAGTTCAATCCCTTTTTGCGGATGTCCTCGCCACCATAAAGGACGTTTCCCGATACCGGATTATCCAATCCCGCCAAAAGGGATAGAAAGGTGGTTTTGCCTGAACCGCTGGAACCAACAATCGCATAGAACGTGGCTTCCTCAAAAGTGGCAGATACATTTTTCAGGACAATTTTATCCCGCTTCGATTTATAGGAATATAAGATATTTTTTGCCTCTAAAATCATTTCCAGTCCTCCTAACTCATTTCACTTAGAATATCTTTCGGGTTCTTGCGGAAAATCAGGACGCTTGCCGCACAAGTAGATAAGACAATCAAGACGCCTACGCTAAGACTGTCTACTAACAGCATATATGAAGTTATTTCCGTTTCTACATTGGTGACGGTAAGTTCCGGTGCCTGATAATCGGTGGCAACTTTGCCCGCGTCCATTTCGTCCTGTAATTCGGCCTGTCCCGCCTGCTGGCCTACCAGATAATCCGCAGCGGCGTTGGAAACTGCCGGAGCAATCAGAAAAGAAAGAGCAAGTGCCAAAATACCGATCAGAACGGCTTCGGTTAAAATCTGCAAGAGTATCTTTCCCTTTGCAATTCCGATGGACAGAAGTATTCCAATCTCATTTGTTCTGTTTTTGATCCAGAAAATGAAAATCAGAAACAGGATTACAAAGCTGGCTCCGGTAACAACCAGAAGCAGCGTGTTACTGATTTTTTCCAAATCATTGAAGTTGGAAGCCATTGTGTCAAGATTTCCATTGTTGTCGATCAAATCATACCATTGCCAGTTAATATCCGTTTTTTTGATGGCCTCTTTTACGGCATCGTAGTCATCCACGTTTGCTACTTTGAAATAAGCCGTTTCATACAATGGATCATCTTGCTCCACCTTCTCAGGAAAATGTAAGTCCGTGAAAATAACATTTTCGGAACGGTAAGTATCGCCAGACATATAAGGTTCCATCCGTTCCTTAACCTGATAGATACCTACAATCGTTGCCTCCTGCACAGGTTCTTCTGCTTTTACCGAATGAAATTGTAGCTGGTCGCCTACCTTTAGTTGGTTTTTTTCTGCCAGTTCTTCGGAAATAACACAGACATTTGTATCATTTTTTGTTGTCATTCGTCCCTCTATGATAGTGACATTACCACTGAGGACGTTGGCATCCATTGACATATCCCGATTACCGATCAGGGCCACCCCCTGAAAGTCATAAGTCTGATCTGCATCGGCATCTTCGATCCGTTCAAAGTTTGCCTGTTTCACTGCTGTGGGAACCGTCGTTATATTATAGTCGGCAATTCCCTCCACAGCAGCAATCTTTTCAATATCATCCAATTTTAATGATTCAAAGGAATTGTCCGTTGTTGTACGCCAGTTTTCAGAACCATTGACAGTTATTTTTTCCTGATGTACGCCACCGTAACTTCCTTGGCCTTCCGGATTGAGTTCTAATATTTTTTTACTGGCTTCTTCAATTCGTTGGCTTCGGTTTTCCGGATTATATTCCAGAAGAAATCCCGCACCGATAGCCTGCCGTGTACTGTCTTTCGTGGCGATGTTCGCAGATCGGCTTGCCATGCCGGACAGAAAAAGCAGACTGATAATACAAACCACAAGCAGAAGCAGCAGACTTTTAACCGGCTTTCTAAAACAGGATCGTATTGCCCGTTGAAATAAATTCATCGTTATCCCTCCATTCGTGATAGAATATCTTTTGGATTTGCTCGGATCACTGGCAACACTGACAGCAATACAGCAATCACAACCACTCCGCTGCCGATACCCAATAGCAAAGCTATATCAGTGAATTGTAAGGAAACCTGCAAAGAAACGTCTGTTTCCACAGAGGAAAGCAGCAGGTCTTGCAGCCAACTTGAGGCCAGCGAACCGAGACCGCAGGAACCAATCAGGGCAATGAGGAACACGGCTGCTGCTTCCAAAAGCGCCTGTAAAAAAATGATGATTTTCTGTTCGCCCATGCTGATAAACACAGCCATTTCCTTTTGTCTGCTCCGCATCCACATACAAAGCAGCAGGGAAACAATCACCGTACCGGTGAAAAAGGTAAGCAAACGCATCAGCGACACCACTCTTGTTATTTGTGTTAATGGTGCTTTCATCTGTTGATACAGGGCGTCCGATGTAGTAACGTCCGCTTTATCCTGTAAAACTCCCTGTATGCTCTCGGCCAATGTATCTAAAAGCTCTGGCTGTCCGGTATAGGCAGATACTTTATAAAATCCGCTGCCGTCAAATAATTCTACATAAGCTGTATTATCTATATAAATCTGATTTTCCATCCGATAGACGGCAAGAGTAGTCGTTTCCTGCTGGCTTTCATTGCCGGTTAGATATTCTCCAATCACTTCCACGGTAACAGTTTTACCGTTTTCTGCTTCAAAAGAAAGTGTATCTCCAATCTGCAAACCATTGACGTTTGCAAACTGAGCGTTGATTACAGCGCCATATTCTGTTTCCTGCGTGATCAATTCACCGTCTGTCAGCCGATAGGACTGATCTGCAAAGGGACTGTCTGTATCCATATCATCATAAGATAGCAGGTTGATTTTCAAATTGTCCGCTTCTGTGGAAGTGCTTGTCGTAACTGGCGCTAAATCCGTTAAATATGCGGATTGTCTGCCCATTCGATTGATGGACGTTATCCCCGCCAAATCTTTGATGGTATCGGCTTCTTTATCTGTAATCGGATAGGCGGTGTCTAAAATTTCACAGACCACTTTTGCCCCTGATTTTTCTCGCATAGCAGCTTCGGTACTTTCTGTGGCGTGTAAAATCATGTTTGTACTTAGGATCATGCTGTTGACAAAAAGGAAAATCAACAGCAGCAACACAGACTTCGCACGTTTCCGTATCAAATAGAGAAAGCCTCTCTTATAAAAAGGCATCTTTCTATCCCTCCTGTTAATCAAATCGGGTAATCAGCACTTTGGTAGCATGGATTTCCCCATCATCCTGTGTTTCTCCATAGACATAAACAGACGTTGATTTTTTTACATCGGAAGCCGTGGCCCCTTCTAATTCCACTGTACCGGTAGAGCTGTTGATGTTGGCAATCTGGAATATGCAATTTTCATCATAAGAAACTGTTGTGCTTTCCATACTGCTTTCCATACCATCCGCAGCCGCTATTATCATTTGTCCATCATCCTGATCGGGAACAACCTGAAAACTTCCGTCCTGAAAATCGGCAACGCTGCCTCTTAAACTGGCTGTCTCTAACAAATCATCCAGATTTGTTGAGGTGGCATTGGATGCATTTGTGTTCTCACCGCCAGACTGATTTTCGTTCTGGCTGTAAGAAGATGGTTCGTTATTGGCCGCCTGCCCTGAGTTAGAACTTCCACACCCCGCCAGAGAGAGCGCACAGAGCAATGCTAATGTCATAGTTACTAATTTCATGTGTTTCATGTGATATAACTCCTTTCCGTTTTTACGGGCTTATCATACAAAAAAACTTCTCTAAAACTCATCAAAGAAAAAAGAAAATTTCCGGCTCATTTTAGAGAACTTTTAGAGAGTTTCTCTGATATACTAAAGGTAAAAATTATCTCAAAGAAAAGGAATATACAAGAATGATAAAGGTATTACTTATGGAAGATGATCTTGATTTATGTCAATCCATTCAACAGGAATTGATGAAGAATGGCTATTCCGTAGACTGCTGTAATGACGGAGAGACGGCTATGCTGTATGCCCTGAATACGGATTACGGATATGATCTTGCCATCGTAGACCGTATGCTGCCTGTCATTGACGGACTGACGATCATAAAGGCTATGCGCCGGAAAAATATTCAAATCCCTGTTATTATCATTACTGGAATGTCTGCTTTGGACGACCGAGTGGACGGACTGGACGGTGGAGCAGACGACTATCTGGTAAAGCCATTTCATATCCGGGAACTGATGGCAAGGGTAAGGGCCTTGACGCGGCGACCGCAGCAAATTCAGGAAACAGGGGCGCTTTCCTATGCTGATCTTCATTTAGACTATCCCAACCGAAAAATTGTCTGCAATGGGCAGGAACTTGTATTGACCGCAAGAGAGGCAGAACTTTTAAGCGTATTGATGAAGCAGCCGAAAACTGCATTTTCAAGGGAGCAGCTTGTCTTAAAAGTTTGGGGCAGCAATGCCGATATAGAGCCGGGAAACGTGGACAACTATATTTCCTTTCTGCGGAAGCGATTAAGAGAACTTCATAGTAGTTGTGAAATCAAAACAATTTACGGCGCAGGATATAGATTGGAGAAATCCAATGCTTAGGCACTTACAAAATCGGCTGCGGATTTTCTTGATTATCATTTTTATGACGGTTGTTTCTCTGATCCTGTGTTTTTCCTTTTGGAATACATGGCAGGCCCGGCAGATTGCCGATATTACTTACATCCAGCGGATGGCTTCCCTGATTATCTATCAGTTAGAAGCTGACCCGGACAGACCGGTTGAGCTGCTTTCCAATTACGAAAGAGAAATGAATGTTTACAGTATCTTGAAAGACAACGCTGGCAATATCCTGTATCAAAGTGACCCGGACACATTGACAGACCTTGATACATTAGGGAAAATCGCAGAGGAAAGCATTGAAATCCAGTCCCCAACCAATCATACAAACTTTTCCCAAATTACCGAACAGGGGGGATATGGAGAAATCACCGGAAATAGCCATGACCGCTATTATGTTATCCCGGCAAGTATCAGCACAAAATCAGGAAATTGGTATTCGTTGGTTTTGTTTTACGAGCAGCCGTCCATACGCACACTAACATTCCGGCAAGCCCCGACATACTGCTGCATCTGGCTTCTGGCTTTCGTATGTATTCTTTTTGTTAGCCGCTTTTTGTTACGCCGGGCTTTTGAACCGACGGAACGGGTGCTGCAAAGCCAAAAAGACTTTGTTGCCGCCGCTTCCCATGAACTGAAATCACCTTTGGCTGTGATCATGGCAAACGTGGAAAACATCCAGAATATTGAGATAGCGGAACCTCAAGCACAAAACCATCTGAAAGTGATTGACACAGAGTGTATGAGAATGTCAAGATTAGTACGGGATATGTTGCTTCTTGCATCTTCGGACGCGGATAAATGGACGATCCAGATACAGGAAGTGAATGTAGATACCTTACTGATCATGCTGTATGAGGCTTATGAGCCGGTATGTAGGAAAAAAGCCATCCATTTAGATTTGAATTTAGGTGAGGAAAGCTATCCGCAGCTTCATACCGATCAGGAACGCCTTTTTCAGATATTGAGCATCTTTTTAGACAATGCTGTTTCCTATGCGCCAGAAAACAGCAGCATTGAAATACAGACCAGATGGACATCAAGGGAGCTTACCTTTCTTGTCATAGATCATGGACGTGGGATTGCCGAAAAAGACAAGCCATTTATCTTTGATCGGTTCTATTGTGCGGATAAATCCCGTACAGATAAATCCCACTTCGGTTTGGGGCTTAGTATTGCAAAAGAATTGGCAAGGATGTTGGCGGGGAAAATTGGATTTGAAGATACTTCTGGCGGTGGGGCGACATTCTTTTTGACTTTGCCTATAAAATAAATAGTTTCACAAAATGTAAGTCGAAAAAACAATATCAAAGATACCTGTTGTCTACGCATTTAGGCCGATAAAACCCCGCCATAGCAAGGCTTTTCTGGCGTGGTCGGCGGGCAGGCGGGACAGATTATCCAATCCCCACCAGAGAGGGCTTCTAAATGCGTAGGAAAATGTTTCCGCCGCTGGTATTTCTGCCGGTTCTGTGTTATGCTGATACAAGCATAAAAAAGACAGGAGTGGACAGGATGGCCGAACAGGAAATGTTGCTGGACAGCGCCACGATCAAGGCCGCCGTCGCAGGCGAGAAGTGGGCTACGGAAAAAGTGATTGAACACTATGCCCCCATGATCGACGAGCTGGCCGTAGACGAGGATATGAAACAACACTTGATTATGAAACTGTTGGAAGCCCTGCCGAATTTCCCGATGGAGCAGGCATAAAGGCAAAAAAACAGCGCCGGACGCAGAGGCCATACAGCCCCCGCGCCCGGCGCTTCGTTATGCTTTATTTACTCGTCCGTGAAATGGAACTGGTACGCCTCAAAGTCGGCGTCGGTCATGGTGTTCAGCTTGGCAAGGGTCTGGCGGGCCAGTGCCGCCATGTCCCTGTCCATATCCGGCAGCGCGGCATGGAGCTTCGCCATCGTCCTGCGCCGGTCGGCATTGTGATACAGACAGATCAGGTTTTCTTCCTCCACATTAAACTGCATTGTCATACCTCCAATTCGTTTTTCTTGGTGCGGGCCGGGGCCTTTTTCGGGGCTTGGGCCTGCTTATTTTCGGAAAGCTGCTTTCGGATGGAAGCGCGGGGCCGCCGCACTTCCTTGTCCCGGTTCTCGTCTTTGCCTATCAAGGCAAATATCCCGTGCCTGTCCTTGATGCCGGTAAAAACCAGCGATTTGTAAGGCAACATGGAAAAGAGGCGGTCGGTGTCCTTGCTGGACGCGATCTGTGTAAAGTAGGGGGACAGTTCTACCATGAAATGCGTCTTGTTGGGGCTGTTGGGGGTAGAAAGACCTTTCATTTCCGCAACAATACGCTGGGCCTCGTCCCGGATCAGGCGGTCATGCAGCGTCGTGACGTGGGCTTTGAAGTCGCCGGGGGCAAGCCGCTCCCGGCCTTTCTGCTCCTGCCGCAGCACTTCCCGCAGGTTTTCCGGCTCATTGAGTTTTGCCTCATACCGCAGGAACGCCCCCAGCTTGGGGTCAGGCCGTCCGTCAAAATACAGGCTGGCGGGCTGTTCTCGGTTGCCCTTTTCATAGTGTAGGATGATGGTGTCGGCCTGTACCGCCTCGGCTGCGACGTGCCGGAAATGCTGGGGATAGTCCAGCTCATAGAGATTGCCCCGTATCTTTCCGCCCACCTTGCCGGTCAGCTCCACGGCGTAGGCCAGAATACGGTCGCGGGTCTGCTCCCCATAAAAACGCCATGTGTTGTGCTGCCGGGTATCTTGCAGGAAAACGTCGCGCTCCCGGAAACAGTACGTCCCGGACGGGCGGGACATCCACAGCAGCGTTTTGTCCTCGGCCCTGTCGCTGGCGGCGGCCTGCCGGATGATTTCTTTGTCAATCTCAAAATCGTTGCGGTAAAAGGCGGTGTTCTGGCGCATAAGCTGTTCCAGCGCAGCCAGCACATCCACATTTTCAAATCTGTTCACGGCCTACACCTCCAATTCTTTTGATTTTTCCCGCTGCGGCGTTTTTTTGGCCTGTTCCTCCTTGGCGGCTTTAAGTTGCGCCCGGATGGACGGCTTTTTCTGGCGCTGGGCGGTCTTGGACGCCGGGCGGGTCTGCTTCGGCTTCTTGTCCTCGGCCTTGGCTGCCTCGGCCACATCGAAAAGGGAAATCTGTTCCCCGGCCTTTGCTCTGGCTTCCAGTTCCCCCATCGACGGGGCATTGTTTAATACGCCGTCAATCATGTTGTAATTCTGCTCGGTGGACATTTCAGCGGTCTTGATATGGCTTTCCTGCATAAACTCCGGCACAGGGGTAAAACCGATGCTGTCACAGTAATGGGCTTCCTCCTTGCCGCCGCGATTTACCACAACAACGTCCGAAACGGACAGGCTGTGTCCCCGGAAACCGGCGGGCCGGTCGTCGGCGTTGAACGTGCGGTAAATATCCTCCAACGTGGTCTTGCCGTCCAGCGGGGCCGTGTAGATAAGTTCATAGTTTTTCCTGTCCACGGTCAGCCCTGCGGCCTGCAAATCCTCATAAGGCCGATAGCGGAAGTCGCGCCCCTGTGGGCCAGCAGGCACTTGATAGATGGAAAAGGTGTCCCGTTCCGGCTGGTCGGCGCTGCGCTGGGCCAGCGTTTGTTCCGCCCGTTCCCGTACATCCTCCCGCAGCGGCAGCGCATAGAGGGTGGACGCAGAGGAAAAGCCCACGTTGTTAAACACATAGTCCACATCGGTTTCTTTCAAGGCCCCCGCTGTGAAGTAGTCTGCCCGCGTGGGGGTGTCGCTCACCTTGCCGTCTGCAATATCATGGCTCAATCCTGTTTCCAGATGGGTGCAGATTTTTCCGTCCACGGCCAGCGTCACATAGTACCAGCCGATATAGCCGCCGGTCTGCTCGTCGGCCCCGTCGTTAAACTCCACATTCAGCAGCGTGTAGGGCTTTAGGCCCTTTTGGGCGGCGATCTCGTTGTCCTTGGCCTCCCTCTGCAACAGAACAGGCAGGGCGGCTTCCTTGGTGGCCTGCACGATTTCCGGGTTATATCGTACCAATGCACTGTTGACACATTCCGTCTGTACCTTTACGGTTTTGGCCTTTGGCGTCAGGTGGTTGCCAATAAAGAGGGACGCGCCGTTGTCAAAGTGGATGGACATATCGCTGGTGCCGCGCCATTTGCCGGTACAGGGGGACGTGCGGATTTCGCCGGTCTTGCAGCCAAACGCCTGCGCGATTATATCAATCTTGCCTTGCAGGGGCAGGTCTTTGTAGCGGTCAGCGATTTCCACCGCCTTTTTCTGTAAATCGGTCAGAGGGGTGTCGGCTGTCTTTTCCTGTGGCTCGGCAGCGGGAACATCTTCCTGCGACGTTTCCGGCTCTGGTGCTGCCTCCTGTTCGGGGGCCGGTTCCTGTGGCTGCTCCTGTTCCTTGGCGTACAGCTCCTTGACGGCCTCCGGCGTCAGCTCCCCGGTGTTGAGCTGATCCAGCAATTCCCGGCATTTTTCTTCCGTCCCGGCATAAAGAACCGCCCCGATTTTTACGGTGCCGTCCTCCTGCGGAACATAGGCTTGCAGCAAGTACAGATTTTCCGGGCTGTCGCTGCGGGTGGCGGCGTGTACCCGGTAGACATATTCCTCCGGCTCGGTTTGGGCCTGCGCCATCTGCGCCTGCTGTTCCCGGATGCTGCTGCGTTGCAGCTCCGTGGGTTTCTCGCCGGTAAGGGGTTGAATACTTGCAATGCGGTCGGCGGCGTAATAGGCGTTCCCATTCAAAAGCCGCTGCCATGCCCCGACGCTCGGCGCCCATCGGAAGCCGTGTTCTTTCAACTGCTGGCGGGTGTCTGCGTCGGGTTTCCCATCAAAGAACACCTGCAAACGGCTCTGTTCCCGGTTGGCCTCCACATGGCCGCCCTCAAACTCCCAGCCCACATAGACGGTTTCCTTTGCGCGGGTCAGGCTGTCGATCCGCTGCCGGATGCGGTGGATTTCCGCATTGTTGTTGGACAGCTCCCAGCTCTGAAAGGGTTTCTTTTCATAATGCCAGCCGGACACCATATCCGCTTTCAGCTTTTCAAGATTTTCAGGTGAAAGGTGCGGGCAGCCATCCAGCGTGCCGTGTTTGCGGTAGTAAGCGTTCACGGCTTTCATGGTTTCCTGCGCCTTTTCCAGACCGGCCAGCTTCTTTTCCAGCTTGGGGATGGCCTGCGGGTCGTCCTGCCGGATGCCACCCATGCCGGTACTGCGGATTTTATCAAGCAGCCCTTGGATATACTGCCATTCCTGCATATTGCTGTCGCGGGCCGCGTTTTGTTTTTCTTTCTGGCGCACCGGGAAATTGGAACCACCGGCAATCAGGATCGAGGGAACACGGGCGTCAATGGCAAAGCTGTGGTTCATGTTGGCGGCCAGCTTCCGGGCGTAGGTGTCAAGCAGGCTGTCGATTTTCTCATGGTACATGGGATCAACGCGCTTTTTCTGTGCCTGCGCGATTTCAAAGGCATTATCCACATAATGCCGGTACTCCGCCGTGGCGCTGCCGGGCTTGTAATCGGAATAGCTGCTCATCTCCTTGGCGCGGCGGGCTGCACCCTCATTGATGGAATAATAGTAGTTGGACGCCGCAGGCTCCTTTGTCGGCGGCTCCGGGGCTTCCTGCGGTTGCTCCGGGGCTTCCTGCGGTTGCTCCGGGGCTTCCTGCGGTTGCTCCGGGGCAGGCTCCGGCTCTGGTGCTGCCGGGGCCTCATAGCCAGCCGCCGCGTATTCCTCCACGGTCATACCGGCGTCAGCGGCTTCCTGCTCAATCTCGGCCTGAACCTGCGCTTTATAGTCCTGCAAGCTCTGGTCGAAGTCAGACAGTTTCGGCGGCTCCGGCAACTGATACTGGCCCTGATTGAGAAGCGGGCGGCACTCCTTGGCGTAGTCCACCAGCGCCCCATAATAGGCCGTTTCCTCCGGCGTCAGGGTATCGCCGGACGCCAGCCGGGTTTGCGCCTCCTGTTCCAGCCGGGACAGGTTGCAATGCTGCTGCATATAGGGGACAAATTCCGTCAGAAGCATTTCCCGCTGGGCCTTGTCTGCCTCCCATGCCTCCGGCCCCTCATGTTTCAGCACATGATTTTTCCAGCTTTCATCCTGTGCGTAGTATTCGTGATAGCCCCGGATATGCTCGATCAGGGAACCGTCCCCATCGCCAAAATCCTGCCGCCCCTCGTAGTTGTCCGGCTGTCCCTGAAACGAGAAATCAATGCGGAACTTGGTCTTGTCGTACCAGCCCCCCGTGTAGTCGGGCTGTTCCCGTTCCAGCCGTTTGGAACTGTCCAGCGCCCCGAAAACGGCTTCGGCTTCATGCAGCGGCATTTGCTGGCCGTCTTTTAAGTGTGGGCTTTCACTCCAAATAATTGTGACAATCGGCTCCGCTGCCGGGTCACGGGCTATGGTCTGTTCCGCCCTTGCGACGGCAATCTCACTTTCCATCTGGCTTTTCACAAAGTCGTCCATGTAACCGTGTTGCAGTTCAAAGCCCTGTTTGCACAGACGGTTGATAAGCTCAATCACCTTATCGGTATCGCCCACGGCCTCGGCATACTCCATAATCAGGCGGCGTTCCCCGTCGCCCAAACGCGGGCCGTCCTTTTCGGCCAGCTCCATCAGCGCGGCGGCCCGTTCAGACGGGGACGCCTCCGGCATCATCGGCTTTTCATTTAAGAGGCCGTCAATCCCATTCCATGCCTGCGGTTCCTCCTGCCGGGCCTCGGCCCGTTGCAGCGTCCCGTCGTCGGAAAGGACAAAGCCCTGTGTCTGAATGGCGTCCAACGTGCCTTGCGTCACCTCGCCGGTGGATTTCACATCGGCGTCAATCAGGGTTTGCAGCATGACTTTCACACTGTCGGTCATTTCCTGTTGCTGCTCCGGGGGAAGCGTGGAAAACACACTGTCCGGCGCTGGCTGCTCGGCGGCCTGTTCCGGGGCGGCGTGTTCCTGCTGGGCCTGCCGTTCCTGCTGAAGCTCTAACAGGTGGATTTCCATTTCATTGATAAGGTCATTGGCAGCGGCCCGGATCGTTTCAAGGGACGCCTGCAATTCTTTCAAATCCCTGCCGGAACTCCAATTTGCGATATACCCAAAGGAATAATCGGACGTGTCAAGCCCCCAATACTGGCATACCGCATAGGCTACGCTCTCGGCCTGCACCTCGCGGGTGGCCTTGTCTGGCTGCTTATCCTCTGCAAGATGACTGTTTTTCTCATACAGGCGGGCGTGGGCGACTTCATGGATGGCAGTCTTTAGGGTCTGCAATTCGCTCATGCCCTCATTGACGGCGATCCGCTGTTCCAGATAGAAGCAGCGGCCCTTGGCTCCGTCCAAAATCGGCTCAATGGAAATAGAATAAGGGGACGATCTTTCCAAAGCCGCCTGCAAATCCTGAAACTGTTCCACGTCGCCGGATAGCATATCCACATGGGCTTCTGGAAGCTCCTTGCCCTCGGTCTGGCTTACGTCATACACCGATACCACACGATAGTCCGGCACCGTGATTTCCTGTTCCTCCATCACCGGCTTGCCGTTTTTGTCCTTGATGGGTTCGTCGGTGTCAGGGTCTTTCTTGGGAACGCGCTTTTTGACTGTGTAGAATTTAGGTGCTATGATTTTCAGCCCGGCTTCGCCCTGTTTTCGGGTGCGTTCAAATTCCGATTGCCATTTCCCTAAACCAGCTACCAGAGAAGCGTCCGGCTTTTGCAGGAAAATCAGCATGGTATTTCGGAAACTGTATGTGTGGAACTTGGACATTGAGGTGAGGTAGGCTTTATAATTCTTACTGTCCAGAACACCCCGCACCCCGGCTTCCAGCCTGTCGGTGATCTCTTTCATGTATTCGTCTTTAGTCATGCCTTTTATGATAATCGGGCCTGCCTCCGGCAGAACAGCGGCGGGGGCCGCCGGTTCCGTGCGAAAGGCTTCCCGGTCAGCCTCCGGCTGGGGATAGGCCATCACCCGGTATTCCTCCGGCACCGGCTGTCCCTCATGGACGCGCTGCCATTCGTCGCCACTTTTCACCAGATAGCCGTAATCGGTAAAAACGCCATGCTCGGTGTTGGCAATGTGCAGGCCAAAGCGGGGCAGGAAAATCCCGGCTTTCCATTCCTCCGGCATATCCACCATGCCGGAACGGTTCAGGTAGTAGTCCCCCAACTGGCCGGTGCCGGTGACATCCGGCAGATGTACATAGAAATCCACGTTGTCGGGGTAGTCGATGATCTGGCCGATGCTGTGGAAGTCGCTCTGCGGGCTTGTCAGGGCGGCGTTCAGCTCCGCAAGCTCGGCGGCGTCCAGCTTTTCCAGCCTTGCGGCAAGGAAATTCAGTTCGTCCATGTCGGCAGACAGCACCAGATCGCGGGGCAGCTTGACAGGACGCTCCTGTGGGCTTCGGTAGTCGTACAAGAAAAAGTCCTGCGGATTGTCGGCGCTGATGCCGATTTCCCGCAGGGCTGCTTGCAGCTTTTCGGTTGTAGTTGGCAGGGAAAGCCAAAGGCCCTCTTTGCCTTGTTCATAAAGTTGGCGGTTGTGAAGCAGGATAGAAAATACTTCGCTCACGGGTTCCCTCCTTTCTTTGTCTTGCTCCATCAATTTCTGCATCAACTCGTAGTCCTCAATGCTCATGTGGCCGTCATAGGTGTACGGGTCGATGTCGTCCCCACGGTAGGGACGTTCATAGAAAGGCAGTCCGGCAGCATGGGCTTTTTCCCGTGCTTCCTCCAACACATCCGGCGGCAGCTCGTCGCTGTGGGCCTCTATGAATGGGGCAATGTTGTTCAGGCCGTTGTCGTAGTGGTGGCGCACACCGGCGGCCAGCTCCGCCACGTTCATTTCCTCGCCCAGATAGCCGGAATAGTAGCCGTTCACCACAACGGCCCGTGGGTCAGCGGCCTGTATCTCTGCAAGCCGCGCCCTGTCCTCTGGATAAAGGGTGTCGTCCAGATCAAGGTGAAACGCTTCTGCCTGCCAGCTCCGGCCCTCTCGCCAGAACGCCAGCCATGCAATGCCGTTCCGTAGGTCGTCTTGATACTCTGATACGATGTCCCTAAGACTTGCCATCGGCAGCCCTCCTTTCTGAAAAATGGCATAAGAAAAGCAGGAAACCTTTCAAAGATTTCCTGCTGGGTCGTGCCGCCGGTGGGCGGCTGGTATTCAGTTTTGAAAGTTCGGGTCAGGGTGGCCCGAAGATGGATAGGTCATTAAATTTATCAATCATATTTTTTAATGTTTATAGTGGCAATCGCAGATTGATTTGGTTCTCCAGTAACAAGGTCTTGCGGTGCCGGTATTAACATCATAAAACCGTCTGTCCCATATCTCCGCTCATAGCCCTGTGCATATTCTTTCTCAACAGAAATGTGCTGCACTTGTCCTATAACCATAGCGGTTATTCCTGCGCCACTTAAATCCTGCGTTTCCTTCAAAGTACATTCCATATTGATAAATGCCTCTTGGATAACTGGTGCATGAATGGTTTTTGCATTGGAAAGTGTAAATTGACCTACTGCAAATTCGTCTGTTTCCATCTCGTTGTGTTTGATTGTGTCTACTAACTTATCATAATGGCTTATCGGAAGAAAGTTGATACAAAAACATTTTTCTCTTTTAATATTAGCGTAGGTGTGAGTGTGCTGATATAGATTTCCCATCACGGCGAAGAAAGCAGTTTTATCCCCATGAAAGCAACTCCATGAATGAAAACAGACATTCGGTTTCCCGTTTTCTTTCCATGTAGTAATTGCAAACAAAACTGTTGGTATTCCTCCGGTTACTTCAAAATGCGAAAACAACTCAAATTCTTCAGGATATGAGGGTTTGAAATACTGCGGGAAATCTTTTCCGATTTCTATTTTCATTACGACACCTCCCGTAAAAACTCCTGTTCATTGTTGCCTTTATTATACTATGCCCATCCCAATTTGGGAAGCAGACGAATTGTAAACTTGCCGGACAGAAACAAGGGGATTGGGGATATGCCCCAAAAAGCAAAATCCCCGGCCCGGCAGGGTGGGCCGGGTCAGGGGTTTGCCGGAAGTGTGGCTACACTTCCTATGCTTGCTGTTTTTTAGTTTTTGTCCCTCCGTTCAATACGATAGTTGACGTATTTCCCGCCGGTATCGGCTAAAAGCACCGTCCCGTCGTAGGTTTTCCCGGTTTTCATGGAGCGCAGGCCCTTTACCTTTGCCTTTCCGTCTTTGAGCAGCGCAGCGGCGATTTTCGGCGTGAACGCCTTGCCTCGTTCCTCAAAAAATCGGTCATTCTTCCACATGACAAACTGGCAGGCCCGGTTTCCGCAGTAGTAGTTCTTCTTGCCCTCGTAGACAGCTTCGCCGCAGCGGGGACACTTGCCGATAGCCACGCGCTCGGCCTGAAACAACTTCTGCGCGTCCTCGCTGATCTGCGAATAGCCGGAAATCAGGCCCCGCGTCATTTCCTCAATGCCAGCCATGAAGCCGTCCGGGTCAGCCTCGCCCTTGGCAATGGCCGTCAACGTATTTTCCCATTCGGCGGTGAGCTGGGGAGAAGTCAGCACATCCGGCAGGACGCAGGCAAGGTTGTGGCCGTCCTTGGTGGGAAGTAGCTGTTTGCCTTTCCGTTCCACAAAGCCCATCTGTACCAGCTTTTCTAAGATGGAAGCGCGGGTGGCCGGGGTTCCCAAACCTTGGCGCTCGGCATCCTCCGGCATATCCTCGGCCCCGGCCCGTTCCATAGCCGACAGAAGCGTATCTTCGGTGTAGGGCTTCGGGGGTGTGGTGAAATGCTCGGTGACGGAAGCCTCCACCTTGTCAAAGGTCTGGCCCTCGGCCAGCTCCGGCAGCTCCCGCGCCAGCTCCAGCGCTTCCTCGTCGGCGGCGGCCTTAAAGGAAGCGCGGAAACGGCGGTCAATCTCTTTCCAGCCCGGTGTCAGAATAGTTTTGCCCTTGGCGGTAAACTCTTTCCCGGCACAAGTGAAAGTGGCGGTGACAGCCTCAAACACATGGGGCGCGGCCACGGCACACAGCAGCTTGCAGCACACAAGGGAGAGAAGTTTTTTCTCCCCCTCGGTCAGACCGTCAAAGCCTTTCTGCACAAATTCCATCGTGGGGATAATGGCGTGGTGGTCGCTCACCTTTTTGCTGTTCAGCACCCGGCCAAACTGCGGGGACAGGTCAAGCCCCGCCGCAAAGGAAAGCAGCGGCCACAGGCCGGACACAAGACTTTCCGCCGTTGGCAGCATATCGTCGGTCAAATACTGGCTGTCGGTGCGGGGATAGGTCAGCAGCTTCTTTTCATAAAGCTGCTGGGCATAGTCAAGGGTCTGCTTGGCGGTAAATCCAAACAGGCGGTTGGCCTCCCGCTGCAACGTCGTAAGGTCGTAGATGCGGGGCGGCTGCTCTGTCTTTTTCTCCCGCTTTACTGTTACACAAACGGCCTGCGCTCCTGCACAGGCCGTCTTGATGGCGTCAGCGTCGGCAGCACTGGAAACGCGGTCGCTGGTCGCCTCCATGCCGCCCGCCGCGATATGGACAACGTGATATTTCTCTTTCTTGAAATCGCTGATCTTGGCCTCCCGGTCAACCAGCATTTTTAAGGTCGGCGTCTGCACCCGGCCCACCGTCAGGGTCTTGTGGTAGAGGATGGAGAAAAGCCTTGTGGCGTTGATCCCCACCAGCCAATCGGCCTGCGCCCGGCACAGGGCCGATTGATACAGGTTGTCGTAGTCGGCCCCCGGTTTCAGGTGGGCAAAGCCCTCCTTGATGGCAGCATCCTCCATGCTGGAAATCCACAGCCGCTTGAACGGTTTTTCGCAGCCTGCCATCTGGTAGACGAAACGGAAAATCAATTCTCCCTCGCGCCCGGCGTCGGTAGCGCACACAAGGCCGTCCACGTCGGGGCGCTCCATCAAAGAACGCAGGATGTCAAACTGCTTTTTCTTCTCGTCCGGGATGATGTACTGCCATTCCTGCGGCAAAATCGGCAGGTCGTCATAGGCCCATTTCTTATAGCGGGGGTCATAGGCCCCGGCGTCAGCAAGGGAAACAAGGTGGCCGATGCACCAGCTCACCAGATAGCCGTTGCCCTCCATGTAGCCGTCCAGTTTCTTGTTGGCCCCGATCACGCCCGCAATGCTGCGGGCGACGCTCGGTTTCTCTGCAATTACAAGCTGATAACTCATACTTCATCCTCCTTTTTCGGTTCATCTTCATCCAGCAAATAGTCGTCTAACGGTCTGGCTTCCACCTCGCCGGTGTCGTCCTCAACCTCCGGGGCCGGTTCGTCCTCGTCGTCGTCCTCGTCCTCCCCGAAGTCGTATTCGTCCAGATCGTCATTTCCCTTGGTATCGGCTTTCGGCTTCTTAAACTTGAAGAAGTAAAGGGCCGCACCGCCGCCAATGAGCAGCACTACAAGGAACACAATCAAACCGCCCATGCTGTTTTCGGCTTCTTCCTCCGGCTCGGCGGTTTCTGCCGGTTCCTCGGCCTCCGGCGCTGCGCCTACGCAGGCGGTGAGATTGTCTTTGCATACCGGGCAGGCGGTATTGACGGCCCCGGCTTCGCATTTCTCCGTACAGGTGCAGGTCGCCGGGGCGGTTTCGCCGTCCTCGGTCAAGGCCATCAGGTCGGCTTCATCCACTTGGTTCAGGAAATGCACGGTTTCCTCGCCCTCGTCGTCCCGGTCGATAATCAAATAAAAGGTGTTGCCCGCCTTGGTTTGCAGCGTGATAAACTGCTTGCCGCCGGTAGCGCCGATGTCGTCAATCAGCGACAGGTTGCCGTCCGGGGTCAGGGCGGCGCTGCCGCCTGCCGATCCGCCAAACTGTTCCAGCAGGGCGGAAAGTTCGTCCCCATTCAGGGTAAGGGAAAAATCCCCGCCGCCGGTGGCGGCGTCGCTTACCGTCAGATAGTCGCCGCAGACGTAGCCCTCGCGCTCCGGCAGGAGAATTTTCACCCAGCCGTTATCCTCGGTGCCGATCACTTCCACCTGTGTCCCGTTGGGAAGCTGGGTAAAGGCTTGGTTGTCTGTCCCCGCGCCGGTACGGACGTTGAGCTTGCCCCCATTCGTGACGACAGTGCCGGTCTGGTTGGGGGTGCCGTTGTCCTTATTGGTAAGCTGGATGCCCTCGTCGGTGACAGTGACATCCACCTGCGATCCCAGCAGGGAAGAAAGCAGAGCGGCCATTTCCTCGTCGGTCATGGTTTCCGCTGCGCCGGTGCTTTCCTTGTCCTCGGTATTTTCGGTGTCCTCGGTGGTGCTGGACGTATTGTTATCGCCCTCGGCGTCCTCGGTGTCCAGTTCAATGCCGCCGGTGGTGGGGGTTCCCGTTTCCTCCGGCAGAGATACCGGGTCAGGGTCAGCGCCCCCGGCAAAGGCGGTGGTGGAAAAGGCCGTGAAGCACAGCACAGCGGCCAGCGTCACGGCAAAAGTGCGGAAAAACTTATTCTTCATCGGCGTTGTCCTCCTGTTCGTCCTGTTCAAAATCCGGCTGCGGGGCCGGGGGTGCCTGCAATGCGCCGCCGCGCACAAAGGCGGCAAATTCCTCCGGCGTCATGTTCAGGCCCCGCACAAGCTGGACGATCTGCAAATTTTCCTGTTCGGTCTTTGCCGCTTCCAGCTCCCGAAGCTGCTTTTGCAGCTCCGCGATCTTGGTCTTGGTTTTCTGAATATCCCGTTCGATACGGTCAAGTTTGTTGGTTGCCATAGAAAAACGCTCCTTTCTGGCGTCAAGGCAGACGCCCGTAGCAGTAAAAATGCTGTTGCCAATAGCTTGAATTTAAGTTCGTGTAGGAAATGGGATCGCCGCAATGCAACATCACGGAATTGCCCACATACAGCCCCACATGGGACACGCCGGGGGTGTCGTAGGTGCCGACGAAAAACACAAGGTCGCCGGGCTTGGCCTGATCCGCCGTGACAGGGGTGCAGATGTTGTAAAGGCCCTGCGCCGTCAGGCGGCCCACGTTCCAGCCGGAATGATTGATTACCCAACTGATAAAGCCGGAACAATCAAAGCTGGTGCTGGGTGAGCTGCCGCCCCACACATAGGGATAGCCCACATATTTATCCGCCTCCGCAATCATGGCCGCAAAGGTTTCATCCTCCAAAGCCTCCGGGGGGATTTCATAGTAGGTCGGCTCCTTGACGGTGGAAGCGTTGGGATAGCTGCCAGAGGGGAACAGGTCGGGCCGGTTGCCTAACGTCTGCATATAGGCGGCGTAGAAGCTCAACTGTTCCTCGTTCATAATGGAAACAGGCAGGTGGGACAGGTCGTTGTTTACCAGTTTCACGTTGCAGATGTAGTAGGTGTACGGCACTTCCACGGTGTAGGTGTTGCCCTCGCTGTCCGTCCTCGTTTCGGTGCGGTAGCGGGTTTCCGTTTCAATGGTCTGCGTCAGGGTGTATTGCAGCCCAAACAGCCGGTCAAGGTCGCCCTGTACTTCATCCAGCGTGTAGGCCCCGCCGTGAAGCGCCGACAGGATAGAGGTCAGCACATAGGGGTCATGGCCGATGTCGTCCAGATCATAGCGGTACTCGTCATAGCCGGGGTGCAGGCTTTCGTAGTTGTCAAGCTCATGCTGCAAGTCGGCCTCCAACTCCGCGTAGGCGGCTTCGGCCCCCAGCATATCCGCGTCCTCGGACAGATAGGACGTGGCCGCAAGCCCCGTCCCGGTGCCGCCAAACATGGCGGTGCAGGATTGCAGGCCGCCCATAATCATCAGCAGCAAAAGGCCCACGCCGCCGATCAGCAGCGCCCCTTTCCAGTGACGGACAAGGAATGACGCCCCCTTTTTGCTTTCCTTGGCGGCTTTCTTGGCGGCTGCGGCGCTGGCCTGCGCCGTCTTGGTGGCGGCTCCCGCCGCGCCCTGTGCCGTCTGGCCTGCGGCCCTCGCTGCTCTGGCGTAGTCACGCTTGATTTTCTGTTTCTGCCAGAACCGGGAAACGGGATTGCTCACCGCCTGCGCCAGCTCCGGGTTATCCCGCAAAGATTTCTGGTAGATATACTCGGCGTTGGCGGCAATGGATTTCCGTTCCGCCTTGGCTGCGGCCCGGTAGG
>ENA-UONZ01001748-UONZ01001748.1-human-gut-metagenome-genome-assembly--contig:-C93old-NODE-1748-length-20919-cov-11.531058_pt1 | contig 20919 bp, 17 predicted proteins | sample MGYA00242468_ERZ724015 | MGnify/ENA metagenome assembly ERZ724015
GTTTATATATACATTTTTTTTCTTTTAAAATCAAAATTGTATTGACTATTTTCGAGAAATGTTCTGAATTATCCTATACATGTTAGTATCAATCAGAGGCGTACATTATAAAATAGACTTCACACAAATTATAGATTTATTTTTGTTTTAAACGATAATTTAAGAAACATTCTATTTTCAACACAATAAAAAAGATGGATGGAACTTTATCTTTATACTAACTGAGGGATAATTTTTTATCGTGTTTTATTCTAAATATTAATAAATTAATGTAGATAAAGTAATCTCCGTTTTTTATGTTTCTACATAATACGCATCCTTAAATTTATACTATTTTTGTGTCTTTATTATATTTCTGAGTTGATTTTACAGGCTTTGCCTGTAAAATATTAAGGCGACGGACTGCTTTTGTGTCCGTCCTATTCCTGCCTCAATTTTGCTTTAAAAATTGAGGTGGCGGGTTAACGGCGATAGGGGGTGGCTTCCCTTGGGGGATGGGAGAGGGTGCAGAACTCTGATGATTAATGCGGGGATTTTCCCACATTTCCATGCTGCTTCTTTTTAATAATAAATGTAATGTTTTTCTTGGCCTCTTTGGTTCTCTTCTCCGGAACTAGTTCCGATTGTTCCCCTGTTGTCTTACGGGAAAGTTATGGGAGAGTCCTGCAGGGCTTTACCAGAAACTGTATCAGGGTGACATAATCTTCGCTGTCCGAGGTGGTCAGGCTGTCCAGGATACAGTATTCATAGGCGCTGGATATGGGGGTGAGCCCCATGCGCGAAAGCTCTGGAAGCAGGAAACGGTAGGCCCCTGCGCTGTCTGTATACCTGCCTGTAAAATAGTAGTGGGCGTACAGGCCCGGAGGCTTGGCAATGCAGAAGGCTCCCGAGTAATTTTTCTCAAGGGGAAGAAACATATGGGAGGCTCTCAGACAGTGGCCTGCCCGGATTTCTTCAAGGGGGATAATGGCGCCCTGCTGATAAAAATAGGGATAATGCTCTTTCTTCGCCTTTGTCATCAGCTGTTTGATGGCAATGTTCTGAGCCATTAAATCCTCCTCATCCGTCCCCTTCCTTCTCTTGGGAAAACGCACCGCCTCTCCTGCCAGAAATTCTGTCTTGTCGTGATGGACCAGGGTGACAGAGCCTGACTTGGAAGAGAAATCGCGCAGCGTTTTGACCTTCCAGGCAAGCTGCTTTTCAATGGTCTGGAGACGGCGGATTTTCTGGCGGATGCTTATGAGCTGCTCCTGCATCAATGACAGGGCGTAGTCCCTGGTGCGCTGTTCCATAAATTCACGGATTTCCTCTAAGGAAAGTCCTATCTCTTTGAGCATTGCAATATTGTCCAGAAGATCCAGCTGATCTGCTGTGTAATAGCGGTAGCCGTTTTCTGGATTCACATAATCGGGTTTCAAGATTCCTTTCTTATCGTAAAATAAAATAGCCTGCCTGGAAAGGCCTGACAGCTTTGCCAGCTCTCCTGCAGTAAAGCGGTGCTGCATACAATTTTCCTCCTGAAATCTGCCGGTCTATGCCTTTGTACAGGTGGACAGTTACCATTAAAGCAAAAATTATTTTGCCTATTGACATTATACTTACTATATACTTTATACTAATTATAGTCAAGAAAACAAAGAAACTTAGATAAAGGAGTTGTTATTATGAAAATGCTGCAAAGAGCAGAGGCCAAAAAGGCGGTTGTCCGGTACGGAGGTCTGCTGCTCGGAACGGCAATCCTCTCTTTTGGCCTTTACAATATTCACAGCCAGGCGAGCATTACCGAGGGAGGGGTTCTGGGCCTGCAGCTTTTGATTCAGCACTGGTTTGGAATTTCACCGAGCATTATCGGTCCGGTTATGGATTTCATGTGCTACCTGATCGGATGGAAGATTCTGGGAGGGAACTTTTTAAAGAATGCAATTGTGGCTTCAGTCAGCTATGCCTTTTTCTACTCACTCCATGAGAAGATGGGATACATGCTCCCCGATCTCAGCCCTCATCCGGTATTTGCGGCCGTACTTGGCGGTCTGTTTGTCGGAGTCGGTGTAGGACTTGTGGTGCGTTCAGGAGGAGCTTCCGGAGGCGATGACGCTCTGGCCCTTATACTGAACAGGGTTACAAAGGCGAAGCTGGAACAGTGCTACTTCATCACAGATTTTGTGGTTCTAATGCTTTCCCTCACCTATATTCCCCTTGGAAAAATCGCATGCTCCCTTTTGACCGTGAGTATCTCGTCCTATGTCATAGGAAAGATTTATAAGAAGGAAGACGGCGGTCAGGATCAGGAAGACAGCCCGGGGTTTTTAAAAAGTCTGGGGGCAGAGAGCTCTGAAGCGCTGCAGAAGGATTGACGGGGTTTGCGGGCGGACAGAGAAGCAGAGGTTTTAGCGGAAATAAGACAGAGACAAAAGAACAGAGATAAAAGACAGAGATAAAAGACAAAAATAAAAGACAGGGACAAAAGTTAAGAAAAAACCAAGAGAAAAGGAAGGCCGGCAGCCTTCCGGCTGAACATGGAGATTCAGACCGGAGGCTGCCGGCTCTTTTACCATAAAGGAAGCGCTCAGAATGCCCTGTATGATAAATAAGTGGCAGATTCTCAGGTGCCGAAGGTCAGAAGCCAGGTTTTAAAGTATGGTTTGATTACCCGAAACGGCGCGCCTCCCATGTCGAGGATAAACTTGTGAAACTGTACGGGATCGTATTTGCTGCCCAGCGTCTCCTCAGCCGTTTCCCGCATCTGGGTAATTTCCATATATCCGGTGTAATACTGCAGATAGTTGGCCGGGTTGTCCGCAACAGCATAATAGATTTCCTGGACAACAGCCGGATCGGTGATGCCGTACAGGTCCTCCAGGAACTTGCCGGTTCGCTCCTTCGTCCAGCCCTCATAATTGATATTGATGTCTAAGAGAGCGTAGAGGCCGAGAGTCGCTGCCTGGTTGTGGGCCAGGAGATCGCCAAGGCCAGGGGCCAGTCCGTTGTCGAAGGAATAGGAGTAAATTTCCGCATAGGTTCCCCACCCTTCAGAGTAACCGCCGCAGGACAGAAGGTGAAGCAGAGGCTCCCTGATATTCTGGTTGGCGTATACGGTCTGGTACAGGTGGCCTGGATAGCCTTCATGGGCCAGCGTGGTGTACAGAGAGTCAGCAGATGTCTGATCTGAGCCTCCGTTAATATAGATGACATTGTGCTCCCAGTAATCCAGGGGCGCCGTCAGATAAAAAGCAGGGCTTAAGGAGGATTCAAGGGCCTTGGGAACCTGTTTGACAGTGTAGTCTGCGCCGGACAGAGGAGGAAAATCTTTTTCAGACTGCTTTCTCAGGTCGTCAAGAATTGCAGTCGGCTCTGTCTGGGAGAAGGAATAGTTTGCGGAAGTCACGGAGAGCTCAGGGTAATTTTCAAGAAGCAGGGTAATCTCTGCCAGATCACTGCTCATATGTATCTGAACCTGCTCCTTAAGCTCAGGCACTGTGTACTCTGTTCCCGTGGAAGAGGCTACCAGGTACTCGTAGTAGCGTTTCCCGTCCGGGTAGCCGCACAGGCCGTTTTCGTTGGAACCGCGTCCTTTGAGGGATTCAAGCTCCTGGGAGAGCATCTGATAGGCCGGGATAAAATGCTCCTTCATGACAGTCAGGTGGCGTTCTCTGTACTCTGCCTTTTCCTCCGCTGACAGGCCCTCGATATCGTCCAGCTTGCTGTCAAAGGTTTCGCACAGGAAGCTGTTTTCCGGACGGATCATATAATCCTTACAGGACCGGATAATCTGATCGAGAACCAGGTCACAGGGGGCCAGACCGGCGTCTACCCGCGCGTGTTCAAATTCCGCAATCTCTTTGTAATAGGAGTCAATCTGTGAGAGGAGCGTCAGATAATTCTCCACATCCTTCCTGTCATAAAAGGCATACTCCGCAAACAGAATGGGAAGCTGGGCCTGGGTTCCGATGGTGGTGGAGAGAGGGCGGCTATAAAGCTCCAGCCCGTCAGCCATTTTCTCCGTCTCCAGGTAATCGTCGAGAACGCGGTAGGTGAAAAGCTGGTCTGCAGTGAGAAGGGCCGGGTCAAATTCATGCAGTCTGTCAGACAGCTCACGGATGTCAGCAGACACCTGTTTCAGCTCTTCCAGGGAGCATTTTCCCAGCTCGGGATTTTCTTCCGAGATGCCCAGCGCCTCCGGGTCTCTTAAAAGATAGTGAAGCGTAATGCCGGAGCCCTCAAGCTCTTCCCTGAAAATCTCATCAGTAAAAGTATCAAAGGCCGCCTGAACCGAGGTCTGATCGGCGGACGGCACAGAACTGTCCCCGGAAATTCCGTTTTCAGAGGAAGCTAAGTCACTGCCCTGGGTATGTGCTGTCTCGGCAGATTCAGTCTGAACGGCTGCTCCGTTTTCCTGGCCAGGCGGACGGGAACAGGCGGTGAGCAGAAAGGACAGAATAAAAACAAGCAGAAAACAGCAGTATCGTCGTTTGGCTTTCATGTTCATACCTCCATTATTGTTACATTATAATTTATATTATTGCCAATTACAACTGATGAATACACAGGGAACACACAAGAAACACACAGGGATTGCGGGAAAGATGATTCCTGGAGAACAGGACAGGACAAAGACAGGAGGGAAACAGGGAAGTTTACGAGACAGATGTGCAGCAGGCGCAAAAAGCCGGCGGACTGTGCATCACACACTCCGCCGGCCCGGGTTCAGGCTAACTGGGTTTATTTTAACATGGAATCTGGGGATTAATCATAGATACTTTCCCTGTCCCAATCCGTTACTTTTCCTGTGCTGGCATCGATCTCGAACTCATACTCGGTTGTGCCGTGGATGAATTCTCCCTCATAGCAGAGACGGCCGTCGTCCATATCCTGCTTGATTTTGCGGAAGGTTACGTCGGAGACATTTAAGCCTGCCAAAGAAGCGGCGATCTCCCTGGCGCGGTCTTCTGTGATGGCAGAGCTGTTCTGAGAGCCGGATGCCTGCGCAGGCTTCTGCCAGTATTCAGCCTCAAAGTCATAGCTGAGGATACTGCCGTTTTCTGTATCGATCTCATAGTCGAACTCTCTGGAATCGTTTGTGTAAAATTCCAGCTCATAGACCTGGCGTCCGTCGTCGTAGTCGATTTCCGCTTTGACAAAGGTTGCCTGATCGGCCGCGATTCCGGCGTGCTCCAGAGCCTTTTTCTTGGCATCCTCAACACTCACCTGTCCCGGGTTTGTCTGAGCGGCAAGGGAACCGTTCAGGTAGCGGTTTTCGTTCTGGGCGGCTTTTGCATCGTAATATTCAGAGTCATAGTCAAAGCTTAAGACAGTTCCTGAGGAAACCTCGATGTCGTAATCAAATTCTCTGTAATCCTTTGTGTAGAATTCTACTTCATAGACCTGACGTCCCTGTTCACTGTCTAATTTGGACTGAATAAAGGCCACCTGATCCTGGGAAACTCCGGCATGGGAAAGGGCAATCTCTCTGGCCTGAGTCTCATCTACCTGTGCTGCCAGGGCTGTGAGGGTGGATGGAACGAGAACACTTCCTAAAACGAGAGCGGATGCTGCGATTGCTGTATATTTTTTCATATAAGACCTCCTGATATTTGATAATGTGTTTTATTAAAAGTTAGGGCCGGCGGCCAGCCATTTGTCACAGCCGACTGCCTTTATTCTGATATTCTGTCTGCTTCCTTTGCTGTTTATGGCTTTATCATACAGGGGAAAAATTAAAGGAACATTAAAAGGGGAAGAAAATATTTCGGAGGTGCTGCAGGTTCCGGAAAAGAGCCGGCCGTATCGAAAATTGAATATAAAACAGGGAAAAAGCTTTGAAAAACAGGAGAAACAAATAACGCTTGACAAGTTCTGGAACTGTGTGTTACGTTACGAAAACAGGTACAGTTTCCGTTTTATTCCGGTTAGTTCTGTCTGCAGCGTAATTTGTCTGCGCCGGAAACTGTAATTCAGGGGAGAGGAGCGGCAGCTTTATGGTACAGAAACAGTTGTCATATAAATATCAGGTATATAATGAGCTTAAAAAGGGGATTCTTACAGGACAGTATCCGCCTGGAAGTGTTATGAATGAGAGAAAGCTTTCAGAGGAAATGGGAATCAGCCGTACACCTATCCGGGAGGGCCTGCAGATGCTGGCCAGGGATGGATGGCTTCAGATGGAAACCTATAAGGGAGCGGTTGTCCGGGAGTTTGATCCCCATTATATGTGGGAATTAATCAGAATACGGTATGCATTGGAGCTGTCGGCCGTTGAGGATGCAGTGCGAAATATGACGGACGAAGGACTGAGGAGGCTTCGTCAGATTCAGGAAAACCAGAGAGAAGATCTTCTCAATTATAATGTAGATGAATTTATCAGGCATGACAGAGAGTTCCATTCCTGTATCTATGAGATGAGCCTTAACAGAGAGCTGATGAAGCTGGCCAGCAATTACTACGATGTGTTTCGCTTTCTGGGAACACAGGCGGTGATGGGAACAGAGGAGCGCCGTCTGACAACTATAGAAGAGCATCAGGCAATTCTGTATGCAGCGGAAAAACATGATCCGCAGGCCGCTGTCCAGGCTATGAAAATGCATATGGAACAGACTGAAAAAAATATCCGGCGGCATATTAAAATTGCCCCGTAACAGGCAGAAGAAGATAGTGCACTGGCTGAGGAACCGCAGATGGTTTGCTCAGCCTTCTTGATGTTACAGAGAATCTGATTCAATCTGAACATAAGAATTGGGAATATTCAATAAATTTTTTTGATGCTTTTTGTAGAATCTGTAAATTGACAGGAAAGGACAAGATTACTATAATACCAAATATGGTATACCAAATACCATATACCATATATCAACCCGCTGCCGCGAGGCGAAGGGATGAACAGAGAGAACAAACGGAGCATAAACCTTCAGGTTCCGGAGTTCTCTGTAAAGCTGAATAAAAATCCAGTGCTCTTAAGAGAGCCGAAAGAAATAAAGGAGAGCCAATATGAGAGTTGCAATGATTCAGATGGACATGGAGCTTGGACGGCCGGACGAAAATTTTGAAAAAGCGGTCAGGCTGACAGAGGAGGCCTGTGCGGCCAGGCCGGACGTAATTACGCTGCCGGAAACGTGGAATGTGGGCTTCTTTCCCAGAAAAAATCTGGAAGAGCTGTCAGACAGGGACTGCAGCCGTGTCAGGGAGAATTTTTCTATGCTGGCCCGTCAGCACGCAGTCAATATTATCGCCGGGACTGTGGCCAACAGAAAACCGGACGGAGGGATTTATAATACAGCCTGCGTGTTTGACAGAAAGGGAGAGCTGACGGCCCAGTACGATAAGGTGCACCTGTTCAGTCCATCCGGGGAGCATGAATTTTTTCGCTGCGGGGATCGCCCCTGCAATTTTGAGCTGGATGGAATTCCCTGCAGCCTGGCGGTCTGCTACGACATCCGGTTCCCGGAGCTAATCCGGTCTGAGATGCTGGCCGGTTCAAAGGTTCAGTTTGTGGTGGCTCAGTGGCCGGAAGCCAGACGGCTTCACTGGGATACCCTTAACCGTGCCAGGGCCATTGAAAGCCAGAGTTATGTGTGCTGCACGAATTCTGTGGGAACGGCCGGGGAGGTAAGGTGCGCAGGCCATTCAGCAGTCTACGGCCCCATGGGCGAATGCCTTATTCTGGGAGATGAAAAGGAACAGATCCTGGTAGCCGATCTGGAGCTTTCGGAGGTGGACAGAGTTCGTTCCTCCATCAATGTCTATCACGACAGAAGGCCGGAGGCATACCGGCTTTAAAGAGAAGGCGGATCCATCCGCCGGTGTAAAAGATATAAACAGCAGAGAGGGGAAAATCAAAATGAGCCAGATGAGATTTACTGTATTGGGCAGGACGGGAGAAACCGTTCTGGATTTAGAGTATGAGAGAGTGTTTGCCATCGGTTATGCAGGAAGAGATATGGAAAAGACCATGGAGCATATCAGGGAGCTGGAGAGAGAGCTGGGAGTACCGGCCCCGAAAAAAATTCCCACCATTTTTCAGTGCGGCAATTACGTTCTTACTCAGGAGCGGGAGTTGGCTTTTGTGGGGGACAAGACTTGCGGCGAGGTAGAGTATGTGATTGTACTTTGCCATGGAAAAATATACATCGGAGTTGGAAGCGACCACACAGACCGTGAACTGGAGGCTGTAAACGTCCCAAAAGCAAAGCAGATCTGCGCAAAACCTATCTGCGCCAGTCTGTGGGACTATGAGGAGATAAAGGATCACTGGGATGAAATCCGACTGCGTTCCTGGCAGACTGTAGGGGGAGAGGAGATCTTATATCAGGAAGGAACGCTCAGAGATATTCTCCCGGTAGAAACTATTTTAAAGGAGCTGAATGAGAGGGTGGGAGCTGTAGATAACTGTGTGATTTTTTCAGGAACAGTTCCGGTGAAAAATGGTTTTCGCTTTGGCAGCAATTTCAGATACGAGATGGAGGATGAGATTCTGGGGAGAAAGCTGTCTGCAGATTACAATGCAGAGGCCATCAGTGAGGAGGAGAGATAATGAGAAAAGGAAGGGTAGCAGCTTTTTTTCTGGCGGCGGCAGCGGCAGTGCTGCTCTCAGGATGCAGCAGTGCAGATGGCTCCGGGGAGAGAATTAAGCTGAAGATCGCCACAGTAGGAAATGAGTCACATCAGTCAACCATAGCGGCATCCGTGTTTAAGGAGAAGCTGGAGGAGATTGCAGGGGACAGATTTGAAATTACCGTATACCCAAATGCACAGCTTGGCGGAGAGAGGGAGATGGCAGAGGGAGTCAAGATTGGCTCCATAGAGATGGCAGTTGTCACCACTGACGGTGCCCTTCCCAGCTTTGTGCCGGAAACTCAGGTCCTTGCAATTCCCTATCTTTTTGCAGACAAGGAGGAGGCCTACTATGTGCTGGACGGGTATCTTCAGGAGGCACTGAGGCCGGAATTTGAGGAGCAGGGCTTTAAACACCTTGCCTTCTGTGAGCTTGGATTTCGCCATTTCACCAACAATGTAAGGGAGGTGACGAAGGCGGAGGACATGAAGGGCCTGTCCATCCGGGTGCAGGAGTCGCCCATCTGGTTTGCCCTTGCAGATTATCTGGATTTTATCGCAACTCCGATTTCCTTTAATGAGCTCTATACGGCCCTGCAGCAGGGGACGGTGGACGGACAGGAAAACCCGATCGCCTCGATTTCTTCTTCTGCCTTTGACGAGGTTCAGAAATACATGTGCCTGGACGGTCACACCTATGCACCGGAGAGCATGATTATGAATATGGATTTCTACAACCGCCTGACAGAGGAGGAGAGGGCCTGGATCGATGAGGCGTCAGCCTATGCCAGAGATACCCAGAGACAGATGGTGACAGATATGGAGGAGGAGATGCTGAAATCCATCGAGTCGAAGGGGGTAAAGGTTTGCCGCGAACCGGATCTGGAATCCTTCAGAAATGTCACGGAGACCCTTTACCAGGATCCGGCTGTGACGGCCCTGGTTTCGCCGGAGCTTACGGAAGGCGTGAGGGCGGCTGTGGCAGAGTATGAGGCAGAGCATGAAGAAATGGGGGGAAGTGAAAATGATTGATAAATTGATAGACGGACTTGCCAGAGGGATTATGGGAGTGAGTGCACTGCTGGTATTTGTGATTACATTTCTGCAGGTTCTGTGCCGTTTTGTGCTGAAATCGCCTCTGCCCTGGAGCACAGATATCCTTCGTCTGGCTTTTACCTATCTGGTATTCTGGGGAGCAGCCTGGTGCGTGAGGGAGAAAGAACATTTGAATGTGGATGTAATTCTCACCGCCCTGCCTGCAGGTGTGCGCCGGTGGACAGAGATAGTGATAAATTTAATTTTGTGCGGATTTTTCATCTTCCTTATCTATTTCGGGATCCAGTTCTGCATCTTTGGATGGACGCAGACCACATCCTATCTGCCGCTTCCCATGTCAGTCTACTATGCAAGCATCCCCAGCGCGGGAGCGGCAATGCTATACTACATGGTTAAAATTCTCATAAGACAGATCCGAGATAACGGGGAGGGCCAGGTATGATTTATATTTTATTACTGTTTGTACTGTTTTTGGTTGGAATTCCCATCTGCTTTTCGCTGGGACTTGTATCAATAGTTGGAATGGTTCAGGGAGCGACTCCGATGATCGTGGTGATTCAGAGGCTGTTTACGGGAGCTGACAGCACTGCACTTATCGCTATCCCCCTGTTTATTCTGGCAGGAGGCCTGATGGTGCAGGGCGGAATCTCAAATAGGATTGTCAGCTTTGCAGACGCGCTGATAGGACATTTTCCCAGCGGTCTTGCCCTGGTGAGCATTCTGGCATGTATGTTCTTTGCGGCGATAACTGGTTCAGCTATTGCTGCTACGGCCGCTATCGGAGGAATCATGATTCCGATTATGAGAGAGAAAAACTATGAGGATACCTTTTCGGCGCCGCTGATTGCCTGCGGAGGTTCTATCGGCCCTATTATCCCGCCAAGTATTCCCCTTCTGCTTTATGGTACCATGGCGAATGTAAGCGTGGGAAAGCTGTTTATAGGCGGATTTATTCCAGGAATTATCATGGGTGTAGGACTGATGATTTACAGTTACTTCGTGGGCAAAAAACGTCATTATGTGGGAAGAGAGAAGAAGGCCAGCCGTGAGGAGATTCTGAGAACGGGAAAAGATGCACTTCTCGCCCTGATTATGCCGATTATCATTATCGGAGGGATTCTGTCCGGTATTTTTACGGCCACAGAGTCCGGGGCAATCGCCTGCGCCTATGCGATTGTGATTGGAGGCCTTGTTTATAGGGAGCTGAAGTTGAAAAACATGTTTGCTCTGCTTGTGGACTGCGCAAAATCCACGGGACAGGTTCTGGTGGTTGTGGCCTGTGCAAGCCTGTTTACATGGGTGATTACGGTGGCTCAGGTTCCACAGACAGTAAGCGCTCTGTTATCAGATTCCATCCACAGCCGTGTACTTCTGCTGCTGATTATCAACATTATTCTTCTGATTGCAGGAACCTTTATTGACACGACAAGCGCGCTTGTTATCTTTACACCGCTGTTCCTTCCTCTGGTGCAGGCTATGGGAATTGACCTGATCCATTTTGGACTTGTAATGGCTGTGAATCTGACAATCGGTATGTGTACGCCGCCTCTGGGCGTCTGCCTCTTTGTCTCAGGTTCCATCGCGAAGGTCAGTCTGAAGGAACAGATGCGGGATCTGCTTCCCATGCTGGGAGTACTTCTGATCGTACTTCTGATCATTACATACATTCCTCAGACCGTTACCTTCCTGCCGGAGCTCCTGGGTTAACCGGCGCACAGTTTTCGGATTTGCAGGACTGACACTTTTCCAATCTCTCCTTGACAAACACAGCCCAACCCGCTAGACTTAACCTATACTTACTAAATCAGAATATAATCACAGAGTCAAAGGCAGCGAAGGGAAGAGTAGGCGAGGGACAGGGCCCACAGAGAGTCCGTGTGGTGGGAGAGGATGGCCCCAAAACCGCTGAAGATGGCCCCGGAGCCTTGCTGGCGAACCGGCCTGTATCTGACTGTGCAGACATATTTCAGCTGCACAGCTTTTCAGAGCACAGGCCGGAAAGGCAGCGACGGGAGATGCCCGTTACAGCGTCAGACTGTAGGGAAGGGAGAAAGTGCCGTTCCCCGCAGCCCCAGAGGCAGACCGCTGTGAGGCGGACTGTGAATTAAAGTGGTATCACGGGAGAGAACTCGTCTTTAATTTCATTCAGGGCATGATCCATGCGCGGGTGAGGTTAAAGGCGTTTTTATTTTCATAATCCAAGGAGGAAAAGAACATGTGTCAGAATTGTAAGAAGCCGTACTATATTACGACGGCTATTGCCTACACATCTGGTAAGCCGCATATTGGAAATACCTATGAGATTGTGCTGGCAGACAGTATTGCAAGATATAAGAGGGAGCAGGGCTATGACGTGCGGTTCCAGACAGGAACAGACGAGCACGGACAGAAGATTGAGTTAAAGGCAGCGGAGGCCGGCGTTACCCCGAAGGAATTTGTAGATCAGGTGGCAGGAGAGATCAAGACCATCTGGGATCTGATGAATACTTCCTACGACAAGTTCATCCGCACCACAGATGCTGACCATGAGGAGCAGGTACAGAAAATTTTCAAAAAGCTCTACGATCAGGGAGATATCTACAAGGGATATTATGAGGGAATGTACTGCACGCCCTGCGAGTCCTTCTTTACAGAGTCTCAGCTGGTTGACGGCAAGTGCCCGGACTGCGGCCGCCCGGTGCAGCCTGCCAAAGAGGAGGCTTATTTCTTCCGTATGAGCAAGTACGCCCAGAGACTGATTGACTATATTAATGAGCATCCGGAATTTATCCAGCCTGTCTCCAGGAAGAATGAGATGATGAATAACTTCCTGCTGCCGGGCCTTCAGGATCTGTGTGTGTCCAGAACCTCCTTTACCTGGGGAATTCCTGTCTCCTTTGATCCAAAGCATGTGACCTATGTGTGGCTGGACGCCCTGACAAACTATATCACAGGTCTTGGCTATAACTGCGGAGGGGAGAACGGAGAGCTGTTTGATAAATACTGGCCGGCAGACCTTCACCTGATCGGGAAGGATATTATCCGGTTCCATACCATATACTGGCCGATTTTCCTGATGGCCCTGGATCTGCCCCTTCCAAAGCAGGTATTCGGCCATCCGTGGCTTCTGCAGGGAGACGGCAAGATGAGCAAGTCCAAAGGAAATGTGCTCTATGCAGACACCCTGGTAGATTTCTTCGGAGTGGACGCTGTGCGCTATTTCGTACTTCACGAGATGCCCTTTGACAATGACGGTGTCATTACCTGGGAGCTGATGGTAGAGCGCATGAATTCCGATCTGGCCAATATCCTGGGCAACCTGGTAAACAGAACTATCTCCATGACCAATAAATATTTCGGCGGCGTGGTGGAGAAAACAGGCGTCACAGAGGATGTGGATGCTGACTTAAAGGCTGTTGTGTTAGAGGCAGTGAAGAAGGCAGACGAGAAGATGGACAGGCTGCGCGTAGCTGATGCTATCACAGAGATCTTCGGTATCTTCAGGAGAAGCAACAAATATATCGATGAGACAACTCCGTGGGCCCTCGCAAAGGATGAGGAGAAGAAGGCCCGTCTGTCCGAGGTTCTCTACAACCTGACAGAGGCCATTACAATCGGAGCATCTCTGCTTGCATCCTTCATGCCGGAAACTTCTGAGAAGATTCTCAGCCAGTTAAATACACAGAAGAGAAGTCTTGAGAGCATGAATGAGTTCGGCCTTTATCCGTCAGGAAATAAGGTGACAGAGAAGCCTGAGATTCTGTTTGCACGTATGGATATAAAGGAAGTGCTTGAAAAGGTAGAGGCCATGAAGAGCGCTGAGGAAGCCCGGAAAGGGACAGAGAGCGAGGGAAAGGCTGAGGAGGCTGTTCAGGTGATTGACGTGGAGGCCAAGCCTGAGATTACCTATGATGACTTCGCAAAGCTCCAGTTCCAGGTAGGAGAGATCATCTCCTGCGAGGCAGTTCCGAAATCCAAGAAGCTCCTCTGCTCCCAGGTGAGAATCGGAAGCCAGGTACGCCAGATTCTGAGCGGAATCAAGGCATGGTACACTCCGGAGGAGATGGTGGGAAAGAAGGTTATGGTTGTCACCAACTTAAAGCCTGCCAAATTAGCCGGAATGCTCTCTGAGGGAATGATTCTCTGCGCAGAGGATGCAGAGGGCAATGTGGTCCTGATGCAGCCGGAGAAGGATGTGCCGGCAGGCGCTGAGATCGGCTAGAAGCAGGAACCTGCCTGAGCTAGAAAAAGAAAGGCGGGAGCGCAGATAAAACAGAAGGGCGATTGACTCTGCAGACAGAGAACGCCGTGAAAGAATAAGGGGAATGTGCCGCAGGCGGCTGCATTCCCCTTTTCTTCAAAAAGAAGGGATAGTATGGTATAATGACTGCAGAGCAGTCATTATACCTGCGCCGAGCCGCTGGCGCCCGAAGGGAGCCAAAACACTGCTGCGGCGAGTGCGCCTCCCTCGGAGAGATACATATCCGGAGGATATGGTATAATAGCGAGGAAAGCGCATGCCATGCTTGCATGAGCATGCATTTGACGAGCAGCCCATCGAGACGCTGGTCGAGATGGTATAATGACTGTAAAACAGTCATTATACCTGCGCAAACCCAAGAGAAGTGCAAAGGATGATACCGGAAGGAGGGGGCCTATGAAATTATGGCAGAGAGCAGTAATTATGACCGCAGTATCGCTCTGCATGGCAGGAGGGGTACAGTGGATGTACGGAGGACCGGAAACGGGGCCGGCGATTGATGACAGGATAAACGAGCCGAGAGGACCGGCCGCGGAGCCTCCCAGGGAAACAGAAGATCCGACGGCTGCATATGGGCCTGCCCTGGAATCAGAGCAGAAAGAGAATCAGGAGGAGGTTCAATGATTTTCGGAAGGGGAACGCCTGTCCAGAAGGAGTGGGAGGCTTTTATAAAGCGCGAGAAAAAGGCTTTGGAGCGATATGGCTGTCAGAGAGAATCATTCTGGGAGAAGCGTCTGTCCGGCCTGGTTCCCCAAGGGCTTTCCGCAAAGCTGGAAGCCGCATTTGAAAAAGCCTTCCGGGCAGTATTAGCCGGGGGCACAGGGCTGATCGAAAAAACATATTCCAGGGAGAAACTGGAACTGGAATACAGGGCAAGAGATTACAAAACAGGACTGATGCCTACAAGAAAGCACATCCGGGAAAACTCCAGGATTGCCAGAAGGCAGAGAACGGCTTCCACAGTGGCTGCGGGTGTGGAGGGGGCAGGACTTGGATTGCTGGGAATCGGAATTCCCGACATACCGCTGTTTCTGGCAGCTCTGTTCAGAAACCTTTATAAGCTCTGCCTTCATTATGGCATTGATTATGAGAATCCGGAGGAGAAGGAGCTTCTGCTTGAAATGATTGCCCTTTCTCTTTATCAGGGAGAGGATTTTCAGCAGAGAGATGCTGCTCTGAATAGAAGGCTGTACGAGATGGCGGTCAAGGACTGGAGGATAAGAGAAAAGACAGGAAAAGCCGGAGCGGCCGCTGCAGGTGAAGCAAAGAGGAGTATTTCTTCAGATGCTGTCAGGGAGGCTGCCCGTGCGCTTTCAGGAGAACTTTTGTACTTGAAATTTTTGCAGGGAATTGCTATTGTGGGAGTGATAGGCGGAGCCTGTGACAGTATCTGCATGAGCAGGATCTCCAAGTACGCTTCCCTGAAGTTTGAGAGACGTCATCTGCTTCGTCTGGTTATTTCCGAAGCTGGAGGGCCTGCAGGAAAATAAACTTTCAGCTGGGTTCAGCCATCTGCGCAAGCCTGTGCAGGCCTTAAGGACAGGGAAGGTTACTCTCTGCAGAGACGAAGCCTTCGGAAAGAGAAAAGTTGAAAAGAGGAAAGAGTATTGATATTCGACACACATGCACATTATGATGATGAGGCATTTGACGAGGACAGAGACAGGGTCCTTATGGGTCTTAAGGAAGCCGGAGTGGGGACGGTTCTCAATGTGGGCGCCAGTATGGCAAGCTCAGAGAGTACGCTTGCCCTGACGGAGCAGTACCCGTTTGTATATGGATCGGCGGGTGTCCACCCGAGCGAAACGGCAGAGCTTGACGAGGAAAAGTTTCAAAGACTCTGCGAAATTCTTAAGAACCCTAAAATACTGGCGGTGGGAGAGATAGGGCTTGATTATTACTGGGAAGAGCCGGAGCATGAGATCCAGAAGAAATGGTTTTTGCGCCAGCTTGAGCTGGCCAGGCAAATGCAGCTGCCGGTGATCATCCACAGCAGGGATGCCGCAAAGGATACGCTTGATATGATGAAGGAAGCCCGGGCCGGGGAGATCGGCGGCGTCATTCACTGTTTTTCCTATGGAACGGAGATAGCCAGGGAATACCTCAATATGGGATTTTTCCTGGGCATCGGCGGTGTGCTGACTTTTAAAAATGCCAAAAAGCTCAAGGAGGTTGCCGCCTACGCTCCCATAGAGCAGATTGTTCTGGAGACAGACTGCCCCTACATGGCCCCTACTCCTCACCGGGGAACCAGGAATACCTCGGCCAATCTTCCCTATGTGGTAAATGCCCTGGCTGAAATCAAGGGAATCCTGCCGGAGCAGGTAATCGAGATTACAGAACAAAATGCCAGAAGGCTTTACCGGATGGACGTCAAAGCGGTCAGATGAAGCCCTGACGGCAGAAATTCATAGGGAAGCTGATCATAAAAGCGAAGGCGCGGACCGGAGTGCAGAGCAGATACGGGAAAATGGAGCGTCATGGGAGAATACAGCGTAAGCGCAGGAACATTACAGACTAAGAAAGTAAAAACGGATGGAGTGACAGATGGAAAACAGAGAAGCACAGAACTGTAAAGCAGACAGTGAGAAGGCGGAAGGCAGCAGGATAACCCGGCCGGAGGAGAAGCTGGGGAATCCGCAGAAAACCATACAGATCATTCAGAAATATGGCTTTGCCTTTCAAAAAAAATTCGGACAGAATTTCCTGATAGATATGCATGTGCTGGACAAGATTATTGGAGCTGCTGGAGTGACCAGGGAGGACATGGTGCTGGAAATCGGCCCTGGTATCGGAACGATGACCCAGTATCTGGCTGAGAGCGCAAAGCAGGTGGTGGCTGTGGAGATTGACACAAACCTGATTCCGATCCTCTCGGAAACCCTGGCCGGCTATGACAATGTGACAGTAATCAACCAGGATATTTTGAAAGTTGACATAAAAAAACTGGCAGAGGAGTATAACGGGGGAAGGCCTATTAAGGTTGTGGCAAATCTGCCCTACTATATCACAACGCCGATTATTATGGGGTTATTTGAGAGCAGTGTCCCCATTGACAATATCACCGTTATGGTGCAGAAGGAGGTGGCCGACCGGATGCAGGTGGGGCCTGGATCCAAAGATTACGGGGCGCTGTCCCTGGCGGTTCAGTATTATGCAGAACCGTATATTGTGGCAAATGTGCCCCCGAACTGCTTCATTCCAAGGCCCAATGTGGGTTCGGCGGTGATCCGGCTGACCAGACACAAAAAACCGCCTGTAGAGGTGAAGAACCGTGATCTGATGTTTAAGCTGATTCGGGCGTCCTTTAACCAGAGGAGAAAAACGCTGTTAAACGGCCTCAATAATTCTCCGGAGATTCCGATTGGAAAGGAAAAAATCGCCGCAGCCATCGAACAGCTCGGCGTTCCTGCGTCTGTAAGAGGCGAGGCGCTGACGCTGGAGCAATTTGCAAGGCTTTCCGATCTGCTGGAGGAATAGAAAAAGATACGGGAAATACAGAGTCGGCAAGAAAGCATTTTAGAAGTTCGCGGCAGCGGCTTTTAAGATGCTTTTTTGTATATATAGGAATGGCGAATAATGGTTTTAACTATACGCAGCTGTGTTTTTAGCAGAATAAAAAAAATTGTAGAAAAGACTTGACAATTCAAAAAATATCCGGTAAAATAACCCATGTCGTTACGGAACACAAGTAATTCCGCACGATGCCCAGATAGCTCAGTTGGTAGAGCAGAGGACTGAAAATCCTCGTGTCACTGGTTCGATTCCGGTTCTGGGCAGTTAATTAAATATGCGGGTGTAGTTCAATGGTAGAACACCAGCCTTCCAAGCTGGATACGTGGGTTCGATTCCCATCACCCGCTCTTTTATCGAGGCAGAGAGTTTTAAAGATTAGAGCTCTCTGTTTTTTGCTGTTTGGCTGTTTTTGTTTCAGGATATGCGTTTTCGGGCCTGCTTTAGGCGGAGGAAGTTGCGGGAAAAGAAAAAACGTCTCCGGTGTCTTAAAAAAACAGCAAAAAAGTAAAAAAAACACTTGCAATTATTTTTTTGCTGTGCTATAATACACTTCGTCAGCAAAACTGACACGGTTGAAAGGTTTAAATAAATAAAAGTAATTATGCGCGAGTGGCTCAGTGGTGGAGTATCGCCTTGCCAAGGCGAGGGTCGCGGGTTCGAATCCCGTCTCGCGCTCTTTCTTTTTAAATGGCGGAGTACTGTTTTATGCAGTCTCCGCTGTTTTCATATTCTGTATTTTTGCGGACAGTTTCAAAAACCTGTGTCCATGCGCTTATAGCTTCCACCCTCAGTCAGGGAATTGTATACATTGTCTAACGCCGCTCTGAAGTGTTTGCAGCCTAACTGCATGCGTAGCTGTGATGGCAACACAGGGACAGGATTAAGGCGGCTTACACAGGCTTTTCTGCATTTATGGGGCTGTTTAGTATCAACTGCCCGATAAACTGTGGTTTTTGGCAATTTCTTTCGCTCTCCAGATACTTGCTTCCGACAACAGCCGGGCTATAATTTCTTGCTTGCCTGCTGTATAGCTCTTTCGATCGTCTGAAAACTGCATTGCCAGTTTCTGCTTGAAATCGTCATACATCATCGCCTTTTTAAGATTTGCATTTAGATAGTCTCGGAAATTGATATAGTTGTCCCAAGCGGTTCCATTCCGTCTGACGATGTGAATATGATGTGTTCGTATATCACCATCTTCTATCACGAAAAATACTTGTCCTGCAACAGCTTCTTCATGAAAAAGAATATTATGCTGTCTAAGCACTTCAACATAAGGCATTATATCTTTCAAGTCGTGAACAGCAACAGCAATATCAATAATCGGCTTTGCGTGAATCGAAAAAATGGATGTACTTCCAATATGCTGAATATCAAGAGCGGTATCTCCCAAGAGCTGCTTTAATAATTTGATTATACTTTCAGCATTTTCATTCCATTCTTTTTGATGGGGTACTAATTTTACTGTTCCTTTTTTTAATCCTATCATAATAAAGTTTTCCCTCATAAATTTCTGCTTGTCATTTTGTAATTATAAAGAATGTACCATATCCTCCGGATATGGCAGCCTCCGGCGGAATTTAGCGCCCGGTTTTCAGCAGTGAATGCTGAAAATGGCATGCGCAGGTATAATGCCCGCTCTGCGGACATTGTACTATAACTTTGTGACGTATACAACAGACTTTTATATTTGGGGGGCTTAAGATATGGCGGATAAGAAAGCAAAAGATACGCAGGCCCATTTAAAAATCCCCTCAGAACTAGGCTGCGTTAAAACGGCCTAGTTCTGAGGGGATTAACCGATATTCATAGGAAAGCTATGTATTTACCTTCTGCCTGTTAGGAGAGGAAATCAAGCATTCCTGTAATAACAAGCGCGTTGATGAAGTCAATAAAGAGGCTTCCTACCATTGGGATGGCAAAGTAAGCGACAGGTGACGGGCCGTGCTGCTTTGTAACAGCCTGCATGTTTGCCATTGCGTTGGAGGTTGCGCCCATTGCGAATCCGATGAAGCCTGCGCTCATAACGGCTGCGTCGTAATCCTTGCCCATTACATTGAATACAACGAAGTAAGCGAAGATGAGCATCAGGATTACCTGTGCAGTCAGTGCTGCAATTAACGGCACTGCCAGATCCACAAGGAGCCACAGCTGAAGTCCGGCAAGAGCCATAGCCAGGAAGAGGCTTAAGGACATGTTTCCGACAACCTCGATTTCTTCTCCTGGGAACTCGTTGTTTGTTGCATCAACGATATTGCGGACAACAGCAGCTACCAGCATAGCGCCGATATAGCTTGGAAAAGTAATTCCGGTAACGTCAGTCAGAACGGCACCTACAAAGCTTCCGATACCAAGCGCCAGCATTAAGAGCATGAATCCTTTAACAAAACGCGGGCTGCTGGAAGTGAAGAACTCGTCCTCGCCTTCGCCGGAATTTCCGGAAGCATCTGTTCTGGAAGAGCATACCAGATTGTGCTTCTTGATTCTTCTGGAAGCAGTCGGGCCGCCCATAATGGAACCGGATACAAGTCCGAAAGTAGCACAGGCAAGACCTGCAACAGAAGCTCCCACAATTCCCATATCATCCATTACCTGGCCATAAGCTGCTGCGGTACCGGGACCTCCGATGAGGGCGATAGAACCTGCACACAGACCAAGACGAGGATCAGCGCCAAGTGCGCCAACGATGCCGACACCAAGAAGGTTCTGGGCAAAGGTGACAATAATTGCCAGTATCAAGCACAAAACCACGGCTTTTCCGCCTTTTTTGAGCTGGGGAAGACTTACTGTAAATCCGACTGTTGTAAAGAAAATATTCATAAACACAGTCTGAAGTGTATCATCAAAAGAAATGAAAGCTACATTTGAAGCATATAAAATAGTATTTATAGCTGCAAAGCAGACGCCGCCAACTAGTGGGGCGGGGATACAGTAGCGGTTAAAGAAAGCTACTTTATTGCAGAGGACGGAGCCGAGCCAATAAAGCACAGCTGCCAGAGCTACTGCATGATACATGTTCAGATTAATTTCGAGCATAAAGTTCCCTCCTTTATAGACATTTCTAAACATACCCTCTTTAATTAGCAGATTAACTAAAAGTAAGGATAGAAACTGCATCTTTTACCCGGGATTACTGTGCTTTATAATGAAGTCCAAGCACAGAAGATACAGATTTTGCGAAATGCTTCGTTTACAGTATGAAATATTCCTACATAAAATGACAAAAAAGTTTAAAATATTACTGTAACAAAAGTGTTAAAAGATATAAAGATGAATCCGTTTCTGACATAAACAGAGATGAAACCAGGCAGTAAATATAGAAGAAATATAGAAGGAATCACAGGGAAAGAAAAAAATGGAAAAAATTGAAAAATAAGCTTGACGGGGATAAGAACCTGTGATAATATATAACGCGTCGCTGAGAGCGGCACGGAAGTTTAAAGGAATTCTGAAAGGGTTTCGGAAAGCTTCCAAAAAGAAAATAAAAAAGTTGTTGACAAACACAGCGAGTTGTGATAAGATAAACGAGTTGCTGTTGAGAACAAACAACAACGAACCTTGAA
>ENA-UONZ01001751-UONZ01001751.1-human-gut-metagenome-genome-assembly--contig:-C93old-NODE-1751-length-20892-cov-24.651821_pt1 | contig 20892 bp, 19 predicted proteins | sample MGYA00242468_ERZ724015 | MGnify/ENA metagenome assembly ERZ724015
CTGCTGCGGCAAGCCCGCCAAGGCCATGGTCTACTGGGGCGTTGCTTACTAAGCAGCTGCTTTTCTGAGCCTTTGCGCAGGACGATCTAAAATGGCCGCCGCGTGCGCTCTGGCCATCTTCAGCGGAAAGAATATTTTATAGTTCGGGACAGCGGAACGCCTGCGGGCGTTCCGCTGTCCCCTTTTCCACAGGAGGGGTCGCAGAGGGAAACAGCCGCCCTATTGCCGATAAACTGCTTATTCTCTGCTGTGGTACTCTCAGCAAAAAAAAGAACCGCCACCCTGGCCGGTGACGGTTCTTAGTCTTTAAGAACTTACATCAAAAGGGCTGACCGCTTGTCGCAGTGCCTTTTCTATTTACAGTATACCCACTTTTGAGGTTTCTGTCAAGAGCACGCCGTTTCGTTTCTGCGTGTTTTTTCACCGTTCAAAGGTGGTGCTGAGGGTAGTCTGCCAGCTTTCGCCGGGGGCAAGGCAGGCGGCTGCGGCGCGCTGCTCCCAGTCCTGCGGGTCGTTGGCAGCAGCGGGCAGGCTATGCCACGGCTCAATGCACACAAACCGCACCGGTTTTGCGGGAGCCGACCAGATAAGCGAATAGGGGTAGCCCTCCACCCGGCAGGTGATATTGCGTCCGGTGTCCTTCTCGCAGATGCCGATGGTTTTGGTGCGCAGGCCTGCCATGCAGAAGCTATCGTTGGCAAACAGGTCATCGGTCAGTGGGATGGCCTGCTGGTTCTTCCACTGGTAATAGCTCTTGCCGCTCAACAGGCCGTTGGGGCGGGCATCGAGGATGACCGGGCTTTCCGGCCGGTCAAAACGGAACTCGTAGTCAGTGGTGGTATGCTTGGCATCGAACGGGATGTTGAACGCCGGATGAAAACCAATGCCGAAGCGCAGCTCCTCCGTGCCGGGGTTCGTCACCTGCAAGGTGTGGTGCACGGTCTTGCCCTCCAGACGGAAGGTACTGGTAAGCACAAAATCATAGGGGAAGCGCTCTGCCTTGATGGCATCGTCCGCCCGCAGCTCCAGCTGGATGGTATCCCCTTCTGCCCGCAGCAGGGTGTGCTCCAGATCCCGTGCAAAGCCGTGCTGACCGCCCTTCCATGTTTTGCCCTTGGCGGTAAAGGTGCCGTCCACCAGCTTGCCCGTCCACGGGAACAGAATGGGCGCGTGGCGCTTCCAGATGGCGGGGTCGGCCTGCCAGAGCAGTTCTTCGCCTGCGGCGTTCTTCAGGCTGACGGCCTCTGCACCGTGAGTATCCACAGTCAGGGTCAGAAATTCGTTGCGAATGGTTGCCTGCATTTTCAGTATCTCCTTTGTCCTTCTTATTTTCCGGGGCCTGCTGTTTCCAGTATACTCCCCTGTGTGCCAAAAATAAAGCCCCTTCCCATGCTTGCACAAATCGTCACTGGGCAAAAGCCTTCACCCCTTGGGGACAGATTTCCCCCGGCCGGGGGAAGCCTTTATTCGGAAGCACGATTTCCATGCTCTGCTTGCTTCAACAGGGCTGTGCCAGCGGCAGGGTGACGGCAAAGGTGGTGCCGTTTTCGCTGCTGCTCTCCACAGTCACACTGCCGCCGTGCAGCACGGCGATCTCCCGCACAAGGGCAAGGCCAAGCCCCACGCCGCCCATCTCCCGGCTGCGGGACTTATCCACCCGGAAAAAGGGCTGGAAGATGCTCTCCCGGCAGTCCGCAGGGATGCCCGGGCCGGTATCTGCAACGCGCAGCACAGCGGCTTGCTTTTCCTGCCGTAGGGTGACGTGCACCGCGCCGCCGGGGCGGTTATACTTGATGCCGTTTTCCACCAGATTGAACACCAGCCGGTAGATCAGTGCATCGCTGCCCACCATGCCCATCTCCTCGCAGTCCTGCTGCAAGGAGATATTGTTTTTCTGGGCAAGGGGGGTCAGGTCGGTCAATATCTCCTCCACCAGCGGCGCAAGGGCAATGTGGTCGGTGCGGGAGACCGATTGCAGATTGCTCATCTCTAATAAAGTGCGCACTAGGGCGGTCAGGCGATCCAGCTGCTCCCGCAGAGAGCTGACCAGCCCGGCAGTCTCGGCATCCATGGCCGGGTGCTCCTCTGCAAACAGTTCCAGCTTCGTCTGCAAAATAGCCAGCGGGGTGCGCAGCTCGTGGGCGGCGTTGCCCGCAAACTGCCGTTGTAATTCAAAGGACTGTGCCAGGCCATCCAGCATCCGGTTCACCGACCGGCTCAGCTGCCTGAATTCCTGCACGGTATCTTCATCCAGACGGGCGGTGGCAATGCTGTCCTGATCGACCCGCTGCGCCTGCTGCGCAAGCTGCTGCAACGGTTTCAGCGCTCTGCCGCTGACAAAATAAGCGATGGCGGCACTGAGGATGGTGACCACGGCGGTGATGCACCAGCCCTTGCGGCCAAAAACCACCTTTGCATCGTAGACTTCCTGCGAAAAATGCGCCAGCAGGCTGGACATTTCCTCCTGCGGGATCTCAATAGTCAACGAATCCGCGCTGCCGGGCTGATACTGCATCATAAAACCGTTGAGGGCATCCATGCCGGTAACGCCGGTGCGGTATAAAAGCAGGTTCATGCACACGCAGGCGCAGGCGATGAGTAGCGCCGTCAGCAGGGTGATGCGCCATTGCAGAGATAACCGTTTCATTGTACCTCTCCTCCGATCTCGTAGCCTTCCCCGATGCGGTTGCGGATGGGGTCGTAGCCCAGCGCCGCCCGCAGCTTTTTGCGCAGGGCAGAGATATGTACCCGGATGGAGTTGCTGAAGCTGTCCACGCTGCCGTCCCAGACGTGCTCGATGAGCTCTTCCTGACTGACCGGGCGTCCCTGATGCAGCAGCAGATATTCCAGCACGCCGCTCTCCTTCCGCGTCAGCGCAAGGGTCTGGCCATCCACCGTGGCAACGCGGCTGCGGGTGTTGAAGCTGAGCCGCCCGCAGCACAGGCAGACATCCTGCTGGATGAACTTGCGCCGGGTCAGGCTGCGCACCCGGGCTTCCAGCTCTGCAAGGTGGAAAGGCTTGGAAAGATAATCGTTCGCTCCGGCATCCAGTCCCTCCACCTTATCTGAAATTTCACTGCGCGCCGATAAGATCAGCACACAGGTCTCAAGGTCGTGCTGCCGTAAGCTGCGCAGCACCTGCATCCCGTCCACCTTGGGCAGGTTGAGGTCCAGCAGTACAAGGTCGTACCGCTCTGCCGCCAGCGCTTCCAGTGCGGCTTCGCCGTCTGCACAGGCGTCCACCTCGTACCCGGACAGCCGCAGCTTCCGGGCAATGTCCTCCCGCAGGGAGTGCTCGTCCTCTACCACCAAAAGACGCATCTTGTGTTCCACCCTTCCCATAAAAATTGCGTTTTTTTCATTATAACAGATTATAGCAGACGGTGTTAAGATTCGTGTTAAGATTTTCTTAGCAGAAATTTTATCCCGCATGGTGTATACTGGTGCCATCAAACAACAGGAGGCTATGATGTTCATGACAAAAAAACAGGCGCAGCTGCTTTTGCTTGCCGCCGGGGTGCTGATGCTGCTGTTCGGCGTATGGCGGGGCGAGGCAGACACCGTATTTTCAAAAGCCATCCGGCTGTGTATGGAGTGTGTAGGCATTGGATAAGAAAAAACTAAATCCCCTTGCTCGCTTCCGGGGCTTTATACAGGCTGGGGCGACCCTTTTGACCAACATCCACCTGCCCAACTTTGCCAAAGGGACGCTGTATCAGGGCAGCGGAAAATACGTCTGCGTGCCTGGGCTGAACTGCTATTCCTGCCCGGGCGCTGCCGGTGCCTGCCCGGTGGGAGCATTCCAAGCGGTGGTGGGCTCTTCCAAATTCCGCTTTTCCTACTACATCACCGGCATCCTCATCCTTTTCGGGGTGCTGCTGGGGCGTTTTATCTGCGGCTTTCTCTGCCCGTTCGGGTGGTTTCAAGAGCTTTTGCACAAGATCCCCTCTCCCAAGCTTTCCACCAAAAAGCTAAAGCCGCTGCGCTATTTAAAGTATGCGGTGCTGCTGGTCATGGTGGTGCTGCTGCCATTGCTGGCAGTCAACGAGCTGGGCATGGGCGACCCATTCTTCTGCAAATATCTCTGCCCGCAGGGCGTGCTGGAGGGTGCTATCCCCCTCTCCCTGACCAATGCCGGCATCCGCGCCGCGCTGGGCAAGCTGTTTACATGGAAAGCCTGCATTCTGCTGGCAGTCATTGTGGGCAGTGTAGTGTTCTACCGCCCCTTCTGCAAGTGGCTGTGCCCGCTGGGCGCGTTCTATGCGTTGCTGAACAAGGTCTCGCTGTTCCAGATGCGCGTAGACACCCACAAATGCGTCTCCTGCGGCGCCTGCGCAAAGGCTTGCAAGATGGACGTAGACATTACCAAGACCCCCAACCACGCCGAATGTATCCGCTGCGGGATGTGTATGAAAGCCTGCCCCACGGACGCCATCCAGTACAAGTTCGGGCTGGGAGACAAGTCCAACACCGAAACAACAAAGGAGTAAAGCCATGAAATTCAACCGTGTAACTGCACTTTCGCTCAGCCTTGTGCTGGCCTTCAGCCTTGCCGCCTGCGGGCAGGGCGCTTCCTCTGCCTCTACTGCATCCTCTTCTTCCGCTTCCTCTGCGGCTGCGGAAAGCAAGACTGAGGAGCAGTTGCTGGCCGAGGAAAACGAAATCCTTTCTGCAAACGATGCCCTGTGGGAGAAGGTGTTCTCCTCCATGGACAAAAACGTGACTGAGACCACCCTCAGCACGAACTACGGCGATTTTCTGCTGAGTGCCGTGGAAAAGGCAAAAGATCAGTTCTCGGATGAGGAGTACAAGACCCTGACCGCCGATGCAGAAAAGATCCGTGCCATTGAGGAACAAATTGCTGCTCTTGCCCCTGCGGACGCGGCTGCTTCCAGTGCCGCCGCACAGGGCACTGCTTTCCCCCAGTTTGAGGGCAGCGATTTAGAGGGCAACCCGGTGGACAACAGCCTGTTTGCGGGCAACGCCTTTACGGTGGTGAACTTCTGGTTCAACGGCTGCAAGCCCTGCGTGGAGGAACTGGACGACCTGAACGCCCTGAATGAGAAGGTCAAGGCACAGGGCGGCGAGGTAGTCGGCATCAACACCGAGACCTTGGATAGCAACCAGCAGGGCATTGATGCCGCCAAAAAGCTGCTGGCTGCAACGGGCGCAAGCTACCGCAACATCTACTTTGCTTCCGGCAGCGACGCCGGCAAGTTCGCGCTGAACATTATGGCCTTCCCCACCACCTACGTCTTTGACCGGGACGGCAACGTTGTGGGTCAGCCCCTGCTGGGCGGCATTGACAAGGAAGAAAACCTTGCCGCCCTGCAAAAAAATATTGACGCCGCCCTTGCCAAGGACAGCGCCAAATAAGCTATTCTCCCCTGCCGCCTACGGGCGGCTTTTTTTGTTTGCTGCGGGCATTGCCATGCACGCCCGGGCACCGGACGGAATACGCTGGGGCAGAAGCATACTTTTACCAGCAAAGGAGCGTATCTCCATGAAAAACACCGGAACTCTCCGCATCCAGACCTTTGCGGCACGCCAGTCTGCCCCCGTGGAGGGGGTGACCGTTGCGGTGCAGGGGGACGGCTTTACCCTGCACTGCATCACTGATGCCACCGGCAGCGCCGCCGATATTCCCGTTGAAGCCCCCGCCTGCGCCCTCTCGCTGGACGAGGACAACACCACCCGCCCCTACGCCATTGTCAGCCTGACCGCCGCAAAGCCCGGCTACCGCACCGTGCGCATTGAGGGCGTGCAGATCTTTGCCGGGCAGGTAACGCTGGCGCAGCCCCAGATGCTGCCCGTCACCGAGGAAGACCGGGACATCCCGGACGCGCCCATCATCATCCCGCCGCACGCTTTGTTTGCGGGCAGCGGCGGCAGCGGCCCGCTGCCGCGGGAAAACTGCACGCCCCGGGTGCTGGAGCAGGTCGTCATCCCAAAAAATATCACGGTGCATCTGGGCAAACCGGCAGCTGCCGCCCGCAACGTGACGGTGTCCTTCCGGGATTATATCGCAAACGTTGCCTCCAGCGAGGTGTACCCTACTTGGCCGGAGCAGGCACTGCGGGCGAACATCCACTGCCAGATCTCGCTGGCGCTGAACCGCATCTATACCGAATGGTACCCCAGCAAGGGCTACACCTTCAACATCACCAACTCCACCAGCTACGACCAGTACTACGTCCATGGGCGCACGGTGTTCGAGGTGATGGTACGCATCACGGACGATATCTTCAACACCTACCTGCGCAAAAGCGGCACGGTGAACCCCTATTATTCCGAATACTGCGACGGCAAGTCGGTCACCTGTCCCGGGCTCAAGCAGTGGGGTACGGTGACACTTGCCAACAACGGGCGCAGCGCGCTGCAAATTTTACGCTACTACTACGGCAGCAGCATCGAGATCGTGCGCACCAAAAACATCCGCTCCATTCCGCAAAGCTATCCCGGCACGCCGCTGCGACAGGGCAGCCGCGGCGCGGCGGTGTTCACCCTGCAACGGCAGCTGAACCGCATCGCCAAGGACTATCCCTTCCTTGGCAAACTGACGGTGGACGGTGTATTCGGCAGCCGGATGGCCGCAACGGTGCGGGCGTTCCAGAAGCAGTTCAACCTGACCGCCGACGGCGTAGTGGGGCGGCAGACATGGTACAAGATCAGCTACATCTATGTATCGGTAAAGGATCTCGCCGAGCTGACCAGCGAGGGCGAGACTTCCACCGGCACCCTGTCCAACGGCACATGGAACGGCACGGTGCTGAGCACCGGCACTTCCGGCAGCGCGGTGGAGCAGGTACAATTCTGGCTGAACACGCTGGCGCAGTACGACAGCGCCATTCCATCCGTAAAAGTAGACGGCGTATACGGCACTGCCACCGCCAATGCGGTGCGTGCCTTCCAGCGCAAATACGGCCTTACCGTAGACGGCATAGTGGGGCAGACCACATGGAAAGAGCTGTATGACGAGTTTTTAAGCATCCAGTCCGACAACGGCACCCCCAACGCCTACCCCGGCACCCCGCTGCGGGAGGGTTCCTCAGGGCAGAATGTGCGGCTGGTGCAGTTCTGGCTGAAGATTGCCCGCACCGTGTACACAAGCCTTGAAAACGTGACCGTGGACGGAAAATTCGGCGCGGGTACGGCGGCGGCTGTGCGGCGGTTCCAGCGGTACTTCGGGCTGACGGCAGACGGGGTGGTGGGGCGCACCACATGGCAAAAGCTGTACGAGGTGTACAACGATATCGCCAACCGGCTGCTCTCCTCTTCCCTGCGCCCCGGCGAATACCCGGGCGTGCTGCGCACCGGCTCCACCGGCACGGCGGTGCGGGAACTGCAATTTTACCTCTACCTCATGAGCGCCTACGAAAGCAGCATCCCGCCGGTAAGCATTGACGGAAAGTTTGGCACGGATACCGAGCGGGCGGTGCGGGCGTACCAGCGGTTTGCGGGGCTTACCGTGGACGGCATAGTGGGGCGTACCACATGGAACTCCCTCTACGGCCGCGCCAGTCAGCTGCGCTCCTCCGGCCCGGTGGTCACCTTAAAGCGTCTGCCTTACCCCGGCACCCCGCTGACAGTGGGCAGCAGCGGCGAGACCGTATTGTATTACAATCTGCTTTTGCAGCGCATCGCCTATTATTTTTCCAGCGTGGAAGCCCCGCCCCTTGCCGACCGTTATACCGAGGAAACTGCCGCCGCCACCCGCAGCGCCCAGCAGCTGCTGGGGCTGGAGCAGACCGGCATTGCAGATGCCGACACATGGACGGCGGTGGAAGCGCTGAGTTTGCAGCTGGCAGCCCATGCCCCGAACCCCGATAGAGACACACCATCCGGCACCGCTTACCCGGGGCGTGCTATCGCCGAAGGTAGCGCCGGGCAGGAGGTGGGACAGGTGGAGCGCTGGCTCAACCGCCGGGCACAGCTTTCCTGCGGCGAGGGCTATGTGGCCGATAACAACCGCTTTGGCGCGGCAGACGCTGCCGCCGTGCGGGCTGTCCAGCAGCAGGCGGGGCTGCACCCGGTAAACGGCATCGTGTACCGGGAAACATGGCACGCTTTGCAAGCTCAGTGCACCGACCCCTACGGCTGCGAGAAGGAGGAATGAGGGATGGCACGCCTTTTGATCTATGACGCCTACGAAAACAAGGTGTACACCTACACGAACCTGAACGAGAACGACCCCATGCCTTACAGCACCCTGACCACCCTGCGGCTGCGGGAGTTCCGGGGAAAATCGGCCAGCCCTACCCTGTGGACCACCATTGCCGCTATGGAAGCGTGGAACCTGACCCGCCGCAAATACGGCAGGGGCATCCCGGTAGGGTACGCCTTCCGCCGCATCTGGGAGGGCGGTCACGGCACCCGCAGCCAGCACTATGCAGGGGTAGCGTTTGACGTAGGGCAAAGCCTTGACCAGCGCCAGCGCACCGCCATTTACAACGCCGCCCGCGCTACCGGCGCGTGGGGCTATGTGGAGCCGCTGAGCCAGACCCCCACATGGGTGCACTTTGACCGCCGCTACGGCACCCCGGCGTGCAGCGGCACCACCGCCGGTTACCCCACCCTGCGCCGGGGCAGCCGGGGCTGCTATGTCATGATTTTGCAGGATGCGCTTTCCACCCTTGGCTACCAGACCGGCAGCCGTATCGACGGCATCTTTGGTGCCCGCACCGAGCAGGCTCTGCGCGGCTACCAGAAGCGCACCAGCCTGCGGGTGGACGGCGTGTGCGGCTGCGACAGCTGGAAAAAGATCTCCACCGCCGTCATCGGCATCGGGCGCACCAAAACCACCATTGACTAGCGTTTGTCCCATACAGAAAAAGCGGCCGCACAAAGCCATGTGCGGTCGCTCTTTTTCACTTATTTTACAGCCTGTTTCAGCTGTTCCAGATCTGCGGCATCCGGGTGGGAGAGCGCCTTGTCGAAGTTTTCGATCAGGGCGTCCAGATTGGGGATGTGCAAAGGCTTAGCCTTCATGGCCTCATACCGCTGCCGGACGGATACCGGCATTTTGCCCTGACACATAAAGCTGCCAATGACGGTATTGCTGCCGTCCAGCGCCTTCCGGGTGGCGGCAAGGATCTTTTCGAAGTAGGGCGCACTGCCGCCAAAGCCTGCGGTGCCAAACAGGAACACCCGCTTGCCGTGCAGCTGCTGCAAGAAATCCAGCGTGTCGGCGTCAGCCTTGCCCTTGTCCGTCCAAAAGCCTACATACAGGGTATCTGCTGCCAATGCGGCAGCGTCCGGTGCGCCGAAATAGCAGCAGTCTGCCTGCGGCAGTTGCTCCTGCAGGGTCTGTGCCAGCAGTGCGGTGTTGCCGGTTTTGCTGCTGAATACGATGGCGTAACTCATTTTTACCTCCCTCAGAGCAGCGGCAAAGCTGCCGGATGCTCTTGTGCATACGTTATTTTTACGGCAGTTCCTTTGCCGGGAGAGCCTGAAATCATGGAACAGTATAGTACAGTGCCCTGCCAAAATCAAGGGTTGACGATATTCTCGCCTTTCCCGGCCAGAAAGCTGCGCAGGTTGCCGGTAGTGATGTCCATCAGCCGCTGCAGCGCTTCCTTGGTAGTCCACGCGATATGCGGTGTGAGCACCGCGCCCGGCAGACTGCGCAAACGGCTTTGGGGCGGCAGCGGCTCGGTGGCAAAGGCATCGGCGCCGTAAAAGGCAAGCTTCCCGCTTTCCAGCGCATCAGCCACAGCTTCTTCGTCCACCAGTGCGCCCCGGGCGGTGTTCAGCAAAATAGCACCGGGCTTCATTTTGGCAATGGCTTCCCGGCTCATCAACCCGCGGGTGGCGGGGGTGGCCGGGCAGTGCAGGCTGAGCACATCGCTGCGGGCAAGCAGGGTGTCAAAGTCCACGAACTCCACCCCATCGGCGGCGTACTCCGGGCGCACCGTGCGGGTGCACACCAGCACCTCCATGCCAAAGGCCTTTGCAATGCGGGCGGTCTGGCGGCCGATGCTGCCGTAGCCGTAGATGCCAAAGGTCTTGCCCAGCAGCTCCACCTGCGGCAGCAGGCCGTACTCTGCCGGGATGCCCAACTGCCAGTATCCGGCCTTTACCGCCCGGTCGTACCGCTGGGCGCACTGGCAGATGGCCAGCAGCAGGCTGAAGGTCATCTGCGCCACGCTGTAAGTAGAATATCCCGGCACGTTGGCTACTGCCACCCCATGGCGGCGGCAGGCTTCAAGGTCGATATTATCCGTGCCGGTGGCGATGATGCCCACCCACTTGAGGTTCGGGCACTGCGCCAGCACTGCCTCGTCAATGCGGCACTTGTTGATGAGCACCAGCTCTGCATCCCCGATGCGGGGCGCAATATCGGCGTAGTCGGTGCGCACATAGCTGGTGGTGTCCGGCACCAGTGCCTTTACCCCGGACCAGTCCAAGTCCCCTTCTTCCATCACATAGCTTTCCAGAATCACTGCCTTCATAATTTCCCATTCCCTCTCTGGTTTACGTTATTCCGTTTCTTTCAGCGGATAGAGCGCCAGTGCAAGACTGCCGCCGTAGGGGCGGCTGTCCAGTGCAGCATAGCCCTTTGCCAGCAGCAGCGCCAGCTGTACCCTGTCCTCCAGCGGCACCCACACCGGCGCGGTGCGGGCGGGCACGCAGCCGGTGCGCAGCAAAAAGCAGGGCGCAAGACTTTCCAACGGGCGCAGCGCCCGCAGTCCGAAGCCCTGCCGAAAATACAGCGGCAACAGCGCTGCCGCCGTTTCGGTGCACTCTACCACCGCCCATGCCGTGCCCTTGCGGCGCAGCCGGTCTGCCCGGGCTGCGGCAATTTCCACCAGCCGGGCGGGCAGCTCCTCGCCGGTATTCACCGGCGGTGTAAGCAGACAGCCGCCTTCCAGCTGCCTGCGTCCCAGCCAGCTGCGCAGTGCTGCTGCGGCGGCGGTATCGGCAGTGAGGGGCAGCACCAGCAGCGCCGCCCCGGCTGTGCCCCACGCCTCGCCTGCGGTCAGCATCCGCAGCACCTCGGTACGGGGACGGTAGAACCCCGCCCCGCCGCAGCGCACCAATGTAAAAAATTCTTCGGCGGAAAGCCGCCGCACCTGCCGCTGACGCGGCGGGTCGCATACCTGGATCATTTGCAGTTCCTCCGTTCTGATGTTCTTTCCATCAGCATACGGAAAACTGCGCGCGAACCGGCGCGAAACAGCGCGCCTTACAGTGCAAAAATCAGTCCAGCGAGATGTCCTCGCTCAGCACCTGCCCGATGGGCTTTGCGATGCACAGGTCGGCAGAAGCATCCGCCCCGGTGGGCTGCATATTGATGACCACCAAATTATCGCCCCGGAAGTACCGGATGAGCCCGGCGGCGGGGTACACCACCAGACTGGTGCCGCCGATGATGAGGGTATCGGCATGGCGGATGGCATCCACCGCGCCGGACAGCACCTGCTCGTCCAAGCCCTCCTCGTAAAGCACCACGTCCGGCTTTACGATGCCGCCGCACTCGGTACAGCGGGGCACACCGGTGCTGTTTGCGATAAAATCCACATCGTAAAACTTACCGCAGTGGGTGCAGTAGTTGCGCAGGGTGCTGCCGTGCAGCTCGTACACCGTTTTGCTGCCCGCCGCCTGATGCAGCCCGTCAATGTTCTGGGTGACCACCGCCCGCAGCTTGCCCTGCTGTTCCAACTTCGCCAGCCGCAGATGGGCAGCGTTGGGCTTTGCGTCCTTTACGATCAGCTTATCGCGGTAAAAACGGTAAAACTCCTCCGGGTTTTCCTCCCAGAAGGTATGGCTGAGGATGGTTTCGGGCGGGTAGTCGTATTTCTGGTGGTACAGCCCGTCCACGCTGCGGAAATCCGGGATGCCGCTTTCCGTAGAAACGCCCGCGCCGCCGAAAAAGACGATGCTGCTGCTTTTTGCAATGATGTCTTCCAGTGCCTTGACCATAGTTGAAACGCCCCTTTCCTCATGGAAGCTTTTGTGTTAAGATAATACCAGTATAGCACATTCTTGCAGGAAAGGAAGAGGCCGGTTTTGAACGTCTGGTACATCAACAGCATCCTTGGTGCCATTTGCTTGGAGGAGGAAAACGACGCGCTGTGCGGGGTACATTTTTGCCCGGACGGCGCACCGGAGCTGGAACCACTCCCCCGCAGGGTGGTAGAGACGCCCCTGTTACAGGAGGCCGAGGAGCAGCTGAACGAATATTTTGCCGGGGTGCGCCGGGAGTTCGACCTGCCGCTGGCGGCAAAAGGCACGCCCTTTCAGCAGGCGGTATGGGCGCAGCTGCGCAAGATTCCCTACGGGGAGGTGCGCACCTACGGACAGCTGGCGGCGGCGCTGGGCAAACCCAAGGCCAGCCGCGCCGTAGGCAGCGCCTGCCACCGCAACCCACTTTGCATCGTGGTGCCCTGCCACCGGGTCATCGGCGCAGACGGCAGTCTGACCGGCTACGCCGAGGGACTGGAGATCAAGGAATATCTGCTGGAATTGGAGCGATTTTAAGCAATTTATTTTGGGATAACAGCACGCCTGCGGGCGTTCCGTTCCCCCATTTTCAAACTTATAAAACTCAAAAAGGCTGCTGCGCATCATCGCGCAACAGCCTTTTGTGTTTTATGCAGTCTTAAAAGCCCGTGGGCGGGACGTAATAGCTTGGGATCGACCCGCTTTTGGGCGTAGCTGCGGCCTGCTGGCGCAGCGCCGAACGGGTGACCTCTGCCCAGGAATACTGGGTCATATACTCACCCCGGTAGGAGTTGAAGGCCGAGCGGTCTCCCCGTAGGAAGTTATAATAGTCGCAGTCCACCTTGCTGGTATCCAGCGCCAGCGTGCTGCGGCCGCGTACCAGCAGCCCGTTGACCCCTGCATCCTCCAGCGTATGGCTGAGGTCAAAGATCAAATTGCGCAGATGGCTATGCAGCGAGGCGGTATCGGGCTTATCTTCCCACAAAATAGCCAGCATCTCGCCGTTGGTGCAGGTGGCACCGTTGCGGTCCACAAGGTAGGCCAGCAGCTCCTTGCTCTTACTGCGCTTGAAGGAGAGCGGACGTCCGCCCACAAAGATCTCGAAATTGCCGAAACACTGGATCTTGATGCCCACCGGCGCAGTCTCCGGCGGGTAACGCAGGTTTTCCAGCACATTGCGCACATCGGCCTCGTTGGCGGGCTTGAGCAGAAAACCGCTGACGAAGATCTGCAATGCTTCCAGCGCATACTCCGGGTGCTCGGTGACCACGATAAGATTGCAGCGGGGCTGCAATTTCTGGATCATACGGGCAAGGGCAAGGCCATTCATCCCCGGCATTTCTAAATTCAAAAAGGCAGCATCCATCGGGCCCTGCCGCATCCACGTCAGGGCATCGTCGGTCGTCATGGCACTGATATAATCACAGTCCGGTGCCACCCGGCACAGGATACGGATCAGCGAATTGATCGCAAGCTGACCGTCATCCACGACCAGTATTTTCATAGCTTCACCCCCTGTCTGCTTACGCAAAGCAATTCCCCGCTGTTAGTTTAGCACGCCGCAAACTTTTAGGCAAGTTATTTTCTGGAAAAATCAAAAAAAGAAACGTTTTCGCCCAGATATTTGTCCATCTTCTCCTATATCTTCAAGACTTTTTTGCGACTTTGGTCGCTTTTTCCGACGAAATACCGGAGCATTGTACGATCAACTGAACTATCAAATTGGCCTTTATTTGTTCCCTTTCCCGCCGGAAAGCACCGCCTTTCCCTGACAAACAACAGGCCGCCGCACCGGTTTTGTGCAGCGGCCTTATTTCATAATTTACGTTTACCGCGGGTGTCTTAATGGAGATCCAGTTCCGGCGGGACGTCCAGCTGGTCGGAGACATATTTCCCGTTCTTTTTGCGCTGACGCACGCACTCGGTAAGCAGATATTCAATCTGTCCGTTCACCGAGCGGAAGTCATCCTCTGCCCAAGCGGCAAGGGCATCGTAGAGTTTAGCGTTCAGGCGCAGGGGCACCTGTTTTTTCGGCTCTGCCATATCAGTACAGGCTGCCGCTGTTCACGATGGGCTGGGCATCCCGGTTGCCGCACAGCACCACCAGCAGATTGGACACCATTGCCGCCTTACGCTCATCGTCCAGTTCCACTACCTTGTTCTCGTTCAGACGATCCAGCGCCATTTCCACCATGCCCACAGCGCCGTCCACGATCATCTTGCGGGCGTCAATGATGGCACTGGCCTGCTGGCGCTGCAGCATGACCGCTGCAATTTCCGGTGCATAGGCCAGATAGGTGATGCGGGCCTCCACCACTTCGATACCTGCCTCGGCCACGTTCTTCTGGATCTCGTCCCGGATGCGGGCAGCTACCACCTCAGAGGAGCCGCGCAGACTGCCCTCATCGGCTACGCCGTCGCCGGTGGTGTCCACGTTGGGAGAAACATCATAGGGGTACACCCGCACCACGTTGCGCAGGGCGCTGTCGCACTGCAGGGAGAGGTATTCCTTGTAGTTATCCACGTTGAACACAGCCTTGGCGGTATCGGTCACGCGCCAGATGACTGCAATGCCGATCTCCACCGGGTTGCCCAGACAATCGTTGATCTTCTGGCGGGAGTTGTTCAGGGTCATCATCTTGAGGGAGATCTTCTTGCTCATGGACTCGGCGGTCATCTGGCTGTTCTGGCCGTTATTGCCAAACAGCGCAGCCACGCTGTTCTCCTTGCTGTTCACATCTCCGCTCTGGCTCAGGCGGGTGCCTGCGGCGGGGTTGACGGCGGTGCAGAAGGGGTTCACCCAGTAAAAGCCCTGTCCCTTCAAGGTGCCGATGTAATCACCAAACAGGGTGAGCACCAGCGCCTCCTGCGGTTTTAACACCTTAAGACCGCAGAACAGGAAAATGCCCGCGATCCAATAGGCAATGGACAAGATCAGCAGCGGCACGCCCAGAAGCATCCGGTCTGCATTCAGCAGAGTGATGCTGTAAATGAACAGGGCGATGGCCACCACATAGCCCAGCAACGTGAGCAACAGCATAGCCATGCCGTTTTTGCGGGTATTCAAAATTTTTTCTTTCATGACAGGTCCCTCCTTATCAGGGTCGGAAGCATTTCTTTCTGATATCAAAATCATATCACTTTATAAAATACCTGTCAAGTACTTCCACAAAAAATCCCCGCCTGCCCGTACACTGCGGACAAAGCGGGGTCAAATGTTATAGGTGCGCCGGGCAGACAGAGTTTCAAGCGTCTGCCCGCTCTTCTCCCCCAATCAGCACTACGGCAACATCATTGACATTGGTACCGGTAGCGCCTGTGATGATCAGCCCTTCCACCGCCTGCAAGGCGTGGTAGGCATCGTTGTTTTGCAGGGTGTCGAACAGGTTCCAGCCCGCTGCCGCCAGTGCCGCAGCGGTGTCGCCGTCCGCATAGCCGCCGGCGGCATCGGTAGGGCCGTCGGTGCCGTCACTGCCCACCGAGAACACCGCCGTGTTTTGTCCGGCCAGTGCCGGGGCTGCGGCCAGCGCCAGCTCCTGATTGCGCCCGCCCAGACCTTTGCCGGTCAGGTGCACCACCGTTTCCCCGCCTGCGATAAAGGCCAGCTTTTTCCCCTGCCCCGCATGGGTGCGGGCGATGGCCCCCAGAAAGCTGCCTGCCTCCCGCGCCTCGCAGCAGAGCCGGTCGGTGAGGAGCAGCGGTGCATAGCCCAGTTCCCGGCAGGCTTCGGCAGCGGCGGCGCACAGCTCCCGCACACTGCCGGTGATCTGGGTCGTCACGTTGTCAAGGGCTTTCGGCGTTTCCTGCGCCAACAACGCCTTTGCCTGTGCCGATAAGCGCAGCTGGTATTTTTCCGCAATGGCAAGTGCCTGCGCACAGGTGGAGCCATCCGGCACCGCCGGGCCGCTGGCGATCATATCCAGCGGGTCGCCCAGAATATCGCTGAGCACAATGCTGAACACCCTTGCGGGCGCGCAGTGCTGTGCGAACCGACCGCCCTTGACCCCGGACAGCCGCTTGCGGATGGTGTTTATCTCCACAATGTCCGCTCCGCTGGCAAGGAGCTGATTGGTGATATCCTGCAATTCCCCGCCGGGGACAAGCGGCTTTTCAAACAGGGCACTGCCGCCGCCGGAAAGCAGAAACAGCACGGTATCCTCTTCGGTCAGCCCCTGTACCAGCGCCAAGGCTTTTTCGGTGGCTGCAAAGCTGTTGGCATCCGGCACGGGATGGCCCGCCTCATAACAGCTTATGCCGGGGATTTTGCCCTTCACATGGCCGTATTTGGTCACCACCACGCCGCCGTCCACGTGCCCCAGTGCCTGCACGGCGGCGTGCGCCATCTGCCATGCAGCCTTGCCTGCCGCCACCAGCAGCACTCTGCCGCCTCTGGGCTGAAAGTTTTCCAGCGCACGGCACACAGCCTTATCCGGCAGCACCGCCTGAATGCTGGCACGAATGATTTCATCCGCATCCCGCCGCAATGTGGTATTCATAGCATGACCCTCCTTACAGGATCTGCCCGAACTCTGCGGCACATTCCATCAACAGCCGCAAGGTTCGGTTATTTTTAATAAATGCAAGTCTGTTTTCCGTAGAAAACAAATAATCCGAACCCGTCTCCCATCGGAAACAAGTTCGGATTATTTTTGTTTGGTCCGAGTGGCGAGAATCGAACTCACGGCCTCTTGAACCCCATTCAAGCGCGCTACCAAAACTGCGCTACACCCGGATATCTGTTTGCGTTTGTCGCTCACAGCTTGATTAGTATACCCGACTTTTCCCGTTTTGTCAAGCGCTTTTTCCAAATTTCTGATACGGTTTTTACATTTTATTATCCCGGCTTTTGCCCGCGGGAAGGATGCGCGAAAGAGCGTTATTTTCAAAAATCGCTGTACGCTTCTTCCTCGTCGTCCTCGCAGATGGGGGTGGTGTCGTCCGGCGGTGTGTCAAACTCCACCGTGGCAAAGGCCAGCGCGAACACGCTGTCTGCCCCGGCGTGCAGCAGTGCCTGTGCGCAGGCGGCAACCGTTGTGCCGGTAGTGATGACGTCATCCACCAACAGGATGCGCTTGCCCTCCAGCTGCTGCGGCTGTGCCGCCCGGAAAGCACCTGCCACGTTGGCTATGCGCTGTTCCAGCGGCAGACCGGCCTGATGCCGTTTGGCGCGGGTGCGCTCCAGTGCCTGCGGTGCCAACGGCACCTCCATAGCCTTGGCCAGCGGCAGCGCCATCAGTTCCGGCACATTGTAGCCGCGCCTTTTACCGGAGGCCGGCACCGGTACGATCAGGTCGTACCCGATGGCCGCCCACGGCACCGGCTGCGGGAGCAGCTCGCCGTACTGCACGGTCAGCTCCCCGCCAAAGGCCAGCTGCACCAGACGGTTGCCCATCTCTACTGCCCGCCACGGCTTGCCCTGATACTTTGCGTTCAGGATACCGCGCCGCACACAGCCGTTGTAACGGTAGGGCGCAGCCGCACCGGTCAGATTGCCGATATAGTGCTGCGCCGGGTCCAGCCGGATGCCGGGCTTGCGGCGCAGCACTTCCAGCTGCTCTGCGCAGTCCGGGCAATCCCGTACATCTCCCAGCACCCGGCCGCAGAAGGGGCACTCGCGCGGGTAGAGCAGCTGCCGCACCGCCCGCAGCGCCCTGCGCCGGGGGGCATAGTAGTCCATCAGTCCTTTTTGACCGCCACGATCACCCGCACGCGCTTGCCTGCTGCGCAGCCAAAGTTATCGTACCAGCCGGTCAGGTAGTAGCCCTCGGAGTTCACCTCCGAAAGCTTGGTGGCGTAATACTGCCCCTTGTACCACAGGTACACCTGCATATCGTCAGCCGTTTCGTAGCGGGTGCCGTTGCTCATCACAGAGGCTGCGCCCACCTTGTCGATCTTCATGGGCATCAGCTGGATCATAGCCTTTACCGTGCCGTTCACGTTCTGCCGCACTGCCAGACCGCCCGCCAGCACCGGGTACTTGATGGAGGTGGAAAAGCTGGCCTGACTGCCGTTGACGTAGCAGATGTAAGTAGCGCCACCGCCCACAAAGTTGAGGATGGTGCTCATGGGCTGGCCGGTGATTTTGGCCAGCTGCTTGAGACCAATACTCAGCAGCGAGCCGGAACTGCTGGTGATGCGGTTCCAGACCGTGCTCAGCAGCGAGCCGTCAATGACGCCCCACAAGATCTCGCTGGTGGTGGGCACCAGCACACTGCGCAGATCATCCACCACCGTGGTGGTGGTGGTGCCGCCGGTAGAGCCGGAACCGGAAGAACTGTCCCCCTTAGAGCCGCTGCCGGAACCAGAAGAACTATTTCCCGAAGAACCATTCCCTGAGCCGGAGGAGCCGCTGCCGGTCAGGGTGCCCAGAATGGAACCGGCATTGACGGCCAGATTCTTCACATCGTCCAGCACGCCGTATTTCCACAGATCGCCGGTAACATCGTTCAAAACCAGACGGTCGATCTGCCCCTGCTCATTCAGCGTATAGTAGCGCACGGCCAGTGCGTTCAGCTTTGTCCCCGCTATTCGGCTGGGACGAACCGTCCCAGCCAACCCCTCCGATGTCGTATCCAGAATTTGTACGTCATCGGCCAGAGCATAGTCTCCCAGCGCGGTGGCGGTGTCGTTGATGGTGCCGCTGACCGATTTGGACTCGATAGCGGTCACCTGCTCCCCTTCGGGGGTCACGCTGATCTCCACCAGCCAGCCGGTGGGGTAGTTCAGGCTTTTGTCGATATTCACAGTGCGGGTAATGCCGTCGGTGCACATCACCGAGATCTTTTGCAGCACGTCTGCGCCGTTATCCTCTACAAGGCTGCGGGTAGCGGTCTGCACCACGCCATAGAACACGCTGTCGGCTTCCTCGCCGGTGATCACATCGGCTACCTCGTTGTCCATGCCCAGCAGCAGGGTGACCACTTCGCCCACGCCGCCGCCGTTCAGGGAGGAGATCTTGGATGCCACAGCAGAGCTGCCCAGACTGTAAGTGCTGCCCGCCACGGTCAGTGCGGTGGGTGCGCTGGCGCTGGGCGATACCGCGGTAATGCGGCCTGCGGCGCGGCGGGTGTAAATCCACACCGTCTGCAGGCTTTCGCTGTAATAGTACACATCGTACTTGTTCAGTTCTGCCGAGGCAGAGACCTTATCGTTGCGGTAAACACTCACCGGCGTAAAAGGCAGCTGAGTGCCCTCCTCTGCCACAAAGGGACCCTTGCGGCTCTTGAGCAGCACCGAGGAGGTATCCACCTGACCGTTGGACACCGTAAAGCCCAGCGAGCTGCCGTAGGCGCTGCCGCTGGCAGTGTTGGCTCGCAGGGCGTTGTACAGCAGCAAGGTGCACTGCTCGTAGGTCATGGCCTGTCCCTGTGTGCAGGTCAGCTGGTCCCGCAGACCGATCTGCTGGGCCTTGTTCAGCTGTGCCTGCGGGAAGGAGCCGGTCAGGTCGGTGGTCTTATAGCTCAGCATCTTCAGCACCGCTGCACAGGCTTCCTCCAGCGTGACGGTGTTGTCCGGGCGGAAGGAACCATCGGTGTAGCCGTTCATCCAGCCCTGCTGCACTGCAATGCGGATGTAGGGGGCCCACTGGGAGGTGCCGGGCACATCCCGGTACAGGGTGCCCACCGTGCCCTGCGCGCCTACGCTCTCCCGGTAGGTGGAAAAGGACACCAGCATTTTGGCAAAAGCGCCGCGGGTAATGTTGGCGCTAAGCTCCTGACCGGTGGGCACAGCGCCCAGAGTAATGGCCGTCTGCAGAGCCGTGTTGTTGATGCTGGCCGCCGAGACCGGCAGCACCAGCACCGACACCGCAATGCTGACCGCCAGCAGAAATGCGAGAATCCGTTTTTTCATTGGTCGTACCTCTTGTTCTTTGTTTATCACGCCGCCGCGATCAATCGTAGCGCAATGCTTCAATGGGGTTCAGCCGGGCTGCGCGCCGCGCCGGCAGGTAGCCGAACAGCACGCCGATGCCCACCGAGATGCCAAAGGCCACCACGATGGAGTTGAAGGAGGGGCTTACCGTAACGGTGGTATCGGTCATAAACATGGGCAGCACCCGGTTGGCCGCCATGGACACCGCATAGCCCAGCGCAATGCCCAAAACGCCGCCCAGCGCAGAGGTGGTGGCTGCTTCCACCACGAACTGCGCCAGAATGGTGCGTTCTTTTGCGCCCAGTGCCTTGCGGATGCCGATCTCGCGGGTGCGCTCGGTCACCGACACCAGCATGATGTTCATAATGCCGATGCCGCCCACCAGCAGCGAGATGCTGGCAATGCCGGTAAGTATCACGATGACCATGTTGATCATCTTGTTCATTTCCTCCAGCCACTCGCTGGCGCTGTACACATAGTAGCCGTTTTCGGTCTTGAGGATCGACATCAGTTCCTCTTCCATGGTGGTCTTGGCCTCGTTGGCAAAGTTTTCGTCGGTCATCACCGCCGTATAGTTGTTGACCGAGCTCTGGCTGGAGAGCCGCATCACGGTGGTGTAGGGCAGGTAAACGCAGTCATCATCGCTGCCCTGCTGCATGGTGGGGTCACTGACCTTGGCCGCCAGCACGCCCACAATGCGGAACTTGTTGGCACCGATCTTGAGCGTCTGCCCCACACCGTTGCCGCCAAAGGCCACCCGGTTCAGGTAATCGCCAATGATGCAGACCTGCTTGTTGTCCTGCATATCCATGTACTGCAGGCCGCGTCCCTGCGCGAGCTGGTAGTTCTTCATTTCAGTGTAGTTCTCGTCCACACCGCTTATGTTGGACCAGCGGTAGCTGGTGGTACCAATCTTCAGCGTACCACTGGCATTGCCGCTGAACTCGATCTGGGGCGACACCGCCTTGATCAGGTCGGAATGCCGCTGGCATATATCGTACATCTCCTCCACCGGCACGGTACGGGAGCCGTAGCCCCACACCTGAATGCTGAGGGTGTTGGTGCCCAGTGCGGAAA
>ENA-UONZ01001753-UONZ01001753.1-human-gut-metagenome-genome-assembly--contig:-C93old-NODE-1753-length-20888-cov-10.139058_pt1 | contig 20888 bp, 23 predicted proteins | sample MGYA00242468_ERZ724015 | MGnify/ENA metagenome assembly ERZ724015
TGTTTCAGCAAAAATGATTTATCCTCTTCGAGGCAATTTCTTTTATCCTTTCGCAATTGGATGAATCAAGCAATATAGTAATTTTGAAGACCTTGTGTCATCGGAAACGATGACCAAGGTCTTCTTTTTTGTCGCAAGAGAGACCTTGACCACAAACCTTTTGCAAGATTAGTTCAATCCTTGCCAAAAACCTTTATTTTTCAGCATATTTTCCCTTTTTTCTTCTCTTTTCGTGAAGAAGAATCCTTGCCAATCGCTTATTTTTCGCTCTATTTTCTTGAATGAAAACGGGAAAAAGAACGGTTTGGACGAGAAATATCCTTGCCAAAAGTGGCATCATCCTCGCTAAAAATGCAGAGGAAATGCGGAAAGGAAAAGGATAAAAAGTTTTGCCTTGATGAAACTAAAAGGAAAATGGCGAGATATAGTATTTCCCCAAAAATGAATTTTTGGGGAAATACAAACATTCATAATCCAAGAAAAAAGGTTATTTATCAGCGAAAGTGTTTGTTTTATGAGTTGCGACACCGACCATTCCCCCAATTTTTATGTTTTTGGGGATTTGAAGTGCCAAAAAACAATTTTTGGTGAAATTTTTGGGAAACAGGAGGATGCTATGAGACCAAAGAATTTCAAAGGTGGTAGGTGCATTAAGACCAAACTCAAAAAGTGTGAAGAGGTTGCTCGTACCTACGACAAAATTCAGACTGCCTATGCAGATGTTCTGGACAAAGACAAGAATGTTGAAGTCATCAAATGTAATGTGCTTCTTGAAAATCTGGAAGACGGAGAATTTACAACCGATTTTCTCTGCACAAAAACTAATGGTGACTTAATGGTTCGTGAGTGTGTTTTTCGTAAGAAACTCTCTCTGCCCCGAACCTGCAAACTGCTTGATGCAAGCAGAAAATATTGGGCAAGGCGAGGAATAACAGATTGGGCAATTGTTGTGGAAGAAGGTGAATCAGCAGATGAAGAAGAATGACCTGATAAAAACCGAGGACGGTATCTATCGCATTCTTAGTATTGAAGCGAACAGAGTTCTTGCTATTGATTGCATAAAGAAAACGATGCCTAAATTCTATCCTGTTTCTTCTTTTGGCAATGGAAAAAACATTGATTGCATACCTGTCGATTTTACTGATATGGAAGACCTATCTCCTGCTGACCGTAAGGTTGCACAGGAAAGATATACGATGATTGCCAGTGCCGTTTCTGTCGTGGATGACACACAGCAACGAAATCTGATGATTGAAAAATCCTCAAAGCAGTTCGGTATGAGCAAACAAAGCATTCGCTCCTTCTTATGTTCATATTTAGTCTATCAGGATGTGGCAGTATTAGCACCGAAGCAGTCCAAAGAAAAAGAGTTGACCGAAGACCAGAAGAATATGAGATGGGCATTAAATAAATTCTTCTATACAAGAAATCAAAATTCACTGCCGACTGCCTATGCAATGATGCTCAAAGCAAAATACTGTGATGCTTACGGTGTGTTGCTTCCTGATTATCCTTCCTACAATCAGTTCAGATATTTCTATCGCAAACATAGAAAAATGGAAAACTATTATATCAGCAGAGACGGCATCAAAGATTACCAGCGAAATAAAAGACCTTTGCTTGGTGACGGTGTGCAGGAATTTGCACCTGCAATTGGAATAGCAATGCTTGACGGAACGACCTGCGATATCTATTTGGTTAATGAATCTGGGCAACTTGTAGGCAGACCCGTTTTGGTTGTTGCCTGTGATGCTAACACTTCACTGTGCCTTGGGTATTCCCTTTTATGGGAAGGTGGCACTTATTCTTTGCAGACATTGATGCTCAATATCTTAGAAGATAAGGTTGCCTTATGCGAAAGAATGGGAATTCGCATTGCTCCCGAACAGTGGGCAGTAAACCAACTTCCTGCTGTTATGGTCACAGATGGCGGTTCTGAATATAAAGGACAGACCTTTGAACAGATTGCAGAACTTGGAGTTACCTTGGTTAATCTTCCTTCTTATCGCCCTGAATTGAAAGGTACGGTTGAGAAATTGTTTGACTTGGTGCAGAACTCTTATAAAGACCTGCTAAAAGGTAAAGGTGTAATAATGCCAGACTTTCAAGAGAGAGGTTCTCACGATTACCGAAAAGATGCAGTTCTTACAATGCAGGAGTTTGAGAAAATCGTTGTCAGATGTATCGTCCATTACAACTGCGAAAGAGTGATTCAGAACTACCCTTACACCACGGAAATGTTTGCTGACGGTGTGCTGCCATATGCCAACACAATCTGGAATTGGAAGAAGGATGAAGCAGGAGCAAACCTGATTGATGTTTCTGCAAAGGACTTGGTTCTGACTCTTCTTCCCCGAACCAACGGAAAGTTTACGAGGTACGGTCTCAAAGCAAACCGTCTCAGATATTATGCTGATGGTTATAAGGAACAATTTTTACAAGGTGGCAGTGCAGTGGTTGCCTATAATCCTGATAACTGCAATAAAGTATGGGTCAGAGAAAAAGACGGTTCTTTCGTTGAGTTCTCATTGATTGAAAATCGCTTTTCAGATATGTCGCTTGATGCCGTGCAAGATATTCAGCGACAGCAGAAACAACTGGTGCAAGACACCATGAGAGACAACTATCAGGCGAAAATTGAGTTGATGTCTTTTATAGAAACGGTATCTGCAAAAGTAAATACGACAGAAGATGTGCAGATTAAAGGTTCTCGTTCAGCAAGAAAATCTGCCATGAAACAACGACACGAAGATATTGGGGGTGTGATTGATGAATGATATTTTGAAGACGATGCCCGAAATGATAATGGGTCAGACACTGGATGATAAACTCTGCATCCTGCCAGATTATGATGAAACCATAAGGCAAAAGAACATTCCCGAAAGGTTGATTGCCTTGCAGGACATATACCAAATTTTCATCCCAAACAAAATGAGCAGAGAGATTTATAGCAAGTTGTATCTTTCCTTGCTTCGTTCCATCCAGAAAAAGCAGTCCATTTTCGCTGTCAGGCAGTACCACGAGAATAGCAAAATGATTCGCCAGAAATCCTATGAAAGTATTATTGGTGGAAGTGACTCCTTTACAATTATCGGTCCGAGTGGTATCGGTAAGAGTTCTGCTGTCAGCAGAGCAATCAATATTTTGACCGAAGTTCCAATATTGAACCTTGGCAATACTAATGTCATTGCCTGTCTGCAAGTCCAAGCACCTGCCGACTCTTCTGTGAAAGGTCTGCTTCTGGAAATCTTGCGAAAAGCAGATGAAATGCTCCAAACAAACTATCACCAGAATGCAATGAAGTCACATCCTACGGTAGATATGCTTATTGGCAGTGTGTCACAGGTGGCACTCAACCACATCGGACTTTTAATTGTGGACGAGATACAGAATGTGGTGAACAGCAAAAACGGCAAAACGGTCATTGGCACTCTGACACAGTTAATCAATAACAGTGGTGTATCTATCTGTATGGTTGGCACTCCCGAAAGTACCGTTTTCTTTGACCAAGCAATGATGCTTGCCAGAAGGTCGCTCGGTCTGAATTACACAATGATGGAGTATGGCGAAGAGTTCCGTGAATTCTGTAAGGTGCTTCTTGAATACTGCTATGTTCAGCAGATTCCAATGGTGGACGAACCGTTGCTGATGTGGTTATACAATCATTCTTCCGGCAATGCTTCTGTCGTTGTCGGTCTGATACACGATGCACAGGAAATCGCCATTTTGGAAGGTCTGGAACGACTGGACATTTCGACTCTGAACATTGCCTTTGAAAAGCGAATGACAATGCTCCACGACTTCCTTACACCGAAGTCTGCTAAGACCAATCCAGTCAAAAAGAAAAAGGCAGAACTGCCCGATGTTGTTGAAGAACATTGTGCAGCCGACCTTGTGAGCATTTATCAAGTATCTATGAATGCGAAAGAATTCCAGAACGATATTCTGGAAGAACTTAAAAGAAATGGAATCCCGATATTAGAGGTAGCGATATGATAGCATTTTTCCCCGAAATATACCCTGATGAATTACTATATTCCCAACTGGCACGATACCACAGCAGGAGTGGTTATGCCCGATATGTTTTTACTGTTGCTGACATATATAACAATCAGACATTGGTTCATCCTGATGTGGACTTCGTAAACCGTTATACTCCCGATGCAATGCAATGGATTACCAAATATGAACCGTGGGAAACAATCGCTGAACAGCACACAATGTATCCTGCCTATATTCGTTTCTTGCCAAAACTGCGAAGAGTCGATGCAGTCAACGGTATTCTTTCCTGTGAAGGTAACTGGAAAAACCTGATGTGTATGCCTAAGTTGGGGTATACCAGATATTTGCGATACTGCCCTGAGTGTGCGAAAGAAGACCGCGAAAAATACGGAGAAACCTATTGGCACAGAGAACACCAGATACCAAAAATCAGAGTTTGCCCGAAGCATCGTTGTTTTCTGGAAAACAGCAAAATCGAAATATCAGCAAGAACTTCACCGAGTTTACACGATGCAGAAAATAATGTTCCAGAAGATGCTGAACCTAAAATGTGCGACAGTAACCGTGAAGTGGAATTTACTCAGTATGTCATTGATGTGATGCACGAACCAATTGATTTAGAGAATCCCTTATCAATCGGAAAGTTCCTGCATTCTCGCTTGGAAAGTGAGTATGCAAACAACTCTGGACTGGTCAGGAACATAACCAAACTGTACGAAGACTACCTTTCTTTTTACGGGGAAGAGATGCCTACAATGGCATTATCATATCTCCAAAAGATATTTAACGGTTATCACTATGACCCTTACTTTGTGTTACAAGTTGCTTTCTTTCTGGGAATTTCTGTGCAGGAGATTACACATCTGCCAAGCAATATTCCCTTGTATGGTATTGATGATGTCTATCAGAAATTATCCCACAGGTATAATTTGGACTATGCCGTGGTTGAAGAGATTGGCAGTGCCGTTTTGAAATACTCCTACAATCAGACTCGTGTTTCCAGAAAGTCAGGAAAACGAGAAGCAATGTATGATGAACTGGATGCTCAGTATTTACCGCAGGTAAAAAAGGTTGTGAAACAGATACTGAGACCTGATGGCAGACCAGAACGAGTCTCTTTCGCCAAAGTGCAGAAAACCCTTGGACTGGCACAGAAGCAGTTCAACAAACTTCCGAAGTGTAAAGCATACATAGAAAAGCATATAGAGTCACAACCCGAATATTGGGCAAGAGAAATTGAGTGGGCAATCGCTGAATTGATACAAGAAGATAAACCATTGAACACTTCTCGAATAATGAAAAAGACAAATATGCGAATTCGTGACATTGAATGTTGTTGTCCATATATTCAAAACCCAGAGGTCAAATCGCTGGTCAGCAATATGTTAAGTCCGTCATAACTTTTTGTTTTCAGGTAGGTTATGCCGGCAATAGTCCCTCATAACTCGGCATTTTTGGTCAGGTTGTGTGGAGAAAAGTCCCTCATAAGTGTCTAGTTTTCAAATAGTTATGCAGAAAAGGCAGTATCGCACATTGACGGTACTGCCTATTTTTTATCTCTCATTCGGTTCAAATCTACCGTGTGTGAGTTGATTCATTCTGTTCATTGAGTTTTGAAGTTCTTGGTCATAAGTGGTCATTGCTTCTTGGATTCTAACAATATCCTTTGTTTTCAGTTCAGCACTGACACCCTGACTATCGCTCATAATATCTTTTGCTAATTGCTTCAATGCATTATTTGCCTTTTGTAATCGTTGAACCTCTGCTTCCAAAAAGATGTTATCCACTGCCGTTAGAATCGCTCCTAACAACTTAAATAGTTTCACAATAAAGAAGTCATTGGTGCAGGAAATATCCCAGAGAAGATTGTGCAGCGACTTTCTGCCGTGGTGAGCATTCTTCCTTGCTTGAAGCAGTTCTTCTCTCAACAGTTCCTTCTGTCTGCGATAGTGAGCAAAATACTGAGATGTGCTTTGGTTGAATTCACTCCAAGCATCGGCAATCGCCTTGTCCTGCTGTTCACTTTTTTTTCGCAATTCCTCATTCTCTAATGATTGCAGGTAAGAAATTGCTTGGTCGCTGTTCTGCACATAAGAAATGAATCTGTCTTGCTCTTCCAATAAAGCACCTGCTTCTTGGTCTATCTGTTCAGCATCTGCTTTTGACTTCTCTTGTTCCTTTTTCAAAATGTATTCTTCTTTTGATATGTGGTTTCGGGAATGTTTGTTATCTACCACATTCAAATCGTACTCTTTCATTATCTCTGCAAGTGCCTGTCGTTCCTGCTCTTGAAAACGAACAGTACCATAATTCAGAAATTCGCCACTGGTCAATCCTTGTTGAATAAAGGCACCGTTTTCAGATACTCTTTTGGGAAGACCACGACCAGGAAGGTCAGTCCACGGAATGTATGCACAATGGATGTGATTTATACCCTGAACCTCATCTCGGTGTTGGTAACTACAGAAGACATAAAGGTGTGGATTTCTCTTTTGAAAATCTTCCATATAGCGATTTAGAATTTCTGCTGTCATCTCTGCATTCTTACCTAAGGTAGAAAATGCTCCCTCATAGCAATCACGGTTTGCCAGACTAATAATGACCTCGTAATATGGTTTAGGGTATCTACTCTTTATTCTTCTTATTTCCTCTCTGGATGCACCGGAACTTATTGCTTTTTCCAGTTTTTCTTGACCAGTTTGGTATTGCTTCATTATGTGCTGATAGTAGTTTTTTATCTGTCGGGATGGTTTTTTGCCTTTATTGTATTCCTCTGTTGCTCTCCCGAAAAGTTTCATATAGGCGATTTCTATCGGTTCATCTATGTAACACACATTAAGATGTTTTCGCGAAGGGTCGCTGTGTGGCACATTTATGGTTCGCCTATTGTGTTCAAGGTTACTGGATGAACAGTTCCCCTTGTGGAAAGAAACGGTTAAATCGTATGCCATAATAAAATCTCCTTTCTATGCTTATATAGAAAGTATGACGGTTTTGTTTTATCATCAGGACTTAAAGTCACTGACAATAAACCCAATACTATAAAAGTCCAAAAAAATTTCGGACATTTATATGGGCTCTCCGAGGGTATAAGCACTGTCGCACAGTGCATTATTGGTCAGCATAAAAATTTTTTAAAAAAAGATGTCACCTAATGACCTCATTCGTACATATATAAAGTGAAAGGGCAAAGATAATGCCCCTGTGGCACAATGCCACCTTTATATCTTGTCTGTCTCATAGAGGAATCTCCTTTATGGGACAGACTTTTTTTATGCTTCCCACTGACTGTCGCACAGTACATTTCCCCAATTTAATAGCATTTATCGCATTCTTTAATTAGAGCGAAATCGCAAATTCGCCAATCAAGTTATGAAAGGAGAAATGCTACTATGGCAGACCTAAGATTTAATTGTACCGAAAAGTATAAAAAGCAAATCAAGAAACAGGCAGTTGATAAAGGTGTCAGTGTTTCTACATTACTGAGCGAAGTGGTTTTATCAGCAATTCCTGCTGACGAAGAGTTCGTTGATTATGATGAACTCAGAAATGAACTGGATGCAGTGAGGAACAATCTCATTTACAATTCCAGTGCAATGACACAGGAAGAAAGAATCCGATTGAAACACCGTAAAGAAGAAATCAAAAAATTATTGCAGAAAGGAGTTAAATAAGATGGCAGACGATATTAACAGACAGCATATATACAACATTATGGATTGGCTTGAAGAAGAACAGGAAAAGAAGAATGGACAGTCCAGAGTATCTACATTGGCAGGAGAACTTGCCATACTGAGAAGAGATGAAGCACAGAGAAAGGCGATTGCACTTGGCGAGATGTATGGAACATTTGCCCGTTCCGGCACAGCAATTGTTCCCTCGCACGGAATCAAAATAACATATATGGCAAAGGCAATGGTTTTTCTGTGCTATAAACTATCCTATATTGATTGGAAAAACGAACAAGATTTATTAAAGGTTCTGGATAATCGCCTTGATAGATTCCATAAGCAGGAACAAGAGGAAAAGAACAATGAGTCTTAAAAAAATCTATGACCGTTTATCCTCTGAAACTCAATCGGAATTTCGTGAAGCAATGCGAGAAGAAATTAAGGCCAGTGAAGAAGAAATTTTATATGCCAAGAAAAATCTTGACGGTTGGTTGGAAGATATAGAGGTTATGCAGTTTCAGGTTGAAGGATGGTTAAAGCATTACTTTTCTCTTTTGGAAGAGCATAGAAAACTAATTACCTTCGTAAAGGAAACCGGTCTTCTGGAAGAATATAATAATCTTGATAAATAATGATATCCGTGGTTATTACACCACGGATATTTTTTACGAAAATCTCAAAAAAAGATATGAGTGAATCTCAATTTGCAAATCAATATTTCATATTTATATTGCCAAACAGCGAAAGTGCTAAACGGCGAAATAATTTTTGTAAAGGAGACCATTGATATGGAAAAGAAAGAATCTGAATTTGTTGCTTACTCTGTGTTGAGTGAAAATGAGTGTGGCAAAGGAACATATACCTTATATGTTCAAAGCATTCGTGTTGAGGGCAGATATATGATAATGTTCATGTCCGATGACCGCGAAGAACTGAAAGAGGTTGCTGACCGAATAAACGAAGTACGACATTCAATTTATAAAAATCGCAGAGACAAAGAAAATATTGAAGCATATGTAGTGTGAGCGAAAGGAGAAATAATTATGTTAATGAGTACAATTTATACATATCAAGAAAATAAAAGAGGTTATTGGGAATATGATGTAAAAATAATTGAAAAAATGTATGAAGATGCATACGAAATCATTGAAAGAAAAATGAAACCAATAAGAGTTCCAGAACTTGAAGAATTTGAAGTAGCAATAGATATATTTGATAAAAAATATATTCTAAAAGGTGATGATGGACGAATTATGATTTCAGAAGATGACGACGGTGATTTATATGTAAGTGTTATGAATACAGAAAGAATAAAAAAAGAAGAAAGAGAGGATAAATAAGATGAAAAATTTAATTGAAAATCAAAAAGACTCTTTTATCCTCTATACATCATTCTATGAGTTGTATTTTGAGGAACTAAACAACGAAGAGAAAGGCATCCTGATTGATGCAATTTTCCAGTATGTTCAGACTGGCAGAACCGATTTTGAAGAAATCAACCGTGACCGTGGATTGAAAATTTCATTCAAGACAATGGTAGACCAGATTCAGAGAAACATTGTTAAATACAATGACATCCGTGAAAAGAGACAGAAAGCAGCACGAGACCGTTGGAGCAAAAAACAGACTGGTGACTCCCGAACAATTGAAATGCCCGGCGACAGTGCTTTGGTTATGAGAGGTAAAATCTCCAATATGCCAAAAGATATTTCTGAATTCATCTCCCGAACTGGATACACAGATTTTGAAAACATTCGTAGTTTCAATGAGTATTGTAATTTCCACGGTTGGGCAAGTTCATTGGAATCAATGCAGAAAGCATATGAGGATTGGAAAGCAGACAACGAATAATCAGTAATGCACTTGCATTTTGTGCATTACAAATGGATGCACACACATATACATAGACATTACCGTAGACATAGACATAGACATAGACATTAGCATTGACATCTCCATCTGCATAGACATTTTATATTGACATTGTACAGGATACACTTGTTGTGCCTGTATGATTAAGGGCATCGGTATCAAATCCGATGCCCGATTTTTATGTGATACACAATCTTACCTGTATGGTTAGAAAAGGTGTCACATTATATATCATTATGAGCAGAAGCAGGTGTCTTATGGTGTTCCTTGTCCAAAAAAGAAAAAGGTGGTTGGTGTCCGTTTCGGTGATGGTTTGCTACTGACCGCGAGTGTAGTCGAAGATGCCCACAGGCATCGGAGCGGAACTACACGACCGTTTTACAGAACGGTCGCAGACATAAAACATTATTTACTTGACACACAAAACAAAAACAGACCCAATCACATAGGATTAGGTCTGTTGAATATACAAAGCATTAACCTTTTGAGTTGTTGCGAATCACCTTATCTGGGAACACAGAAGCATTTATCAAATCAGCAGGGTCAATTTCCAGAGCATCGGCAATGTTGAAGAACACTTCCAATGAGAAAGGACGAGCGATACCAGGTGCCTCAATAGAACTGATGTGTGAACGACTTACATTCGCTCTTTCTGCCAGTTGTTCCTGCGAGAGTCCTCTCATCTTACGAAGAGTGGAAATTGCGATGCCCAACTGGATATAACGGTCACGATTCTTGAATTCAGTATCCTTGCTCATACACATCACCTGCCTTTGTAATAATTATACTTTTTCCATACGGAAATCGCTGTATTCACACAAAAGCACTTGACTGATATTTTGAGCAAAAGTAGAATATTTATGATATAATGTTGTTACCGAAGTTCAATTGCCTTTGATTGGCAACAAAAATAATTCAAGTATTGGAGGGTGTTGTAGTGATTTGCTCCTTCTTCGGTCACAAAGACACACCAAGTTCAGAGTATCCAAAACTGATGGATACAATCAAAGACCTGATAACTAACCGTGGAGTCACCAGTTTTATGGTTGGCAACCAAGGCGGTTTTGACAGTATGGTGCTGAAAGCACTCCGCGAGTTGAAGCAGGTATATCCGCATATCTGCTATAATGTGGTTCTTGCCTATATGCCAGGCGAAAAGCAGGAATATGAATTCTACGACCCAACGGAAACATTTCTGCCAGAAGGGATTGAAGTTGCTCCCAAGCGATTTGCAATCTCGTGGAGAAACAAGTGGATGGTACGAGAATCGCAACTGGTGGTCTGTTATATTTCTCATTCTTGGGGTGGTGCTGCACAGTTCGTAGAATATGCAGAAAGACAAGGTAAGGAGATAATCAACCTTGCAAGAGAAAACTGAATCCGTGTAGCACAAAGGTATGGGAAATTGAAGGTTCCGCCCATACCTTTTCTGATAATTGTGAACCAATCGCAATATTTTGGGAGAACCTATTGAAAATACAAAACTCACTCGCTATAATATATAATAGAGTGTTGTATAAACTCAAAGGAGGTTCATTATGGTTAGTTACAAACCACTTTTTAGATACTGTCTGGAACACGACATTCCTATGGCAGACTGCCGTAAGATTTGTGGTATCTCTCCTAATACTTGGACTAAGATTAATAGTAATAGAGAAGTTTCAATGACTATCCTCAATAAAATTTGTGCTGGACTCGGTGTGACCTATAATGACATTGTTGAATATATTCCTGGCACAGAAGAAAACACCGAAAGTGAGGAACAATAATGACAAACGAAAAGAGCACAAATGTAGATTTTACATTTATTGCTGATAACATAAATAAAGCACTTAACAAAATAAAAGTTATAGATTCATCTGCTGATATCGAAACTCTAAAAAAACAGTTGATGCTGTATTATACAAATAAATACAGCACTGAGAATGATTTGGGTTTTGAGTATGACTTTATTGATTTATTCTGTGGTGCTGGCGGTTTATCTGTTGGCTTAGAACAGGTTGGTTTCAAACCTATAATTGCGGTTGATAAGGACGAATCCTCTTTATTAACTTATCGTTTTAATAGACCTTGGCTATCTGCTGAAAGTCTTATTAACGAAGATATTCGCAACTTAACCGACAAAGCGGTATTTCCCCATGTTCCACTTGTTGTGGGAGGTCCTCCTTGTCAAGGTTTTAGTGTTGCTAACAAGCAAAGAAAAGAACACGATGAGCGAAATGAACTTTATAAGTTTTATGTGCATGCTGTAAACCAGGCAAAGCCGTTTCTGTTCCTAATGGAAAATGTAGAAGGAATTCTGAAACTTTACGATGAGATTAAGTCTGATTTTGAAAATATTGGATACACAACTTGTGAACCTCTTGTGTTGAGCCCAAAGGAATTTGGACTCCCTCAAAGCAGAAAAAGAGCATTTATTCTTGGTATTCGCTCAGATTTCTCTGTTAGAGCAAGTGAACTATTTGAAGTGTTTAAGAACACTGTTTGTGCACAGCAGAGAACTGAATGCTATACACTTTGGGATGCTATTGGCGATATGCCAGTATTAAAAGCAAAAACCAAGAAAAATGCCACATATGTTGAAAGTGCGGAATGGGGTTATACTTTTTCGGGATTGACTGAATTTGAATCTGAATATGCACACTTGGTTAATTTAGGGTTAGATAATCCGCTTCCGTTATTGAATCATCGCTCCAAGTTCAACAATGATAGAGATATCCAAATATATGAACTGTTGAAACAAGGTGAAAAATCTGATGCTGAAAGCATTCAAGATATAAACCCTTACAAGAATCGTGCAGATATTTTCAAAGATAAATTCGATAAATTAAAAGCAGACGAGCCTTGCAAAGCAATTACGGCACATATGTATTATGACTGCAATATGTACATCCATCCGTACCAAGCCAGAGGTCTATCTCCTCGTGAAGCAGCAAGAGTTCAAGGATTCCCTGATGATTATATGTTCCTGGGTTCCCCTAACGAGTGGTACAGACAAATCGGAAATGCCGTGAGCCCACTTGTGGCAAGAATATTAGGAAAAGGACTTAAAGAAGTTCTTAAAAGGATAATGTAGTATGAAAGAGAAAATAAGATATTTTGACTGTTTTGCTGGAATAGGTGGTTTCCATTGCGGTGTTCAAAACATAGATAGTGATAAGTATTGTTTTGAGCATGTTGCATTTTGTGAGGTTGAAAAAAATGCTCAAAAAATGTATGAGAAATTATGCTGTTCTGGTAACATTCAAAAAATTGATGATGTTACAAACATTAAGACCAATAAAAATCCATCAGGAATTCAAGTGGTAGATTTTGATATTTTATTCGCTGGTTTTCCTTGTCAGTCATTCTCAAATGTAGGATACAGAAAGGGGTTAAACGACCCCAGAGGTCAATTGTTTTTCTATATTTTAGATATGCTGGACTATTATAGACCAAAATATTTTGTTTTGGAAAATGTGCAGAAGATACACACAATTAGTGGTGGGAAATTGCTCAATGAAATGAAAGAGGCTTTGAGAGACATTGGAAACGGATACCACCTTACTACTTGGGAGTTGCTGGCTTCTGATTATGGTCTTCCTCAAAAAAGAAATAGAATCTTCTTTTGTGGTGTAAGGTCTGATGTCGCTGAAAATAAAGTTTTGGAGGCTCCGCCTAAAATCGCTTTGGAGGATGCACTGTATCCAACAACTTGGCATCTGTTAGAAAAAGGCGATGTCGATTCCAAACATTATATTCCGCAAGGTTCAAGAAAAACAATATTGACCAAACCCAAGAATTGGCAAGGCGATGTGAATATTGATAATATTGTTGCTCGCCCGTTAACTGCTTCTATGTCAAAATGGCATAGAGCCAACCAGGATAATTATTTCAGCGACAGTTATATTAAGGGGAACAATCCATATGAGAGACCTGTTGTGGATATGGAAAGCGAACCTATTCGTAGAATTACACCATTGGAAGGATTTAGACTTCAAGGTTTCCCAGATGTTTATGCAAGTGTTGCAAAGGAAATGAACATTTCTTACTCTGCTCAATACAAGTTGATAGGCAATGCTCTTCCAGTTAATCTTGCAACGGCTGTAATTAAACACTTTTTAGATTCCTATATTGTGGAACAGGAGGGGTTAAATAATGAGTAATAGCGGTACAGAATCTACCAGAACAGTAACATCTTTTGATGATGTATTAAATGTTCTCCGTCAGACATTGAATTATGTAAGTGATGACACTTTTTCATGGGATGATGTTATTGGCACACTTGTAATTAAACTGAAAAATACAGATAGTATCAACAAAGACAACCCTGCAAGTAATGCAACACAAATTCAGTTAACAAGCGAAAAGAATCCAGGCGAATCTGCACGAAAAACAGAAGATTTCTTCCCAAGTCTGGTACTGAACCAAACATTCAAGAGTTGGAGATTGGCTGTTCCTGTAAGAATCAACACAGAAAACATTAAGAAGTTTGACGACTCTTCTGTTAGCAACGATGTTGTTTGGTTGGATGAGAAAGTTCAACTTAGAAGAAGATTACTAAATGGGGACGAAAATGGCAATGGAAACCCTAACCTTCAAATGTGCTATGGCAATGATATTATGCCTTTAAGACGAGTTTTGGGTGTCGGAGATTATCTGGTTTTTGTAAAAAGAAAGAATGCAGAAGTGTTTGAGGCTTTTGGTATAAGTAAAGAAGCGAATCTCGGAAATGGAAAACAATTGTATGTTGCAAACAATGCACATCAAGATGCCTCTACCTTTGATTTTGTCGAAATAAAAGACAGTTCTACTGAATATTTAGAAATCAAGGAAATTCCCGATGATTTGTCTATTGAGGCTTTGGGAAAAATACTTTCGGAGATGTACAATAATCCGTTGTCACAGCAAACTACTGCAATACATATGTTTGCAATTAAATACGGCAAAATTATTTCTGAAAAGAATTATAGTGCAAATGCAATCGTTGCAGCGGCAGGAATCAATTCCAGTTATTCTGCGGAAGTTAATAAAGGTGTAAACATCTATAAATCTATATTCAACAACGAATACGGAGTGCTTTTTGCCGATGGCACCAATGCAGTGGATAGTACAGAAGATAGTAATCCAAAGAATGTATTGCCACAGTTGAGTAAGAGAACAAACTCTAACAGACCGTTTAACTCTATTTTGTATGGAGCACCTGGAACAGGTAAAACATATGCCACTGCACAGTATGCCGTAGCAATCATTGAAAACAAAAATGTTGAAGATGTTTCAAAGGAACCTCGTGCAGATATTATGCAGAGATACAATTCTTATGTTCAAAATAAGAAGATTGTCTTTACAACTTTCCACCAAAACTATGGTTATGAAGACTTTATACAGGGTATTCGTCCTGATACATCTGGTAAAGAAATGACCTTCAAAACCGTCGATGGTGTCTTTAAGTCTATCGCCGATAAAGCGATGCATAATTCTGGTGAGAATTATGTAATTATCATTGACGAAATTAACAGAGCAAACATTTCGAAAGTTTTTGGTGAGTTAATAACACTAATTGAAACAGATAAAAGATGGGGCGAAGATAATGCTATCAGCATAACTTTGCCTTCTGGTGACATTTTTGCCGTACCAAACAATCTGTATATTGTCGGAACAATGAACTCTGCTGATAAGTCTATTTCGCTTATTGATACTGCTCTTAGAAGAAGATTTGAGTTTGTAGAGTATGTTCCAAATCTGACTTTAATTGCTGATGAAAAGTTAAAAACTGTTTTGGAAAAATTGAACTCTGGAATTGCAGTTGAGTTGAATAGCACAGATTTGTTAGTAGGTCATTCTTACTTTATGAACAAGAGCCAAGATGATATATGTGAAATCATGAATAGAAGCATCATTCCGCTTCTCTACGAGTATTTCTTTGATAATCACAAAAAAGTTGAGGCTCAGGTAAAAAAAGCGGTCGAAGGAATGGATGTCGAAATTGAATCTTCTACTATCGGTCGTATCAAACTTAAAAAGAAAGGAAGCAACTAATGTCTGGCAAGGTTATTAACTGTTATGAAGAAAGCCCTGTTAGAAATAGAAATCTGCCATTAGAGTGGCAAGAGCAATCTGCATTAGATGAACTTGCAGAATTCTTGCAACTAAATTGGGAACAGCGAGCAGTGTTTTTTGATGACGGTGTGATTTCCAGCAGACAGCAATATCTTGGATTCACTGGACAAAAAGGCATTAGAACCAATAGTTATGTTGGTACGATTTCTTTTAAGGGACAACAATTAAATATTTTCCCTAAGGTTTTCAAGACGGAAAAAGATGACAGTGATACTTCTGAATTAGATTTGAAGCATCTGATGAAAAATTTGGTTCAGTGGATAGAATATTGTAACCGCATAGAATATCCTTTTATCAGTATTTCAAGCGAACTCGAAGAAAGCAATGACCTAAGAGAACTTTTTGTGACCTTGTATCTTCATTATGTAAAAAGTGCATTAGATTATCGTCCATATTATAGGTATGAAGATAGAGAAGAAGATTTGAGTGTCGTAAAAGGTCATATCAATTTTTCGGATTATGTTAGAAATAAGATGCCATCATGTCAAAGCAACAAATTCAAATGTTCATTTTCGTCTTTTGAATTTGATAATGCGGTAAATCAGATAATAAAGTACACTTGTAAAGGTTTGGCTGGTGAACTCACTTCAAATAAAAACCGCAAAACCGCAAGATATATTCTGACAAAATTGAATGAGGTATCTGATGTACACTGTGTACCAAGTTCCTGCGACAGAATTCGTTTGAGTAAGTTGCATCGTCAATATTCTGTAATATTGAGCATGAGCAAAATGTTTTTGCTTAACCAAACAACATCATATACATTTGCTGAACAAGATTCGTTCTGTTTCTTATTCCCTACTGAGTTGTTATTTGAAGGTTTTATTGGTGGCTTTATGTCAGAACTGCTTAGAGGGATTGCTAAGGTTCGTCTCCAAGCCAGCGAACTGCCGTTAATAAGCAATTTCATTTATGGAGAGCAATCTTTGGGGAAGTCTTTTACAATGAGACATGATATTCTTGTCGAGCATAAGACCAAGGGTATTTTCGTGCTGGATACAAAGTATAAAAACATGTCACGATTTGAGGGTAACGAAGACATCAAGAAAACGGTAACAGATGAAGTAAGCCAAAGTGATTTGTATCAAGTTATTGAGTATGCCTCTCAAAGAAATATAGATAGTGCGTATTTGTTGTATCCGATGTATCGATACGAAGACAATGAACCATTGGATGTTATTTTGGAAAGAAAAGCAACATCTGGACAGGTTGTAAATGTTCATATTGTAAGACTTCCGTTTGTTTTTGAGGACGATACCGAAAAGACAAAAGCACAGTTGGCGACAGCAATAAATAAAATTTTTGCAGACGAATAGATTTAGATGACCTGCTCCCAGGAACAAGTCATCTGGCAGAATGAGTGGTGTTAGGAAATGGTATAATCGTTTCCTATTGCCATTGAATAATTGAGCAAGAAAATGTTTTACTGAGGAGGTGAACCTTTGGACAAGGTTGAGGTTGGTGGTTTTCTGCGACTTTATAATCGCGGAGGCTATGTTTTAGATTTTAGTACAAATGATTTTGACACTTTTTGTATGGATAGTGTTGGTGTTGCACCTTGCCAGAAGTATCAACTTTCCAAGGGTAAATCCTTGGTTGCTTTTTGTGATGAGGCATCACCTGAGGATGTTGAAAAACTGCTGTTTGATATGCTCACCTATTATGAGTTTCATTGCATTCATAGACCAGGCGAAGATAAATACCGTGCTGTTTATGAAAAATGCAAGCAGGTATTTGACCGAGAACACAACATCGTAACAATAGAGACACCTGCAATTGTTCTTGTGAACAGAGATTACATAAAGGATATCTCTACAAGAGCAATTAGAGATGTTGAGAATGGTGAATATGATAGTGCCATTACCAAAGCAAGAACTTTACTGGAAGAAGTTTTCTGCTATGTTATAGAAAAGAAGGGCGAAGAACCATCACAAAAAGGCGATATCAAAAAACTATACAAGCAAGTAAAAGACCTGTACGATATGCACACTGATGCAAATATGGACAGGAGAATAAATGAATTGCTGTCAGGATTAGAAAAAATAATAGATTCTATTGCAGAAATGAGAAACAAAAGTAGTGATGCCCATGGTGTTGGTCAAAAGCGAATTAACATTTCCGAACATCATGCAAGACTTTTCGTAAACTCTGCAATGACAATGGCTGATTTTATATTATCCATCGGGGGAAAATCGGTATGATGAGTACAGAACTTATATATTCACAATTCAAAGAAAGTATTAAGTCTGCTGTTCATACCACCAAAATCAGTAGCATTGCTAAAACAGGTCGTTTCAGTGCCGATTATCTTTTTGGAATAGAAAGTTCCGAGGATAAATTGTATTCAAGTGTTATCCGTGATATGGAAGAAACTGCTCTTCGCGAGGTGGATAAACTGCTTGAAAATCTCTGTAAGGCATATGGATATCGTTCACATATGCCTTGCGAACCAACAGGATACGACATTCTGATTGAAATGAGAGAAATGGTTTTTAAGGTTGAACTAAAAGCAAGACCGAACCTTATGCGAGCAAGAGTGAACAGGAATACTTCTGCAACGAGCGATGTTACATATGTTTATCTGCTCAAACAAACCACAGATAGTTATGACCTTCTTTCCAAAAGCATTCTTCTGAACCAAGGATGCCAAGCATATCTGTTCGCAGATTTTATCCGTACCGTTTTCGGAAAAGAAGAAATGAAGAAGTTCAATAAAGCAATGCTTCATTTTTCGGAAGAGATGCGAGATGCCATCGGGTACAATGTGACACAAATTTGCAACGATAAAAATCTAGAAGACCTGCGAAACCAGTTGAGAACTGACCTCCTGGAATTTGATTATGATAAAGTGAAAAGCAGTAATGATTCCAGTGGAACTTATAGCGAGTATATAAATGATAATGCCTATGGTGTTATTAAAACGGAGTTCCAGAAGAATTATTTCTTACTGTTGGGTCAACGAGATTTTGCGGTTTCGTTCCTGACTTCTGAATGGTTGTTCCGACAGTTCGCCTCTGTTCCTCAGATTGACAATACCTTTATTGCAACTGGTTATTTTAAGTCTATCGAACAGTTATTGTGGGGAATTATCTTTATCGTTGGTAACGGCAGAAGCATTGGTAAAGACAATCATACCGTGGGAAATAATGAATCTGGAATGGACAAGACTCTTGGTTCGCTCAGATACTTCCTAAATGATGCAGGAAACAATGACCTATACCAATCTGCCTTCGGGAATGCAACACGATATGTTCGCCAGTATCTAAATCGTCAGTTGGACACTTGGATAAGCAACAGCCGAAACGGATACTTCCACAAAGACAATATGCCAGCAGAAGAAGTTGCAGAAATTAGAGAGCAGACATATTTCCTTTACCTTTTGATACTGGGTTCACTCACATTGTCAGAAGATAACATCAATGATTTGTTGAACGGTTAGAAAATTGAATAATGAACATATAACGGAGAGACATAAAAAGTTTCTCCGTTATTTTTATTTCTTCATCATACTTATATATAGAAGGGTTGATTAACTTGAAACATTTCTCCACCCTTCAAAAACAGAACCGTAGCACGATTGGTCTCCGTGCTACGGTTTTTGTTATTTATGACCGTTTTGCATTCGCTGCGAGATAATCCAAAATACACTGCCTGATAATTTCCACCAGTGCTTTCCGTTCCTCTTCGGTGTTGTTCAACTTTTCAGAGTTGAGTATCATTCCACCATCTCTTTTCTTTTTTCTTGGATGAAAAGGTCATCCTGCGACAGAATGGCGAAGTCGCCAAACTCCTTTACATTTCATAAAAACCATACTTATAGAAACAGGAAAGGAGGACAACCAATGAGTAGTGTAGCAAAAATAATCACAGATACCATTCTCGCTAAGATGCAGGAAGCAGAAAAATCTGGAACATCCTTCCGATGGGTTAAACCGTGGAACTCAGGACTTGACCGAGCATACAGTTATGACACTCAGATTCCTTATTCGGGAGTAAATAGATTGCTTCTTGATAATGACGAGTACCTGACTTTTAACAAGATGCAGGAAATAAATCAGCAGAAAGGCAGTCCTGACTATCAGATTCGTAAAGGAGCAAGAAGCAATATCGTCTGCTATTACAACACCACACCAATCAAGGACGAAGAGACTGGCGAACCTATGATTGATGAGTTTACTGGTAAAGAACTAAGACGAGGATTCTTAAAATACTACCGTGTATTCAGCAAAACCGATATTGTAAGGAAGGACAACGGAGAAAGTCTGCCAAGCAAATTTCACTTTGAACATTTCTCCCACGAGGAAGCAACCGAGCAGATGAAGCAGGCACTTGACCGTTTCAACCGTCTGGTCAACTACTACTGCAAAAAACACGGCATTGAGGTTCAGGTTTGTCTGGACGGAACTCAGGCATATTTTTCTCATAATATGAAAATAAAAATTCCCGATATATCCAACTTCGACAGCATTTACAATTGGGTTCACACCGTTGCCCACGAAATCGCACATTCGACTGGAATGTTGCTTGGAAGGTTCAACGACCAGGAACCTAAGGCGATTGAAGATGCTATGAAATCATATAGTAAAGAAGAATTGATTGCAGAAATCACAGCAGAAATGCTTACCGCAGAATTACATATTCCTGATGATTCTGAGACACCTGAAAATGCCGTTGCCTATATACACTCGTGGTCATCCTATTTACAGGACAGACCAAACGAGATTGTATCCGCAGCGGCGAAAGCGGAAACTGCCTTTGACCTGATTATGGAATGTTTGAGAGAAATGGAATTGGAAGAACAAAAGGTTATGAACGAAAACATTGAGGAAGAGAGGTAATTGTTATGGAACTAATGAACGATGAACTAAGAAAAAAGTTTGAGCAGTATCCCTTGGGGAGCCAAGACGGTAAAGGTTTTGATGCAGAGTGTATTGCAAAATACTTTGTCGGCAACTGTACTTGGTTAGCAACCGAAGCAGAATTTGATGACGAGAATGAAGAAGTCTTGCTTTATGGGTATGCTGATTTGGGACTAGGACCTGACTGCTCTGAATGGGGATATTTTTCTCTATCAGAGTTAGAGGATGTGACCGTTCCACCCTACGGTCTGAAAGTGGAACGAGATTTATATGCAGACGGTAAAACAGTCAGACAGTTGTGTGATGAAATCGGACTCGAATATATCGACTATATAATGGTCCCCAAGAAATAGACCACCTCTTCCCAATGAATCGTGAAGATGGT
>ENA-UONZ01001764-UONZ01001764.1-human-gut-metagenome-genome-assembly--contig:-C93old-NODE-1764-length-20670-cov-37.322920_pt1 | contig 20670 bp, 9 predicted proteins | sample MGYA00242468_ERZ724015 | MGnify/ENA metagenome assembly ERZ724015
TTTTAAAAAGTATACTCATGAGGAAGGTAAGGAAAATACATTGAGCTCTAATTCTGTGAGTTCTGTCATGCAGGATTGTAAAGGCCGTATTTGGATTTCTACGGATCGTGGTGGTATTTGTTGTTATAATTCTCAAACGGATGATTTTACTACTTTTTCTATCAAAGACGGTTTACCAGATGATGTGGCTTATAAGATCTTGGAAGATGAACAATCAAATTTATGGTTTGGAACAAATCGTGGACTGGTTAGATTTAATCCGGAATCAAAAGATATACGGGTGTATACCACTAAAGATGGTCTATTAGGGAATCAGTTTAATTATAAGTCAGCTTTAAAGGGTGAGGACGGTAAGTTTTATTTTGGTGGTATAGACGGATTGATTGCATTTGATCCTAACTCTTCAGAGAAAATAAATTTCTTACCACCTGTTTATATTTCAAAGTTCAGCATTTATAATCAGGAAATAACAGTTCACACTCCTAATTCTCCTTTGAAAAAGTGTATAGAACATACAGATGAAATTATATTACCTTATGATCAGGCAAATATTAGTTTCGATGTTGCTTTATTAAGTTATTCTACTACGGAGTCCAATCAGTATTATTATAAATTAGTTCCGTTGGACAAAGACTGGATACGGGCAGCGAGTAATCAGAATATTTCTTACGCTAAACTGCCTCCGGGAGATTATATCTTGCAAGTGCGGGCTACCAATAGTGCCAAAGAAGGCCCTTATGCTACCCGGTCTTTATCCATTGTTATTCTGCCTCCTTGGTGGCAGTCCGTCTGGGCTTATTTTCTGTATATTATATGGGGAATCTGTGTCGTACTTTGCTGGTTCTTTTGGTATAGAAGACGCAAAGAGAAACAGATGGAAGAAAAGCAGAAGTTATTTGAAATTGAGAAGGAGAAAGAACTCTATGAATCAAAAGTCAGTTTCTTTACTGAAATAGCTCATGAGGTGCGCACGCCCTTGACATTGATAAATGGTCCGTTGGAAGCAATTGAGGAAATGGATATCAAGGATCAGAAATTGAATAAGAATTTGAAAGTAATCGGGCAGAATACCAAGAGATTATTAGATTTGACTGGACAGTTGCTTGATTTTCAGAAAATAGGGGCGAGCAAATTTGAACTGAAATTTGAAACGGTTGATGTAACGGCATTGCTGAATGAAACGATTGCTCGTTTTGAGCCTACTATTCTGCAAAAGCAGAAAGAGTTATTGCAGCATATTCCCCAAGAAAGAATTATGGCTGCCATAGATAAGGAGGCTATCACAAAAGTATTGAGTAATTTGTTGAATAATGCTTTGAAATATGCCCGTCATACCATTACGATAGATTTATTCCAAGATGAAGCTGATTTTACAGTTCGTATTGTCAGTGACGGAGAAAAGATACCTGAAGCGTCCAGCCAACAGATTTTTGAACCCTTTTATCAGATGGAGAAGAAGGATACAGTTCGGATGGGAGTAGGCATAGGATTACCTTTAGCTCGTTCGCTAGCCACTTTGCATAAAGGCAGGCTTTATTTGGATATAGAACAACCGGAGAATACATTTGTTTTGATCATTCCTTTGAATAAAGAGGAAGTAAGGCAGCAAATAGAGAAGGTAGTGGAGCAAAATATAGAAGTATTGGATGAGGAAACATCAACAGAAACAGACCAAATGAAAGGTTATACTTTATTGTTAGTAGAGGACAATGAAAGTATGAGATCTTTTATCTTTGAACGATTGGAAGTTTTGTTTACGGTGGAAACTGCTGTGAATGGACAGGAAGCGTTGGATGTTTTACGTAGTAATCACATAGATTTGGTAATCAGTGATATAATGATGCCGGTGATGAATGGCTATGAATTATGTAAGGAAATAAAGGGGGATATTGATTTGTGTCATATTCCGGTTATTTTCCTTACCGCCAAGAACGATTTGGAGAGTAAAATTAACGGATTGAAGATAGGAGCGGAAGCTTATGTGGAGAAACCTTTTTCTTTCAATTATTTGAAGAGTCAGATTTTGTCTTTACTCAGCAATCGTAGAAAAGAACGTGAGGCATTCTCTAAACGTCCTTTTTTTCCTGTGCATAATATGCAGATGAACAAGGCGGATGAAGAATTTATGAATAAAGTAATTAATGTAATTCAAGAGAATATTTCAGATGAAAATTTCAATGTGGAACGTATGGCTGATATCTTATGTATGAGCCGTTCCAGCTTATTGAGGAAAATAAAGATTCTGTTTAATCTTTCACCCATAGATTTCATTCGGTTGATCCGTTTGAAAAAAGCGGCCGAATTGATTCAGGAAGGTAAATACCGTATTGGGGATATCTGTTATATGGTAGGAATAAACTCTTCATCTTATTTCAGTAAATTATTCCTGAAACAATTCGGAATGACTCCGAAAGAGTTTGAGAAACAGTATCAAACATCCAAGGAAAAAGCTAAAATAGATTTGACGGAGAATCTCTGATTGAAAGAAATGCAGCAAAAAATGACACATTTGCGGATTCTTCGGACGCAGATGAGTCATTGCTGCAAAAATCCTATTTATTGCTGCGTTTGTATATTAACAGGTTGTCAAGATATGCCTACTTTTGACCATGCTTGAAAGGAAAAGAATTCCGAACAGTAAAGCAAACCTTAAGTAGATTTATCTCTTTGACAAACTAATAATATTATGAAGAATAATTGGTTAACTTTAAAATCATTGTTTCTCTGTGTTTCTGCATTGAGTGTTTCCGGTCTTATTTTGTCCGGGTGTACTGAAAATGCAAATCTAAATGTCGGTGAATGGTCTTTGGAGTACGATGCTCACGCTAATGGTATTGATATCAGCAAAGGCTCTAAGCTTATTTATGATAATGTATATGCAGCTTATAAATTGGCCGACAGTGTTGTTTCGACTCGTGATTATGCAAAGCATCATGTTTCTACAAGAAAAATCAATGATCATTTTGGAGAAGGGTATCATTATGAGGTGACTTATACTGGGAATAATTTGCCTGTACTGGTTCAATCTTTTTATGTATATCCGACAAAGGATTATGTGTTGACAGATTTTACTTTGGAAAGTACGTCTGAAATGGCTTCGAATTATATGGCGCCGGTCAATGTGGACCGAATGTCTGAAGTCCTGAACCAGGGTGAAAATAATCGTGCGCTTTTCATTCCTTTCGATAATGACTGTTGGATCAGATACCAATCTCATCCGCTCACATTTACAGAATTGACTAGTTATGAAGTTACTGCCATATTTAATAATGATGATCGTGAAGCTATGGTGATAGGTTCTGTGGAACACGATTCTTGGAAAACAGGTATAACAATAGGTAAAGGTAATATATATAATGTAGGTTCATTGGTATGTTATGGGGGTGTTGCTGATAAGACAACGCGTGATTCGAAACCTCACGGTGCATTGAAAGGTACGACAATCAAGTCGCCTAAGATTTTAGTAGGATTTTTTGAAGACTGGCGTGAAGGCATGGAAGAATACGCTCAGGCTAATGCTGTGATTGCTCCGCCCAAAGCTTGGGATAAAGCTGTTCCTTTTGGCTGGAACAGCTGGGGAGCGTTGCAATTTAATCTGACCTATCCGAAAGCATTGGAAGTTTCTGATTTTTATAAAGAGAATTTGCAGTCCCATCATTTTGTGAATTCGGATAATCTGGTTTATACAGGTTTGGATTCTGGTTGGAATAGTTTTTCAGAAGAGGAGTTGAAAGCTTTTGTGGATAGATGTAAGGCAAACGGTCAGATAGCCGGCGTTTATTGGACTCCGTTTACTGATTGGGCTAAAAATCCTGAACGTGAAATAAAAGAAATTCCGGGGTATAAATATAAAGATGTGTATCTCTATGCAAATGGAAAACCGCAGGAATTAGACGGAGCGTATGCTGTTGATCCTACCCATCCAGCTATTGAAGCTATGATGAAGCGTACATCGGAACTCTTTCATCGGGCAGGTTTTGAATATGTGAAAATGGATTTTATGACACATGGGGCGATGGAGGCTGACAAATGGTATAATCCGGAAATACAAACAGGTATTCAGGGATATAACTATGGAATGCAATTGCTTGACAAATATTTTGGCGATATGTATATCAATCTTTCTATTTCTCCTGTTTTTCCTGCTCATTATGCTCAGTCTAGAAGAATTGCTTGTGATGCGTGGAATAAGATGAAGGATACTGAATATACCTTGAATGCACTTTCATACGGTTGGTGGCAGGATAAGGTTTATCAGTTTAATGATCCTGACCATATTGTATTGCGTGATGCTACAGATGGTGAGAACAGAGCGCGTGTTACTTCGGGGGTCATTACAGGAATTTTCATTGCTGGAGATGATTTCAGCAAAGGCGGTTCTAAAGAAGTGAAGGAGAAGGCGATGAAATATCTGACTAATGCTGAGATCAATGCTATAGCCAATGGGGAATCTTTCCATCCTGTAGATGGGAATGGTGAAAAGTCAGAAAATCAGTTTGTACGCATGGATAAGGATGGTAAGGCTTATTATGCTGTGTTCAACTATATGGATCAAGAGTTGCAGATGACTACAGCTTTAGAGCGTCTGGGGTTGGATTCGTCAAAGGAATATAGGCTGAAAGAATTATGGAGTGGCATTGAAAGTACTGCTAAAACCAATCTGGAAGTAACGGTTCCTGCATGTGATGTTGTAATTTTCAAAGTGGAAGAATAAACCAATATAAACTTTAAATCGTACTTAAATTTACAAATTATGAAAAGAATTAGGCTTATTAATTTAATCCTTATCATGTTTTGTTGCTGCAATATGCTAGCACAGAACATAACGGTTACAGGACAGGTGGTGGATGTTACATCCGAACCTATCATTGGTGCAAGTGTAGTGGTAAAAGGTACAGCCAATGGGACTATTACCAATTTTGATGGTAAATTTACATTATCAGTTCAGAAAGGGGAAACATTGCATATTTCTTATATAGGATATGTTGCACAAGATGTTAAAATAATGGGTAACCAACCAGTCAAAGTTGTGATGTCGGAGGATACTGAAACATTAGATGAAGTGGTTGTTGTAGGCACTGCGATGAAGAAGAGTGATTTGACGGGAGCTGTTGCCAGTGTTAGTTCTAAAGTATTGGAAGAAAAACCAGTAACAAATGTAAATCAAGCTCTTCAAGGTCGTGTCGCAGGTGTGTTCATTTCTCAACCTACGCGTCCTACGGATGATGCATCTATTAAAATTCGTGGTATTAATACAATTAATGGATCTACAGACCCTATTTATGTCGTAGATGGTATGGTTATGGATAATTCATTCTCTGGATTTAATGCAGTCAATTTGAATGATGTGGCTTCTATTGAGGTCTTGAAAGATGCATCAGCTACAGCTCTGTATGGTTCACGTGGTTCCAACGGTGTTGTTGTTATTACAACTAAGAAGGGTAAAAAAGGCGAAGGTAAAGTTTCTTATGATGGCTGGATTGGCTTTCAGACCTATGCTAATACTCCAAAAACTATGAATACTCGTCAATTATTTGAACTTAGAAAGGAGGCCTATACGAATGGTTATATGCAAACAAATCCTGATGGAGATGTCAATGCTTATATCAATGATGTGATAATGGGATCGAATACTGTTTTTGCTGATTATGAATTCGATGCCTACAACAATAATAAAAATTATGATTGGCTGGATGCTGTGAGCCGTACTGGAGTACAACACAATCATGTAGTAAGTCTTTCGAATGGCAATGATAAAGGTTCTTATTATATTAGTTTTGGTTATACAGACAATAAAGGTGTAATTGAGAAGTCTGAACAAGAAAAATACACAGGACGTATTAATGCGGATCAACAGATTAAATCCTGGCTGAAAGTAGGTACTAATACAACTTTTACACGTACCGAGAACACGTTGGTTGATGATGGAGTAATGAATCGTGCACGTTGTGCTAATCCGATGTTGGAAATTTCTGATGAGATTGAAACTTTAAATTGGCAAGGTATTTTTGACCAAAATAATTTTAATCCATTACGTTCTTTGAAAGTCGATAATGATTTGGTGTATAATCGCTTGTTGAGCTCTAATTATATTAATATCAATCCTATTGAAGGATTAAACTTGCGTTCTACTTTCTCTATTGATTATGCTCAAAAGCAGCAAAATAAATATACCCCGAATGATATTTATGAGTCGGAACGTTATGGAACACAAGGTGAAGCCAAAGATGATAGAGATACACGTACTGTATGGCAATGGGATAATTCATTGTCTTATGAAGCCTCTTTCGGTAAACATAAGTTGAATGCGATGGTTGGTACCAGTGCTACACGGACTATGTATAATTATATTAATGCTACGGCAACAGGGTTTGGCACTAATTTATTTGGATATCATAGTTTGGGATCTGGTTATAAAAAAGATCAGCGCGGCTTAAGTACAGCTTGGTCCGAGCAAACATTATTATCTTATATCGCTCGTGTTAACTATAACTATGCGGGTAAATATTTATTGACGGCGACAGTGCGTTACGACGGTTCTTCTAAATTTGCTAAAGGAAATCAGTGGGGTATTTTTCCGTCTGTGTCTGCAGCTTGGAATATTACAGAAGAAAAGTTCATGAAAAATCAGACGATTTTTGATCAGTTAAAGTTACGTGCTGGTTTTGGTATCGTTGGTAATCAGAATATTGATGATTTTGCCTATTTATCTTTATATAATGTCAGCTATACGGGTACTTCCGATACAGGTTATACGAATTCTTTTGTTTCCAATGGGCGACGTGGTACTCCAGATATTAGTTGGGAGAAACAAAAACAATGGAATTTAGGAGCAGATATGGCTTTCTTACAGAATAGAGTGCGTTTGTCTGTTGATGCTTTCTTGATAAAAAATAAGGATTTGTTAATGAGCCATTCGTTGCCTACGACTACTGGTTTCAGCAGTACTATTGAAAATATAGGTGCGATTGAAAACAAAGGTTTGGAATTTGCTTTGAATGCCAATTTGGTAAGAGCTAAAGATTTTGAATGGAATTTTGCAGCTACATTGTCTATGGATAAAAATAAGGTAACTCAATTATATGGTGATAATGATGTTGTATATAATGTAGATAGTGATCGTAATATTCAAAAAGAAGGTAATTTATTCCTTGGTGAGTCTCGTAACACAATTTATATTTGGAAAACAGGTGGAATCGCCCAAGAAATTGATATGGATCGTTTGAATAAAATAAATTGGAATGGATATAATGTGAATCCTGGTGATTTGTATCCGTTGGATTATGATAATAATGGACAGATAGATCAAAATGACCGTGTTGTAATTGGTTCCACTGATCCTAAGTTTTATGGCGGTTTTTCTACAGATTTTTCTTGGAAGGGATTGTCTTTAAATGCAGTATTCAGTTATTCTTATGGGGCTAAAAAATTGAGTCCTTGGTATGAAACTTTGATTGGAAGTACTGGATCTGGAGTCGCATCAACGGATTTGTTGGATCGTTGGACTCCTGAAAATACAGATGCTGAATTTCCACGTGTGTTGGCTGGCTTTGATTATAATCATTATGGTGCAAGTTCTATGGATTTTAGTGTACAGAAAGCTTCTTTCTTGCGTTTGTCTGCTCTGACATTGGCCTATACTTTCCCAACTAAAGTGATAAATGCTCTGAAACTGGCTAACCTGCGTGTTTATGCCACTGGTTCTAATCTTTTTTGCTTAACTAATTATAATGGTTATGATCCGGAAACTGGTGATTGGTATCCTCCTACACGTATGTATACTTTTGGTCTTAATTTGGCTTTTTAATGGAAGGATAGAATAAATAGTCTAACTTTAAAAGAAAACACAACAATGAAAAAGATATATAGATATAGTGCGATATATGCTTTGGCTTTGACCTTTGCACTGAAAACCTCCTCTTGCTCGGATTTTTTGCAGGTAGAACCTACGGGATCTTTGACTGAAGAACAAGTATTTGAAAAAATAGATAATGTAGAACCTTTAGTTCTTGGATTGTATAAGAGTTATAGGGGCTGTAAAGAAGGACGTAATGGATTGATGCCTTATTTGGGGACAGATGAAACACAGCAGGGTAATTATCAGTTGATTTCTTCAGGCGATCAAGCCGGTATGGATAAATATAATGGACAGTTGAATCCTACATCTACTCAGGTTAGTTCTATTTGGAACAACCGTTGGCCGGCTGTCGTTTCAGCTGCTAAAGCTATATATGCATTGGGTATGACCACTGAAGAACCGGAACGTGCTAAACAGTTGATGGGAGAGGCATGCTTTATTCGTGGTTTATTAATGTTTGAATTAAGTATGTATTGGGGTGAAATCCCTGTGATAGATATGAACCGTACTGATGAATTGGGCTTGGGACGTCAACCTTTAAAGACTGTATGGGAATATATTATTAATGATTTTATTACTGCTACCAATAATTTGCCTGAGTCTTATAATAGTGAACCGCAGCGTGCTACTGTTGGGGCTGCATGGGCCATGTTAGGAAAGGCTTATATGGCAGCTCCGGAAGAGACAGGATTACGGGATTTTGCCAAGGCTGATGAATGTTTTAAGACTATTATTAATATGGGGCGATATGAATTGCTGAATAATTATGCTGACTTGTATCGTTATGATAATCCTAATACAAAAGAGTCATTGTTTGAGTTGCAATTTAATAATGTATATCCTGATTGTAATTATTGGGAGTTTGATTGTGGTTCTCGTGCATGTGACTCTTGGTTTGGTCAGGGATGCTCTTTCTCTGGTTACGACTTTCTAGTTCCGACTCCTTTTGCTTATAAGACGGTAGAAGAAGGTGGCATTTGGGAAGATGGAGATTTGCGTAAAGAAGAAGCATTGCGTTATGATTTTACGTATTATACTAATAAATATTCAGAAGATGGAACATTCGAATATGTAACTCCTGATTTGTCAAAGACTCAATGGACGGGAACTACAGATGAATTGGAACCGCATATAAAGAAATATGAAGACTATCGTACAGATATTCTTTCAGGGCTTGGCATTAATAACATGTGGAATTCTGGTAAGAACTTTTCAATGATTCGTTATGCTGATATATTATTATTGCATGCTGAATGTCTGAATGAATTAGGACAGACTTCGGAAGCAGTACAGATCGTGAATAATCAAATTCGTACTCGTGCATGGGGAGGAAACTTGCCAGAAGATAAGAAATGGAATTCGGGAATGAGCAAAGATGAATTCCGTGATAAAGTAATGGATGAACGTTTGCGTGAACTTTGTTTCGAAGGTTGGAGACGTATTGATTTGCTTCGTACTAATAAATTTGTAGAATTGATAAAAGAACGTAACCGTTGGGCAAAAGAATCAGGAACAATTCAAGATTTCCATAAGCGCTATCCTATTCCTGATACTGAAATTAAAACAAATGATGCATTCGGCCCTGAAGATCAGAATCCGGGATATAGCAAATAAATTGTTTCTATCCATATAAATTAGAAGCATCAGGAGGAAACATCTGCTTCCTACCTGATGCTTTTTCTTTTTCTGAAATTTGGAATAATATGAAAATAATACATAAAATAGAAACTTATACCTCTGACGGAAAACCTGTATTACGATTTACCGTAATGAACTCCTCGGGAGCTTATATGGAATTCACTAATTGGGGGGCACGTTGGATTACAGCTTCAGTACCCGATGTTCAGGGAGCATTAGCCAATATTTTGATCGGTTATGATACCTTGTCCGATTATTTGAAAGATTCTTATTATATGGGAGCAACTGTTGGCAGATTTGCCAATCGTATTGCTGATGCTTCTTTTACAATAGATAGGAAAACCTTCCATTTGGAAGTTAATGATGGGAATAATACCAATCATGGAGGTTTTTCCGGCTTTCATAACAAGGTGTGGCAATGGGAAGAATTACCGGATGGCATCCGTTTTAGTCTGTATTCGCCAGACGGAGAAGGAGGTTTCCCGGGAAATATCCATGTGATAACAGACTATCGTTTCAATGAGGACAATGAACTTTCTGTACGGCATTATGCGGAAACAGACTGTGCTACTTACATCAATATGACTAATCACGCATATTTCAATTTGCGCGGAAATGGAAAAAAGATAACAGAGCATCGGTTGCATATTTCGTCTGACCGGATATTGGATACTACCTCGGCGTTCATTCCTACGGGAAGAAAGATGAAGGTGAAAAATACTCCGTTTGACTTTACTTCCCTAAAACCGGTAGGTGCAGACTTATATGCTGATCATGAGCAATTACTTTGGAATAAAGGATATAATCATTGCTATATATTGAAAGATAAAATGTCTGAGGAGATGTTAGAGGCTGCTTCTTTATATGAACCTGTTACAGGAAGAAAAATGACAGTGATGACTGATTTGCCTGCTGTTCTTTTGTATACAGCGGGATATTATGACCGACCGGATACAGCCATCTGTTTGGAAACACAATTTTATCCGGATACTCCTTCTCATTCGGATTTTCCTTCTTGCCTGGTGTTACCGGAGAAAGCTTATGAGCATTGCACCTTGTTTAGTTTTCAGGTGCAAAAAGAGAAATAGATGATTGATAAATATGAAAAGACTATAATATGAAAAACGTAAAAAAAACATGGGTTGTATTAGCCCTACTGGGATGTATGCAAGTACTGCATGCTCAAACTGTGTATTTACATAGCGATAACCCACAAATGAAATGGAAGTTAAAGCCTCAGGCTGAAGTCGGAACGGATGTGAAGTCACTTTGTGGAAACGGATACAATGTTTCTGCTTGGGTAGATGCTGTTGTGCCTGGAACAGCTTTTAATTCGTATGTAATAGCAGGGCTGGAGAAAGATCCTAACTTTGGTGACAATATTCATCAGGTAAATCGCGACAAATACGACTGTAGCTTTTGGTATCGTACTACATTCCGTGTTCCTGCTGATTTTACAAAAGAATTGATATGGTTGAATTTTAATGGGGTAAACCGTCGTGCGGAAGTCTATCTGAATGGAACATTATTAGGTAAACTGGATGGGTTTATGCATCGTGGACATTTTAATGTTACTTCAATAGTAAATCGTGATAAAGAAAATGTATTGGCTGTACTTGTTCATATGCCTGATACTCCATTGGCTAATCAGGGCAGTCCAACCTATTTGTCTAGTGGCGGATGGGATTGGATGCCTTATGTGCCGGGGTTGAATAGTGGTATAACCGATAAGGTATTTCTTACTAATACGGGAACAGCTACTTTAATTGATCCTTGGATACGTACTAATTTACCTACCCGTGCCAGAGCGGATTTGAGTGTGGCGCTTGATGTCAAGAATAATTCGGTAGAAAAGACGAAGGTATTGGTGCGCGGAACAATTACCCCAGGAAACATTGTTTTTCAAAAAGAATTAGACGTGAATGCCCATACTACTGAACAGGTGAAGTTTGACAAACGCTATTTTCCACAACTGTGTATAGACCAGCCGCGTCTGTGGTGGCCAAATGGGTATGGAGAACCCAATCTTTATCATTGTAAGTTTGAGGTGATGGTGGATGGAAGAGTTTCGGAAACGAAAGATGTTTCTTTTGGTATAAAGAAATATTCTTATGATAAAGAGGGCAATACATTCCATATTTATATTAATGATATTCCGGTATTTGTTAAGGGAGCGAATTGGGGGATGTCTGAATATATGCTTCGTTGCCGTGGCGAGGAATATGATACCAAAGTCCGCCTGCATAAGGAAATGAATTTTAATATGATACGTAATTGGCTCGGCTCTGTTACAGATGATGAATTCTACGAGGCATGTGACAAATATGGCATTATGGTATGGGATGATTTTTGGATAAACTCTAATCCGAATTTGCCTTATGACCTCAATGTGTTCAATAATAATATGATGGAGAAAATAAAACGTGTGCGTAATCACCCTAGTATAGCCGTGTGGTGTGGCGATAATGAATCTAATCCTCAGCCTCCTTTAGAAGGATGGATGGCGGAAAATATTAGGACCTTTGATGGAGGTGATCGTTATTTTCAAGCAAACTCCCATGCTCAGGGCTTGACCGGTAGTGGTCCGTGGGGAGCATTTGAGCCTCGCTTTTATTTTACTAAATATCCTGATGGCTTGGAAGGAGATCCGGCGCGTGGCTGGGGATTTCGTACAGAAATTGGCACAGCTGTAGTTCCTACCTTTGAAAGCTTCAAGAAATTTATGCCCAAGGAGAACTGGTGGCCTCGTGATGAAATGTGGAACAAGCACTATTTTGGCCAAAATGCTTTTAATGCAGCTCCCGATCGTTATGATGCTTCTATAACCAAAGGTTTTGGCAAGCCCGAAGGGATTGAAGATTATTGCCGTAAGGCTCAGCTTGTCAATATTGAATCTAATAAGGCTATGTATGAGGGTTGGCTGGATCGTATGTGGGAGGATGCATCAGGTATCATGACTTGGATGGGACAGTCGGCATATCCGTCTATGGTTTGGCAAACTTATGACTATTATTATGATTTGACAGGAGCCTTTTGGGGAGCAAAATCAGCCTGTGAACCGGTGCATATTCTTTGGAATCCTGTGACGGACGGTGTGAAGATTGCTAATACCACAGCATGTGATATGGAAGGTTTGACTGCTGAAGTAAAAGTTTACAATCTGGATGGAAAGTCTGTGGAGGCTTATACAAAATCAGCTATTGTGAACTCTCCTAGCAATTCTACTGTGCAATGTTTTACGATAAATTTCAATAAAGAGCGTAAAAATCTGTCATTAAATAAACCGACCTTTGCTTCAAGTACCACTTATGGACAGCCTTCAGATGCTACGGATGGGAAAAAAGATACCCGTTGGGCAGCGGCAAAAGCGGAAAATGAATGGCTTTATGTGGATCTGGGCAGTGTGCAATCCGTAGGTGGGGTTCGCTTGAATTGGGAGGCATCTTTTGGTAAAGGATATAAGATTCAAGTGTCAGATGACGCCGAGACTTGGAAAGAAGTATATAAAACTGATGAAGGACGTGGAGGAATAGATGAAATTACTTTCCCCGAAGTTGATGCCCGTTATGTACGTATGTTTGGGACGGAACTAGGTTGGTGGTTTGGTTATTCATTATGGAGTTTTGATGTATTGGGTGGAACACAGCCTAGTGAGGGTTTGAGCGATGTACATTTTATCCGCCTGACGTTGAAAGATAAATCAGGAAAGGTTGTTTCTGAAAACAATTATTGGCGTGGCAACGACCGTTTGGACTTTACGGCTTTGAATACTTTGCCGGCAGCCGAATTGAAAGTTTCTTCTAAATTGTTGCGTAAAAATGGTCAGGCAGAGATTCGGGCAGCTATAGCTCACCTAAAGTCTGCAAAAGGTGTGGCGTTTGCAGTATATGTTCAGGCTGTTCGGACCTCGGATGGAGAGCGTATTCTTCCTGCTATTATGAATGACAATTATTTCACATTGATGCCGGGTGAAACCAAAGATATATGTATTACTTTTGATGAGGCTTTATTGCAAGGTGGTTCCTATAAATTGTTGGTAACACCTTATAATAATAAATAAGATGCGAGTTGGTGGAGCTTGGAGAATTTGAAATTCAGATTGGTGTAGCTTCCGATGATGTATGATTAAAGAAGAATATAATAGTGGAACAAATGAATTTGGTAAATATGGGAAATAAAATATTGTTTTTATGTGTTTCTCTCTTGGCGTATGTAAATTCTTACGCCAAGGTGGTCTTACCCGCTTACTTTACGGACAATATGGTTCTTCAGCAAAATACGGAGGTTACTTTTCATGGTAAAGCGGTATTGGGTAAAATCTTAAAAGTAACTACAGGCTGGAATAATGAAGTGTATGTGACTCAGGTGAATAAGGACGGTTATTGGAGTTTGTCTGTGCCTACTCCTGCTGCAGGAGGGCCTTATACGTTGACATTTACGGATGGTAAGAAATTGCAATTAAAAAATGTAATGGTGGGAGAGGTATGGTTTTGTTCTGGTCAGTCTAATATGGAGATGCCTGTTGCGGGTTGGGGGAAAGTCATGAATTATGAGCAGGAGATAACGGAGGCGAATTATCCTTCTATCCGTTTGTTTCAAGTGAAGAAGAATACTTCAGTAATTCCGTTGAGTGATATGGAGTCTACTATGGGAGGTTGGCAGGAATGTTCTTCCGCCACAATTCCTGAATTCTCTTCACTCGCTTATTTTTATGCCCGTTCATTATGGAAAGAATTAAATGTCCCTGTGGGTGTGATTGACTGTACGTGGGGAGGAACGCCTGCTGAAGCGTGGATCAGCTATGAAACATTGAAACAGGTGCTGGGCTTTCGTGAAGAGTTGGCTAAGATGGAACAATTGGACTTTGACCCTATTCGTATGGAAAAGGCCTATAATCAAGAGCGCTCTGAGTGGCAATCTCTTTTTTCTAAGGAAGATAAGGGAATGGAGGAAGATAAGCCTTGCTGGATTGCACCGGACTTGTCAGAAGGACAATGGTGGGATATGTGCCTTCCTGATTACTGGGAAAAGAATGGATTGAAAAATTTTGATGGAGTAGTATGGTTCCGTCGTAGTTTTGAAATTCCAGCAGAATGGATTGGTAAACCGTTAAAACTAAATTTAGGAATGATTGATGATGAAGATATCACTTATTTTAATGGGGTGGAGATTGCCCGAGGGGCAGGCTATATGACACCGCGTACTTATACCATTCCTGCAAAACTAGTGAAGGCTGGTAAGGCGGTTCTTGCTGTTCGTGTTTCTGATTTTGGTGGAGAAGGCGGTATTCATGGCAAGGCGGAGGAACTTTATGTAGAAGCTGATGGAAAGCGGATCAGTTTGGCTGGAGACTGGAAATATCGTATCGGACTTTCTTTAAAAGGATTTCCACCTGCACCGGTTTCTCCCGTTCAAAGCTCCAGTTACCCTACGGTGCTGTTCAATGCGATGGTCAAACCATGGACTGCTTTTCCCATTAAAGGAGTAATATGGTATCAAGGTGAAGCTAATGTAGGTCGTTCAGAACAATATGGAGATTTGTTTCCTGCTCTCATTACGGATTGGCGCCGACAATGGCGGAGTGATTTCCCCTTTTATTTTGTACAATTGGCTAATTTTATGGAATCCAAGAAAATACAGCCGGATTCCGAATGGGCGGCTTTGCGTGAAGCGCAAACTAAAGCATTAAAACTTGACCAAGTTGGTATGGCCGTGACCATTGATATTGGTTTGGCTGATGATATTCATCCTAAGAATAAGCAAGAGGTGGGACGCCGTTTAGCTTTGGTTGCCCTGGCCGGTAGTTATGGAAAAAATGTTTCAAGTTCGGCTCCTGTATTCCAAAATTATATAATTAAGGGGAACAAGATGGAATTGGATTTCGGACAAAAGCAAGATGGATTTCAGATTAAAGGTACAACTTTAAAAGGCTTTACCATTGCAGGGCCGGACCGTGTATTTTATCCGGCAGAGGCTATGGTCCATGATGGAAAAATTATACTTTCTTCTACTGAAGTTCCTGCCCCTCTTGCTGCACGTTATGGCTGGGCAGATAATCCGGATTGTAATTTGTACGGAGAGAACGGGCTCCCGGTTGCCCCTTTCCGGACCGACTGTTGGTAGATGGTGTAAGTCTTAACCTTTTTTCTTTTCTTTATAAGCTGATGGAGGCATCCCCATCGTCTTAGTAAATAACCGGGAGAAATAAAGAGAATCCTCATAGCCTACCAAGGGACTTATTTGGTTAATTTTTAGGTTAGTAAAATCCAGGTAGTGACAGGCTTCCTGTATTCTGAGATAGGTAAGATATCGAAGAGGAGAGGAGCCTGTCTTTTCTTCAAACAGATTGGAGAAATAGGAAACTGAGAGGTTTACTTCCGCAGCGATATCTGCTAGGCGAATGGTTTTGCTCAAATTTTCTTGCATGAAATGAATCGCTATTTGCACCACATCCTTGCTTCTGCAACCATTGCGCATAGAACCGCAATCCCGATATTCACCAATAAACTTCATGGAACCTAAAAAATGGAAAAGACTGGTAGTGGCATAAAGCATATAGTTTTTGCTATATCCGGAGCTGATGGACGAGTAGATTTCCTCGAAGAGTACTAATCTTTCTTTGATTCGTGAATCCTCTTGTGGAGTGATGTCTTTCGGACGGTCAAAACCGGCACTGAAAAATGCAGCTTTTGTTCCATTGAAATGGATCCAGTAAATAGTCCAGGGATTTCTCTCATTACTGCCATAAGCGTGTGCCTGGTGTTTAGGTAGAATGAAAAATTGGTTGGCGGTAACTGCATATCGATGTTTGTCTAACTCAAACCACCCTTCTCCCTCCATACAATAAATAAGGATAAACTCGGTTGCTTCCTCGGTGTTGCGTTTCCGGTAATGAAAACAGGCATGAGGATAATATCCTATATCTGTAATGTAAAGTTCGCTGCCTAACGGATCTTGCTTTAATTCTTCAATCAGAAAAGCAGGAAGTACGATGGCGCGTTCTCCTTTAAATCCCTCTTTAATTCGTGGCATATATCCATGTATTAGAATTGGATAACAAAGATAGCAGACTTCCTTGATTTTACCTACAATACAGGCTTGATTTCGATGATTTTGAGGGTATAAGCGTCAAAATTCTTATTTTATGGCGCATTTGAGTAGGGATTTTTGAGCTTCTCTCCCTATTTTTGCACTATAATTTTAATTGATAAATAATACCATGAAAGAAAGATTATTCTTCTTGATATGTTTTTTATGCATATCATTTATGTTAAAAGCGGCAGATAAGCCAGTAATTAAAATTAGTACAGAAAATGTAGACCTTATTTACCGGGTTGGTAATAACGGACGTCTATATCAAAGTTATTTGGGAAAGAAGTTGAATCATGCTACAGATATTGCCCATTTGCCACAGGGTAGCGAAGCATACCTTACTCATGGCATGGAAGATTATTTTGAACCGGCTATTCATATAGTACATAATGATGGCAATCCTTCTACTTTATTAAAATATGTTTCTCATACTCGGAATCAAGTGTCGCCGGAGGTAGATGAAGTGGTGATTACTATGCAGGATGATAAATATCCTGTAACTGTAAAACTTCATTATGTGGCTTATCAGAAAGAAAATTTGATAAAGACTTTCACTGAAATCAGCCACCAGGAAAAGAAACCTGTGCAGCTTCATAAGTACGCGTCTTCCATGTTGCACTTGAATCGTGCCAACTATTTCCTGACTGAATTCTCGGGAGACTGGGCTAGTGAGGCGCATGTGAAGGAACAACCTTTGGAATTTGGTAAAAAAACGATTGATACTAAATTGGGAGCACGTGCCAATATGTTCTGCTCTCCTTTCTTCCAACTTTCATTGGATGGAAAATCAGAAGAGAACCAAGGTGAAGTGTTGGTCGGAACATTAGGATGGACGGGTAATTTCAGTTTTGTATTCGAGGTGGATAATAAGAATGAACTCCGTGTTATATCAGGAATTAATCCGTATGCTTCGGAATATAGTCTGAAACCGAATGAAATCTTTCGTACTCCCGATTTCTATTTTACTTACAGTTTTACAGGTAAAGGACAGGCTAGCCGTAATTTCCATGATTGGGCCCGTAAGTATCAGGTGAAGGATGGGAACCAGACTCGTATGACTTTGTTGAATAACTGGGAAGCCACCTATTTTGATTTTGATGAAGCGAAATTGGTGAAGCTGATGGATGATGCAGTAGAACTGGGTGTGGATATGTTTTTGTTGGATGATGGTTGGTTTGCCAACAAGTATCCGCGCAGTGGTGACCATCAAGGATTAGGTGACTGGGATGAAACGACTGATAAACTTCCTCACGGCGTAGGTTATCTGACGGAAGCGGCTAAGAAAAAAGGTATAAAGTTTGGTATTTGGATTGAACCGGAAATGGTGAATCCTAAAAGTGAATTATATGAAAAGCATAAAGATTGGGTGATTCATCTTCCGAATCGTGACGAGTATTATTTCCGTAACCAATTGGTTCTGGATTTGAGCAATCCGAAAGTACAGGATTATGTATTCGGAGTTGTGGACAATTTGATGACTAAATATCCTGATATCGCTTTCTTCAAATGGGATTGCAATAGTCCTATTACGAATATTTACTCTGTTTATTTGAAAAATAAACAGTCACATTTATATATTGATTATGTGCGTGGCCTGTATAATGTATTGGAGCGTGTGAAAGCAAAATATCCTAACCTGCCGATGATGCTTTGTTCCGGTGGTGGTGGACGCTCAGACTATGAGGCTTTGAAATATTTTACAGAATTCTGGCCTAGTGATAATACTGACCCTATTGAACGTTTATTTATTCAGTGGGGATTCTCACAGGTGTTCCCAGCCAAGACAATGTGCGCTCATGTTACTACATGGAATAAGAATAGCAGTGTGAAATTCCGTACGGATGTGGCTATGATGTGCAAACTTGGTTTTGATATCAAATTAGCGGATATGAGTAAGGATGATGAAACTTATTGCCGTACTGCTGTGCAGAATTATAACCGTTTGAAGCCGGTAGTTCTGGAAGGTGATATGTATCGTTTAGTTTCTCCTTATGGCAGTAATCATACCTCTACTATGTATGTGGGCAAAGATAAGGATAAAGCAGCGGTATTTGCTTTCGATATTCATCCTCGTTATGCGGAAAAAATATTGCCGGTGCGTTTGCAGGGGCTTGATGCAGACAAAATGTATCGTGTGAAAGAAATTAACTTAATGCCCGGAGCCAACTCTTCTTTATCAGGTAATGGTGAGGTTTTCTCAGGAGAATTTTTGATGAATGTAGGATTGAATTTGTTTACTGCACAGCAACTTAACAGTCGCGTAATTGAATTTGTAGCTGAATGATTTGGGATTGATTGTATATAATTTAGTGTATTGCCTTTATCATTTATCTTTAGGAATGATGAAGGCAATTTTCTTTTTTAATGATGAATGATACTATGAGATTTTTCTTTTTGGCTTTTCTGTTTGTTTTGCTGTTTTTGTCGGAAAAGGTACAAGGACAAGCTGTTTCTTGGGGTGACCAAGGTAATGGAACTTATATAAATCCTATTTTAAATGCAGATTATTCTGATCCTGATGTGATTAGAGTGGGAGATAAATATTATATGGTTTGCTCTGATTTTCATTATATCGGGATGCCGGTGTTAGAATCAGATGATATGGTGAACTGGAGAATCATCAGTCAAGTGTATAATCGGTTTGATTTTCCCGGATGGGATAATAATGAAAATTATGGAGGAGGATCTTGGGCGCCTGCTATCCGTTTTCATGATGGTAAATTTTGGATTTATTTTTGTACACCTAGAGAAGGACTGATGATGAGTACTGCTACTGATCCTCATGGCCCGTGGACGCCGTTGCATTGTGTGAAGAATATAGGCGGCTGGGAGGACCCCTGTCCTTTTTGGGATGAGGATGGACAGGCCTACATGGGGCGTAGCCAGTTAGGGGCAGGTCCTATTTATCTACATCGTATGACTCCGGATGGTAAAACTTTGTTGGATGATGGGAAAATTATTTATACAGGTCCTGTAGCTGAGGGAACTAAATTTTATAAACGGCATGGTTATTATTATCTAAGCATTCCTGAAGGGGGAGTAGGCGAAGGATGGCAGACTATTTTACGTTCAAAAAATATCTATGGACCATACGAAAAGAAAGTAGTCTTGGAACAGGGAAACACTACTGTAAATGGTCCTCATCAAGGGGCTTTAGTAGATACGCCTGAAGGAGGATGGTGGTTTTTTCATTTCCAATTGACAGAACCTTTGGGACGTGTCGTGCATTTGCAGCCTGTTTGTTGGATGGAGAATTGGCCCGTGATAGGGGTGGATATGGATATGAATGGGATAGGTGAGCCGGTAAAGGTTTGGACAAAGCCTGGTGTAAGCAAAAGTGTTCTTGTTTCTCACCCTCAAACGACTGATGATTTCAATTCTTACACTTTAGGGCTGCAATGGCAGTTTAATCATAATCCAGTGAATACTCATTGGAGTTTAAATGAGCGTAGGGGCTGGCTTGCTTTGAAAGCCTTGAAGGCTGCAACATTAAGAGAATCTCGCAATATGTTAACTCAAAAATGTATGGGGTATCTAAGCACAGCCACTGTGTTGCTTGATTTTTCAGCGCTGGCTGATGGACAAAGAGGTGGATTGTTCTGCACAGGCAGTCTTTATAACGGAATTGGCATTAGTCGTGAGGAAGGTAAAAATTATCTGTATTTAGAAAAAAATGGTGACGTTCAGCAAGTAAAGATGGTTTCCGGTAAAAAAATCTATTTACGTGTTATGTTGGATGCAAAGAAGAATCGCTGCCAGTTGTTCTATAGTTTTGATAACCGTAATTTTATTTTATGTGGAGATGCTTATTCGTTAAAGTTCGGCGATTGGAAAGGTGCGCGTGTGGGCTTGTATTCATATAATACGTTGGGAATAGGCGGTAAATGTTATTTTGATTGGTTTAATTATGATTTTAATTGATAGAAGATGCCGTGACACATTATAAATCTTCAGGTGTTATCATTATATATGTTGCACTTGTAAGATGTATAATCTTTCGGGTCCAAGTTTTATATCAGAGATAACTGTTATTTATAAGAAGGGATATTCGTAACTTTCGGAGTCTGGAGTTGGGGAGTAAA
>ENA-UONZ01001784-UONZ01001784.1-human-gut-metagenome-genome-assembly--contig:-C93old-NODE-1784-length-20386-cov-14.277409_pt1 | contig 20386 bp, 16 predicted proteins | sample MGYA00242468_ERZ724015 | MGnify/ENA metagenome assembly ERZ724015
TGGCCCCGGTGACGGCAGACCACTTGACGTAGGGCTTGCCGGTGGAGGTGAGGTAGTCCGATTTTACCACGGGCTTCGCGCAGTGGCAGATGGCCGAGACCACGGCGCCGAAATCACTCTTCCTGCCGCCGGAATCTACCGCCTTCAGCTTATAATAGTAGGTATAGCCCGCCGTGGCGGTGGTATCCGTATAGTTCAGCTTGGTGGTGGTACCCAGTAGCTTGTAGGTGCCGGTCTTGCTGGTGGAGCGGTACACCTGGTACTTGCTGGCCCCGGTGACGGCAGACCACTTCAGGTAGGGCTTGCCAGTGGAGGTGAGATAATCCGGCTTCACCACGGGCTTTGCGCAGCGGCGGCGGGTGCTCACCACATCGCTGTAGGGCGAGCCGGACGAGCCGGTGAATGCCTTCAGCTTATAGTAATACAGCACACCCACCTGGGCCGTGGTATCTGTGAAGCCGTTGGCCGTGGTGGTACACACCTGCGTATAGCCGGTGTCCCGCTTGGTGCTGCGGAAAAGCTGGTAGGATGTGGCATTGGCCACAGAGTCCCACTGGAGACGGATATGGCCGCTGTCGGCGTTGTAGGTGGTCTTCAGAACCGGCTTGGCCGGCGCTATCGGCGCTGCGCCGCCGGTGGTAAAGGAGACGGTATTGGTGGACTTACCCATGGAGGAGCCGTCAGACTTCAGAGGCACGACCTTATAATAATAGGTGGTGCCCTCCACGGTCTCCCCGTCCAGCAGGTTGGTGCTCTTATACACCTTCCATTTCTGGAGGCTGCCGGCGCTGGTGCCCCGGTAGACCTGATACTTGGAGGCCCCGGACACCGTGCTCCAGCTCAGATACGCGCCCTTGGCATCGGATCTGGTGTACACCGCCAGAACCAGGTCGCTGCCGCCGCTCTTGCAGGAGACGATGTCGCTGGGCGCACCCTCTACCTTGCTGTCATTGACGGGGCGAACCTGATAATAGTAGGTCGTTCCACTCTTGGCATCCACGTCCACGAAGGTGCCAAGGACCTTGGTACTGGTATAGTAGGACTGCTTGGTCAGACTGGTGCCGCGATAGATATAATAAGTGGAATAGCCGGACAGGGGCGTCCAGGTGATGCGGGGCTTCCCGGTGGCGGAATCCGCCGAGGCGGAAAGGGTCTGCACGAAGGGTCTGCCTGCCGTATCGTCCTGAATGGCCAGCATCTGCTTTCTGCCGGCGTACAGAGCAGGGCTGGCGTCAAAGCCCATCATGTTGATGCCGTTATCCGTCCAGGTGCCCGCATCGCTGAGGCTGGTGCGATTCCAGCGGCGCAGGGAGCCGGCGTTGGCGTCCACCGTTACCCAGCGGCCGTCGATGTACACCTCCGCCCACCAGTGGTCGGGCTTGGACGTGTTTACGCTGACGGAGATATCCCCCTTGGCTGTGACGGTGCCGCCGCAGACCGACCGGGCGGGGATGCCCAGAGTGCGGCACATGGACACCACCAGGGCCGAGTAGCCATCGCACACGGTGGCCACCTTGCCGTCGGCCGTACTGGTGGGCGAAGCTACCTTGTTGCGCAGGTTATACAGCAGATCGTAGGGGTTGCAGTTCTGCTTCTCGGTCAGGCCCTTGGAAAAGGCGTAGTAATCGTAGTAGAAATTCTGGGTGACGTAGTAATAGATCCGGCGCAGCTTTTCATAGTTGGTGCTCGCACCGGCAGTGACCTCCTGAGCCACATTCTGGATATAGGCGGCGCGGCTCTCGGTCATGGGTTTGACCGCCCGGGTCTGGCTGTCCTTGAGCAGATAGGTCATGTCCTTCAGGCGCACGTCCGTGTAGCGGGCATAAGCCGTGCCGTCAGAAATGCTCTCGGAGGCGCGAACCTTCTGGGAGGCATTGACCACGCCGGAAAACTCCACCAGCTTCAGGTCGTTGCCGCTGGCCGTGGCGGCCAGGTAAACCTTCTCCAGAGCATAGCCGGAGTCCCCGTTCAGAACGCCCTGATACCACTTGGCGCCGTTGCATACCTCGGCATCCTTGGCCGTGTCCGCCGTGGTGACAGCCAGGCGGTACAGACCCACGGGCATGGCCCCCACGGGGCAGTAGCCGGGCATGGAGTCATAGGCCCGATCCGAGGCGGAATAGACCTTGCCTGCCGTTGCCTTGGGCGTGGCAGTGGTGCCAACACCGGTCTTGATCGTCACGGAAAAAGAGCCGTCGGAGGCGGGCTTGACAAAGGTCCGCACATAGTACTGGTTGTCCGCCACACCCTTTACGGTGATGAGGACCATCTTGGTGGCCGAGGGCACCTTGCCGCTGACCATGAGGGTATTGGCAGTGTTCAGGGGGGTCTTCACCTGCATGTACTCCCCGTTTTTGCCCTTTGCCGTTTCGATGGTATCGATTTTTTTCCAGGAGGTGTCCGCCGCATACGCCGGTGTGAACACCGTCAGCGTTGCCGCAATGCACAGGGCCAGCAGCAGGCTGACAGCCCTTTTCCATCCGTTCCGTTCACGCACCATTTTATCCATCCTTTCTCACTGATGCCGTTTCTGTACAGGCGCAGGGCCAGAGCCCCGCTCCGTATCATCTGTGTCTCTACTATATAATACGGCCCCGCCCTTGTCAATCATAAGCCGGGGAATTGACCCATAATTTGACAGGTTCTTCTCCCATTTTCGCTCTGCCAAGACAGCACCGCCCCAGCCTTGACGGACAAGGCCGGAGCGGTATGAAAGCGCTTATTGGGGAGTCTTTGGGAGACGCTTTGGGGGAGCCTTTTCAGATGCCTTGGGAAGGGCCTTTTTGGGGGTCTTCCGGGGAGAGGCGGGGACCGACTTGACCCGGCGACTGGCCCGGAGAGCCTTGGCATGCTCCAAAAGCCTGCCGAAGGCCTCGGCAATGCGATCCTGCCACTGCTCATCGTTGTATTTCCCGGTGCAGAAGTCCTGCACCAGGTCATAGAACATCTCCGGGCTCAGCAGGTTCACCGACAGGGGGATGCTGCGGTAGACCCGGTCCACCAGCTCCCGGGTCATCAGATCCCGGCTGCGGCGGATGCCGTCGGTGATGAGGGGCGGCGCGTAGATAAAGCCGCCTAAGGCCCGGACTGTTTTCTCGCTCTTGGTGCCCCGGATCAGCTTGAGCAGGTCGTCGTAATATTGCAGGCCGCTGTAATGGACATACAGCGCGGCGGCAAAGTGATAGGCCGCCTGCTCGGCGTACTGCTCCCGCTCATAGAGCAGGGCAATGTCCCGGTGGAGATTGCCCACGGCGGTGAAATCCCCCTCCTTCATCCGGCGGCGCAGCTCCCGCAGGAGAACGCTCCACATGGCCGCGCAGAAGCTCTCCTCCCCGTGGGCCTGGCGCTCCTGCTCAAAGTCATAGATATCCACATAGGGGCTGCAGAACTGGTAGAAGGCCACATAGTCCGGATCGATGAGCTTGCGCCCCTCCTCCGTGACGTCGTAGCCGCCGGATTTATTATGGTGAAGCAGCTTCCTGCGGGCCAGGCTCCGGGCAAAGGTGACGGTGTTGACGATATCCAGCTCCGTTTCAAAGGAGTCGGGATAGTTGGTCACCGCCATGCCCGGGTGGCGCTGCACGAAATCGATGAACACCGCGCAGGCATAGGCCCGGCGGCACTGCTTTTTTTTGCTGACGAGTTTGAATGATGTCATCTTCGACCTCTACTTGTGCATTTTATCATAAAAAGCCGCTGCGTCCTTGATATCCCCATCAAAGATCAGCTTGCCCTCCCGGATCACCAGGCCGCGCTTGCAGAAGCGCTTCGCCTCCGCCGTGGAATGGGTGACAAAGAGGAAGGTCACGCCGCTTTCCAGTATCTCCGCGATCCGCTTGCGGCACTTGGCGCGGAAATCCTTGTCGCCCACGCTGAGCGCTTCGTCCACGATGATGATGTCCGGACGGATATTGGCGTTGATGGAAAAGCCCAGCTTGGACTTCATGCCGCTGGAATAGGTGCGGATGGGCATGTCGATGTAGCTGCCCAGCTCCGAAAAGGCCACGATTTCCGGCTCCAACTCCGCCAGCTCCGCCCGGTCAATGCCCATCAGCTCGCCGCGGAAATAGATATTCTCCCGGCCGGAAAGCTCTGGGTCAAAGCCGCCGGAGACCTCCAGCAGGGCGCTGACCCGGCCCGTGACACGCACCGAACCCACCGTGGGATAGGTCACACCGGAGATCATCTTCAGCATGGTGGATTTGCCGGCGCCGTTCTTGCCCAGGATCGCCACCGCCTCCCCCTTGTGAATGTCAAAGGACAGGTTGTCGATGGCCACCTTTTTCTTGACCTTCGTGCGGCGCAGCAGCAGCGCCTTGAGCCGCTGCTTGTCATTTTTGAACAGGTTGAAGGTCTTTGTTACATTTCTGAACTGTATTACAACTTCGCGTTCCCCAGTCATATCGTACCCCTACAAAATATCCGTGATCGTTCTCTCCGTGCGGCTGTAGATCTTGACGCCCAAAAACACGAAGAGCAGATAGACTATCATAAAATTCAGCAGCGCCATGGGCTTCTCCCAGAACCACACATGGTCGATGAAGCAGTAGCGGAAGCCATCGATCAGGTAGGTCACCGGATTGAGCCGCAGGATGAAGCGCAGGGCCGCGCCCTTGATGGTGGAGATCTGGTAGAAAATGCCGGACAGCCACATCAATGCCGTATAAGAGCTGCGGACCAGCTGATAGAAATCCTTGCTAACGGCCGTCACCTGCCCGGAAAACAGGCCCCACGCCACGCCCATCATCAGCATCAGCAGCCAGTAAAACGGCAGCTGGATGACATGGATCGTGATGGGCGCGCCCATGACGATGAATATGACAATCGTCAGCAGCATCAGGATGATGTGGACGATCATGTTCGACAGGCCCACGATCATCGGCACGCAGCAGACGGGAAACTTGATCTTTTTCACCAGGAACGCGTACTTATGGATGGAGTTGGCACCCCCGGTATACATAGAGGAAATGTAGAACCAGGGGATGAAGCCGCTGATGAGCCACAGGAAGTACGGGTAGCCCTTGACCGGCTTGCCCGTGCGCAGGCCCACGGTGAAGGTGAAATAGTACACCGCAATGGTGATGGCCGGCTTTACCACCGCCCAGCCCCAGCTCAGCAGGGCGCCGCGGTAGGTCTTGATCAGATCCGTCCTGGCCAACTGCAAAATCTGGGTGCAGTACTGGATGTGTAAAATTATGATCTTCCAAAGTGTTTTCATACGATTCTCTCTTGCCATCACCGGGGCAGCCCATTCTTCTGCGCTGCTCTTTTGGTGAGGTATTCTTTGACATCCGCCGGATACTGGGGGTACTTGTGCAGATCCTGGTGGAGGTTCACCTCCAGGATCTTGAACCCGTCCGCCGTCACAACAACGTCATAGCCCAGATACTCCAGCGGAGCAAGGGCGCGGCTGATGCGGCAGATCGTATCCGTCAGGCTCTGCCAATGGGGCATCCGGCCCCGGATCTCCCGGCCCGTATCCGGGTGCACCGGACAGGGCAGGAACTGGTGCTCCCGCAGCAGCTCGGCCCCGCTGAACTCACCCGTGCGTACGTCCAGCGGCACCACTATCCCGCCATAGGCGATGTTATCCGTGGCCCCGGTGAAGCTGGTGCCAATGCGGAAGTAGCCGTAGCGGACAGACATCTGCCCCCCGCTGCACAGAACCATCAGGCGCACGGTGCCCGTGACACCGCTGTAGATCTCCTCCAGATAGGGGTGCATGCGGATATACTCCGTGACGATATAGTCCGTATCGATCCGGCGCAGCAGCGCCTCCAGCTGTGCCCGGGTATGGGGCGCGCCGTTTACACGGACGGTACCGTTCTCCTCCCTGACCAGGTGGTAAAAGCCCTGGCCGTGGGAGCCCACAGCCGGTTTCATGGCCAGCTCCCGCTGCCGGGCCAGGCAGTCCAGCACATCGGCCCAGCTGCACAGGCCCTGGCCGTCATAGCCGTAGATCCGCTGCCGACCGCCGCTGACCAGCACCCGGAAAAAATAGCGGGGCAGGCAGTGGGCGTAATCGCCCAGGATATCCGGCAGGTTGGTCTTGTTCCAGAACCACTTCTGGAAGCCCGGATTCAGGGGCCGCAGGCGTTTATACTGATAGTCCGACAGAAAATCACGGTAATTCTCCTCCGTCAGCCCGTACTGGGCGATGCGGTAGGAGTAAAACCCTCTCTGATGGGCCCAGCGCTTCTGGGCACGGGTGGTATGGGCCGTGCGGTTATCCTCCTGCACGCCCCGGAGCCAATTGCGGTACATGAAATCCACAAAGCCCCGGCGGTGGGCCCGCCAGGCAAAGACATAGGCATGGATCTGGGCGGGCAGGCTCCGGAGGGCACGGCTGCGCCCGGCGCACAGGGTCTGCGCCGCCAGAGCACAGGCGGGCGGCATGGGCTGCACCCAGGCAAGCTCCGCGCCGGTATCTACCCGCAGGGTAAGAAATCCCCCCGCCGTGAGCACGGCGCTGACACCTACATAGGGCATCTCCGGATACCGGCGGGCGATGTCCTCGGCAAAGGCCATGACGGCCCGGACGCGGCCATCGGTCCGGTCCGGCTCCTCCGCCAACGGACGGCCGGAAAAGGGGGAATAGCCGCCCTCCCCGCCGTGCTCCTCCCAGCGGAGCAAAACCTCCTGCGTCTCCCGCTCCCGGCGCAGCAGCGCAAAATGGAGCACAGGAAGCCCTGCCCCCGGGCAGATCCCCTCATCGGGGATCACAGGCTCCAGCAGCAGGGTCTGGTCGGGCAGGCGGGCAAGAAACTCCGCCAGGGTCTCATCGGTCTGCTGCACCCCGTCCAGGCACAGCCTGTCCCCCTGCAGCCGGATGCGGTGCAGGCGGCCCCGGGCCCGGTGCTCATTGGGCAGCACCCAGCAGCCGCCCTGCTCCCGCAGAAACGCGGCCCAGTCCCAGGCGGTCATATCCGCCATTCCCTCCGCCAGGGGCACGATGCGCCGGCCGCCTGTGGTGACGGCCAGGCCGTACAGGCCGGGGAAGTGCTCCCGTCCCAGGATACGGGCAGAGGTGAGCAGGTCTGAAAACAGCTCGTCCGTACGCTTGCACAAAGGGTCTGTCAGCAGCAGCTTATTCAGCAGCGGGCGGTTTTCCGCCGGGCAGGATCTCTCCACTCGGAGGTAAAAACGCGCGGCATGAAACGTGCAGCCGGACAGAACCATCCCGGCGGCCCTGATTTTATTTTTCAATTTTACCGATCCCACTGCGCTTCACACCACCGTTATACAATCTCTCTTTTTCGCGGGAATACCCGCGGCCACTCAGGGCAGCTGATAGTAATTCTCGGACACGGCCACCGTGTTTTTCGGCGCGCGGTCCAGCTTTCTGTCCTGAATGCCCAGGAGCTTCTCCGGCTGGATCCAGGGTCTGTTCTGGATCTGGCTGGTCTCCTCATGGGTCAGGTAACCGTTGTGGGTCACCATGCTCCGGCGCAGGTAGCCGTCCCGAACGCAGGCCTCGGCCACGCCGTTATTGAGGATGCTGCGGATATGGGGTTCCGCGGCGGCGGCAATGGCGATGGAGGTGGAATTGGCGATGGCGCTGGGGATGTTGCTGACGCAGTAATGCACCACGCCCTCCTCCACATAGGTGGGGTTATCATGCGTTGTCTCATGGAAGGTCTCAATCACACCATAGTCGTTGCTGATATCCACGATGACAGACCCCTTGGGCATACTTGCCACCATAGACCGGTCGATCAGGAACTGGGTGTTGCTCTTATCCCAACGGACACAGTTGACCACCATATCCACCTGCGGCAGGATGCGCCGGATGTTATAGCGGTTGGAAACAATGGTGTTGATTTTCCCATCATATTTGGAGGCAATGGTGCGCAGATGGCCCACGTTGGTGGCGGCCACTGTCACCCATGCGCCCAGGGACTGCAGTACCTCAATAGCCGCCTTGCCCACGATGCCGCAGCCCAGCACCAAGGCATGGATGCCGGGCGCCGTACCCAATCCGCTGACAAACTTTCCGCAGCCGCCGTTGATGGTCATCATGGAGTACAGGCCCATGATGACGCCGGCCTTGCCCGCTGCCTCACAGTTGGGGGAGCCATGGCGATGGCTGTCCTCCGCAGCAAAGGCTGTGACCTTTTTCTTTAGAAGTTCATCAACTTCCTGGGGATGGGCCGCCGGATGGATGCAGGTAAATACGATCTGTCCCTCGCGCAGCAGAGGATACTCAGACGGGTCGATTTCCTTGACCTTGGCGACCACGTCGCACTCCCGGTATATTTCGTACCGGTCCGTGAGCGTCGCGCCCACCTCCACATAGTCAGCATCCGGGAAGCCGGCCCGTTCGCCGGCACTGCGCTCCACCAGCACCTGGTGGCCGTCCTGAATGATATTCTCCACCTCGCTGGGCGTGAGAATGACTCTGTACTCTTCCTTCTTGATATCCTTTAAAATGCCCAATTTCATCCTGTCGTTCTCCCTTCTGGTTTACTTGAGTTTGTATCTTCTTTTCTTGATGGCGATCTTCTGAGCGAAGAACTCCTTGATCTCGTCACTGTAGGTGGCCACCTTGTGCAGATCCTGATGGATGTTGATCTCGATGACCTGGAAGCCCTCCTCTGTGATGGCAATGTCAAAGCCCAGGTACTCCAGCTCGCCCAGATAGCGGCAGATGTCCAGCACCTTTTCCCGAACCAGCTGCCAGTTGGGCAGGACGCCGGCAATGGGCGTGCCTGTATCCGGATGGACAGGGCAGGGATGGAATCTGTGCTCCACGATGGTCTCCGGGTCATGCAGTTCTCCCGTTTCGGAATCCACCATCACGCAGATGCCGCCGTAACCCACATTGTCGGTAAATCCGGTGGTAGACGAGCCGATGCGCATATAGGTCTGCATGATCTTGGGGTCACAGCCGTGGGAATTGATCACCATCATGCGGATGGTGTTGACAGACTTGGGATAGATGGCCCTGAGCATGGGGTGCATCACCACATACTCGGTGATGACATAGAAGGACTTCTGCTGGGCAATGAGTTGGCCGATCTGCTCCGCCGTGGCCTCCTCGCCGTTGACCGTATAATGCCCGTCCTCATAGGCCAGGCAGTAGAACCCGTCGCCGTGGGTGCCGGAGGAGGGCTTCATAGCCAGCTTGCCCTTGCGCTCCAGCATGGTAAGAATTCCCTCCAGGTTGGGCTGCACATCCCCGTCGCAGTCCCACATCTTACCGATGTAGGGAGCGCCCCGGCGCTTGGTGATGACAAAATAATACTTGGGGATATAGTCCGCAAAGGGATCCATCATCAGGCGGAAGGTGGTCTTGTCGTTCACCCAGAGCTGATAGATGTTGTTGATCCGGTTAAGCCAGTGGTAGTCATAATCCGAGAGGAAGTTCTTGTAATTCTCCTCCGTAAGGCCGTACTGCTCGATGCGGTAGGAGAGGAAGCCCCGCTCCCAGCACCACTTCTTCTGTTCCATGGTGGTGGTCTTGGTATTTTCCCGGTCACTCTCTACCCGATCCAGCCAGGCCTGCTGCATGTAGGGGCGGATCCCCTTGCGGCCGGTCTTTTGCAGGTAGCTGTAGTGCCGGCGGCGCTTCAGGTCCTCTTGGCGCATCTTCAGAGTGATCTTTCCGATGCGCTTTTTATTGGCGGCTGCCTTGCCCCGGAGGTAGGCGTTGTGCCGCAGACTGATGCGGCTCTTCTTCCGGTAGGGATTGGCGGAAAAATGCTGGAAGGTAAATCCGCCCTTACCGTCCAGCGCGATGGACACGGTGAAATAGTCCAGCAGGTCAAGCTCCCGGGCCGTCTCCACCAGCTCCGCACAGACAGACTCCCAGTGGGGGATGGTGTACGTCTCCTCCTCAACGGTAAAGGTGCCGTCTTCCTCCACAGAATAATCTCTCCACTTGTCGTCCTCACGCTTTAGATTCATCTCGCAGTCCAGGATCTGCGGCTGGTCGGCCGCGTCATTGCTCAGCCAGAACTTGATATAATGCTGGCCGCTGAGGTCAGGGCCAAATGTGATGTCCGTGTCCACACACTCGGACACCACATAGTTGGACTGCAGACGGTTGATCCTCCGCTGCACATAGGCGCGGTCATCCTTGGCGGTCTGGCCGTTTACAAACAGCATCCCCCGCTCATAGCTCAGCTCATAGCGGGTGGCGGTGCTGGCCCAGAAGGAAGGGCGCAGCTCCACGCGGCCCAGGCGGATGACCAGGTCGATCACATCATCCACCGTGCAGGGACGGTCATAGTCCTCCCCCTTGGAGAGGATGATCTGTCCGCCGTTGCGCTGGAAGATGGAGTAATACACCTTGCGGCAGTGGGCCTGCTGGCCCTTCAGGACGCGGCCGGTGGTGAGGATATCCCCCACCAGCTTGCTGAAGTTATTATTATAAGGGGACAGGAACATGTACTCAAAATCCGTCACATATTTATCCGACCGGTCGTTGAGCAGGTCATATGTGTCGATGCTCTTGGACAGATAGCCGCGCCGGTGGATATCGTCCAGTGCGCTGCGCCCGTAGCGCTTGGTATTGTACCGGTTATCCCGCTGGACGGCCTTTCGCCAGGCGATGGCTATGCCCCGGGAATAGCCCTGCTTCATGATGCTCCAAAGCTCGTTTTCACGTTTGAGTTTTTTGATGATATTCATTGTTCTCTGTCCTCTTTTTTGCTTTTTTTGGATGATTTATCTGTACGCAGGGGATTTTTACATAGCACCGCTGCCGGTGAGCACCACCGCAACAGACTTTACCAGGCACCACAGGTCCATTCGCACGGAGCACTTGCTCTGGTACTCCGCATCCAGCTGGGCCTTGCGCTCGATGCCAATGCTGTCCCGGCCCATGACCTGGGCATAGCCCGTGAGCCCCGGTCGGCCCTCAAACACACCCAGCTCCGCCCGCATGGCGTTGAGCTTGTTCTCCGAGGTGCACACCGGGCGAAAACCCACGAACGACATGTCGCCCCGGAGGATATTCAGCAGCTGGGGCAGCTCGTCAATGCTCACCCGGCGCAGGAAACGGCCCAGCTTGGTGGAATACTCCTCGATATTCTCCAGCTGCCGGGTGGCCACGTTATTGGGCGCAGTGGTGCTCAGGGTGCGGAACTTGAAAATGTCAAATTCCTCCCCGTGCAGGCCGATGCGCTTCTGCCGAAAGATGACAGGGCCCGGGGAATCCACCCGGATGGCCACCACCACCAGGAGCATCAGCGGCAAAAGCAGCACCAGCAAAAGCAGCGAGAGTACGATATCAAACGCCCTCTTGGCCGCAAGGTATGCTGTTTTGTCCTGTCCCGCCGCCGTATCCGGCAGGGCGGTTTTCGCCGCCCTGGACTCTGCAGCCTCCACGGCTGCCGCCCTGGCTGCAGCCGCCTCAGCCACCGCAGCTGCTTCCACCGCCGCTGCCGCCTCTGTTCTAATCACAGTATCCATCATGCGTCACTTCAGAGAATTCTCTGTCCCTTTTTCAACTTTTTCATCTTTCTTATCCTGTCCGGCAGGCTTCTCTTCCTTCTTGTCCTGCCCGGCAGGTTCCTCCGCGTAGGAGGACAGATACGGCCGGAAATACTCCACCGCCGTGTCCTGCTCAAACTTCTGCTTCTGCCTGCTCCACTTGAGATACAGCCAGACGCCCGCCGCCAGCAGCGCCGCTATCACCACCAGCAGCGCCACCGTGGGGATGCTGCCCAGCAGACCGCTGGGTTTCTCCTCCAGCACGGCGTTATCCGTGCGCACCAGCAGCTTCACCTGCCCGTCCGCATTTTTGACGTAGTACATATCCCCCTGCTTGCCGTTGAGGAAGAGGATGCTGTTCCCCTCGCCGCAGGAGATGTATTTCTTCCCCTCAATGGTCACAAAGTCCACCGGTGTCAGCGTACCGTCCGTGGGGACATACCGCCGCCAGACCGTGTGCTCGGCATTGGCGGAATCCTTATACTGCACCAGGAGCATGGACAGGCCCGTGCTCTGGGCGATCTGGCCCTTGAAGCCGCTCTCGCTCACCGTGCGGAACTCCCCGGGCAGCACGGTCAGATCGGGCTTGTCCATCTGGTCATAGTGCACGCCGTCGGCATAGTACTCGCTGTTGTCCATCACATGGATCAGGAGGGTGTATTCCTCCGTGACGCCCCCGTTATAGACCCGGATCTTCCGCTTGATGTCCGTGTTCACGAACTTCTCCTCGCCGCTGACGCTGACGCTGGAGTAGGAATCGCTGGGGACGGCGGTGATGGCGCAGCTCTTCTCCGGCTGCTCCGCCGTCACATACACCGTGTATTCATACACATAGGGGTCAAAGGCCGGGTAGAGCTGGCCGCAGGCGATAGAAAGGGAGCGAAGCGTCGCGTCCCGCGCCACAGGGGTGGGCTCAGGTTCCGGCTCCGGCTCTGTTTTGTTGTCCTCGGCAGGCTTGGGATCCACGCTGGGGGTGGGATCATCCGGCGTCACCGGGGTATCCGGGTTATCCGGGGTATCAGGGGTATCCGGGTTATCCGGTGTGTCTGGTGTATCCGGAGTGTCCGGTGTATCCGGAGTGTCCGGATTGTCTGGATTGTCCGGGGTGGGATCCGGATCGTCCGGCGTGGGGTCGGGATTGTCCGGAGTAGGCTCCTGGTCGTCCGTCACCGGCGTCTCCCCGGGGGTCGTCACCGTTCCCACAGCCGCCGCTCCGGCGGCAGAGCCGGTCTCCTCTGCCGTGGGCTCAGCGTACACACTCGCTGCCACACACGGCAGCACCAGCGCGGCGGCAAGAAGGATCGCCATCAGTTTTTTTATCCCTTGGTGTGTCATAAATACCGCCTTTCCTTATCGGTAGTTTCTCTCAGGACTGGCTGTCGGCCGTGCCGCTCAGCACCTCCTGGATCATGCTGCGGGCCGTCTGTACGGACTCCGTGTTCTGGGGCATGACCCATGCCTCCGCGCCGCCCAGAGAGTAGCAGGGCTGGCTGGTGCTGCCGCTGCCCTGTGTCACGGCATAGGTGTCGATCTGCCACTCGGACATATTGGTCAGCTGCGTGCGCACCAGGGCCGTGATATCGTCATAGGCGAGGTTCGTTGTCATGTTGTTGGACACCGCTGACAGGATGCTCTGGTAGTTCACCAGAGAGGATGCCTTGGTCAGCTTGGTCGTCAGGGCCTGGAGAATGGCCATCTGGTTCTTGCCCCGCTGGTTGTCGCCGTCGGCAAAGCCGTAGCGCTCCCGGGCAAAGGCCAGCGCCTTGGCACCGTCCATATGGTTGATACCTTCCACCACTTCCCGGTCCACATTGCCGGACTTGGAGCAGGCATTGGTGCTCAGGGTGAAGGTCTTGGGGGAGACCACGTCGATCCCGCCCACGGCGTCCACGATGTCCTTGAGCCCGTAGAAATTGATGCGGGCGAAATAGCTCACGTTCACGCCGTACAGGTTCTCCAGGGTGGCGATGGACTCCTCGATGCCGTAGATCCCCGCGTGGGTCAGCTTATCCATCTGACCGTTCCGGGCCAGGGGCACATAGTAGTCACGGGGGGTGTTCACCAGCAGGATCCGGTGGGTGGTGGGGTTGACCACCGCCAGAATGTTCGTATCGCTCCGGGCGCGGACGGACACATCCGTGCTGCGGGCGTCAGAGCCGCTGAGATAGATAATGTAGCTGTCGGTCAGCACGTCCGTGTCCACAGGCTCCAGCTTTCCGGCCTCCTCGGCATAGTAGAACTCATGGACCAGCTTCACCTTCTGGGAGATGTCGGACAGGCCGTCCGCCTCCTCCAGGGTGTCCAGGTACGCCTCGTTGAGCAGCATGGCCTTCACATCGCCGCTCAGCAGGGCGGAGGCCAGATCCACCGAGGTGGCCAGTTCCTTTTCCTCCACCACACCCACGGCGTCCTCCATGTCCTTCAGCGCACGAAGGGTATTCTCCCGATCCGGCTGGGAGGCAATGCCCAGCAGGTACCCACTCACATCCTTCAGCTCCTTAGCCGGGTCATCTGCCAGGACGTAAACGCCCACATAGATGCCCTCTTTCCGCTCCTTGGAGATGTGGTGGAACGCGCCGGTCACCTTGCCCACGGCCACGATGCCCACGACCATGGCCGCCGTCAGGATCAGGGCGATGACACTGCACACAGTCCTGCCGGTGCCGGTCTTCCCCCTGCCCAGCTGGAGCCAGCCGTGCAGGCCGTTGAGCAGCACCAGGCCGCCCACAATGACCCACACGATCCCCTTGCCCAGCAGGCCCGAGGTCAGCAGCATGATGGCCAGAACAATGCTGGCCGCCGCCATCAGAACCACGCACACCAGGCAAAAGATATGCTGTCCGCCCATTGTCTGTTTTCTTTTTCCGTTCATTTTCAGTTCCTCCATAAAAGGTCCTCTGTCACCGGATCACACCGTGCTTGCGGTAGAAATTCCCCAGTTCCCCGTGGCGCTGACCGCCCCAGAGCTGGATGATATTCACCCCCGAGGAGGTGTTGGCCTCGATGACGCAGTTGGTGCCGTCCTCCATCTTCACCACATCCCATGCGACAAAATGCAGGAACGGCAGACTCTCCGCCAGACCCACGATCTCCGCCTTGGTCTGCTCCCAATCCGGGATCACCACCTGGTCGAAGCGGATGCCGGAGTCCGGATGCTCCTCATAGATCTGCGTGGTATGCAGCGACCCGGCATGGGACAGCCGCCCCGTCTCCAGGTCGATCTTGCATACAAGGCCGCCCTGGCTGGCATTGTCCACCGGGATGGTTTTAGCCGTGCCCACGCGCTGCACGGCGAAAAACAGCTTGATCTTTCCACTGTCGGGGTCGCGGAGGGTAATCATGCGGATGGTGTTGCAGGTCTTGTCATAAAGGCCCGCGGCATAAGCATGCTGGGTGATGGTCTCGGAGAGATACCACTCCCCCTCCTTTTCAAACATGCGCTTCATATCCTCGGCGGACTTCTTCTGCTGGTCCACCCAGAAATCCTGCCCGTCATAGCGCAGGCGGTGCACGCCGTTGCCCTTGCCCTTGCCGAAGGGCTTCATGAATGCCTCCCGGCGCTGGCGCAGGGTCTCCACGGCCACGGTGCCGTCCCCGGTGCAGTGGCCCGCGTCCACGATGCCCGCCCGGGTCTTCACCAGATATACCTCCGGCACCCGGACATACTGCCGCAGCACCTCGGTGGCCACGACCTTGTTGTTGAGCATCTGGTCAAAGGGCTCGTTGATATAGCGGGAGCGATACCAGTCGAACTCCGACAGGTACTCCTTCTTTTTCTTCCCGTCCAAGGAATACAGCGCCCACTGGTCGGCCAAAAATCCGCCGCCCAGGTTGGCCCGGAGCTTGGTCAGGGGGCCTACCTTAAAATGATTGGGGGCAAACACGATCCGCCGCCAGTAGAGTACAAACAGTCTCAGGCGGTTGAAGCAGCTGCGATACAGGCTGAAAGCATCCATTTTATCCGTTCTTCCTATTCAGTATTTTATAGTTTGGCATCCGGGTCGATGCGCCGGGCGAAAGCGCGGTACTCCTCCTCGGTGTTAAAGCCGGTGGTGTCGTCCGCAATGGGGCAGAAGACCGCCTTCCCGTCTCCGGCGGCCAGCTCATACAGCTGCATACCTCTGCCCTGGCCGCCCGCCTCCTTCAGCTTCCGGATGCAGGCCTTCTGGTATTCCCCGTCTCCCACCTTCACGGCGAAGATCTCCGTCCCGTTCCCGGCAAAGCCCAGGGCCTCCACCGACATGGCGGCGATCTTTTCAATGGCCTGGTCGGTGTAGTACACATCGCCGTACAGGAAGCAGACCCCGTCGCCGATCAGCTCCCAGGTGAAGCGGTCGATCTCGCAGTGGTTGTTCTGCGGCTCGTAGCGCACCGTGCCCGGCACCTCATAGCTGGGGTTGTGGGAGGTGATGATGATCTCCGCGTTCGGGTCGAACCGGCGCACCAGGCGCACCGTCCGCAGGAGGATCGGTTCCCCGTGTACAGGGAGCATATGCTTGGGGACAAGGAAGTTTTTCCACCGGGTCATCTTCCCGTCCGCCATGATGATATATCGCGTTGCCGTCATGGTCCACCTCTGGTTATATGATGGCAGGGCCGCAGCCGAGCGGCACCTCTGCCTATATAAATCCTCATTATAAACCTTTGTAATTGTAGCATCAATCCTATACAATGTCAAAACATTTATTATTCCCCCGAAATTTGGCAAAGCAGCGTCTTTCCGCCCTTCCGGCCGGACGCGGAAAAAGTTTAACCTGAATTTAACCGTTCCCGGCTTTCGGATTTAACGGCCGGGGGCTACCATAAGGCCATGGTCAAGGAAAAATCCAAACATTAAAAAGCTTCAAGGAGGAAAAAAGCATGAAAAAGAGAATTTGTCTGATCGCGGCAGCTATGCTGCTGATACTGGCTCTGGTGGGCTGCGGCAGCAGCGAGAAGAAGGCCGTTTCTACCGACGGCTCCACCTCGATGAGCAAGGTCATCGGCGCCCTGAGCGAAACCTTTGAATCCGACACCGGTATCACCGTCACCTACAACGCCACTGGCTCCGGCTCCGGCATCCAGGCCGTGGAGGAGGGCCGCTGCGACATCGGCCTGTCCAGCCGCAGCCTCAAGGACGAGGAGAAGGCTAAGGGCCTGCAGGAGACCGTGCTGGCCTATGACGGCATCGCCATCATCGTAAACCCCGCCAACCCCGTCAAGGAGCTGGACGTGGACACCATCGCCAAGATCTACACCGGTGAGATCACCAACTGGAAGGACGTAGGCGGCAATGACGCCCAGATCGTGCTCATCGGCCGCGAGGCCGGCAGCGGCACCCGGGACGGCTTCGAGTCCATCACCGATACCAAGGACAAGTGTCAGTACCGCCAGGAGCTGACCTCCACCGGCGACGTCATCACCACTGTGGGCAGCAACCCCGACGCCATCGGCTACGCCTCCCTGGCCTCCGTCAAGGATACCGTGAAGGCCCTGACCGTAAACGGTGTGGTTCCCAGTGAGGCCACCGTCAAGGACGGCAGCTATGTGGTGCAGCGCCCCTTTGTGCTGGTGACCAAGGACGGCACGAATCTCTCCGACAGCGCGCAGAAGTTCTTCGACTACATCACCTCTGACTCGGCCAGTCAAGTTATCAGCAACGCGGGCGCAGTCCCCACCAAGTGAGGCGCGTGAGCGGCGGCGCGCAAGTGCCGCCGCTTGCCCGCGCAGAGGGAGTGTGACACTATGAAAAAAAACAAAGCCTTTGAGACCGCCGTCCACGGCGTTTTTCTCCTGCTGGGACTGATCACCGTGGGGTGCGTGCTGCTCATCACGGTCTATCTGATTATCTCCGGTATCCCGGCCATCAGGGAGATCGGACTGGTAAAGTTCCTGTTCGGCAGGGAGTGGGCCTCCACGGCGGCTGAGCCGAAATTCGGAATATTGCCCTTTATCCTCACCAGCGTGTACGGCACCGCCGGGGCCATCGTCATCGGCGTGCCGGTGGGCTTTTTCACGGCGGTATATCTGTCCAAGGTGGCCGGGAAAAGGATCCGATCCGCCATGGAGACCGCCGTTATCCTGCTGGCGGGCATCCCTTCAGTGGTATACGGCCTGGTGGGCATGCTGGTGCTGGTGCCGGCGGTGCGCAGCATCTTCCATGTGCCGGACGGATCCAGCCTGCTGGCGGCCATCATTGTGCTGGCCATTATGATCCTGCCCAGCATCATCAAGGTATCCGTCACGGCGCTGGATGCCGTGCCGAAGGAATATGAGGACGCGTCCCTTGCCCTGGGCGCGTCGCCGGTGGAGACCTTCTTCAGGGTGTCCGTCCCCGCCGCCCGAAGCGGCATCGCCGCAGCGGTGGTGCTGGGAGTAGGCCGGGCCATCGGCGAGGCCATGGCCGTGATGATGGTAGCGGGCAATGTGGCCAATATGCCCAGCCTGTTCCAGAGCGTGCGTTTTCTCACCACGGCAGTGGCCAGCGAGATGGCTTACTCCAGCCCCGGCAGCCTGCAGCGCAATGCTCTGTTCTCCATTGCATTGGTGCTGTTCCTGTTCATCATGCTGCTGAATGCAGCGCTGAATTTCCTTCTGAAACGGGATAAGGAGAAGTGAAATGAGCCAAAAAAGAAAAAATTATATCGCCCTCATGCGCGGCGCCATGTATGTGTGCAGCGGCCTCACGGCGGCGCTGCTGCTGTTTCTGCTGGGCTATGTGCTCTACAAGGGCATTCCCAATATCAGCTGGGAGTTCCTGTCCACCAAGCCCAGCCACCTGACAGAGCGCATCGGCATTCTGCCGGACATCCTCAATACGGTGTATATCGTCCTGGCAACATTGGTGATCGTGCTGCCGCTGGGTGTGGGCGCCGCCATCTACTTGACGGAATATGCCCAGAATAAGCGCGTGGTGGCGGTAATCGAGTATGCCGCCGAGACCCTCTCCGGCATCCCGTCCATCATCTACGGTCTGGTGGGCATGCTGCTGTTTTCCAATAACTTCGGCACCTGCCTGCTGGCCGGTGCGCTGACGCTGGTGATCATGAATCTGCCCACGGTGATGCGCACCACCCAGGAGAGCCTGAAAACCGTGCCCCAGAGCTATCGGGAGGGAGCCTTCGGCCTGGGAGCCGGCAAATGGCGGGTCATCCGTACGGTGGTGCTCCCCGGGTGCATAGACGGCGTGGTCACAGGGTGCATCCTCTCTGTGGGGCGCATTCTGGGCGAGTCGGCGGCGCTGCTGTTCACGGCGGGCTTTGCTCACGCCCTCAACGGTCTGTTCACGGGCCTGGTAAGCCCCGGCGCCACGCTGACCGTGGCCCTGTACGTCTACGCCAAGGAGGAGGGCGAGTTCGGCGCCGCCTTTGCCATCGCCGCCATACTGATGCTGCTGACACTGGTGATAAACCTCTGCGCAACGCTTACAGGCAAATTTTTTGCCAGAAGGAGGAATTTATGAGCACGATCATCACGGCGGAGGATCTGAACCTCTGGTATGGGGAGACCCACGCCCTGAAGGGGATCGACATGGCCATCCCCGAGAAAAATATCACGGCCCTCATCGGGCCCTCCGGGTGCGGAAAATCCACCTTTCTTAAGACGCTCAACCGCATGAACGACCTGATCCCCTCGGTGCGGATCACCGGCCAGGTGCTCTATAACGGCCGCAGCATTTTCGATAAGGACGTGGACGTGTGCGCCCTGCGGCGGGACATCGGCATGGTGTTTCAGAAGCCCAATCCCTTCCCCATGAGCATCTATGACAACATCGCCTACGGTCCCCGCACCCACGGTGCCGCCTCTAAAAAGGAGCTGGACGAGATCGTGGAGCAGGCCCTGCGGGACGCGGCCATCTGGGACGAGGTGAAGGACCGGCTGAAAAAGAGCGCCCTGGGGCTCTCCGGTGGCCAGCAGCAGCGGCTGTGCATTGCCCGGGCGCTGGCTGTGCGGCCCCAGGTCCTGCTGATGGACGAGCCCACCTCCGCCCTGGACCCCATCTCTACCTCCCGCATTGAGGAGCTGGCCCTGCAGCTGAAGGAGCGGTACACCATCATCATGGTCACCCACAACATGCAGCAGGCCGTGCGCATTTCCGACCACACGGCGTTCTTCCTGCTGGGAGAGCTGATCGAGTTCGGCGAGACGGAAAAGCTCTTCTCCCAGCCCCAGGAAAAGCGCACCGAGGACTATATTACAGGAAGGTTTGGGTGACGGCATGAGAAGCAGATTTGACGAGCAGCTGAAGCTGCTGAACAAAAAAATGACCGAGATGGGCGGCGAGTGCGAGAGCATCATCGCCTCGGCGGTGAAGGCCCTGCTGGAGGGCAGCGCCGCCGACGCCCGCCAGGCCCAGGAGCAGGGCCACCGCATCGACCAGCTGGAGCGGGAGATCGAATCCATCTGCCTGAAGCTACTGCTGCAGCAGCAGCCGGTGGCCCGGGATCTGCGGGTAATCTCCGCGGCGCTGAAGATGATCACCGACATGGAGCGCATCGGCGACCAGGCAGAGGACATCGCCGAGATTATTACCACCCTGGACGGCCGGTCCGGCGCGGAGTGCCGGGACATCCGGGTCATGGCGGAGGCCACCATCAAAATGGTCACCGATAGCGTGGATGCCTATGTGCGCCAGGATCTGGCCCTGGCCCGGTCGGTGGAGGCCTATGACGACGTGGTGGACAGCGCCTTCTGCCGGGTGAAGGACACGCTCATCGCCATGATCGCCCAGAATATCGCCGACGGCGAGTATGCCCTGGATCTGCTGATGATCGCCAAGTATTTCGAGCGCATCGGCGACCACGCGGTGAACATCGCCGAGTGGGTGGAGTTCTCCGTCACAGGCATACACAAGAGCGAGGAGGTCTGACCGTCCTCCTCTCCCCTTTTCTTTTCCTCTTTCCTCTCTTTTTGAAACGCAGGAACTCCGGCGGGCATTGCCCGCCGGAGTTCCTGCGTTTCAAAGTTTCAA
>ENA-UONZ01001804-UONZ01001804.1-human-gut-metagenome-genome-assembly--contig:-C93old-NODE-1804-length-20092-cov-8.620602_pt1 | contig 20092 bp, 17 predicted proteins | sample MGYA00242468_ERZ724015 | MGnify/ENA metagenome assembly ERZ724015
AACCCGACTGCCGTTCCCCTATTTCGAAGCGGTCGCCGCTCTCCGATTTTCGCCGGGCTAAGCAATAAAGGGAAACGGGAGTCAAGAGGGTAGAAACCGTAGGTGTCTACCCTCTTGCCCTCAGCCGCGGGTGCGGCTAAATGCGACTTTTGTTTCGCTCAATCGGCCCAAACCACAACCCCATCAGGCGGTGCAGCCATGCTAAAAGCCTGTTTTTCGTCAAATTATTCTGTTTCACAGCCTGTTCCTCCTGCGGGAAAGTTTTCTTTTTACGGTATTATTGTACCGCAATTTTTTCGCCGATTCCTGCACAAAATGATGAAAGATTTCTTAAGGCAATACCGCATAATTGAACAAGAGTGATTTGCGAGTAAATTTTGCGTACTGACGAGGCACAGTTTTGCGGTAATACTTGATGTATTACCGTGAAACTGCAACAAAGTCAGGACACAAAATTTTCGCAAAGCACCGCCGCTTTAATTGTGCGGTGTTGCCTTAAATATTTGTGAAGGAGCAGAGGACGCACAGTCTGTGTCAATTTACTCCGGCTCATCCTCATCGAGCAGCGTGAGCACATCAATCGGCGCGTCATTCTGCGTCACCTGCACATGCACATGGGTGCCGAGTGCGGATTCTGCGGGAATGCTGTCCGCGCACACGCCGAGCGCTTCACCGGCGGAGACAACCTGCCCTTCCTGCACGCGTACATCGTCCATGCCGCAGTACGACGAGGTCAGGCCGTTATTGTGCGTCAGTGTCACGCAGGTGCCGTACAGACCGTCCTCGGCAATCTGCTGTACAGTGCCGTCGGTCAGTGCGAGCACGGTTTCGCCGGCTTCGGCAGAGAAGTCTGTGCCGGCATGAACACGCCAGTCACCCATGGTCGGCTGGAACAGCAGCGTGTCACCCGAAAACGGCGTCAGCACGGCTCCGGACACCGGCCGCACATACACGGGTGCGCTGACCGTTACCGCCGGTTCCGGCTCTGCCGCCGTGACCGGCTGTTCCTCGATCACTGACTCGGGTTCCTGCTCCTGCTGCGGAACGGTGGCCGGTTCGGTCGGTGCTTCGGCGGTCGAGTCGGCCGGTGCGATGATAGGCATGCCGGTGTCCGGCTCGACCGCGTTCTGCCGGTGTGCATTGCCCCAGATCACCCATGCGGATGCGGCGATGATGAGCGCACACAGCGAAAGAATGGTGTAGAATCCGCGGGTAGAGAGCGCCGCGGTGTGTTTGGATTGATATTGCTTCATGTCCCTTTACCTCCGTTGCTGACAGTATGGTCGGCTGCCGCGGAAAATATACGCGCCGCCGAAAATTTGCCGCACAGCGGACACTTCATCGGCAGATGCCGGATAGCCCACAAAAGGGGAGATGTCTGCGGATTGTACCCAATCGCCGAATGTGGTATAATAACCGCAGAAGAGAGTGACCCAAGGAGGGAAAAACTATGGAACTGGCTGACTTTTTCGCGATTGACCGGCTGTCGCAGCACGACGAGGAACTGCTGATCGAATCCGCGATGCAAATGCAGCAGATGATGATGCTGTACGAATCCGGCATCCGCGAGATCAAGACCAAGCTGGATATTCTGAGCGATGAGTCGCGTATTTCGGGCAAGCCAAGCCCGATCGATGCCATCAAGAGCCGCATCAAAAGTCCGCGCAGCATTATCGGCAAGCTCAAGCGGCGCGGATTTCCGATCACGCTGCAGTCTATGATAGATAATCTGAATGATATTGGCGGTATCCGCGTGATCTGTCCGTTTATCGAGGATATTTACACGGTAGCGGACATGCTCATGCGGCAGGACGACTTGACGCTGATCGAGAAGAAGGACTACATTGCCAATCCCAAGCCGAACGGCTACCGCAGCCTGCATCTGATCCTCGAGGTGCCGATTTTCCTCGCGGAACGCACGCAGCCGGTACGCATCGAGCTGCAGATTCGCACGATGGCGATGGATTTCTGGGCCAGCCTGGAGCACCAGCTGCGCTATAAATCCGATGTGGAGATTCCGGAGCATATGTCCGATGATTTGAAGAAGTGTGCGGATGTCATTGCGGAGACCGATCAGGAGATGCAGCGTATCGCAAAAGAACTGAAAGTGCTGTAAAAGGAGAAATTATGCAATACATACCCATTATAACTCTGGTTCTGGTGGTAATCCTGCTGGGACTGGTCATCGTTCTGCTGACCCGCAAGCCAGAAAAGCCGGAGCTTCCGCAGCAGATTGACCCAACCGCATCCATTACTGCGCTCGGCACGCTCGTGACGCAAAACCTGCGCGAAGGCCGGGAAGCGCAGAGCAATCAGCTTTCCGCGATGGACAAGAGCCTTGGAGACAAGATGAGCGGTCTGACCGATCAGCTCGGCCGGTTTGAGACGCGTCTGCAGGGTTTTACGGCGGAAACAACGCAGAATCTGACTAATATCCGCGAAACCGTGGATAAAAACCTGCACACCTTCACGGGTGAGACAAAACAGAATCTGGAAACTATCCGCAGCACGATGGACAAGAATCTGCACACCTTCACGGGTGAGACCAAGCAGGATTTGGAAAACATTCGCGTTACAGTAGATAAAAATCTGCGTGCCATGCAGGAAGACAACAACAAAAAGCTGGACGATATGCGCCAGATTGTAGACGAAAAGCTGCAGAAAACACTGTCTGAGCGCATGAATGAGTCGTTTAAGCTGGTCAACGAGCGTTTGGAGCAGGTTTACAAGGGTCTCGGTGAGATGCAGACGCTGGCACAGGGTGTCGGTGATTTGAAGAAGGTGCTCACCAATGTCAAGACCCGCGGCATCGTGGGCGAGATTCAGCTGGGTGCGATCCTCGAGGATATTCTCGCGCCCGAGCAGTACGAGACCAACGTGGCGACTGTGCCGAACAGCCGCAATGTCGTCGAGTACGCGGTCAAGCTGCCCGTTGAGGACGGCAGCTTTGTCTGGCTGCCGATTGACTCCAAGTTCCCGGGAGACACCTACGGGTCGCTCCGTGACGCGTACGAGGAAGGCTCGCGCGAGCAGATTGACGCATGCGTCAAGCAGCTGATCGCCACCCTCAAATCCGAGGCGAAGGACATTCACGATAAGTACCTTGCGCCGCCGCATACGACCGAGTTCGGCATCATGTTCCTGCCGTTCGAGGGACTGTATGCCGAAGCCGTCAGCCGCGGCATGGTGGAGATTCTGCAGCGGGACTATCATGTTAATCTGGCAGGTCCGAGTACGATGGCGGCGCTGCTGAACAGTCTGCAGATGTCGTTCCGCACGATTGCGATTCAAAAGCGCTCGGGTGAGGTCTGGAGCGTGCTCGGCGCAGTCAAGACCGAGTTTGATAAGTTTGAAGCCTGCCTGACGCAGACGCAGAACCGACTCGATCAGGCGAGCCGTGAACTGGATAAGCTGGTCGGTACGCGCACGCGCGCTATCCGTCGCAAGCTGAAGGGTGTTACCGAGCTCAGCGAGAGCGAAACGCAGAAGGTTCTGGATATCGGCACCGATTCGGAAGAAGAGTGAAGAGATTCTTAACCGCTTTCTCGGCAAAAGAAAACACCGCAGAGCAAGGCTCTGCGGTGTTTTCTTGTTTGTAATTAGCCGAGCTTCGGGAACAAATCCTGCTCAATAACAGCGTCGAGCGTCATGCCTGCGTAGGCAATCTGCGCCAGACCGTCGATGAAGCGGGAGACTGCCGCGATCAGCACGGAAATGTTGTCCGCCACAAACGGAATGATTTTCTCGAGCTCGAGAGAGCCGTCTACCAGCGTGTTGTGCTTGAGGTAAATCTGACCGGCCTCCTCAAAGAAGCCGAACGAGCCGAGCGCACAGAAGTTGTTGCAGTAGTCGCACGCATGGCGGAGCTGCACCTTGTTGTTTTCCGGTGCACCCTGAAACAGAGTGACGAAGAACTGCAGCAGACCCATGTCCTCTGCGGGCAGCTGCATCGGGATGAAGCAGGCTTCAATCACAACGTCCTTGGCAACCTTGCCCTGACGCATCGCCTCGCAGCGCAGAATGGTCGGTGCGCCGTCCTTCTGCATGATCTCCGCACGGAAGCCGTTCTGGTTGAGAACATCGTTCATGCAGCCTAAAATCTGATTTTGCTGTTCGATTTTCATTCTTTCTTTTCCTCACTCTTTCATGAATAATTGAGAATGGAAAATGGAAAATTGCGGAACGCGCATTGCGCGTATTGAATAATCCGGCACAGCCGGATACCGCCATTCTCCATTCTCCATTTTACATTTTCAATTTTTTACTTTACGCCGATATCAGTGCGGTAATGCGCCTTATCGAAGTGAATTTTCTTCACATCGGCATAAGCCTTCTGGATGGCTTCGTCAAGGGTCGGTGCGGTAGCCGTTACGCCGAGCACGCGGCCGCCGTTCGTTACCAGCTTGCCGTCCTTGACGGCGGTGCCGGCGTGGAATACGAACGAGTCGGTTACATCGTCCAGACCGGTGATCTCCTTGCCCTTTTCGTAGGCCTTCGGATAGCCGCCGGACGCCATGCAGACGCAGCAGGCGGCATTGTCCGCCCACTTGATGTCGATATCCTCGAGCTTTTCGTCGATAACGGCATTGAAGATGTCGAACAGGTCGGTGTCCAGTCGGGACAGGACAGCCTGCGTCTCCGGGTCGCCGAAACGAGCGTTGTACTCGATAACGCGCGGGCCCTTCGGGGTCAGCATCAGGCCGAAATACAGCACGCCCTTGAACGGACGGCCTTCCTTCTCCATGGCCGCGACGGTCGGCTTGAAGATAGTCTCCATGCACTCAGCGGCAATGTCGTCGGTATAGAAGCGGGACGGCGAGAATGCGCCCATACCGCCGGTGTTCGGGCCTTCGTCATGGTCGTAGGCACGCTTGTGATCCTGTGCGGACGGCATGGTCTTGAGGTGCTTGCCGTCTACGAAGGCGAGCACGGAAACCTCCGGACCGGTCAGGAACTCCTCGATAACGACACGCGCACCGGCACCGCCGAATGCACCGCCGTCGATCGCGTCCTTGACTGCCTCGATGGCTTCTTCCTCGGTCATAGCAACGGTAACGCCCTTGCCGAGTGCAAGACCGTCCGCCTTGACAACGATCGGCGCACCGTTCTTCTTGATGTACTCGATCGCGTCTGCGGAGTTCTCAAAAACAGCGTAGCCCGCGGTCGGAATGTTGTATTTCTGCATTAAATCCTTCGCAAAGGACTTGCTGCCCTCGATGATGGCAGCGTTCTTGCGCGGACCGAAGGCACGGATGCCTGCGGCCTCGAGTGCGTCTACCATGCCGAGTGCAAGCGGGTCATCCGGTGCTACCATAACGAGATCCGGCTTGTGCTCCTTGGCGAAAGCAACCATGCCGTCGATGTCGGTTGCCTTGATGGCAACGCACTCTGCCTCAGCGGCAATGCCGCCGTTGCCCGGCGCACACCAGATGTGGTCCACCTTGGGGCTCTTCTTCAATGTATGGACGATGGCGTGCTCACGGCCGCCGCCGCCGATAACCAAAACTTTCATTTATTGTTCCTCCGTTTGTAAATACACACGCTGTGCGCGGAACATTTCTACAATAAGTGCAACATAGCCGATCGGCAGGAGCGTGTTTGCCGCCTTTGCCGCAAGCGGCGCCAGATAGTCATTCAGCCAGCCGGGCGCGATGAGCAGCGTAAGGATGCAGCCTGTGCTCCAGACCACCAGCAAAACCCATTCGGGCAGGGTGCTGCGGTCGATCTTGTGCATCTGGTCTTTGACACCCATCAGCAGCATGCAGCCGGTGAGCAGCAGCGGCACGAGCGCCGCATACAGCAGCACAATCCGCAGCAGGCCGGGCGGGATGACTGCCGGACCGAGGATGAGCTTGAACGCCATCGTCACGTCCGCGGCAATGCTTGCGCGCATGTACCAGCGGGACGCATTCTGCACGGACAGCGCACCGGCAGACACCAGCGCGAACGCCAGCATCTGCAGTGCCCAGTTGTTCTGTGCGGCCAGACTGAGCAGCAGTCCGCCGGATACGGCTAAGTAGGCATAATAGCCTTTCAGCAGTTTCATTAGTGATGGAACAGACGCATGCCGGTGAACGCCATCGTGATGCCGTACTTGTTCGCGGTTTCGATAACATTGTCATCGCGGATGGAGCCGCCCGGCTGTACAATGTACTCCACGCCGGACTTGCGTGCGCGCTCTACGTTGTCGCCGAACGGGAAGAATGCGTCCGAACCAACGGTTACGCCGGTATTCTTTGCAATCCACGCCTTCTTTTCCTCAGCGGTGAGCACCTCCGGCTTTACCTTGAAGGTCTTCTGCCATACGCCTTCAGCCAGTACGTCCTCATACTCGTCCGAGGTGTAAACGTCGATCGCGTTGTCGCGGTCCGGGCGGCGGATGCCGTCAACGAACTGGAGGCCGAGGACCTTCGGATGCTGACGAACAAACCAGTTGTCGGCCTTGTTGCCAGCCAGACGGGTGCAGTGGATGCGGCTCTGCTGACCTGCGCCGACACCGATGGTCATGCCGTCCTTGACGTAGCAGACCGAGTTGGACTGCGTGTACTTGAGCGTGATGAGCGCAAGGATCATGTCGTGCTTTGCGCTCTCCGGCAGATTCTTGTTCTCGGTGACGATGTTGGTGAGCAGGCTCTCGTTGATCTCGTAGTTGTTGTAACCCTGCTCGAAGCGGATGCCGAAAATATCGCGCTGCTCGATCGGCTTCGGCTCATAGTTCGGGTCGATCTTGACAACGTTGTAGCCGCCCTTGCGCTTGGTCTTGAGAATCTCGAGGGCCTCAGCGGTGAAGTCCGGCGCGATGATGCCGTCGGAAACCTCGTGTGCGAGGTAGGAAGCGGTGTCTGCGTCGCAGGTGTCGGACAGAGCCGCCCAGTCGCCGTAGGAGCACAGACGGTCAGCGCCGCGTGCGCGGATGTACGCACATGCGATGGGAGACAGCTCCTTGTCGGTGTCAACGAAGTACATCTGCTTCTCGACATCGGTCAGCGGTTTGCCGAGAGCGGCACCGGCCGGAGAAACGTGCTTGAAGGACGCAGCTGCGGGCAGACCGGTCGCCTTTTTCAGCGCACGGACGAGCTGCCAAGAGTTGAATGCGTCACAGAAGTTGATATAACCCGGCTTGCCGTTGAGTACCTCGATCGGAAGCTCGCCCCCGGTCATAAAAATGCGGGCCGGCTTCTGGTTGGGGTTGCAGCCGTACTTTAAGGCTAATTCTTTCATAAATAGTCCTTTCTGCTCATCAGGTCGCAGTTATTCTGCGTTCTTGTTGCGGATTTCCTGCTCAACTTCGCCGGTCTCCAGATCGACGTAGCGCACGAACAGCGAAACCTTGTTCTGCTCGTTCAGGCTGTTCCAGAGCAGGTTGGTGAACTCGCGGATGGGCAGCTCGATGCGGATGCACTTCGGCTCGCCGCGGAACGGCGGCAGCGGATCGCCGTCGCACTGATAGGTATGGATGAAGTGTCCCAGACCGGCAACCGGCTTATCGTACTCATAGAAGAAACGCTTGTTGGCGGTGCGGTCCGAGGTGAAGTTCTTGAGGATGGACAGGCTGTAGGAGCCGTCCGGATTGACAACGCCCGAAATGCGGGAGGTGTAGTTGGGCGCGTCCGGCTCAAACTCGCGGGTACGGAGCGCTTCAAAGTAGCTTTTGCCCTGCTTGAGATAGTCCACGATGGTATCGGTCTGGTCGCCGTTGGTAACGACCAGCGTGCCGTTGTACAGGCGCACCGGATGATAGATGATCAGCGAGGGATCGACCATCTTGGACGGGTCAAATGCCTCGGTGCGGATACCGTCCTCGGTTTCGGTGAACACGCGGTTGCGGCTGTTCTCCGAGCGGCCCATGATGAAGTAGGCGATAACATTCTTTTTATTATCCGGGGTGCGGCCGAGAATGATGCCGCGGCCGGGATATGCGTTGCTCATCAGCTCCTGGCTGATGTCAAAAACATTCTTGCTCATAATGCTGTTACTCCTGTTCAGTTTTTATGGACGATAGCACCGTCCACGCGCAGTCTGCCTGCGCAGAAGTCGGATACTGCCTGCGGCAGAAGAATCCACTCTGCGTTCTGCATGACGCGCTTCTGCAAGGTCTCCGGTGTGTCGCCATCCTCTACTTCAACGGCCTTCTGCGCGATGATTGCGCCGCCGTCTACCACTTCGGATACAAAATGTACGGTCGCACCGGTAACCTTTACCCCTTTTGCCAGCGCGGCTTCATGCACGCGCAGACCGTAGAAGCCCTCTCCGCAGAAGGAGGGGATGAGCGAGGGATGTACGTTGATAATGCGGTTTTCAAAATGGCGGCAGAAGCTGTCCGGCAGGACGGTCATAAAGCCTGCGAGCACGATCAGACCGATGTCTGCGTTCTCCAGCAGAGCGGTAAGCGCCTTGCCGTACTCTTCCGCGTCGGAAAAGTCCCTGCGGCGCAGCACCTCGGAGGGAATAGCCGCTTTTGCGGCACGCTCGAGTGCATACGCCTTCGGGTTGGACGAAATAACGAGCGAAATCTGTCCGTTTTCGATCTTGCCCGCTTGCTGTGCGTCAATGAGCGCCTGCAGGTTCGTGCCGCCGCCCGAAACCAAAACTGCAATTTTTGTCATTTATTTTTCTCCGAAAATCGAAGTATGCTGAAAACAGCATCTTCTTCTCCGTAGGGCGGGGTGCCCTCACCCCGCCGTTGTAAATTATCTGCTTATCGTTAGAAGCAGCGGGGTGAGGGCACCCCGCCCTACGAAACGGGATAGAATTATACCAGCTCTACGCCCTTTTCAGCGCCGTTTACGCACTCGCCGATTACATAAGCCTGCTCGCCTGCAGCGGAAATTGCTGCAACCGCGCGGGAAGCGTCCTCAGCGGCAACGGCCAGAACCAGACCGGCGCCCATGTTGAAGGTGTTGTACATGTCGCGCTCCGGAATCTTGCCGGTCTTTGCGATCAGGTCGAATACCGGCGGAACCGGCATAGCAGCCTTCTCGATCTTGGCAACGATGCCTGCCGGCAGCATGCGCGGTACGTTTTCATAGAAGCCGCCGCCGGTGATGTGGCTGATGCCCTTGACCTCAACCTTGCCCATCAGGGACTGGATCGCCTTAACGTAGATCTTGGTCGGGGTCAGCAGCTCTTCGCCGAGGGTCTTGCCGAATTCGTCGATGTAGCGGCGGACAGACTTCTCGTTGATGCCGAGCGTCTTGCGAACCAGAGAATAGCCGTTGGAGTGTACGCCGGAGGAGGCAACACCGATCAGCGCGTCGCCGGCCTTGATGCCGGTGCCGTCGATCATCTTTTCCTTATCGACCATGCCGACAGAGAAGCCGGCCATATCGTACTCGTTTTCCGGATAGAAGCCCGGCATTTCAGCGGTCTCGCCGCCGATCAGCGCGCAGCCTGCCTGACGGCAGCCCTCTGCGATACCGGAAACCATCTGTGCGATCTTCTCCGGGTGGTTCTTGCCGACTGCAACATAGTCGAGGAAGAACAGCGGCTGTGCACCGCAGCAGGCGATATCGTTTACGCACATGGCAACGCAGTCGATGCCAACGGTGTCGTGCTTGTCCATCAGGAACGCCAGCTTGAGCTTGGTGCCGACGCCATCCGTACCGGAAACGAGGATCGGATCCTTCATGCCATTGAAATCCGGACGGAACAGGCCGCCGAAGCCGCCGAGCGTACCCATAACGCCCTTGGTAAAGGTGCTTTCTACCATCGGCTTCATCAGCTTGACCGCTTCGTAGCCTGCGGTAACGTCAACGCCGGCAGCCTTGTAGCTTTCAGAACGGCTTACACTCATGTTTTACATCTCACTTTCATTTATCGTATGAACGAGAAAAATGGAAAATTGATAATGGAGAATTGAGAATTGTGGTTCGGCGCAGAGCGCCGGATTAAATTGACGCGCTATGCGCGTAACCGTCATTCTCCATTCTCCATTTTCCATTCTCAATTCAAAAGTTAGTCTTTGTTAGAGGGGAGCGGAATCTCGGTCTCGAACATGTTCTTATCCACCTGCTCGGGTACCGGGATCGGGTACTCGCCGGAGAAGCATGCATCGCAGAAGCCCAGCTTGCAGCCGACTGCAATCTTGCGGCAGGCTTCGAGCGACAGGAAGCCGAGCGAATCCACGCCGATGATCTCGCGCATTTCCTCAACCGTGCGGTTGTGTGCGAGCAGCTGGTTGCGCTCCGGAATATCCGTGCCGAAGAAGCAGGGATGACGGAACGGAGGTGCCGAAATTCTCATGTGAACCTCAGCCGCGCCTGCGTCGCGCAGCAGCTTTACCAGACGGCCGCAGGTCGTGCCGCGGACGATGGAGTCATCGACCATGATGACGCGCTTGCCCTCAATAGCGGTGCGCAGGGCATTCAGCTTGAGACGTACGGAGCGCTCGCGCTTGTCCTGACCCGGCTGGATAAAGGTGCGGGCGATATAGCGGTTCTTGATGAGACCGACGCCGTACGGAATGCCGGAGAACTTCGCGTAGCCGATGGCTGCCGGGATACCGGAATCCGGTACGCCGATAACCACGTCAGCGCCGACCGGATGCTCGATGGACAGATACTTGCCGGCCTCCTGACGGGCCAGCTCAACCGATGCACCGTCGATGATGGAGTCCGGACGGGCAAAGTAAATGTACTCGAATACGCACGCGGAGGATTTGCACTCGATACCGCAGTGCATGGAGCGCAGCTCACCGTTTTCGACAACGCAGACCTCACCGGGCTCTACATCGCGGATGAACTTTGCACCGAGCGCGTCCAGAGCGCAGGTCTCGGAAGCGAAAATGTAGCAGTCGTTGTCCAGCAGGCCGATACACAGCGGACGGAAGCCGTGCGGGTCGCGTGCCGCGATCAGCTTGCGCGGAGACATAACAACCAGAGAGTAGGCACCCTCGATGCGATGCATGGTGTTCATAACGGCTTCTTCAATAGAGCCGCACTTGAGGCGTTCCTTAACAATGGTGTATACCAGCACCTCGGTGTCGTTCGAGGAGCGGAAAATGCCGCCGTCCAGCTCAATCTCGCGGCGCAGCTCGCCTGCGTTTACGAGGTTGCCGTTGTGCGCAACCGCGAGATTGCCCTTTACATGAGTGATGGAGATCGGCTGCGCATTCTCGCGGCGGGTATCACCGGTGGTGGAGTAGCGCACATGACCGATAGCCATCGAGCCGGGCATGTTGTCCAGAATCTCCTGATTGAACACAGCGCTGACCAGACCGACATCCTTGTGGCAGTGGATCACGCCGTTTTTGTTTACGGCGATACCGGCAGCCTCCTGACCGCGGTGCTGGAGAGCAAACAGTGCAGTATACGCGTCGTGCGCGGCGGAAATCTCTTTGCCTTCCGGCGCTGCGATACCGAATACACCGCACTCCTCATGCACCTTGTCAAACGGAGTGCTGCTTTTTCTTAAAATACGATATTTCATTCTTCAGCCTTTTCTTGTCCGAATCTTGCCTTGCGGATGGGCTTACTTGCCCATAACGCGCTTCATGATCTCCTGATATGCCTCCTCGACACCGCCCATGTCACGACGGAAGCGGTCCTTGTCCAGCTTCTCCTTGGTGGTCTTGTCCCACAGGCGGCAGGTATCCGGAGAGATTTCGTCTGCGAGAACGATCTTGCCGTCCGCAGTCTTGCCGAACTCGAGCTTAAAGTCAACGAGGATGACGTTCAGGGTATCGAAGTACTGCTTCATAACCTCGTTTACCTTGAAGGCCATTGCCTTGATGGTCTCGATCTCCTCACGGGTAGCAGCCTTCAGTGCGATAGCGTGGTAAGCGTTCATGAGCGGGTCGCCAAGCTCATCGTTTTTGTAGGAGAACTCGATGGTCGGCTCGTCGAATACGATGCCCTCTTCCACACCGAAACGCTTTGCAAAGGAACCGGCGGAAATGTTGCGGATGATGACCTCCAGCGGAACAATGGAGACCTTCTTTACCAGGGTCTCGCGCTCGGAGAGCTGCTCAACAAAGTGGGTCGGCACGCCCTGCTGCTCGAGCAGCTGGAACATGTGATTGCTCATTACATTGTTGATCACGCCCTTGCCGGTGATGGTGCCCTTCTTCTCACCGTTGAATGCGGTTGCATCGTCCTTGTAGTCAACGATTACGAGATTTGCGTCGTCGGTAGCAAATACCTTCTTAGCCTTGCCTTCGTACAGCTGTTCTTTCTTTTCCATGTCCAATTCCTCCATTTGTATAAGTAGTGTTAATTTGAAACGACTTTTCGATTGAAAGCACGCTTTCAATCGAGGGGACATACCGAACAGTGTTCGGATATGCCCTAAGCTACCAAAAGTTCCGCCCGGTGGTTGAAACTTTTGCACGCACTTGTGTAAAAACCGTGATACATGCTCCCGGTTTTTACGAACCTGCGGTTGGATTTAATGCGCGCTGCGGCGCGGGAGTTTTAGTGCTGCTAAGTGTTTGCAGGTTGTACATTTCAGCTGCCAATGGGAGCGGCACCAATGCCTTTACCTTGCGGGGATGCGGTATCAGAGATACCTATATAGATTACGCGAACTGAGCGCGAACCTTTTCGTCCTTTGCGGTAACTTCCGCTGCCATATCGGCCTTGAACTGCGCGAGCTTCTGTGCCAGCGCGTCATCCGACAGGGCGATCATCTGTGCTGCGAGGATAGCGGCGTTGTCTGCGCCGTCGATCGCAACGGTTGCCACCGGAATGCCCTTGGGCATCTGCACGATGGAGAGCAGGCTGTCCATGCCGCCCATGACGCTGGTGGCCATCGGCACGCCGATTACCGGAAGCGTGGTGTAAGCCGCCAGTACACCGCCGAGGTGTGCAGCCTTGCCGGCTGCCGCGATGATCACGCCGAAGCCTTCTGCCGCCGCGTTCTTCGCCAGCTGCTCGGCAGTTGCCGGGGTGCGGTGCGCGGAGCAGATGCGGACCTCAGTCGGAATATCGAACGATTTCAGACGGTCAACACACTTTTCCATTACCTTGAGATCACTGTCGGATCCCATGACAACGAGAACTTTTTTCATTTGTTATTCCTCCTACAAAAACAAATGAGGGCACGGGTATACCCGTGCCCTATAATCGCTCATTTATGTGCACCGATGCCCGAGAGAATGCACGAATGCCCGAGAACAAAAAACTGTTCAGCTGCAGTCTGGTTCAAAAATACGCTGCCGGTCATGAGTACACCTCTTTCTTAAAACCAACGGTGACGATACATATTTATTTTAGCCAATTTAACTTGTTAATGCAAGTATTTTACCCGCTTTTTTCGGGATTCGTGTAAATGCCCAAAGATAAATTTTACTCCTCTGCACTTTCGTGCAGAACGCCCTTTTTGTAAAGCACCTCTTCCATCTGGTGCACGCGCTCGGTCCACGAGCACTGCGCGCCGTAGGCAAGGCGTTTTTCCGTCCATGCCGGACGGTTTTCCTTGGCAGCGGCATCGCACAGCGGCAGGAACATCTCGGGATTGCGGGCAATGTAGACCACATCCTTGAAATCCTCGACCTGCAGCGGCTCGCGCGTGGAAACGATCGGCTTGCCGGTTGCCAGATATTCGTAGAACTTGAGCGGCGAAACGTCCTTGGAGAGCGCACCGGCACGGAATACGTTCAGGCAGACATCCATCTGTGCCAGATATGCGGGCAGCTCGGGCTGCGGCACCAGACCGTGGAATACGATGTTCGGGTACTGCTTGAGATTTGTCAGGTCAACACCCGGCAGCGTGCGTCCGATCAGGAAAATCGTCGCGTTCGGACGGCTCTTCGCCAGCTTTTCGATCAGTGCATAGTCGATGCACTCCTGCAGCATGCCGACAAAGCCGTAGATCGGATGCGGCAGATCCTTCATGTCCTCCGGGCAGGGAAGGGTGTCCTTCTCGGTCTGTACGCGCGAGAAGATCTCGTAAGCCGCGCCGTTCGGGATCATTTGGGTGGTCGGGTTGATCTTTTCCAGTGTCTCTGCCAGACCGACCGCAGTTGCGAATACCTGATCGGCAGGCTTGGCCAGATCGTGCTCCATCTTGTCCACAACCTTGGGATTGATGTGACCCTTGTACGCGGAATGACGGTCTACACAGTCGTATACCAGCTTGGCGTGCGGCAGGTGCTCCACAATGTCGCACGAGGACGGCGAGTAGCACCACAGCACGGTCTCGTCGCCGAAGCCGTGCTCGCGCATCTTTTCGCGGATGAACGCCGCCTGCCGCTTCTGGTTAATTTTGTTGATCCAGCGGAATTTGTTGAAAAACGGCAGTACCGGCGGCAGTGCGTACACAGTGATGTTTTCGTGTCCCTCGACTTTTTCGCCGGGCTGCTTGTATTTTTCGATATATGCGGAGGCTTTTTTGTCCTTGAGCGGTGCGATCATGGACACCGGAGGATCAAAATACAGGATTTCGCTGTTGCGCAGACGGCTCATCACGTTCTGCTTGCGCGTTGGCAGAGGATGGTAGTTCGTTGTCGAAAGACAGACGATGTGGTTCTTCATATCTATATAACCCCTTTAGTGGATTGTTTTATCATATATCGTAGGGCGGGCTGCCCTCAGCCCGCCGTGGTCAGCGGTATGCAGATGGTAAAGACGGCGGGGTGAGGGCACCCCGCCCTACGGTTTAGTTTTTGAAAATGTTCAGCAGCTTCGCTGCACCCTTCACATTCTCGGACTCTCTTTCTCGCAGCATTTCCGCAGTGCGGTGCACCTCGTTATCGAGCGCACCGGAGACGCACTCGTCAATGAGGCGGCACAGCGGCTCCGCCTTGACGGACGAAAGCTGCAGGCAGGTGCGGCTGCCGATATATTTCAGAAAGCCGTCCACCTTGATATCGTAGCTCATGCCGACGACCGGAACGCCCTGACCGGCGGAGAACATCAGCGAATGCAGTCGGATGCCAACCACGGTTTTCATGCGGGAGAGGATGCCGATGGTGACTTCGATGGGCTGTCGGGTACGCACGGCGTGCCACGGACAGTGCAGCAGTGCGCCGACACGTTCTGCGGGCATGAGGTCGCTCGGGAACTCGATGGGTACGAAAACCGGCGTCAGGCCGTGCTTTTCGTAGGCATAGTTGGCTGCAGCCGCGATTTCGGGCAGAGCCGTGTCCAGACCCTTCCAGTTGCGCAGACCGAAGCCGATATACTTTCCGTTCGGGTCAATGCCGCTCTGCTCGAGGGCGATATTGACGATTTCACGCGGCGCCGGCGTCAGAATGATGGTCGGGTCGGCGGAAACACGGATATCCGGCCGGGTAACGCCCATTTCGGCAAGCAGTGCGCGGGAATTGTCATCGCGCAGCGTGATGCGGTCAACCGATGCGTCAATGGTTCTGGCGGCCATCCGGCGGTTGCCCGGACGGTTGATCGGACCGATGCCGCAGCCGTACATCATTACCTTGCAGCCGCGCTTTTTGGCGGCGTACAGCGTGTAGCAGTAGTACCAGATCGAGCGGGTGGACGTAACATCCTGCATGAGCGAGCCGCCGCCGTTGATATACAGCGCGGCATGGCGGAACTTGCGCAGGACGGAGAACACATTAAAGGTATAGATGGCGTTCGTGCGGTAGATCAGGCGCGTTTCCTTCGGTCTGCGCGACATAACGCAGATGGTGCGTTCGGGATCGAGCTGGCGCATCTCCTGCACAATGGCCTCGAGGATGGCATCGTCACCGGCGTTGCCGCGTCCGTACGCGCCGCAGATGACAATGCTCTCACGCTCGTTTTTCGGACGATGGAACCGTGCCAGCAGATGACGGTAGTTTTCCATCTGGCGTTCGCACATCTTGTCGCGCGAGAAATCGCGGGAGGCTTTTTCGTACAGCGCATCCGCAAATTTCTGCCGCAGCGCGGCATCGTTGCCCAGACGGATCAGATATTCCGCCAGCCGCTTATCGTCCCCGACCGGGAAGATATAGCCGTTTTCGCCGGTGTCGATGAGTTCGGGCATGCCGCCGACATCCGAGCAGATGGTCGCACAGCCGGCACAAACACCCTCCAGAATGGAATACGGGAAGGTTTCGGACACCGAGGACAGCAGGTTGATATCCATCGCGCGGAAGAACGGCATGACCGGCGATACCCAGCCGCAGAATGTCACGCGCTCGCGCACGCCGAGCTGGTCGCACAGCTTTTTGAGCATGTCCTCGTCCTCGCCGTCGCCGGCGATGAACAGGCGCAGCTGCGGCGCGGATTTCAGCGCCTCGGCAAAGCCGCGGATGGTGGTCGCAATATCCTTGACGGCGGTCAGACGCGCGGCAATGCCGCACAGCACGTCGTCGTCCTCGATCTCGGCTCCGTAGGTGTCCCGCAGATAGGCCACACGGTCAAATTCACCCTCCGGACGATCAAAATCCATACCGTTGTAGATTTTTACAATGCGCTCCGGGTCAAAGCCGCGCTCGATGAGCGTGCGCGCCATACGGTCTGCGACCGGCTGATAGAAGTCGAGAAAGCGCAGCGCGATGGCATTCGCCGTGCCGAGCGTGTACTGCTTGAGCGGACTGCCGAGGTAGTCCAGCCGGTAATCCGAGTGCACGGTCGTGACGATCGGCACCTGACGGCTGTGGCGCACCATGGCTCCCATCAGGTTGGCACGGCCGCCGTGGCAGTGAATAATGTCGGGCTTGAACGCATCTACCAGGTCGCGCATGGTCCGTGCCGCGCGGAACGGATTGTGCCGCTCGATCACGCGCACATCAATGCCGCGCTCGCGCGCTTCATCCGCAAACGGACCTGCACGGAACGAGATGAGCATCACATCGTTATTGCGGTTGAGTCCGGTTACAGTATTCATAATCTGGGTCTTGGCGCCGCCTACATCGCCGCCGCCCATTACATGCATGATTCGCAAAGTCAAATACCTCCACTTGACAAGTATAATCAGTATACCATGAAAACAGGGGGATTGCAAAACCGTGAGACAGGAAAATGCGGCTTTTTCGGCGATTTTTCGGCAAACGAAGTTTGTGTTTCCACCGCTTTCATGGTATACTTAAGGCAACACTGCACAATTGAAGCTGAAGCTGCGGCTCCTTGCGCAGGCTCCGGTCGCGCTGCCGCGGCTCCTTGCGCAGGCTCCGGTCGCGCTGCCGCGGCGCTTTACGGAAATTTTGCGCTTTTGTTCAATTATGCGGTCTTGCCTATCTATCTGACGGAAAGCGAGGGTTTTTCTTTTGTCCTCTAAAAATACCATGACGCGCGATGCGATGCTGTTCCTGCCGGCTAAGGTGGTCGAGGGACTGCTCGTCATCGGGTGTTCCTCGTTGTATTCCCACATCTTTGTGGAGGGTGCGGTCAGTGCATTCAACCTGACCAACACCACGATACAGCTGCTGTACCTCATCCTTGCGGGCTGGATGGCGAATTCCGCCACCCGCTATGTCGGTGAGGAGTACCGCGCCGATGAAGGACGCGGCCTGTTCTCTACGGTTTCTACCATCTATGTGGGATTGTGCGTGCTCGTTGCCATCGGCTGCTGCATTACGGCAGCTGTGACGCAGAGTCCGGTTTATCTGGGCGGTGCGCTGATGTTCTGCACCTACACGGCGTTTCAGGTGCTCAATGCGGCGCTGATTCAGCTCGGCCGCGTGAAAGCCTCCATCCTGTGGTCGCTGACCTCGGCGGTGCTCAAGCTCGCGGTTGCATTCGCGCTTGTCGGCGGCAAGTCGAATTATCCGTCGCCGTTCCCGGCCATCTTTGCCAACACTATTGCGGACGGCGTTGCGACCATCGGCGCGGTGTTTGCGCTCAGCCTGCCGGTTGTTGTGCGGCTGAAGTATTTCTCCAAGCCGCTGCTGAACCGATTCCTCAAATACGGCGTACCGCTGATGGGCGTTTCCATCTCGGTGGCGCTGCTCAACCAGATTGACAAATACCTCGTTGTCGGTTTTTACGGCAACATTCTGTACGCATACTACTCGAATAACAACTCGATCGCGAGCGGTCTGTTCACGATGATCTCGGTCGGTATTATGCGCGGCGTGTATCCTGCCGTGCTGCGCGGCTGGCGTGAGGGCGGTAAAGCCGCGGCAAAGCCGCTGCTCGATCAGGGCGTGCGGCTGTATCTGCTGATCGCTGTGCCTGCTGTTGCGGGTCTGACTGCGGTGGCGCTGCCGCTCAGCCGGTTCCTGTTCCCCGCGAAGTATGCCGCCGGTGCGCCGGTCATTGCGTATACTGCGCTTGCCATGCTGTTCATGGGCCTGACCGAGTACGCCAACAAGGCGTATGAGCTGGAGCAGTCCACCGTACACGTTCTGCAGAACAGCGCGATCGCAGCAGTTATCAAGGTGGTTTCGAGTGTCATTCTGCTCAAAACCCTCGGATTTACGGGCGGTGCGCTCGGTTCGGTGGTCGCATTTGCGTCCTACTTTATTATTACCTGTGTGCGCGTGCGCAGCCGATTCCTGTTCCGTGTGGCACCGATCAGTCTGGTGCGCATCATCGTTTCGGCGCTGCTGTGCGGCGCGGCGGCCTTTGCGTGCACGCTGCTGCCGGTCGGCAATCTCATTCGCCTTGGCGCGGCTGTTGTGGTCGGTGCAGGCGTTTATGCGGTGTGCATTATCGTCAGCGGTGAGGGCCGCGAGGAAGTACAGGCGGTGCTCCGCAGGCTGAAACGATAAGAAAAATTGTCAAAACAGCGTGGATTTCACTGGTAAAACCTTGTCACGGCAGTAAATCCATGCTACAATAACTCTATCTGAAAATTGTAAACAGAGAGGCGTAATATTATGGAAATGATTCATGAAGCGGGTCAGTACGTTGACACCGTAAAGCGCGTCTGCGAAGCAGTCGGCAGCGAGGTCACGTTCCGCGGCACGGTTCACCGTGTACGCGATATGTCTGACTTTTCTTTTGTTGTAATGCGCGTTGAGCGCGGTCTGATCCAGTGCACCTTCCAGGGTGACGAGATCGGCGGCATCAAGCGTTCGGACATTAAGGACGCAATGGTACTCGAGGTTACCGGTACCGTTCGTGAGGAGCCGCGTGCAGAGCACGGCGTTGAGGTCGTTCTGAGCGCACTGTCCATCCTCGGCAAGCCGTACGACCAGCTGCCGGTACCGCTCGGCAAGAAGTATATGGGTCTGTCCCTCGATGTTGATCTGCCGCTGCGTCCGATCACACTGCGTCATCCGCGCAAGCAGGCGATCTTCCGCGTACAGGGTGCGATCGCTGACGGCTTTGCACAGTATATGCAGTCGCAGGGCTTCACCCACATCCACACCCCGAAGATCGTAGTTGCAGGCGCTGAGGGCGGCGCAAACCTGTTCAAGTTGGATTACTTTGGCACTCCGGCTTATCTGGCACAGTCCCCGCAGTTCCACAAGCAGTACCTCGCCGGTGCATTCGGCCGTGTATACGAGATCGGCTCGGTTTACCGTGCAGAGCGTCACAATACCTCTCGTCATTTGAACGAGTATATGGGTCTGGACTTCGAGATGGCCTACATTGATTCCATGTACGATGTAATGGCAATGGAGACCGGCATGCTGAAGTCCGTTATGGCTTACGTTAAGGAGCACTGCGCTGAGGAACTCGCTATGCTGAACGCCGAGGTTCCGGAGATCAAGGAAATCCCGACTATCCGCTTCCACGAGGCCAAGCAGATCATGGAGGAGAAGTTCGGTCACAAGTCCAAGAACCGTTACGACCTCAACCCGGACGAAGAAGTGCTGCTGTGCCAGTGGGCAAAGGAGGAGCACGACTCTGATTTCGTATTTGTAACTCACTTCCCGTCCGCAAAGCGTCCGTTCTACGCGAAGGATGATCCGGAGGATCCGAAGCTGGCGCTGTCGTTCGACCTGCTGTTCCGCGGCCTGGAGATCACCACCGGCGGTCAGCGTATCCACGATTATCAGGAGCAGATGGACAAGCTGGCGGCCCGCAAGATGAACGCCGAGCTGTTTGAGTCCTTCACCATGCTGCACAAGTACGGTATGCCGCCGCACGGCGGTCTGGGCATTGGTCTGGAGCGACTGACCATGCAGCTGCTGGGGCTGAACAACATCCGCGAGGCTTCTATGTTCCCGCGTGATATGAATAGACTCGAGCCGTAAAGGCTCTCGCTTCGTACCAAAGGCCGCTTTGCGGCCTTTGGTAGGAGGGACGGTGTCGCCGCG
>ENA-UONZ01001813-UONZ01001813.1-human-gut-metagenome-genome-assembly--contig:-C93old-NODE-1813-length-20001-cov-9.851349_pt1 | contig 20001 bp, 23 predicted proteins | sample MGYA00242468_ERZ724015 | MGnify/ENA metagenome assembly ERZ724015
GATTTCTAAACTAAGGACAAGTCCGGCACTGTTTGCATACTGACAAATCTTCGCAAAGTATTACGGTAATCTTTTCACCTGCTTTTGCATGATACTTTAGCCCGGGAGTAACAAGACCTGTAATCAGACCTACAGTCGTACCCACAGGAATACCGATTGCATAACCTACTCCAAGCTTTGCAGGATTTGGAATAAACGCAAAACCTGTACCTGCGCCCGCACCTACTATGCCAAGACCTAACGTATAAGCTGTTAATTTTCCTGCCGTATGCCAGCCGTCTTCTTTTAGTGAAGAATCTTTTGTCAAAGGTTTTGCAGACATAGCAATTGTTGTACCGTCAGGAAGTAAAAGACATTCGAAATTTAAATATACACGGGCATTTTAAAATTTTAAAAACTTTTATTAGCCTTAATATCCGGCTGACAAGGTAATGGTAAAATCAAGGTTTTATCTCAAAATTATTTTAAGGAGGTAAAAATGAAAGAACCATCATCAAAAAAACCGTATTTAGATAAGACTGCAAAAATTTTTATTAAAGAAGTCGAATTAAAAGGCGGAAAACCGTTATATGAATTAACACCTGAACAGGCAAGGGAATTCCTTACAAATTTACAGTATCAGTATCACAAAGACCTTGATGCTCATGTCGAAGACATCGAAATTTTCACTGAAATCGCAGGCACAGTAAGCTTAAGAATTATCAAACCTCAAGAATATAAAGACCAAAAACTGCCGCTCATAATATATTGCCACGGCGGCGGCTGGGTTATGGGAGATGCTCAAAGTTTTGATATGACTGTAAGAACAATTGCAAAACATACCAAATCAGCTGTTGCATTTGTGAATTACTCACGTTCGCCCGAATTTCAATATCCAACAGCATTAAACCAAATTTACGGAGCAATGAAATACTTATACGAAAACCCTGATGAGTTTAATATTGATTCGGAAAATATTGCAATAACAGGGGACAGTGCAGGAGGAAATATGGCTGCCGCTGCAGCAATTAAAGCAAACAAAGAAGGCACCGTGAAATTAAAATGCGAAGCTCTTGTATACCCCGTAACAGATGCTGATATGAAAACAGAATCTTATGACCAGTTTAAAGACGGTCCCTGGCTTACAAAAAAAGCTATGGAATGGTTCTGGGATGCTTATATGCCGGAAAAAAGCAAACGCAAGGACATTTATGTATCGCCCCTAAAGGCAGATATTGATGACCTTGAAGGACTTCCGCCGACATTAATTATTACTGCGGAAAATGATGTTTTAAGAGATGAAGGTGAAGCTTATGCACGTAAACTCATTGAAGCCGATGTAGAAACAGTATGCGTAAGAATAAACAACATTCATCATGACTTTTTACTTCTTAACGGTTTACGAGAAAGCAAAGCAACTAAAACAGCATATAAAATTCTATGTAAGTTTTTAAAACATTATTTACACGATAGCTACAGTAAGCATTAAAAAATTTAAGCCCCATAATGTGTATATGGGGCTTAATTATAACTTATCTTTTGACACAGCGGACATTGAACCCATAGGACTTAGTTGCCATGTTGCGATAGCCATTAGCAAAAGCCACGTACCAACCCAACTCAGCAGAAGCCGGAGTGACAGACCAATAGTAGGCATTCCAATCAATGCCTAAAAGATTGTTGTTATAAAACATAGCTCCAAGTTCGTCACGGTTAGGAGGTGTATATTCCTTGTTTTGAATTGAACATTTTGCACCTATACTGTCAAAGTCTCCTCCTGTATTTTGTTTTACAACATCAGGGGCTACGGCAATAGAACTCTCATCCGGATACAAAATTGTGACAAAACCGATGTCTTTACCGACAGTGTTCGGTTTTCGAAGACCGTTCATATCATATATAGCATTTACACATACCATGTCCTGTACATAGTGACCGCCTACTTTATTGTCACTCAGACATTTGGGGTTGTAAAATAAATTTACGGAATAACCGTTGGACATCAGAAATCCGTAACTTTTTGAGGCTGTATCGATTGTATACCCATTTGACATATAAGGTGACAAATCATTTATTCTTGTTGGCATAGTCATTTTTCTGTCTGATAAAGAAGTTATTTCGGCAGGAATGCCACAAGCTTGTAAATCATTATTAGAACACGTTTTAGCTATACTAAGCTGCTTTTTAAGATAATGTTCTACAAAATCCTCAGCATCTTTTCCCGAGGAAATCTCACCATGTACTGTGATTATTCGGACTGCTTCGCCGATTGTTGCTAAAGCCTTTTTACGGGCTGCTGCGTATTCCTTATCCCTTGTTTCATTGATTACGGCAGGTAACGTCATGGCAGCTACCACACCGATAATGCCAAGCGTTATTAAAACCTCAGCAAGTGTAAATCCTGGAGCTTTTAGGATGCCCCCCCCCCAACGTGACTAAACTTTTTCATATTTTTGCTCCTTTCTTTTTTAATTTTGATTATAACATAATTTATTATACTATTGCAATTTTCAAACAATTTTCTGATTTATTACCGAAAAGTTCATAAGCATCTAAAATATTAGCCAGAGAATATTTGTGAGTAATTAAAAAATCAGTATTAATCTTTTTCTCTGATATTAATTTTACTAGTTTTTGGCAATTAACAGCATCCACACCGCCGGTTTTGAAAATCAAATTCTTTCCGTACATTTCAGGAAGCGGCAGAGTTTGATTTTCTTCATACATTGCAACAAGAGCAACAACAGCATTTGCTCTTGCAATTTTCCAGGCAATCTGGAAAGTATCTTTTCCGCCTGCAGCCTCAATAACACAATCCGCACCACGTCCTTCGGTTAAATCTTTAACAGCCTTTTGAACATCGTTTTTTTCAGGATTTATTACAAAATCTGCAAGATTATGTTTTTTTGCAAGCTCTAATCTTGTTTCATCAACATCAACAGCAATAACCTTTGATGCACCCAAAAGTTTTGCACTCATCATAGAACATAATCCTACCGGTCCTGCCCCGATTACTGCAACAGTATCGCCTTGCTTAATTTCACAAAGCTCTGCACCCCAATAACCGCTTGATAAAATATCGCCGACAAACAGTGCATTCTCGTAAGAAACATTATCAGGAAGCTTTGTCAATCCTGTATCCGCAAAAGGCACTCTGACATATTCAGCCTGACACCCGTCAATTGTACATCCGATTTCCCAGCCTCCGTATTGACAGTTATTAATATATCCTCTTTTGCAGAACCAACATTCGCCGCAAAAAGTTTCACAGTTGGCACAAACCCTGTCGCCTGCTTTCAAATTTTTTATACCGCTTCCCACACTGACAACTTCCCCGACAAATTCATGCCCTAAAATTGTTTCAGGAACAGCTTTGGGAACAAAACCGCCTATAATATGCAAATCACTGGTACAAATTGATGACATTACAACTTTTACAATTGCATCTCTTTTGTCTTTTATCTTAGGCAATTCTCTTTGTTCAACAGATGCAGTACCGTCTTTATGCCATACACAAGCTTTCATAAAATCTGTCATATTAACCTCCAAGCCGAGTATAACATATAATTATAAAATAAAAAAAGCTCCAAAAAGGAGCTTTTTTTAATCTGCATTGTTCAATGTTACCATGTTTATTATCAAACCTAAGAACGAGAGAACAACGGACCCCAAAAACGCTGCCAAAAAACCGTCCACATAGAAACCCGGAGCAATATAACCCGCAAGCAAAAACAGCAATGCGTTGATTACAAGCCCCAAAATTCCAAGTGTTAATATGTTAATCGGCAAAGTGATAAGAATCAGCAAAGGTCTTATAAAGATATTTATAAGAGCCATGATTACGGTAACCAGCATAGCACTCTGGAAATTGTCAACTTCAATTCCGGGCACTAACCAGGCTACAAATATTATTGCGATTGCAAATAATATCCATCTTAATAGTAAAATCATAACATATTCCTTTCTACATTATCAGTTTAAATTTTTGCCGATTTTTTTTCATTACTCGAAAAGCTAATAAACAACTTGATAATATTAGACTTTAAGTATATAATTATGCACGTAAACAATAGAGAGGGTTTTATGAAACAAAATATTTTAATCGCACTTGGAGTAATCCTGCTTGCATCAATGTGGATTCAATTTGCTCACCAGAACACTAACGACAGGTATGCAGTTATTACAGGAAGTAATATGATGACCATATTACTTGATAAAAAAACAGGCGTAACATGGAGAAACTGTATCTGCAACGAAAAAACAAATATTCCGGGCTGCTGGGAAAGAATGAATACTATTAATCCGGAAAAATACAGCAAACCGTTAGGAGAAGTTTCTATTAATAAAAAAATTCAAGCAGATATTAAAAGACAAGAAAAATTACAAAAAAAGATGAACGAAAACAAACAAAACCAGCCTGAACAAGGTCAATCAGAACCTGTTAGAATAGGGAATTAAAAAAAGAGGCTTATCAAAGCCTCTTTTTTTATCCCATTTTATTGTTTATCCAAAACTTTAATTATGTGCCAGCCGAACTGTGTATAAACAGGTTCTGAAATTTCTCCCACAGGTGTTGCAAAAGCAGCTTTTTCAAATTCTCTCACCATTTGTCCACGCCCGAAATATCCCAGATCACCGCCGTTTTTAGCGGAAGGACAAATTGAGTACGTTCTTGCATAATATTCAAAGTCTGCCCCGTCATCAAGAGCTTTTTTAATTTGAATTGCCTCTGCAGAAGTTTTAACCAGAATATGTTCTGCACGTACTTTCTCAAAATCCTGCGCAAAACACATCCCTGTAAGCATCATTAACATCACAAATAATTTTAAAACGTTTTTCATCATAATAATAATCCTATATAAAAGTATCGTAATTTTCTATTGTCCTGTAAGCTTAATTTGATTTCGTCCGCATTCCTTTGCCTTATAAAGCGCCTTGTCTGCTAAATCAAACATATCCCAAAGGTTTTCAATATCATTGTTAGAAGAAATTCCGCCGCTGATTGTAACTTTCAAATCCTGACCTTTGTATCTGAAACGATTTTCTTCAACAGCTTTGCGAAGTCTTTCCAGAGGTATGAATGCATTTTCTAAAGGTGTTTCCGTTAATAAAATAACAAATTCTTCACCGCCGTATCTGAAAATTAAATCAGTCTGACGGAAATTTTGAACCAGCAAATAAGCAAGCTCTTTTAATACATAATCACCGCAAGAATGACCGTATGTGTCATTAAAAGATTTAAACAAATCAATATCTATTACAGCAAGACTTAATTCCGATTTATAGCGCTTTGCACGATTAAACTCTCTATCAAAAGTCATTTCAAAATGTCTTCTGTTATAAAGATTTGTCAAACCGTCTGTAATAGACAACTGCCTTGTTTGAGTGTACATAAAATTAATCTTTTTAATAACATCATTTTTGTTGTCATCAGGTATATCAAAACTTTCAATGATATTAGTAATATTTTGCTGAATTTCATCCAAAATATCTGAGGGTATATCAAATTCATTATTTTTTATATTTATATCTTCCATAACCGATTTATATCATATCAAAAATATTGTTTGCAATCCATTTTTTTGCTAAAATTAATATATTAATTATGAAATTATCTGCTGAACAAATGCTCAATAAGTATTCAAGAAGCACTTCTCATCCCGCTGAAGTGAGAAGACTTGCAATGATGGTTTTCGACGAAGCAAGCGAAAAAGTTCATGAAATGTCCAACAAAGACAGAAAATATCTTGAAGCCGCAGCATTACTGCATGATATCGGATATTACATTGATTCAAAAGGTCATAACAAACACAGCATGCGTATGGTAATCGAATACGGGCTTGAGGGTTTTAATGAACATGATGCAAAAATTATCGGATGCATTTGCAGATATCACAGAGGCGGACTGCCTGATAAAGAAGAACACGAATTTTATAATACATTAGATAAAAAAGACAGAAAAACAGTTAAGAGGCTTGCAGGAATTCTAAAAATTTGCGACGGGTTGGACAGAGGTCATTTAAATCTGGTTAAGATAATAAAAATTAATTATGATGAAGAAAATAATATTGTTGAATTTCTTCTTACCCCGAACACCCCGGAATTCCGCCCCGATATTTCATCCGCAATAAGAAAACGTGATCTTTTTGAAATTGGTTTTAAGTGCCAGAGCATTATTAAATTCTGCGAATAACATATTGTAAAGTTTTTGTTACATTCAACTTAATTTTGTAACATTTCTTCATGAAAAATACTTTATATATGTAAGGGAAAAATATAAAGGGAAAAATGTCATGAGTTTCGATGTAAACGTTTTGAGTGCAAAACCTGTTATCAAAGCAGCGGCATCTATGCAAAATGACGGCGGTGCAGGTAACTTAGGTTACATGGCTCAGGGGGAAAAAGAAGAAAAAAAAGAAAAAAAATATCTTGAAGAAAGCATTTTTATGAAAAAAGATGAAAATGATATTTTCAGATTTGACAAAGAACCAGAATTACCGGATGAACCATTTTCAATAGCTAAGTTCATTGCAGAGATAATTTACAATATCAAAAATTTATTCATCAAAAAATAATATTATTATATCTCTTTTGCAATATTATAGAGAATTTTAAGATTTTTATCGCTTATGAATTTTATTAATTCGCCTAATCGGTTTTCAATCTCTTCTCTTGATAAGTCTTCATCAAACGCAAATAATTCAGAATAGTTAATGTTTAAAGCTTTCACCAATTTTTCAATTAAATCGCATGACGGAAAACTTTTAGCATTCTCCAGTAACGATATATAACGAAAGTCAACGCCCACAAGCTCAGCCAGCTGCTCTTGTGTCAACTTTCTTGATTTTCTTATATCACGTAAATTTTTTGCAAACTTTTCTTTAAACATTTATCTTCTCTTATTCAAGTGTATAGATTAATTTAAAAAAAATTACTAACCAAATTAATGAATTATATTGACATATTTCTAATTAATATATAGAATTTCATATTATAATCTAGAATACATATTCTGTTTTTCAACATGGAGATTAGTAAATATGTCTAAAATAAGTGTAATAGTCCCCGTTTATAATACACGAAAATTCTTAAAAAAATGCTTGGACAGCATAATTAATCAAACATTTAAAGATATTGAGATAATTTGTATAAATGACGGTTCAACTGATAAAAGTTTATCTGTATTAAACGAATATGCACTCAAAGATAATCGTATCAAGATAATAAATCAACAGCATGCCGGCGTTTCTTGCGCAAGGAACGAAGGATTGAAAATTGCCGCAGGTGAATATATAAGCTTTGTTGATTCGGATGACTGGATTGACTTGGATTTTCTTGAAAAACTGTACAATGCTGCTAAAAAGTATGATGCAGATATAGCTGCGGCAGGAATAAAACGTGTCAGAAGCTGCAAATGGAAATATCATCTGAAAATCAAAAGTCAGGAATATACTGAAAACACGGACAGAGCATTTGTGCTCTGTGATGTACCCGAAAAATGCTATCCTGTTAACAAAATTTACAGATTTTCCCAACTAAAAAAATATGCTATTAACTTTGAGCCTAATGTATATTTTGAAGACAGATTTTTTACGGCACAGGTACTTGTATACCTTAAAAGTCTTGTTGTAGTGCCCGATACATATTACAACTACTGGACAAACCCCAATTCCATAGTAAAAACCAAATCACCTGAGAAAATTCAAGATTCTATTTATACCAAAAATAAAACCATGAATTTTCTGAAAAAACATAATGTAAATCTAGACCATTACCATATAAAATTGAAAAAATTCAAAATTCTGGGTTTAACCGTATTAAAAAAGAAAATCTATAAAAATAAAGTGCAATATATTCTTTTTAATCATATAAAATTTGAATTGCAAGAATAGTTTTTTATTAGTATTTATGATATCATTTCTATATGGAAAAGAAAATTAAAATCGGATTAATCGGGCTTGGCACTGTAGGCTCGGGAGTATTCAAGACTTTAAAGTCTTTTGACAATGTAGAAATTACAAAAATTGCAGTGCGTAATATTAACAAAAAACGGAACATCGAAGGTCTGGACAACTCTATCATTACCGGCGATGCTTATGAAGTTGTAAACGACCCGGATATAGACATCGTTGCAGAACTTGTTGGAGGTATTGAACCTGCTTTTGACTTAATTACAACTGCCATTAAAAACGGCAAGCATATTGTAACCGCCAATAAGGAACTTCTTGCTAAAAAAGGAGAAGAATTATTCAATATTGCAGAAGAAAATAACAAAGTTGTTTTATACGAAGCTGCAATCGCAGGCGGTATTCCAATAATCATGCCTGTTAAAACAATTCTTGCAGGAAACAAAATTAACCATATTGAAGCAATTGTTAACGGTACAACAAACTACATTTTAACTAAAATGGATGTACAAGGAGCTTCATACGCAGACGTTTTAAAAGAAGCTCAGGAATTGGGATACGCAGAAGCTGATCCTACAGGCGATGTTGAAGGTTTTGATGCAGCATACAAAATTGCAACTCTTGCATCAATTACTTTCCAAAAACGTATTAAAATCGAAAACGTTTACAGAGAGGGAATTACAAAAATTCGTGCAGAAGATATGGAAGCTGCAAATGACCTGGGATATAAAATTAAGCTTATAGCATCAGCACACATGGATGCAGACGGAAATGCCGATGTAAGGGTTCATCCTATGCTTGTTTCAAAAAAATCCACACTTGCACACATAGATTATGTAACAAATGCCGTATCACTAAGCGGACATCCGGTAGGAAGCATAACCCTTTCAGGTCCCGGTGCAGGAGAATTTCCTACAGCAAGCTCTGTTGTAGGGGACATTCTTGCAATAGCAGCAGAAATCGGAAAATCCGAATATATTCTTCCAATGATGAGATGCAAACATAACTCTACAGCTCACATGGTTGATATTTCAGATACTACAAACAAATATTATTTATCAATTACTGCAAAAAACAATAAGGGCGTAATCGGAAAAATCGGTACAATTTGTGCAGACAATGACATAAGTCTTGCAAGTATTGTTCAGCGCTGTGTATCTGATGACAATACAGCAAACATAACCGTAATAACCGAACTTGTCAAAGAAAAAAATATGCAGCATGCAATAAAATTAATTGAACAGGACGGAAACAAAGTCAACAGCCTAATCAGAGTTCAGGTATAATAAGAAAGCTAAGGTGAAATATGTATTATCAAGGACTAATTAACACATTCAGAGAGTATTTGCCGGTATCCGAAAAAACTCCGGTTATAACTTTAAACGAAGGAAACACACCTTTAATTAAGGCAGAAAATCTTGCTAAAAAAATCGGAATTGATGCTGAAATTTATTTGAAATTTGAAGGCTGCAACCCAACAGGAAGCTTTAAAGACCGTGGTATGACTATGGCTGTTTCAAAAGCTAAAGAAGAAGGAGCCGATGCTATTATCTGTGCATCTACAGGAAACACTTCTGCTTCTGCCGCTGCATACGGAGCAAAAGCAGGAATGAAAACATTTGTCCTTATACCTGACGGATACATTGCGCTTGGAAAACTTTCGCAAGCTATGATGTATGGAGCTCAAATTATTGCTATTCAGGGAAACTTTGATGAAGCTCTTGAAATGGTTAGAAAAATTTCCGATAACTATCCGATTACATTAGTTAACTCTGTTAACCCATATAGGATTGAAGGTCAAAAAACAGGTGCATTTGAAATTTGTAATGCGCTTGGACAAGCTCCCGATTACCATTTTATTCCTGTAGGTAACGCAGGTAATATTACCGCTTACTGGAAAGGATACACTGAATGGTTCAAAGCAGGCAAAATCCCAGCTTTACCTAAAATGATGGGCTTTGAAGCAGAAGGTGCTGCTGCAATCGTTAAGGGCGAAAGAATTCTAAAACCGGAAACTCTTGCTACAGCAATCCGTATCGGAAACCCTGCAAGCTGGAAACAGGCAGAAGCAGCACGTGACGAAAGCAACGGTATGATTAACTTTGTAACTGATGAAGAAATCGTAAAAGCTTACAAACTTATCGCATCATGCGAAGGTGTTCTTGCAGAACCTGCAAGTGCGGCATCTGTTGCAGGCTTGATTAAGGTAAAAGACAAAGTTAAGTCAGGTTCAAAAATAGTTTGTATATTAACAGGAAACGGCTTAAAGGATCCTGACAACGCAATTAAATATTCTAATTCGGATGTTAAAAAGACATCGGCAGATATGACAGAAATTTTAAGAGCTATGGGAGCGTAGCCGCTCCACCCGCCACTTGAAGATTATGGAGCATAGTCGCTCCCCGACACCGGAAGTTTTATTTACCTGTTAAATCTTCTGTTATAATACCGCCTGAACCTCTGTCAATTTGGCGTTTTATCGGTTTGTCATTAATATCAAACCAGGTTTTTACAGCTCCCCGCTGTTCTGTTTTTTCAATACGTTCTTCATTTATATCATATTTTATTACTGTCTTAACATCACCGGGTATTACGTTTGTGGTTTCAGAACTCTTTTTGCCGTTGTCATGATATGTATAATTTTTTTCATATTTTTTGGCAAGGTTGTTATTTTCATCATACAAATTGTTATACTCATAAAACATTTTACCGGAATTGTCATATTGGTGCCCTATTTCAAGATTTCTGCTTCTCACATAATCACAAATCATAACACCCCCGCTGTTATACCCACGCATTATAACCGTTCCGTCAGGGCTCACTTCGTATACGGAATGACCTAATTCCTCTTTTTTTTCAAAAACCTTTGTTCCGTCAGGTTTTACATAAGTCGGAATTAAAGTATTGCTTTTGTTATTTTTATCTTTATCTAACGGGTTTACAAAAAAATTCATAATTAATTTATCGGTATATTTTCTATTATCCTTTAATATTATCATACATTTAGACTAAATTATGATATAATTCAATTATGAAGAAACTGCTTTTATTAAGTTTGATATTTCCCTGCATTGCCGTATCTGCAAGTGAAATTACGGAAGATTACCTTGATATTGCAACTAATTACTGCATTTACGGAAAGTATTCCGATGCAAGCGTTTATCTTGACAGAATTTTGCAGCTTGAACCAAACAATGCGGATGTAAAAGATTTAAAAAATACAATCTCAAGAGTTACCAGCAGCAGCACAAAATCTTACCTTTCAGCTACAGACAAAAATATACAACAGGCAATGTTATATAAAAAACAGGGGAATATTCAAAAAGAAATTTCAACGCTTTCAGCCAGCAGCGAAAGTTTCTGGTCCTGTTACTTTCTGGCTGAATATTACAGAAAAAATAATGACTTAAAAAATGCAATGACATACTACCAAAAAGCAGCATCTTTAAAACCGAATTACTCGCAAACTTATCTTGGTATTGCACAGGTACAGGCTGCAAACAAGGATTATGCAGGAGCAATTCAAACATTAAATAAGTACCAAACTTATAATAAAGAATCTGATTTAGCTTATGCTTTGAAAGCCGAAGCAAATTTAAACATGAATAACATCAGCGAGGCTGAAACCAACATTAAAAAAGCACTTGAAATAGAAGAAAATATTACATATCTGCTTTTGGAAGCCAAAATTCTATACCATAAAGGTTCTTATAATGATGCGAGAGACAAATTTAACCTTCTTTCAAGAAATGTACAGACATCAGAAGTATACAAATATCTGGGTTTATGCGATTATGCATTGAACAATTACGCAAGCGCTTTATTGAACCTTGATAAAGCAATCATCCTGTCTGATGACGACAAAACATTAAATTCAACATACAATGAAATAAAAACCAAGTTGGATAATCAATGAAAAAAAGATATAAAAAACACGTAACAAAAAAGGAAACAACAATGACAAGGATTAAGAACTGGTCAGTATCAATTTTACTTGCAGGAGCAATGTTATGGGGGCTTCAATGCTACAGTGCATCCAGCCTTAAATTTGCCCAGGTAAGCGATGTACATTTTTATACCGGTGAAAATAATACAACCTTCAAGATGATAGCAGAATCCCCGAAACTTTTGGACGATGCAATAGACCAGATAAATTCAACACCTAACGTTTCTTTTGTAATGTTTACCGGCGACCAGATTGACAAGTCATTTGAAAAAGAATTAAGCGCATTTCTGCCGCACACAACCAAGCTTAATGCGCCATGGTATTTTGCATTCGGCAACCATGACACCTGCATAGGAGGATATTTAACCCCCGCTTTATATATGCAGCTTGTGAACGAGTACAATAAAAATTATAAATTCGAAAAATCTTACTATTCTTTTGTTCCGCAAAAAGGTTACAAAGCAATCGTTTTGGATACAATTATCCGTGACAGGCTGACTTCAAACGGCAGGCTGGGTGAACAACAATTGGCATGGCTTGATAACGAACTTTCAAATTCAAAAAAAGATACTGTTCTGATATTTATGCATGTTCCTGTTATAGAACCTTATAACAGCCCTAATCACAGGCTGCTTGATGCTGACAAAATGGAAGAAATACTTAATAAGTATAAAAACCCGATTGCAGTGTTTCAAGGACATTACCACGGTGCAAAAATCACACAGCGGGGAAATATCCTATTCGTAAGCTGTCCTGCACTGGTGTCATACCCTAATGCTTTCAGAATGATTACAGTAACAAATTACAGAACAAAAGTAGTATTTGATATTCAAAATAAAGAGACAAGGCTTAAAGATATCCAAAAACTTGCTAAGCTTCTTGTTTTCGGTTCAACAATATATACAGGTGAAGAAAAAGACCAAAACGGCACATTTGTAATTAAAAAATGAGGATAGATAAATGTTTAAAGTGAAATTCAGAGGTGTTAGAGGAAGTTATCCTATTGCAGATAAAGATTTTTTACAATACGGAGGCAATACTTCCTGTGTAGAAGTTAATGTTAACGGACATCTCATAATTCTGGATGCGGGAACAGGCTTAATAAATCTTGGCAACGAACTTATGCAAAATTACATTGCATCAGGGTTAACACCGCAGGAAAGAACTCCTGTTAATGCCACTGTTTTAATTTCACATATACATCAGGATCATATTCAGGGATTTACTTTTTTCAGACCGCTGCATATTCCGTCATCAAATATCAATGTTTTCGGTAACGTTAATTACAACGAAACTTTATCCGATGAACTTGCAAATCTTTTGTTCGGAAAATCTTTTCCGCTTGATTTGGGCGACATTGCAGGGAATTTAAATATAAGAGATTTAAACGAAACAGAAGGAATTGTACTTCGTCATGGAGAACCCCCTATTATAAAAAGAATTGAAAATGATGATGAAAAACCTGAAAATGATGATGTATTAATTACATGCTACCGTTCTTATGCTCACCCGCAGGAAGGTGTTTATGTATACAAAATATCTTATAAAGATAAAGTCATGGTATACGCAACAGACAAAGAAAGCTATCTTGGCGGGGATAAGAAACTTGCAAAATTTGCCAGAGGATGCAATTTGTTAATCCATGATTCACAATACACAACAGAAGATTATTTAAATTCGTTTGTGCCAAAACAGGGTTACGGTCACTCCACATTTGATATGGCAATAGAATGCAAAAATCAGGTAGGAGCAGAAAAGCTTGTATTCTTCCACCTTGATCCAGAGTACAACGATGAAAAATTGAATATAATTAAAGAACATTACAAAGATTTAGGCGACAGCGCAATTCTGGCTTACGAAGGGCTGGAAATTGATTTAATGTAATTTTTGATTAAATAATTAATAAATGAAAAAAGCGTTTTTAATATCATTAATATTTTTCAGTTTAATAACATCAGGTTACAGGAAGCCTGAAGTATACACTATTGATGCGACTAAAAACGCTTATATTCATAATAATTTAGGGCTCCGGTATATGAATGAAAAATGCTACTATGCCGCAATTCAGGAATTTAAAATAGCAATTAGCTTAAATCCTAATACGCAGGCAACAGCATCATATTACAACAATATCGGAGATGCTTATATGAAAATAGGTTATCCTGATTGGGCACGTGATCCGTACGAACAGGCTGTAAAACAATTCAGTCTGAATTTCCAATATTATCAAGACCTTGCAAAATGTTATAAAGCACTGGGACTTGTTCCTGCAAAGATTAAAGAATACAGCAATGAAGCAAATCCATTGAACAAAGTTATGCTTGGACTTTTGTATATTGAAAACGGCGATTTGTGTCGTGGAATAATTATTCTTGATGAATTTACAATGTCAGAGCCCGACCTTTTAATTACACGTGGAATTAAACCATATATTAAACAAGTCGTTAAGCAAATAAATCAGCAATAATTAAAATCGTATCGGATAATCATCAGGAATTTTCCACCCGTTGCACTCAATTAACAAAGTACAGAGCGCAGAATGCCCTGATGAAGATTTGCATTGCGACAACACCGTATTCCTGTCAGAATTACACGAAACATTCCAATGCGCAGCCCACGGTTTAACGTCAACAACTCCTTTCGTTCTATCCATATACAAAACAAAATAATCTTTACCGCTTATATATTTGTTATTTTTATTGGGCTTCAAAATAATTCCTATTTGAAATTCCTTATCCAGACCTGCACCGTTAACTTTAATAATCTCACCGGTTTTCATTTGAAAACCGCTTGAATATCCGCCGTTTAGCAAGAATGAAGACGAGCCGTCTGAAGTGTATATCGTATAATATTTCAAATTTGCTTCACTTATAAACTTGCTTCCGGGTAAATAAGGCATAAAGAATGTTTTTATAACCTGCGGAGAAGAAACTGCCTCCCAATTTTGGGGTTCTGCATAATCTTTTTCAGCCAGTTTTAAAGCACTGTTTAGTACTGAATCTATGCGTTTTAATCTTGTTTCAACGACTGATTTATTATGACCGGAAATCAAAGCCGGCATAGTCATAGCTGCAACAACACCGATAATACCAAGAGTAATTAACACTTCCGCCAGGGTAAAACCCTTACTACAGGAGCTTAAACGGTTGCCCCCCCCCCAACGTGACTTAATCTTTTCATAAATTGCTCCTTTCTTATTCCAACTATATTATAACATTTTTATTTATATTTTTCAACAAGTGAAATCTCGTCACATCTTGATATTTGCGGATTTTCAAGTTTTTGTTTTAAGATTTCATCAAAAATTTCCTGATATTTTGGTGACGGTTTTATACCTGCTTTTTGCAAATCTTCACCTGTTACAGAGATTTTTACGTTTCTAAGATTATCAAGATATCTGCGGGCAGAAGCTTCGTCTTTTAAAATTGCATATAAAAGAACTGTTTCTATACGTACATTTTCAAATGCCTTATAAATCTCAAAATCATTTCTTAAAACTTTTTGCGGAATATCATCAAGAATTTTCTTCTCAATCTTTGTCAAAGGCAGACGTGACAAATCCTTGATAACGCCTGCATAAACAAGCCATACATACTCAGGATTGTAATCATTAACCAGTTTTTCTATATTAACGTCCGTAAATTTAACATCATTTTCGGTTACAAGTTTATAAATATTTTCGTTAATAAATTTTTCGAATGCGAGATTTGAATTAAGGCTAAATGTTTCGATAAGCTCTTTTTTTACACGCTTATAACTCATATCATAATTTATATCGGATAAATATTCTTCCTGCAATCTGCGTGTGTGCTCTTCGAGTTCAAAGCCGAAACGCACGGAAAATTTCAAAGCCCTTATTATTCTTGTGGGATCGTCAATAAAACTTTCATCGTGCAAAACACGCAGTTTTTTATTTTTCAAATCCTCTAATCCGCCCGTATAATCAACAATTTCGCCTGTAGATACGGATTTTGCAAGCGCATTAACAGTAAAATCACGGCGTAAGACATCCTCTTTCAAAGAACAACCTATTTTTTCAACAACAGGAAGATGACCTTTATGCGGATAGCTTTCTGAACGAGTTGAGGCAAAATCAACCTCACGCCCGTCAACCTTAACCCTTACAGTGCCGAATTCGGGATTTTCCTGAATTACATCTCCAAAACCCCTGCAATATTCAATTGCATTACCTGCATAAGTTATATCAACATCAAAAGATTTTATCCCCAGAAGTTCATCACGCACAACACCGCCGATGTAAAACAATTTGTTAGAAGTATCCTTTATATTGATGATGTTCATAACAGCCATTTTAGCGTAAAATGGTAAAAAATGGAATAGGAGTAATCACATGCTACAGGAAGCCTCACGTGCTATAAATTCAGCGTTCAATAACAGTTTTATAAAAAAATTAAGCCAGTATCTTCACGACTGCGTTCGTGAGGAAGTTAAAAGTTCGACTTTCAGAAACCTTAAAGGCGACAAAGATAACAAATGGATTTTTCTTAAAGGCGAAGAACAGCTGTTTTCTACAGGCGCAGAATATATTCCTCTTGACGGAAGCGATCCGAAACTTACCGAATTAATGATACAAAGCGACCTCGGGCAAAAAGATAAATACCTTATTTACGGTTATCTGTTTCTGGTAGGTAAAAGCTCCAAAACAAAAAAACAAAATGAATTTTTAACACCGCTTTTATATCTTCCCTGTAAGCTTGAACGAAACGGAGTAAACATAAATTGTTTTCCGTTAGATGAAGTTCTATCGCTGAATACAGGTGCGCTTGCAGCTTTGATGCGCAAAAACGATGATGAAGATGAAGTAGATTTACTTCTTGAAGGAATTTTGGATGTTGTTCCAGACTTACCGATTACGCAGGAAAAATTGGACATATTCCTTACAACATTAAAATCTCTGGTTCCTGAAATCGAAATAGCAAGCAGTATTGATGATTACAAAGAAGATGATAATATTTCCAAGTCAAAAGATTTCTACAAAGAAAAAATTGACGGAGAAAATCTTGATGAATTAATAGAGGAAGAAGAAGCAGAACAGGAAAAACAAAAAGTAAAGCTTGAAAAAGTTGCAGTAACTTATCAAAGTGCAATTATCCTGACCAAACGCCCGTCCGTAACGGCAGGTGTTCTTCATGAATTAACCCAAATTGCTGAAAAACCATCAGGTGTTTACAGAGAAACCGCATTGAGCATAATAAATGAAGAATATGCACAAAGCAAAGAAAAATCAGTTCCGCTGAAAGATATGAATAAAGTTACGGACTTCTACCCCATAACCCCTCTATCTCTAAGCGACAGCCAATTACAGGTCGTAAAAAATATTGATAACAGCAAATTCGTTGCAGTGCAAGGACCTCCAGGAACAGGCAAGTCACAGACTATCGTTAACCTTGTGGCTCACCTTGTCGCAAACGGGAAAACAGTGCTTGTTGCCTCAAGAATGGATAAAGCCGTTGACGTTGTCGCAGAACGTTTGAATGATTTAGGCGCAAGCCACATGGCACTTCGTGCAGGACGTTTAAATTATCAGCGGCAATTAAGCGAAGAATTAAATAATCTGCTTTCCCAAAACAGCGAACTGGACGAAGATGTTGAAGATATTCTTCTTGTTGATACGAAAGACATGAAAGACCACCTTGACATGCTTAAAAATATGGAAAACAAGTCTGAAACCATTATTAAGCTTGAAAAAGAATGGCACGATAAACTTCTTGAAGTTAAAGAACAGGAAAAACTTTTAGGAAACAGAGAATTTATCAAAGCAAGCCTCAAAAAAGGCGAAATTGATATAGTTGCGGGAATAATAAAAATTCTTGAAAGCAACATGGAAAAAGCAGGTTTTATTTCAAAAATTGCAAACTTTACAAGTTTAGGGCAGCTAAAAAAAATCCTTAATTTGAAAGAGTTTGACGTAACTTTTGAAAATCTTGGTAAACTTAAGCAGGAACTCGAATTTGCCAACATGGAATGGACACTGAGAAAAATTGAAGCCGATATTCAAAAAACAGGCAATCTCCATATGCTTTCAGAACAAATCCGCACTATGAAACGCAAACAAAAAACTCTTGCGACAAATATTCTGAAAAACAAACGCCGTGAAGCATTAAAAGGACTTCTGCGTGATGAAAATAAACGCAGAAGATTAAAAGTCCACAGCAAATCACTTGTTACAAACAGAAAACGTCTTCAAAACAACATTCTTGAAGAAGAAGACTTCAAACCCCTATTGGAAGCCTTTCCATGCTGGTGCGTAACAACTTATGCAGTATCAGACTCGCTTCCTCTAAAACCCGGCTTGTTTGACGTTGCGATTATCGACGAAGCCTCTCAATGCGATATCGCAAGCTGTTTCCCGATACTTTTCAGAGCGAAAAAAGCAGTTATTGTCGGTGATGACAAACAGCTGCCCCACCTGTCATTTTTGGAAAAAGCTAAAGAACAATCATTCTTAAGCCAATACGGAATTCCCGACAAATACCAGCTTATGTGGCGTTTCAGAACAAATTCAATGTTCGACCTCGCTGATTACTATTCAATGAATTCCGTCATGCTTGACGAACATTTCAGAAGCTTACCGCCAATTATCAATTTCTCAAATCACGAATTTTACAATGACAGAATTAGAGTTATGAGAAAAGATAAAAATGAGGATAAGGTTCTTGAACTTGTAGAGGTTCTTGACGGCAAAGTCGACTTTGATGCAACAAGAAACCTTCCTGAAATCGAGGCAGTTGTTAAAAGATTACACGAAATAATAATCGAAGACGAAAGACAAAACCCTGATAATCCTGTTTCTGTGGGTATAATCTCGCCTTTCAGAGCACAGGTGGAACAGCTTAAAGTTTCTGTTTCAAAAGTTCTTTCAGATTACATGATTAAAAAACACCAGATTGAAATCGGTACAGCTCATACGTTTCAGGGTGATGAACGTGATATTATGCTGATTTCATGGGCATTTGCAGATAACAGCTTTATGCAAAGTTTAACATTCCTGCAAAAACCAAATCTGTTTAACGTTGCAATTACACGTGGCAGAAACAAAGTTATCAATTTCATTTCACGCAACCCGAGAGAACTTCCTGACGGACATTTCAGAAATTACGTTTCTTATATGCAGGAATACCAGAACCGCAAACAGGCAATGTTATCGGGCGACATTGATGAAAATATCTACAAAAACCCGCTTGAACGTGAAGTCGCAGAAAAAATCCGTGAACTTGATCATAAAGTTGTTGCAGGTGCGGAAATTGCGGGCTTAAGCGCAGATTTGCTTGTTGATGACAGATTTGTAGTTGAAATCGACGGCGTTGAAGACAAGAATGCCGATAGAATTTCTAACATGAAGAAACAATCTATCATTGAACGTTCGGGATATAAGGTTAAGCGCATAACTTTCCGTGAATGGCAGTATTCACACAAAGCCTGTCTTGACAGAGTTCTGATAGAAGATTAAAAAAGTAGTTACCACGGGTAATCGTCCGTCATCTGCCAGTTATCAATCATTATTAATCTTGCAGAACATGTAGCTGCATCATAATTGTTGCTTTTACTGCATCTTTGCTTTATAAATTCTTCAGAACTGCTATATTGTCCGGGCATTACACCACGTTCTGTATGCGTGAATACAAAAAAATCTTTTCCATATATATTAGGTTTTTGCGGTCCGTTTATATCAACATAGATAGCACCTGACATCGATACAAAAGTTCCGTCGCTCAAGTAAAAACTAATTCTGTTATCAGATGCGTTATCAACAACTCCAACGCTGTTTTTTCTGTCACCCTTCATTGTCTTCCAAGGAAATTCTTCTGCGTAACCACACTCTTTATAAGATGTACATACGCTTGCTCCGTTTAAATAAGGTTTCCAGTATTTATTAAAAAAGTTCGTTGCCCCTATGTCATCTTTCTTTTCCCAATAAATATAATCACTGTTCTCACTTTCAGACAGTTTGTAAGCCTGATTTAATACTGTATAAACCTTTTTTAAACGATTTATGGTCACACTTTTTTGGTGATTAGCTATTAAAACGGGCATAGTCATAGCTGCAACAACACCGATAATACCAAGAGTAATTAATACTTCCGCCAGGGTAAAACCCTTACTACAGGAGCTTAAACGGTTGCCCCCCCCCGAACATCACTAAGAAAT
>ENA-UONZ01001819-UONZ01001819.1-human-gut-metagenome-genome-assembly--contig:-C93old-NODE-1819-length-19939-cov-4.318648_pt1 | contig 19939 bp, 10 predicted proteins | sample MGYA00242468_ERZ724015 | MGnify/ENA metagenome assembly ERZ724015
CAATTCATCTCCCACCTGTAGAGGAAGGAGAATTCTTGCTAACTTTTGTTAAAATGGGCTGTAATCTGTGATCCTGCAGGCACTTTAAATGCCAGATGCTTCTTTGTCACCGGATGATCAAATTCCAGATGCCATGCAAACAACGCCAGGTCAAACCAGCCTTTCTTATCCGCAAAAACGGGATTGTAGCGGGTATCTCCCCAAAGCCCTGCACCGGCATGGGCCATCTGGACACGGATCTGATGCCGACGTCCTGTGATCAGATGGACATTCACCAGAGAATACTGCTGACCCTCGTCAAATTTTGTCCGTTTAACCTTATATTCAAGCACGGCTTTTTTGGCGCCGGAAGTTTTGGCGTCCACCACCTCTGTTCTATTGGTCTTGCCGTTGCTGAGGAGCATATCTTCCAACCGTCCTTCTTTCTTCGGAAGGGTTCCCGTCAATACCGCCAGATATTCCTTGGTCATCTTAGTGCCTCGCACCTGTTCACTGAGCTTTCCTGCCGCCTGCTGCGTTTTGGCATAAACCATGACACCGCCCACAGGCTTGTCCAAACGATGGATCACACCGATATACGGCATACCTTTGACCTTCTTCTCCCGAACAAGATAATTCTTCAGCCAGCTCACCATATCCATATCCGCCGAGCGTTCCTCCTGGGAGGCCATCCCGGCAGGCTTCACAACCACAATAATGTCTTTATCTTCATATAAAATCTTTACTTCTGCCATTTATCTATCCTTTTCTGTCCTTTACATTTTTATATCTATTTCTTTACTTCATTCAGAATATCGACATTCTTCTATCCACTATCATAGCAGAAGTATGGACACTTTTAAAGTACTCCTGCAAAGTTCAACTCAATATAAAATTCAGGTAACTGTTCAGAAAGAGAAGGGGTCCGCATGAAAGCGGAGCCCCTTCTTGGCATTCGAATATTCAATTCATCAGGAATTATTCCTCATCTTCTCTTTTAGATTTCTTTCTGAGTCTTAATCCTAAACCACCAATACCAACGGAAGAAATTGCTGCACCAAGCAGGCCGAGTACGCTTACAGGATCACCTGTCTTCGGGCTGCTCTTACTTGTTGTCGTATTTTTGTTTGTTGTATTGTTCTTGTTCGTTGAATTGTTGTTATTATTGTTGTTTTTCTTGTCATCCGTTGTCGCAGTTGTATCAGCTGCTTTCTTCAGGCCATCAATTGCTGCCTGCAGTGTCTTTGCTGCTTCATCTACAGATTTCTGAGATTCTTTGGCATCCAAGGCTTTTTCTGCATTTGTTAAAGCCGTCTGCAAAGTTGTCCAGGTTGCGGCTGTGTAGTCATTCTTCTTGAGTCCCTTAGCTGTTGCGATGACCTTTTCAAGAGCTGCTGTATCCACAGCTTCTGTCTCATCCTTCTTATCATCCTTTGTCTCTTCTTCTGTTTCAGCAGGTGTTGCTGCTTTCAGTGCATCAATAGAAGACTGGAGACTTGCTGATGCTGCATCCACTGCTTCCTGTGACTCTTTTGCTTCAAGGGCTGCCTTTGCTGATGTCAGGGATGTCTGCATTGCTTCCCAGCTCTCTGCCGTGTAGTCTGATTCTTTCAGTTCTTCTGCCTTGGCAATGGTTGCTTCAAGGGCTTCTGTGTTAACTTCTGCCGGAGCAGGAGCCACTTTTGTTGTATAAGTGAAACTCTGTGGTAAATAATCAGTTGCACTTACTGTAATTTCAAATGTATCACCTTCTGCAAATGGTGCTGCATCTGTCTTAATAGAACCATCTTCATTAATAATCACTGTTGCTCTATAATCCTTACCATTAACATTGACTACAGAAATGCTCTTGATGTAATCAGCAAATTCTTCATCTGTCGCATCTGCGGTCTTAACAAGTGCCTTCTTATCCGCATCATATGCAGCCGGCATTGCTTCTGTATAAAGTTCAAATTCTGTTGTAATATCTGCATATTTTCCATTCTTATCAGAAATTGTTAATGTGTATTTACCTTTCTTTGCATTGCTGAATGTTAATACACCATTCTGAACGCTTACACCGTCAAGGCCATCTACTTTGTATTCAGCAGCATAATCATCCGGCAGACCGGTTACAGTAACTTCTGTCTTGCCTGCTGTAATTGTCGCATTGGCTACTTCAAGGTCATATGTGAATTTAACCGGTACATAAATATCTGCCAATGGAATATTGTACATACCTTTATCTGTATAATAGGTGGCAGAAGTAATTGTCTGACCCATCATTGCTTTATAATGATCAGATGAAGTCGGGCAGCCATGAACAGCTTCTGTAAAGCCTGCTGCCCAAGCCAGTTCTTCCATTCTCCAGATGTTCTCCAGATGACGCAGACCATAGCTGCTGCCTTCTTTTGTATTGACAACAACCGCATTAACATTGCTTACACCAAGCTCTGTCAGTTTATCACGAAGACCATCAATATCTAACTGATAATCGCCGTAACCTGTCTCCGTTGACAGTTCTGCGCTTAAGCCTTCCAGTGTTGTCACATTGCCGACTGTCTTACCGAATGTCAGATTGCCATCTTTATCAACAGAGACTTCCTTGTAGTAAGATGGAACTTCTGTCAGATTATAATATGCATAATCTGCATTCTGGAACAGCGCATCCTTGCCTGTGTAAGTTGTTGTACTTGTCTGTCCTCTGTTTGTAACTGTAATGTCAACAGAATCGTCATCTGTTACCTGTGTATATTTGGACATATCCATATCATCCGTTACTTTAACAGGGAATGTGATACCGTCAATCTGACTGCCGTCAGCATTTGTATGGTAAGAACCGCCTGCCAGAGATGCTGTTCTTGTCTTATTCAGTGTTGCTGATGTAAATACATCTACATCCACATCATTGTTCACTTCCGCTTTGTAGAATGCTGAATATGGGATGTTCATCAGGACATAAGCATCTTCATCTTCATATGTAAAAGTATAATTTTTTGCATAACCTGTTGCTTTGACAACAATCTCAAATTCCTGACCATCCTTCGCATCCGCAAATGGTTTTGCAGTTGCATCAATAGAGCCATCTTCTTTGATAATTTTCACAGCACCTTTGCCGGAAGCCGCATAAGATGTCCCATCTACAGATACAGATTCAATACTCTTGACATAAGCAGCTAAATCATCTGCTGTATAGCCATCTGCTGTTACCAGGGATGCTTTTTCACTGTCATAAGTAATTGGTGTTGCATCTGTTGTCAACGTAAATGTTGTTGTGATATCTGCATATTTATGTTTCTTATCAGATACAGTCAATGTGTATCTTCCACCTCTGGCCTGTTCAGCTGCAAATGTCAGCTTGCCATTTTCAAACTTGACATCACTGAGTCCATCCACACTGTATTCAGCAGCATAATCATCCGGAAGTCCTTCAACAGTTGCTGATACGCTGCCATCTGAAGCTTTACCATTTTCTACTGAAAGACTGCCATTAAATTTAACGGGTACTTTGATCTCTACAGGAATTTCATAAACACCTGCGTTGGTGTAGTATGTAATCTTGTTGATTGTCTGGCCCATCATATTCACATAGTCTTTGTACTGAAGAGGGCTGCTATGGGATGTTGTTACAAATTCTGTGCTCCATGCCAGTTCAGAAATTTTCCAGATATTTTCAAGATGACGCATACCATAATTAGAGCCTTCTTTTGTGCCTACGACAACACCATAAACTGTTGTAATATCATCCGGAAGTCCGGAAAGATCAATCCGATAATCGCCATATTTGGATGAAGTTGAAAATTCTGCAGTTACACCACTCAATGTCTTAACTTCTGTGCCTTCAACTTTTCCAAAGCTTAATGTACCATCTTCATTAACTGTTGCTTCTTTATAATAAGATGGGGCTTCACTTAAAATATAATAGGAATAGCTTGCGCTTTCAAATAATGCATCTTTTCCTTCGTATGTCGTTGTCTGTTCTCCGCCTTTACCTGAAACTGTAATATCTACTTTAGATTCGTCTGTAATCTTTGTATATTTCTCAAGTGCGGAAATATCACTTACTTTTACCGGATATACAACACCTGTAATATCTGTACCATCACTGTTCACATGATAGGAACCGGCTGTAAGTCCGGATTTTCTTGTTTTCTGTTTTGTTGCAGATGTTACAGCATCTACATCATCGTCACCTTCTGCTGCATAGAACTTGTCGTAAGGAATGTTCATCAGAACATAAACCTCTGTGGAAACAGTTGCCTTTACCAGTTCATTTGTCGCTTTTGTCAGTTTTGTTTCTGCTGCATCTACCTTATCCTGGCTTTCCTTTGCTGCAAGTGCTGACTTTGCTTCTGTCAGAGCTGTCTGCATTGTCTTCCAGCTTTCTGCTGTATAATCTGCTTCTTTATCTTTAAGCGCATCTGCCTTTGCGATCGCTGCCTCAAGTTTTTCAGTGTTGACTTTTACCTCTTCTGGTTTCTTTACAAGGGCATCAATTGCTGCTGTCAAATTGCCCGCTGCTGTGTCTACTGCATCCTGGCTTTCCTTTGCTGTAAGAGCTGCATCCGCTGCTGTCAAAGCTGTCTGTAATTTAGCCCAGCTTTCTGCTGTATAATCTGCTGCCGTCAGACCTTTTGACTTTGCAATGGCTGCTTCAAGGTTAGCTGTGTTGACTTCTACTGGTGTTGCCGCTTCTGCCGCTTTTTCAAGTGCTGCAAGAGCTGCTGTTTTAGCGGCATCTGATGTACGTGTCGCACCTGAAACAGAATCCCAGCCATTTACAGTATCAGCAGTTGCTTCTTTGCCTTCAAGCAGTGTCTTGATTCCCTGCGAATCAGTATACGCCCATCTTAAATATTTTTTATTGCCTGTAGAATATCCTTTTCCTGGTGTTACTGCAATATCCGCAAACTTGCCATCTTTAACAGTCAGGGAAACATCAATATCATACTCATCCCACTCATCCTCATTCGTGTCATCTTCTGCTGTTCTTGTTACATGAGCAGTTGCTGTATAAGTTCCATCCTTCGCAACCTGTCCCCCAGTCACCGCAAATGCAGTTGTCGGGCACACGCCGGCTGTCATTGCTGCAATCATCAGGCCGGCCAATGTCTTATTAATTAATTCATTCTTTTTCATATCGTCCTCCTTATAAGTATGAAATTTGAATTATGCATTTAGTGTAAAATCCGACTCAAATCGAGCCATTTATTAAAAATCAGCATTAGCGCACGCTAATCATTAATTCTTTTTATGGAGCTGTATGCCAATGGCAACCCAGCCCCTGTTCTTTAATTAAATAACTCATTTTTCGGCGATTTTGCTTTCGCCAATGCTTAAATTCCCAGCCAGATAAACAGGCCAAGTAAAATCAATGCCCTGATCACAGTGAATACCACTTCATTGCCTTTGATACCCGGCAGTCCGCAATGGATATTCATCCGTGGACAGGTATCAATACATTTCTTGCACTGGAAACAGTCACCGCTGACATCCAGCGAACCGGCCTCCGGCAGACCGATGTCTGACGGACATTGTTTGGTACAGGCACTGCAGCCTTTGATGCACTGTTCCCGTTCTCTCTTAAGGGTGAAGAACGGCAACATCGGCAGTAATGAGAATACTGCACCCATCGGACACAGGAATCGGCAGAAAAATCTTTCCTGAAGGGCCATGCCCACCATAATCAGTACCAGCAGGACAATTCCCAGCAGATAGCCGCCTAACTTAAAGTTAAAGGCATGCAGCATAGAGAAAACATCCCATGGACTGTACCCCTGTGTCTGACTGTACACACCTTTGAAGCAAAGGAGTACAATCACAGCCAGCACAACGTATTTCACCATTGAGAGTTTTGAAGTCACTGTTTCCGGCAGTTTCACCGGCTTTTTCTTGATTTTTTTGCAAATCCACACATAAACAAAGTGAACTGCATCCCCAAAACTTCCGAATGCACAGGCAAATCCACAGAAGAAACGCCCGAATACAATGGTATACAGACACAGGACAATCAGTACCGACACAAAAGATGTCAGACCGATTTTTTCTCCTGCGCCCAACTGTGTGAAAATATATTTGACGCCTGCAAAAGCGGCTGTATAAGCTGAGGGCAGAAACAGGAAATATAAAAGTTGTATGATTGCCCGAAGCCAGCCGTGCATCTGCTTGCGCTGCTTTTTTGTAAGATGATGTATATCGATTTTGCTCATTTATTTTGCCGCCTCTTCCAATGCCTGCGCAACTGCATTTTTAATCCCGGTGGAACTGAATGTTGCTCCGCTGATCGTATCTACATCTGCGCTCTGTGCATCAATGATTGTCGGGATAATATCCTCCGCCATGGAAAGATAAGCGCCATCCTCCTTTTCTGCTGATACAATACTGATATCTGTAATGGAACCGCCCACAACAGTGACTTCCACCTGAATGACTCCGCCAAATCCCTGTGCCTCGCCTTTCCAGATGTCATCTTCATAACTGCCGCCTGCCGCATCCTCCTTGGACTGCATGACAGACTGCTTATATAATTTGGCACTTTCCAGGTCTGCTGTCAGTTTCGCAATCTGATCATCCTTATCCCGCAGTGTCAATACAGTGTTATAGCCGATTAACAATGCAACGATAAGTACCAGATTCACCGCTCGAATCGAAAATGTCTTCATCTCTATTTACCTTTCTCTGCCAGTTTTTTTGCTTCATCCAGTGCTTTCTGGCAGCCTTCGATTATCGCATTGGAAGAACAGGTTGCTCTTGCAACTGTGTCAATGTCTTCCGGCATACCCTTTTCTGTAATCTGTGTCACCACACCCACATACTTTGAAGTACCCTGGGCCGCTTTTTTTATATAGCTGTCATTGTCGCTGTCACCATTGCCGCTGATGCCTGAAATATCTGTAATCCGGTCATTTTCAATTTGAACCGTCATCGTCAAATCGTAAGCTTCAAAATCTCCATCTGCATCCGGCTCACAGATGACAGATACTGTATAAGCGCCGTCTGCATAGATTCTGTTTGCCGGTTTCTCTGTCTCGCTTTCTCCCGGTTCTGTCTCATCTGTTTCTTCCGGTGTCCGCTTTGCAGCCTCTAATGCCTTCTGGCATCCCTCGATAATGGTATTGGATGAACAGGTTGCTCTTGTCACCGTATCAATGGCATCAAGGCCGCCTTTTTCTGTAATCTGCGTTACAACCCCCGGCAGTTTTGAAGTACCTTCTGCTGCACGTTTGATATAGCTTTCATTGGATTGATCGCCATCACCGACAATGTCTGTGACTGCTGTAATTTTGTCATCTTTGATATGAACGGTCATTGACAGATTGTAAGCTTCAAAATCCTGATCCTCATCAGGTTCACACACAACAGAGACGGTATAGGCACCATCAATATAAACGCTGTCGCTATTTTCAGTATCTGTTTCGCCTTCTGTCTCTGTTTCGCTTTCCGTTTCAGTCTCAGTTTCTGTCTCCGTTTCCGATTCAGCCGGCTTGCCGCTGTTACCGTTTTCAGCTGCTTTGAAAGCTTCCCTCAGGGCTTCGACAATACCGTTGGAGCTGTACGTTGCTCCAGACACAGTGTCAATACCTGACAAATCTGTTGACTGGTTTTTCAGAACTTCGTTAATGATACTCTTGGCTCTGTTAAAGAAAGCAGCATCATCTTCACATTCTGTCACCAGTATGGCTTTGATGGTCTTATCCTGGATCACAACTGCCAGCTGAATATCTCCGGCATATCCTTCACCTGTGCCATAATAGATACCCTCTTCGTAAGGTACTTTTCCTTCGAAAATTGTCGAATTATTGTTGCTGTTGTTATTGTCATTATTGTTATTGTCATTATTGTTATTGTCATCATTGCTGTCATCGGCATCATTTGAAGAACCATTAACTACTGCCTGTTTCAGTGCCGCACGCACCGCATCAATAATACCTCTGGAACTGTAAGTAGCACCTGAAACCGCATCCACATTGGTACTCTGGGAACTGATGATATTCGGAATCAATCCCTGGGCCTGACTCATAAAACTACTGTCATCATTATGGCTGACCACGCTGATATTGCTGATTTTCCCATCAGCAATCACCACCTCAACCTGTACTTCGCCATTAAATCCGGTACCGCTGCCGTAGTAGATGCCGTCTCGCCATGTCTGATTGGAATCATCCACCGTTTCAATGGATGGTGAACTCTGACTACTGCTGCTTGCCGTCGTAGCCGGTGTGCTTGTATCCTGCTCTCCGGTCAGGGCATTCTTTACAGCACTGATGATACCGTTGGAGCTGTAGGTTGCCCCGGACACCACGTCCACATCCAGTGTCTGTCCGGCAATAATTTTGTCAATGACACCCTTGGCTCTGTTAAAGAAAGCCTCATCATCCTGGGTGCTGAGAATATTGATTGCAATAATACTCTTGTCTTTAATTTCTACAGAAACAGAAACTGTACCCGCAAAACCGGTGCCGCTGCCCTTGTAAAAACCATCTGCCAAATCGAAGTTTCCCTTCTTGGCCTGCTCAGTTTCTTCTGTTTCCTGCTTTTTCTCTTTTGCATCTGCTTCGGTACTCTGAATGTTTTCCGGCTGCTCTACCTCATAAACCGGCGCTGCATAGCCTTTCAGCGCCGTACCGACGCATCCCACGACAACAATTGTCGCAAGAATCGGCATATAGCCGCCAAATCTTTTCCAAAACTTCATCCTGCGTCATCCTCTTCTACTTTTCTACAATTTCAAATTCTCTGTCTGATGTAAAGCTGTCTTTTATCCCCTCTGAGACATAAAGCTTTTCATCATCTGTCAGGAGAATCATATCAAATTCATCACTGTGCGCTTTCCAGTAATCAGTGGCTTTGTCCTTTCCCATAACAAACAAAGATGTAGAAAGACCATCTGCCAATGTACCGTCCGCACTGACAATGGTTACGGAAATTAAGCCGTTATCCGCCGGATATCCTGTTGACGGGTCGATAATGTGATGATATGTCACACCGTCTTTTTCAAAATAGCGCTCATAACCGCCGGATGTAATAATGGCCTTATCCTTCGTCTCAAGAACCCCCAGATATTCATCTTCTGAATCGGGGCTCTGAACCGCTACACGCCACAAGCTGCCATCTGGTTTTGTACCAAATACCTGGGCATTTCCTCCCAGATTTACCAGGCCGCTTGTCACACACTTCTCCTCGTAAATATCCATAATCCTGGAGGATGTATAACCCTTGGCAATACCACCGAGATCAATCTGGACACCATCCTTTTTGAAGCTGACGGTTGAAGTCTCCTTGTCATAATCAATCAAAGAAGGATCCACCAGTTCCAGCGTTGCCTTCAATGTGTCTGCATCCGGCACCTGATAATTGCCGTCGGTAAATCCCCAGGCCTTCATCACTGGGTAAATCGCCACATCAAAAGCACCATTTGTACTCTCATAAAGTTCCAGAGAACGCTCCATCAAAAGAGCGCCGTCTTCTGACAGCTGTCCGCCGTTATTTGCATTAATCTGACCAATCTCGCTGTCTTTCTTACCTGTGGACAACAGCGCATCCAGTCGGTTAATCTCATCCACCGCTGCATCAACAGCCGCATCACCGTTAGAACCGTAAGCCTTCACTGTCATATAGGTATCCATGGCAAAAACATCTCTGACCGCCTCTGCATCATCAGAAGCATTTTCTGAAGTCAGTTCCGAAGATGTGACAACGTTTTCAGAACTCACCTCAGAAGAGACCTCAGTTTCCATTGAATCATTTCTCCCGGAACAGGCTGTCAAAATAGCAATTGTCGCAGATATCATAATAGTTCTTATTATTTTCTTCATCATAATATCCTTTCATTCAGTTAGGTCCTGCTAACGATTAGTATTTTATCGCGTAAGAAAAAAGCTGTCAATTAAAAAAAGCCGCTAAACATGCGGCTTAAATGATAAATTCTCTTAATAGGATTTAGCAATAAAATTTTCTCAGTTATTTTAAGTTAGTTGATAATAACTTATCATTAACAGTACCGTAAATCATTTTCATTTATTCTCTTTGCCAGCGCTTAACCATAGCGATATTCGAATTTTTCCCCCGCGGCATACAAAAAGCCCCGCGGCCAAAGCCGCAGGGCAAACATAATACATCTGGTATGAAATTATGCGTTTACTTTCTTGATCTGATCGATCATGATAGGGATGATAGTGAACAGGTCACCAACGATACCATAATCAGCAACATCAAAGATAGGTGCATCTGGGTCTTTGTTGATTGCTACGATGCAATCAGAACCAGAGATACCAGCAGCATGCTGGATAGCACCGGAAATACCACAAGCGATGTACAGCTTAGGACCTACAGTCTTACCTGTCTGGCCTACCTGATGTGCACGTGGAATCCAACCTTCATCAACAGCTGCACGGGAAGCACCTACTGTTGCCCCAAGTACATCTGCTAACTCACGGATAACACCAAAGCCTTCTTCTGAACCTACACCACGACCACCGGAAACGATGATTTCAGCTTCTTCAAGGTTAACAGCTTCAGCAACTTCTTCGATTCTCTCGATCAGTTTTGTTCTGATCTGATCAGCAGCTACATGGATATCTTCACGAGTGATTGTACCCTCTCTGCCTTCAACCAGTTCAGGTTTCTTGAATACACCTGGACGAACTGTACCAAGCTGCGGACGGTTGTCTGGGCAAAGAATCATAGCCATCAGGTTACCACCGAATGCCGGACGTGTCCAAACCATGTTGCCAGCTTCTGCATCATAGTCAAGACCTGTACAGTCAGCTGTAAGACCTGTATTCAGATCACAAGCCATCTTAGGACCAAGGTCACGGCCGTTGTTGGTAGCACCGATCAGGATTGCTGATGGTTTATGCTTGTCAACAAGTGTCTTCATAGCGATGCTGTATGCATCTGTTGTATAGTTAAAGTATTCGTCGCCTTCAACGAGAATAGCTTCGTCAGCACCGTATTCGATTGCTTTCTTAGCGATATCTTCAACCTTACCGCCGATAACAACTGCAACAAGCTTAGCGCCCATCTTATCTGCAAGTTCACGGCCTGGATTAAGAAGTTCGTAGCCAACTGGCTTTACTTCATTCTCTTCTGTCTCTACAAATACCCAAAGATTCTTATATTCTTCAAAACTCATGCCCATATCCTCCTTACAGTACTTTGGCGTCTACAAGCAGATCAACAAGCTTAACTGCTGATACTTCAACTTCGCCTTCATTAACCATTACACAGTTCTTATTCTTCACTGGTGTAAATGTCTTTCTAACCTTTGTAGGAGAACCCTTAAGACCACAACGTGTCAGATCGATATTCGGAATATCTTCTGATGTGATAACTGTGATTTCTTTCTTGAGGGCTGCCATCTTATTCTTGATCGTAGGATATCTTGGCTCAAATTCAGTCTTAACAACTGTTACGATTGCTGGTTTCTGAACAGAAATCATATCGTAACCTTTGTCGCTTTCTCTCTTAACGATGATATCATCGCCTTCTACAGAAACTTCTGCTGCATATGTAACCTGTGCAAGACCCATATGTGCTGCAATTTCAGGACCAACCTGACCTGTATCACCATCGATAGCCTGTTTACCAGCAAGGATGAGGTCAAATTTGCCTTCTTTCTCTTCGATAGACTGGATAGCTGAAGCTAAGATGTAGCTTGTAGCCAGTGTATCAGAACCGCCGAATTTTCTGTCGCTGCAAAGATATGCTTTGTCGCCGCCAACTGCGAGACACTCTCTTAATGCATCCTTTGCCTGATCTGGACCCATGGATAATAATGTAATCTCTGTGCTTGGATCTGCGTCTTTGATTCTTGCTGCAACTTCAAGTGCGCATGCATCAAATGGATTGACAATACTTGGTACACCTGCACGAATCAGTGTATTCGTTACTGGATCGATCTTAATCTCTGCAGTATCAGGTACCTGTTTTACACATACTAAGATTCTCAAAATAAATACCTCCTTATTTCAGTAAGCTTCTTAATCACACATATTCATACCAGATTAAATATGTAATGAATCTCTCAGAAACGCCACTATATACATCCTACACGTTTTAGAATGTTTTGTCAAGATTTTGACCAACTTTTCAACGTTCCAAAAAGTAAGTTTTTTTATTCCTAAAATTCATTAATTCCGCTATTTTATTGAAATTCGTCGAATTATTTTGTGAAAAAGGCACAGTTGTCTTTTCATAATAAATTCAAAATCAGTCAAAATTGCACATAGTATACAATAGTTTGTACTTATATTAATTACCATGCGAAATATTTTTTATTGCTTGCATGCAATCAGATGTTCGAATATTTGTGACAACTCAGTTATTTTTTTGTCGGACCAATTTTTTTAGGTTCAAAAGCTGCAGTACCCCAAATAAGTGCAGTACGGACTTCAAATATCTGAAAAGGGATTCTACCGTTCAGAATCCCTTTTTGAATTTTACTGACCATACTGCGTTTATTTTATATCCCGGTACAATGCAGTTTTTATAGCATTTATAGACAGTATACCAATATTCCCATTATAGCCTGCTTTAGTCCGGTATGTTGATGTTCTTAAAGTCCTCCGGCTGAAGCATGAACATGGCTGCTTCTTCGTATTTATTGTCAAGAACAGTCATGAAAAGATTCTTCATGTTGCGCTTTTCGAGGCTGGCAATCGCTTCCTCAATAATGGCCATGATATCTTCATAATCAACCGAATAGCCATCCTGCATACGTTCACGCAGCAATGTCTTCAGCGAAGCTGCTCCCGGTCCTGAGATCTCATAGCCTTTCTTCTTGGCGTATCCCTCTGCCAGCTGAACAAGTTCATTCTCATTGTACTTGCCAATATGAATGATATTCAGGAACTTGCTGTGAAGAACCGGATATTTTCTGAATAATTCCTTGATCTTATCCTCTTCGCCTTCCAGAACAATGGCTACGTCCTGATTGTCCTGCTGAACAAAATCAACAATAATGCCCGCAGCCTTATCATCCAGCATATCTGCTCCATCAATGATCAGGCAGCCGCCTTTCAGTTTCTCAAAGATCATAGAAAAGTCCCGGCCATTCAGATCCTGTGCCGTTGCTCGGACAAGCTTGTTCTTATCACAGATACCATATGTATTCAAGGCCTTTGCAATACCAATGGCAATCTGGGACTTGACGCTCATATCATAACCTGTTACAACAAAGTTAATATCATACGGTGCCAGCAAGTCCATATTGTCAAGTGCCGGATCTTCAAACTTGGTGAATGTCTTCGCCAACTGACTCTTAATACTCTCTACACCTGTCACCGTGCCGAAAATATCCAGAACTGTATCAGAGGCATGAATATCATCCGAGATCTCATCCTCCTCGTCATCTTCATCCTCTTCTTCGTCCGCCGAATCATTCTGACTGCTGCTGTCATCCTCCGAGATCACTTCATCTTCGTCATCATCTTCATCTTCGTCATCATCATCTATCAGCTCATCTTCATGGACTTCACCGGCGATGCCAAACAGATCATCCAATGTATCCTCTTTTGTCTCCGAAATGACTTCATCCTTCTCATCATCACCGTCTATGATAATTTCATCTTCCGCAGCTGCAGCTTCTGGTGCTTCATTCTCTGAATCATCATCATCATCGATAATAACCGTATCCTCTGACTCACCATCATCATCCACAATGATCTCCTCTTCACTGTCCTGGCTGCGTGTGTAATCCGCAACAAGATCTTCACCCATCAGTTTGCCGAAGAACTCTGCATCCTCCTCGCTGAGTCCCTCTGTAGAAATCGCTGCATCTTCGGCTTCTTCTGATTCCGGCACTTCTTTCTCCGGTGCATCCTCTACCACCGTATTCTCTGACATTTCCTCAACAGGCATTTCCTCATGAAGGAAAATATCTTCATCCTTCTCGCCTGCCTGACTCTCCTGGCTCTGGGCGGCAGTGATCGCTGCAGCAGCCAGTTCGATCTCGTCAGGCTTTTCCCCTTTTTCTTTGGCCAATCTCAGAGTAGACCAGTCAAAATGCTTCTCTTTCTCTTTCCTGCCAAACATCAATGAGCTGAACAGATGGGCAATATGAGACTTCTCATTTTCTTCATCCGGCTGTTCTGCCTCACTGTCTTCATAAGCAGACTCCGCATGCCCGTCATCATCTGCCGTATTTCCATCTGCATTCACCGTTTCACTGTCTGTATTTCTCACATCAACGGCCATTGCCGCATCCTGCGTCTCTTCACCTTCAGCGCTTCCCGCCGACTCTTCATTTTCTTCTAATACCGGCTCTTCCACAATCACTTCATCCCGAAGTATGTCCTCTGTCACAGCTGTTTCGACAATCGGTTCATCTGCCGCTTCAGGCGCTGCCCCATCCATTGCCCGCTGAATGAGATCAAGATCAATGCTTCCCTCATAATCCGCACCGGCAAAACCCTCAATGCCCATCTCTGCACCTATAGATTCTGTCATCTGCTTCTCATGGGCCGCACGCTGTTCTTCCTCAACGCGATGCTGTTCAACCGTTGAAATCTCCGGCAGCGGCTCACCTGTCAATTTACATTTCAGCGCAATGGCCTTGTCCACATATTCTCCATGGCCAAACCACAGCACGATCTCATCACATTCATGAATGCATTTCTTCGTCTCACCGCTGGCCTCATATAAAGTCGCCAGCTCATAAGCCCACTCCTCTATGTATTCATAATCCTTTAACTTCTCAAGGGTATCGATCAAAACAGAAAGACGTTCCCCTTTGCCCTTATCCAATCTGTATCTCAGAATGTAGCGATGCAGATCTCTGGATGCCACACCAATGAACTCTTTATAATAATATTCTGCCTCAGAATACTCACCTTTCTCAATATACAACGTTGTCAACAGATCAAGGATTCGTCTTGTATTCGGATTCTTCTCATAAACACGCAGAAGAATCTGTTCTGCTTCATCATAACGCTTCAGGCCCATATAAACTTCACCGACCAGGCAAAGGATAGAGATATTGCGGATCTTGCTGACTTCAATCTCATCCAGAACCTTCATGGCTTCTTCATAACGCTCCTGCATCACAAGGGTCTTGATCTGCTTGGTCAGCGCGCCTTCATTTATCTTATTATTCTCCAATTTATTCATCTCCTCACTGCAAAGCCGTCGGCTCCGCTAAGGGCATTTTAACACACAAGTAAACACTTGACAACTAACGCCCTAAACAAAGTCAAAAACTTCCTGCTCATAATTAATCTTCACATATTCCATTTCGTCAATCTTCACATTGGAGTGATAATCTACGACGATCGTCTGCTGACGATGGTTCATCAGCTTCTGTCCCAAAACATAATTGACATCAAATTTACCTGTAATTGCCGGCGTTGCACCTCTTGCCGGAACAATCAACTGTACATCATTGGTTTTTAATAAGGCAAAAATAGGCTCCCAGATATAAATATCCTTGGCTGCGCCAAATGGATTATCAATAAACAGGACTTTCCTGAGATGCTCACCTGCAGCCGCGCCTGCATGAATAGCTGAAATATAATGGATCACTGCAATCAGGAACTGAATATAAATTCCCTGGGACTGCCCCGTACTGCCCACCGCCTCTTCATACTTCAGATAACGACTTTGGCTGGCAATTCTCTCTCTCTTGTAAAGTGTCAGCCGAATGGCATTCATATCTGTTACAATCACCGAAAACAGCCGCTTCCAGGCCAACTGTTGCCGGATATAGCGCATTTTCTCTTCCTGCGTTCCAAGGGTATCCGATTGATTAACAATATCATCAATATAAGCAGACATTTTCTCTTTGTAAAAATTCTCTTTAACATAAGGAATGGTAAGGCCGACCATCTGAATCTGCTCGTTATCCATGACAATCGCAGACATCTTCGGCAGTTTATCCAGTTCCATCCGGATGTTCTGACAAATCTGAAGACACTGACTTTCAAAACTGTCCTTGATGCTGACAAGGTCTTCCATGTTTTTTCCGACACGCTCTTTCTCTATACGGATCAGGGCAATGGTTTCCTCAATTTCCTGCATCACTCTGCCTGCCGCTTCTGCATTCTCCGGAAGGCTGAGATGTTCACGAAGTTCTGCCGCCAGACCTTCTGCACCTAACTGATGCAGTTCTGACACTGCTTTAGCTTTGTCCTTTTCAAACGCATCTCTTTTTGCAAAATACTGGGACTGCATCTGCTCATAACGCCTCAGAAGTTCCTCATATCTGCGCTTCAATCCGATCTGCTCATCCAATGTTTCTGTTGTCAGATTTTCCTGTACATGGCAAAGCTTCATCAAGCGTTCCACATCATGCCTGATTCCCTCCAGCGCATACAATTCCTTTGTCAGACGCTCAATACGTCCAGTAAGCGAACGATACTCCGCCGAAGTATTTTCATAGAGCTGACGCATATTCTCCACGTAGGATTCATAACTCTGATCATTTAACGCCACCTCTTTATAGGCACCGTATTTTTCCTCAATCACATTGACTGCCTGAGCAACACTGCCGTACAGACGATTCTTGTCCGCTTCAATAGCCGTCAGCTGCTGCCGCATATTATCGGCCTGCTGTGCCATATTCTCAAGGTCCTGCCTGATCTGCCTGATATTCTCAGCCGCTGTCTGATAAATCTGGCCATCCGCCCGCAGATCTTCCATACGCGCCATCTGGAGATTTCTATCGGCAATACTCTTTGTCAGACGCTCCATAGAACGCGCATAGCTTTCCATCAGCTGCTTTTTGTCATCCAGATCCATATGTTCTTTCTCATAAGCGTCACGAATGCCATAAAAGGCCGCCCGCAGCGCATCATCCGTCAAATCTTCCGGCACCTGTCCTTTCGACGGCTGTTCACCCAAAAACTGCTGTCCGTCTGTTTCAACAGCATAAAGCTTCCAGTTGTCTTCCCAGTCTTTTATCAGCAGATCTTTCTCACTGACTGTATGTTCACACACTTCCGACTGTTCCTGCATTTTGGTGCGCAGCAAAGTTGCGGTCTGTTCTTCCTCCTGCTTTTTTGCCGCCAATTTTCCATATTTCTGTCTGACTTCTTCGATCAGATGCTTTGTCTCAATCAATGCTGTATTGACATCCCGCAGTGACTCAAGTACCGCATACTGCTCTTTTGCCGTCTCCGCCTGCTTCCCGGCTTCCTCAATACTTACAGCATCCCCGGACAGCTGCCCATCCAACTGCTGTATCCGGTCTTTGATCAACTTCTGTTTCTCCAGAAGCGCCAGCTCTTTCTTCTGGTTTTCCCGAAGCGCTTGTCTGTTTTCTTCCTTTTTGCTATCATAGACAAGGAGAAAACTGCTCACTGACTCCATATCTTTTTCATAGGTCTGCTGCTGATCCTCCATTCGGGCAATCACCCGCTGAAGTTCTGTCAGCTGCTCCCGGCTCTGTGCGCATACTTTATGACGCATATTTTCATCCAGATAGAAACTGCTGCCTTTTCCGGCAAAAAGCAGTCGGCTCTTCTCCACCGGCTCCTCTTCAGAAAGTACCGTTTCAAGACTGACCACAGGAATCGCATGCTCCCCGAAATCTTTTTCCTTTAAAAGTTCATCCGCCGCTACTTTTGCAAAACCATCTTTTAAAATCACTGTGTACGGCAAAAACGGCATCCGTGCAAGCAGTGCACGCCGCTCTGCATCATTTGTTTCCTGAAGATACTGAGCCCCATAAACACAGGTAATGCCATGGCATGTTCGGATATAATCCATAAAATCCTGAACATCCGCAGGTATACGCATCAGCCCGCCATCTTCCAACTGATGAATTTTTTCTTTCAGTGCAGCTTCCTTTCTCTGACGTTCTTCAATATCACACACAAGCTTACGATAGCGTGCAAACAAATGCTCCTTGAGTAAACCGGCTTCTGTCACCTGATAGACCTGAAGCAGTTTGGCGATCTGCTCATATTCCCGCTGCCAGGCTGCCATAAATTCATTGCCATCACGGATCAATGTCCTGATATGTCCCAACATCTGTGTATTCCGAGCTTCCTGAAGCTGCTGTTCATTTTTTTCTGCCTCTGCGGCTTTCGCATCCTCCATGAGCTGCATCAGTTCAGCTTCCTTTGCTTCCAGTTTCTTTTTCTGGCTGAGCAGTTCCTTATCGACTTCCTCAATCACCAGAAGTCCTGATGCTTCCCTCAGCCTTGCAAAATCCTTCAGATACATTTGCTCCTTTTCACGGTTTTCCTGGGACTGATGCTCCAGAACCGCCAGCATTCTGTCATCTTCACGCTCTGATGATGCCAGTTCATCCAGCTTTTGCTGAAGATTTTCCATTTCTTTCCGGCCTTGTACAATACGGTCATCCAAAACAGTCATCCGCTTCTGGCAACGTTTCTGCCATGCCTTTGCATAAGCCCGAAGCTGTGCCAGCTGCTCCTTCTGCCCATCCGTACTATGACGGATCATATTCTCCACGGCCTGATATTTCTGCTGTTCTTCCAGATATTCCAGGTAATCATTCATACTCTCTCTGAGGTTCAGATCATCCCTGCTGACAGCCTGTTCCAGCTGTAATTTCTCAAGCTTTTCGCTGCAGTCGGCCGCTTCCTTTTCAAGATAGGCCAGCTGTTCCTTGCTGGACTGGATTTTGACCGTCTCCAGCTTTCTGGCATAGTCTTCCATATGCCCCTTTGCCAGCTCCTGTTCTCTTCTGGCCGCTGCCAGATCCGCAGTCCTGTTTTTCTGTCTGGCCAGTACAGTCTGCCATGCTCTGGCAATGTCCATCCGCAGTGTCATTTCCTCACCATACATAACATCCAGCGTCCGGATCCTCTCACCCAGGCTGTGCATAACTTCCTGCTGTCTATCATACTGGCCAATTTCCGCTTTCTTGCGGGTCAGCTCCGCTAACTGATCTTTGATCTGATACAACGTATCCGCCATCAACGACATATTATCGCCATTTTCAGCCCGTTCCGATGTCCGCGCCATAAATGCTTTCTGGATAATCTCCTCGATCAGAAGATCCTCCACCACCTTGCGGGTTGTCCGATAATGACTTTCAAAATAGGTCCGCACATGACCTTCCGTCTTATTGATCCCACGGATAATTTCCCACTCGCTCTCATACAGTCCATACCGGCTGATAAAACGCTGGTATTCACCTTTGCGCTCAAATAAATGAACCTGCAGTTGGTAATCCTTTCTTGAAAGATTTCTGAGGTAATTTTTAAGCCCCGGCCATGTAATTCTTTCCTTACCGTCGCTGAGCGGAAGATTCACGATATCATTGTCATTGTAATGTCTGTAAAAAATGACATAGTTAAAATATTCAATCGCCGCTGCGTCCCCTGCTGCATTTTGATTTTCATCATCTTTTGCCTTTCTGGCGCAGAATCCCGTCAACATATATCTGTAATCATCTTTGACAAGATAATCGTCCAGCTTCCATTCGATCAATGAATGGATGACCGTACTGCCGCCTTCACCGCGAAATAATTTTTCCACCGGCTGCTTGTCATCCAGCGTACAGTTCGGAATCAGATTCTGAAGCAAAAGCAGTAAAAGAACACTTTTGCCGCCGCCGTTGGCCAGGTCATACAGCACATTTTTACAGTCAAAGCGCATAATAAAATCGTCATAAAACTGTGTACCGAAATTATAGCGTACATTATTGACACGCACTCTGTTAATATGCGGCATTTTCCTCATCCTCCTCTGTCTTGCTGTTTCGGTCCTGCACAGGTTCCTTCACATCACCCTGCCGTTTTCTCTCAATGTTCTCCATATTGCCCCGGCTGCTCTGTTCAATGACTTCATACAGCCGTCCTTTGCAGCTGTCAAATTAGTTCTCGTCCAGCGCCCGCATTCTGTCCGTTATATAATATTTGCCCGCCGATTCCACAAAAAGCGCCTGCGTGATCAGAAAATTGAAGACCAGCTTGACAAAACCTGTTTTGGACCCTCTGGCAGCCTTTAATGTGGAAATATCATCATTTTCAGCCATCAGAGGCAGCTCATCCCACAATAATGCCAATGTTCT
>ENA-UONZ01001831-UONZ01001831.1-human-gut-metagenome-genome-assembly--contig:-C93old-NODE-1831-length-19818-cov-5.316399_pt1 | contig 19818 bp, 16 predicted proteins | sample MGYA00242468_ERZ724015 | MGnify/ENA metagenome assembly ERZ724015
CAGCCCCTGCCGGCTTTTTTGTCTTTATAAATGCTTCGTGCCGCAAGACCGGCCACTGCTGCAACGATCGCTGCAACCACTACAGTTCCCATAGCACTCTGCTCCTTTCAAATTAAGCCTTCGCCGTCTTCTTTACGTCTACTGTCAGCTTTGTACTTTCTTTGTATGGACGGAATAACAAGTAAAGGAATCCAATAACAACCAGAATTGCAACGACTGTGCCAATTCCAAAACCACCGCCGGTAACAACTGTGCCGATCTGATAGATAGCCAAAGATACGGCATATGCCAAAATTGTCTGATATCCAATAGCAAACCAGGTCCACTTTCCGCTGTTCATCTCACGTTTGATAGCTCCGATAGCTGCAAAGCATGGTGCACAGAGAAGATTGAACACCAGGAAAGAATAGGCTGCAACGCCTGTCATACTTCCTGCAAGCTGTCCCCAGATTTCAGCACCGTCTTCAGCGACTTCAGCAAAACCAAAGAGGACACCAAATGTACCAACAACGTTTTCTTTGGCAATCAAGCCTGTAACTGCTGCAACGGCCATCTTCCAGTCTCCCCATCCAAGTGGTGTAAATAATGGTGCAATCACACTGCCGATGGATGCCAGGATACTGCTGTCAAGCTGTTCAGCTTCCAGCATGCCGAAGCTTCCGTCAACCCATCCAAAACTCATTAAGAACCAAAGAACGATAGTTGATAAGAGGATAATTGTACCGGCCTTTTTGATGAAGGACCATCCACGTTCCCACATGCTGCGGAGAACATTTGTTACTGTCGGCAGATGATAGGCCGGAAGCTCCATAACGAATGGTGCCGGCTCTCCTGCAAACATTTTTGTTTTCTTTAAAATAATACCGGAGCAAACGATTGCTGCCACACCCACAAAATAGGAGCTGGTTGCAACCCATGCGGAACCTTCAAAGAAAGCTCCGGCAATCAATGCAATGATCGGAAGTTTCGCACCACATGGAATAAATGTGGTTGTCATAATTGTCATCTTCCGGTCTCTGTCATTTTCAATGGTACGTGATGCCATAATACCAGGTACACCGCAGCCGCTTCCGATCAACATTGGAATAAAGGATTTACCGGATAAACCAAATTTCCGGAAAATACGGTCCATAATAAATGCAACTCGCGCCATATAACCACATGCTTCCAAAAATGCAAGGAAAATAAATAATACAAGCATCTGAGGAACGAAACCAATAACAGCGCCAACACCGGCAACAATACCGTCAAGGATCAGACTCTGTAACCAGTCCGCACAGTTAATGCTTACTAATACATTTTCAATAGCCGGAGGAATGATTTCACCAAACAACACATCGTTTGTCCAGCCAGTCACAAAGTCCCCCACCGTTGTTACGGAAACATAGTATACAATGAACATAACCACCGCAAAAATCGGCAGCGCCAGTATACGGTTCGTAACAATCCGGTCAATCTTATCGGATGTGGAAAGCTGTCCTTTTGACGCTTTCTTGTAACTCTTTCCAATAACAGAAGTAATATATCCGTAACGCTCATTGGTGATAATACTCTCGGAGTCATCATCCTGAGCCTCTTCAGCCTTCTTAATAATTTCTTCTACATTTGGTACAACTTTCATTGTCTGAGCAATTTTGTCATCCCGCTCAAACAATTTAATCGCATAAAAACGTTTCTGTTCTTCTGGAATCGAAGCATCCAGCATGTTTTCGATATCTTCCAAAACATTTTCAATCTCTGGTGCAAATTTATGTACTGGTGCAGACGTATTTCTTGTTGCGACGCTGACTGCTTTTTCTGCCGCTTTCATAATACCTGTGCCCTTTAATGCAGAAATTTCAACGATGTCACAGCCTAAATCCTTACTCAGCTGATCAATGTTGATATGGTCTCCGTTTTTCTCAACGATATCCATCATGTTGATCGCCATAACTACCGGAATGCCAAGCTCCATAAGCTGTGTGGACAAATACAGGTTTCTTTCAAGGTTCGTGCCATCTACGATATTCAAAATAACATCCGGACGTTCCGTGATCAGATAATTTCTGGCCACAACCTCTTCTAATGTATATGGCGATAAGGAATAGATACCTGGAAGGTCCATGATCACAACATCTTTATGCCCTTTCAGCTTACCTTCCTTTTTTTCTACAGTAACACCTGGCCAGTTACCAACAAACTGGTTGGAACCAGTCAATCCGTTAAACAAAGTGGTTTTACCACTGTTCGGATTACCCGCAAGTGCAATCTTAATTGACATCTTATAACATCCTCCTTCTTCCCCTATGATTAGCCAATTCTAACCCATAGCTGTTAAAAAAAGTACATTACTGTACTTCTATCATCTGTGCATCTGCCTTTCTCAGGGACAATTCATATCCTCTGACAGTCACTTCCACTGGGTCTCCCAGAGGCGCAACTTTACGGATATATACCTCAGTACCTTTTGTGATGCCCATATCCATAATCCGGCGTTTTACCGCACCTTCACCGTGGAGCTTCACTACGGACACACTCTGACCGCATTTTACATCCTTTAATGTCTGCATCCTTTTTTCCTCCTACTTAAATCATGATCTTATTAGCCATCTCTTTACTGATCGCCACACGTGAACCTTTCACATTTACGATCACATTTCCATTCATCTCAGAAACTACCGACACGATGGACCCGGTAACAAATCCAAGACTTTCCAGAAATCGGCGCACTTCTTCTTTACCGCCAATCTTTACTATTGTATTCTCTTCTCCCGCTTTCGCCATTGTTAAAGGCATCATCATCTCTCCCTTTCTGAGTTAGGAAATTCTAACCTCATATCATAGATTAGCACTCGCTAACCCAATTGTCAAGTCTTTTTTGAGAATTTTTTTCCAGATTGTTTTCCCCTTTGTTTTTCCTTTTTTCTATGTTATAATAGTAATAATACATTGGACAGGGGGAGTTACTCGTGAAAATACAGGAATCTGCTGAAAATTATCTTGAAACCATTCTCGTGTTAAGCCAACGGCATCCGCAGGTTCGTTCAATCGATATTGCAACTGAACTCGGCTTTTCAAAACCAAGCGTCAGCGTTGCTATGAAGAACCTCCGTGAGAACGGATACATCACCGTCAATGAGCATGGGCATATCTCCTTAACTGCAAGCGGTCTCAAGATTGCCGAAACAATCTATGAACGTCACACCTTGCTATCCAGCTGGCTGGAATTTCTTGGTGTAGACAGTGAAATCGCTGCGCGGGATGCCTGCCGCATTGAACATGTGATCAGTCCTGAAAGCTTTCAGGCTATCAAAACCCATGTTGCTATCGGAATGAAAAGTTCAGAAAAAAAATAGGCAAGAGCCGCTCTTCAAACAGAGCGGCTCTTTTTCCGTATTAACCAACATTTTCAAGAATATCCGTCAATGCAGCGCCGCTGCTTGTATGACAGCGAATGACCTGAGCATTACTTCTTCTCGCCTCATCTACTGCACAGCGCACCATTTTATGCGAGACCGTATTTGTAAACAAAATGAACACATCCGGTCTCCCCATTTGCTTATTTAAATCCGCAGACATATGGGTGAACACTTTCACCTTATGATTATAATTTTTACAAATTTTCTTATACTGGCTGACCATCCGATCATGTCCGCCTACAATTACGATACTCACCTTTTAAACACCTGCCTTTATGCTTTGGCCAAATCCCTGCCTAAATCAATGCACGCTTCCTGCGCTTCCTCATTTGGAGCTTCCTGACAGATCGCATCTTCTCCGCCAAGCACGCGTGCGCCAACACTTTCCATATCGGATACCCATGTACGCATCCATTCGCCATCTCCCCAACCATAAGAACCAAATAAACCGATCGTCTTACCGCTGGCGAAAGCCTTAACCGCTTCAACAAATGGTTCCATTTCTCCTTCTTCAAGCTGTTCCGCTCCCATGGACGGGCAACCCAAAGCGAATACCGGGCAGTCTTTTAAAGCGTCCGGTGTAATGTCGCTGACAGAAACAACCTTTGCTTCCTTTCCGCCCTCTTTAATTCCCTGACCAACGAATCCGGCCATAGCTTCTGTATTTCCTGTACCGCTCCAGTACGCAACCATAATTTCACTCATGTTTTTGTTCCTCCTATAATCTTGATTTTTATTTTTTATATAATAAACTTTGAGTTTATTCACTTTTAAGCAGTCATGCACTGCCATTCGCTGGTAATTTCCCAGAGATTTTTTCCCTTTTCCGCTTCCTGGATAAAAACGTTTCGTATCTGCTCGTAGCTTTTAAATAACTGCTTTCGCTCCTCCACATTTTCATAGACCTTCCAGTAACCGGAATAAAGATAATTTTTTCCTTCATGTTTAATAAAGCCCTTAACATCAGCCATTGGATATCCAAGAAACACACCCATTTCGTGAGGAAATTGAATGTCCTGCTGAGCCGATTCTTTGCCTTTACGATACTGTCTGAACCGCTGTCCAAGCCGCACAAGCATCTGATCCAGCCGGTCTTCTTCATAACCGTTTCCCCTCAAAAACATTCTTTCTTCTTCCCGGGATACGATTTCCTGAAGAGCATCTTTTCGATAAAGCAGCCAGATGTTCTTCTCACTTCCGGCATAAAGACACCGCCAGGATAATCCGGTTCCCTCCAAAGTCCGGACAACGTCTCTAATATGTTTGTTTTCAAGAACCAGCATATTGGACGGTTTCACCCCCGCCAACACCGGTGCACATTGTCCTGCGATTTTTACTTCTAAAGGCTGATGCCACCACCATGTCAGCATTTCATTTCACCCTTTCTTGGTTAGCTCAAACTAACGTTAGTTTTAACTAACCACAAGGATACTATACTTTTCCTGATTTGTCTATACCCTGGATTGATAAATTTTCTTAATAAGTTCTTTTAAATGTTATTATCTTATCAGACAATGTTAATAAATAAACTTAAGTTGACAGACAATTCTTTGTATTGTACAATAACATTACAACGTGTGGCAGAACTGCATAAATCCAGTTGCATGCCAACGTTTTTTTATGGGATCAGAAAGGAGAAACACAATGAAAAACTTAAACCTTCAGGAAAAATATCAATTATTTATCGGCGGTGAATGGAAAGATGCTTCTGACGGCCGTACTTTTAAAAGCACCTGCCCGGCCAATAATGAAGTTCTGGCCGAGTGTGCAGAAGCAACAAAAGAGGATGTGGACAGCGCTGTGGCCGCTGCATGGGATGCCTTTAAAACATGGAAAAATGTTCCTGTCAACGAACGTGCTGCTATTTTGAATAAAATTGCAGATATCATTGATGCAAATACGGAACATTTAGCTATGGTAGAATCTCTGGATAACGGCAAACCAATCCGCGAGACAATGGCCGTGGATATTCCATTATCCGCACAGCATTTCCGTTATTTTGCCGGCTGTATCATGGCTGAAGAAGGCAGCGCCAATATGCTTGGCAGCGATACCTTAAGTTTAATTTTAAGAGAGCCAATCGGCGTTGTCGGACAGATTGTTCCATGGAACTTCCCGTTCCTTATGGCAGCCTGGAAACTGGCACCGGTTCTTGCCAGCGGATGCTGTACCGTATTTAAACCATCAAGCACCACTTCATTGAGCGTACTTGAATTTGCCCGCTTAATCCAGGATGTTATTCCAGCTGGTGTTTTTAACGTTGTTACCGGTTCCGGTTCCAAAGCCGGACAGTATATGCTTGACCACAAAGGTTTCCGCAAACTGGCTTTCACCGGTTCCACAGAGGTTGGCCGGGATGTGGCCCTCGCTGCAGCACAGAAATTAATTCCATCTACATTGGAACTCGGTGGAAAATCCGCAAACATTTTCTTTGAGGACTGCGATTTTGAAATGGCTATGGATGGTCTTCAGATGGGTATTCTGTTCAATCAGGGTCAGGTATGCTGTGCAGGTTCCCGTGTATTTGTTCAGGAAAGTATCTATGATAAATTTGTAGAAGAAGCCGTTCGTCGGTTTAATGCAGTGAAAGTCGGTGTACCATGGGAAGCAGATACTCAGATGGGCAGCCAGATCAACCAGGGACAGTTGAAGAAGATTCTTGGCTATATTGAAATCGGAAAAGCTGAAGGTGCCAAAGTTCTCTGCGGCGGCGAAGCAATCACCGACGGCGAACTTGGCAAAGGCTGCTTTATGCGCCCGACACTTCTCGGTGACGTTACCAACGATATGCGGGTAGCCCAGGAAGAAATCTTCGGTCCGGTAGCCTGCATCCTGAAATTTAAAACCGAAGAAGAAGTTATCGAAATGGCTAATGACAGTGAATACGGTCTTGGCGGAGCTGTATGGACAAGAGATATCAACCGGGCACTTCGTGTTGCCAGGGGTGTTGAGACCGGACGTATGTGGGTAAATACATACAATTCCATCCCTGAAGGCGCTCCGTTCGGTGGTTACAAGACTTCCGGTATCGGACGTGAAACACATAAAGTGATTCTGGAACATTATACTCAAATGAAAAATATTATGATTAATTTAAGTGAGTCACCAACAGGATTCTATCCTGCACCTTAATTCTTACCCTTATGCGGCGGAGGGCGTTGCCAGCCCTCCCTGCATACTGACAACAAAACTCCACAGCCTTCTTTAAAAGCTGTGGAGTCTTTATTTTTATTGCTCACGAATAATTTTGTATATTTGAATGATTACTGTCGGAATCACCGCCAATAAATAAATCATTCCAAACTGACCGGATGTCAGTGTTGACACAAGGAACAATCGCTTCAACACCGGAACAAACAATACAAGATTCAGGAAAACCATGCCTGCTGCAAACGCCGCCAGACTGTACCAGTTTCCGGAAAATCCGATTCTAAAAATCGAATGTTTGCTCCGACAGTTAAATCCGTGGAAAAGACGGGCCGCTGTCAGCGTCGCAAAGGCCATCGTACTGGCCAGCGCTGAATCTCCCTGCCGCAATCCCATATGAAAGGCGGTCATGGTCACAGCCGCAATCAAAGCTCCCTGTACTAAAATGTCTGTCATAAATTTGCGGGTCAGAATTCCTTCCTTTGGATCCCTCGGTTTCTCAGACAACAAATCTCGTTCTGCCGGTTCCATACCGATGGCAATCGCCGGGAGGGAATCCGTTAACAAATTGATAAAGAGTAAATGCACCGGGGCAAACGGCACCGGAAGGGCCATCAGAGAAGTATACAGTACACTCAAAATTCCGGCCATATTTCCTGAAAGTAAAAACTGGATTGCATTTTTTATGTTCCGATAGACATTTCGTCCATTAGCCACCGCCTTAATGATCGTCGCAAAATTATCATCGGTCAGGATCATGGACGCCGCATCTTTGGATACTTCTGTTCCTGTAATCCCCATCGCCACACCGATATCTGCTTTTTTCAGTGCCGGTGCGTCATTGACGCCGTCACCGGTCATAGAAACCACATTTCCCCGGCGCTGCCACGCATCGACAATCCGGATTTTATTTTCCGGAGATACCCGGGCATATACGGATATTTTTGCAATTTTTTCATCCAGTTCTTCATCGGACATGGCATCCAGTTCCGGTCCGGTTACTGCCATATCGCCATCCTCAAAAATACCAATCTGCCGTGCAATGGCCGTTGCCGTAATTTTATGATCCCCCGTAATCATAATCGGCCGGATTCCTGCCCGTTTTGCATCAGCCACAGCTGCTGCCGATTCTTCCCGCGGCGGATCGATCATCGAAATCAAACCAAGAAAAATGTAATTATCTTCTGAAGCCAGCGATAGGTTTTCGTTTTCTTCTGCTTCCCGATAGGCAAAGGCTAAAACCCGCAGACCATTTTCTGAAAAATGCAGATTCTGTTCCAAAATTGCTTTTCGGTCCTCTTCTGTCATCTCCCGAATGCCCTCCGTCGTCCGAATCCTTGTTGTCCGGTCCAGAAGCACATCCAGTGCGCCTTTTGTAAGCAGCGTCGGTACGCCATGCAGCCGATATTTCGTCGTCATCAATTTTCTGTCTGAGTCAAAAGGAATCTCTTCAAGCCGGGGCATCATATCCCGTATGACCGTATCCGGCAGATCAATTTTCCGGACCATTTCCACAAGAGAGTATTCGGTTGGATCTCCGATACCCTTTCCGTCGACAATCGTCGAATCATTGGTAAGAATCGCATCATAAAGCAGATACCGATGAAGCTGATTTTTTAAATCAATCTCTTCCGGCGCAATGACCTTTCCATCAATATAGATATTCTGAACTGTCATTTTATTCTGGGTGAGTGTTCCCGTTTTATCAGAACAGATGACAGACACACAGCCTAAACTTTCCACAGCTTTCAGTTCCTTAATAATCGCATGTTCCTTCGCCATCTTCTGTGTTCCCATCGCCTGTACGATCGTCACAATGGAACTTAATGCTTCCGGTATGGCTGCCACAGCCAAAGCCACAGCAAACATCATAGCATCCAGTACCGGCATCTGGCGGTACAGACTCAATGCAAAAACAATGGCACAGATAATCATAATCACCATGGCCAGTTTACTGCTGAACTGATCCAGACTGACCTGCAGCGGTGTCTTTTTCTCTTTGGTCGCATTCATGAGACTGGCAATCTTTCCGATTTCCGTATCCATTCCCGTCCCTGTTACAACGACAACACCCCGGCCATAAGTCACCAGACTGCTGGAATAAACCATGTTTGTTCGGTCAGCTAACGGCACTTCACCGTCAATGACCCCTTCCATTTTATCCACGCTGGTGGATTCTCCGGTCAGAGAGCTTTCATTCACCTGGAGCGAATAACTGTTTAAAACCCTTCCGTCGGCCACCACCAAATCTCCGGCTTCCAAAAGCAGGATATCCCCCGGCACCACATCTTTGGAATCAATCTCCATTTTCTGGCCGTCACGGATAACCTTAGCCGACGGCGATGACAACGATTTCAGACTGTCCAACGACTTTTCTGCTTTCTTGTGCTGCACGGTTCCCAGAATCGCATTTAAAATAATAACTGCTATAATAACGATCGTACTTTCTTCACTTCCGGTAAATGCAGAAATAATCGCCGCAATAATCAAAATAATTACCAATAAGTCCGCAAACTGGGATAAAAATATCTGAAGCGTACTTTTTTTCTTTCCCGCTTCCAGCACATTTTCCCCTTTACTCTTAAGAAGCCCGGCAGCCGTCTCCGACGAATGTCCGTCTTTTGTCACATGAAGATCTTCTAATATTTCTTCCTCTGTCCATTGATACCATGTCTTCATATTCATTCCTCCTTCATGGGCCAAACATTTCCGCCATTCTTGCGCTTTAGCGAAAAAAGAAGAGACTTTCAATGTATCTATTTAGATTTCCCATCTTCTCTCCAATAGATACATCAAAAGTCTCGTAACCATTCATATATATGGTACACGCCACCAGACCCGTGGGCCGCGATTGTTGACGGCGTATTTCAACTACTCCCTTTTAATGAAAGCCTGCTTCAGGCCAACATATACAATACTTTTTATCAAGTATACTCGCTTTACAGCATAAAGTCAAGAAAAAAGTCCTTGCAAAATATTTTGCAAGGACTCTGCCGTGCGTTAGAGGATTCGAACCCCCGACCTTTTGGTCCGTAGCCAAACGCTCTATCCAGCTGAGCTAAACGCACATGTCTTAATAACAGTAATTATTCTACAATAGTTTTCTACTATTGTCAAGCACTATTTTAAATTTTTTATCAAGTTGCAAAACCGGCGTACTGGGTCATATAAAGTTCATAGTACTTGCCCTTCTGAGCAAGCAGGCTGTCGTGGCTTCCGCTTTCAACAATCCGGCCTTGATCCATGACCACGATCATATCTGCATCCCGGATCGTCGACAACCGATGGGCAATGATAATACTGGTGCGGTTTTTCATGACAAGCTGCATTGCATCCTGAATGGCCTTTTCCGTCCGGGTATCCACATTGGATGTGGCTTCATCTAAAATCAATATTTTCGGGTCCGCCACAAAAGCCCTCGCAATGGCGAGCAACTGGCGCTGTCCCTGACTGATATTGCTTCCTGCTCCGGTCAAAACGGTATCATAGCCCTGGGGCAGCATCTGAATCATTTCCCCGCACCGGCTCATAGTTACAGCCTCATCCAGAGCTCTCCGGGTGGCCTTTTCATTGCCATATTTCAGGTTGTTTTCAATGGTATCTGAAAATAAAATGGTATCCTGCAATACAATGGCCGCATTTTTTCTCAAACTGTCTCTCGTAACATTTTTTATATTCTGTTCATTAATATAAATGTCGCCGCTGTCTATATCATAAAACCGCATAAGTAAATTGACAACCGTCGTCTTTCCGCTGCCCGTAGCGCCCACCAAAGCCACTTTTTTTCCTGATGGCACTGTCAAAGAAAAATCATGAAGCACCGGACATCCTTCTTTATACGAAAACTTTACATCTTTGAAAGTTACCGTCGCGCTTTCCCGTTCCTCAAGCATTTCTCCGGTCTTGTCCTCATCTTTTTCATCCAGCACGGCAAATACCCGTTCCGCCCCGGCAATCGCCGTCTGAAGCTGTCCATAAATCTGTGCAATTTCATTTATTGGCCGGCTGAATTGCTTGGCATAAACAATAAATGCAGAAATGACACCGACAGAAATCAAACCGTTAATGGCAAAATAGCCGCCGAAGGCTGCGATAATCACAAAACCGATGTTGCCGATACAATTCATAATCGGTCCCATGACGCCGCCGAAAATATCGGTCCGGATTCCAGCTTTTGTCAGTGAATCCGAAGTCTTACAAAACTCATCCACTGTAATATCCTGATGATTATACGCCACCACCGTCCGGTAACCGGAAATCATTTCCAGTGCTGTGCCATTTAATTCTCCTAAAAATTCCTGGCGTCGCCTGGAAAACTTTCTTACTTTTTTTGACAAAATTTTCGTAGCAACCACTGTAAGTCCCACCGTAATAAAACTTAAAAGTGCCAACTGCCAGCAATACCAGAGCATAATAGCCATCGTTCCCACCACAGTCAGAACACCCGAAATCAGCGAAGGCAATGACTGAGATACCGTTGTTGAAATATTCTCAATATCATTGGTGATACGGCTCATCACATCGCCATGGGAATGGGTATCCAGATATTTTATAGGCAGATCAACGATTTTATCAAACATCTCGCCCCGCATCCGTTTGACAATTCTCTGGCTTATATGGGCGCTGATCAATCCCTGAAAAAGCTGACTGCCGCTGTAACACAGATAGGCTGCAAGCATAAAAATCAATGTATGCCTCAGGCTTCCAATCGATGTCCCTGCAATAATATCAATTGCTTCACTTTGAAGGCTCGGCGCATAAACGCCGCAGAGTGTACCAAAAATGACAATAATGAGCATAACAATGACAAGCATTTTCTCCCGGGCAAAATAAGTCAGCAGCCTTTTCAGCGTGTCTCCGACATTTTCCGCATGCTCCACCTCTACAAACCGGTTATGCCTGTTCATTCCCGGAATATTGCGTTCTACAATTTTCGACTCACTCATACTTCTCACCTTCATTTCCTATCTGAGAATGATAAATATCCTGATACGTTTTACAGGACCGCAAAAGCTCATCATGGGTACCACAGGCCTCCACACTTCCCTGATCCAGGACGACAATCCGGTCTGCCCGCCGCACAGAAGCAATCCTCTGTGCAACAATAATTTTCGTACTTTCCGGCCTTGACTTACTCAACGCCCCATATAGATCCGCCTCTGTTTTTAAATCCAACGCACTGGTAGAATCATCAAAAATCAGGATCGGAGCCGGTTTCAATACAGCTCTTGAAATGGAAATGCGCTGTTTCTGGCCGCCGGACAGGCTTGTTCCCCGCTCCGCAACTAATGTATCGTACCCATTCGAAGTTTTTTGAATGAAATCGTCGGCCTGGGCAATTCCCGCCGCCGCGCAAATCTCTTCATCCGATGCTCCCGGCGCACCCCAGGAAATATTTTCCCGAATTGAGGTACTAAACAATTCACTCTTCTGCAGTGAAACTGCAATTTTCTCTCTTAGATCATTTTGAGCGTAACTTTTAACATCCACATCATCTACAAGAACTGTTCCTTCGGAAGTATCATAGAAACGTGGAATCAGACTGACAAGGGCCGTTTTCCCACAGCCGGTTGCTCCCATGATTGCTACGGTCTCTCCCGGATGAATCATCAGATTAATATGTTTTAATACCATCTGGCCCGTCCCCGGGAACGCAAAGGATACATCCCTAAATTCGATTTTTCCATGAACCTTTGTTTCACCGTCAAAATCTCCGTCCTTTAATTCCGGCTCGGTATTCAAGATTTCCTTTACCCGTTTCCATGAAGCAATTCCTTTGGAAATATTCTGAAATAACATAACCAACATCAGAATGGCGTTAAGGAGTTGTGTCGTATAGGTAATGGCCGCCATAATGGTCCCCGGTGTCGTCATGTTTTCCCCGACCTGATAAGCCCCTGTCAGCAATATGAACACGACAACAATATACATCAGTGCATTCATCGCCGGGTTCATAAAAGCAAATATTATAAGTACGCGAAGCTGCGTCTTGATAAGGTCATCATTTACCTTGCCAAAACGCAGCTTTTCATATACTTCCCGTACACATGCTTTAATCATACGGATACCGGATACATCTTCCTGCAGGACTTCATTCATCGCATCAAGCTGTGCCTGAAGTCTTGTCAGCAGCGGATTTGCCTTGACAAGACAGACGAGCATGCAGCCCAGTATAAACGGAAGCGCACACAGGACAATCTTTCCAAATTCATGATTCAGTCGAAACATAAAGAAAATACTTCCCAGAATAAGCATTGAGGTCCGAATCATTCCCCGGACAAATTGGGCAACAAAGTTTTCAACCTGTGTAATGTCGTTGGTGACTCTCGTCACCAACGACCCTGTGCCAAAGCAGTCCATTTGAGGAAATGAAAAGGTCATAATTCTCCGAAAACAATCTTTACGTATTTCATTTCCGATATTCTGCCCCGTCATATGTACAAAGGCATTGTTCATCGAACCGCTGAGTCCTCCAAGGATAACAAGCCCGATCATCGTAAATCCCAATACAAGAATCAGGTGCATGTCTCCGATGCCATCATTATTAATTCCCAATACGCCTTCATCCACGATCCGGCGCATAAGTCCGGGCTGTATTAAATCCATCGATACCTCGCCCATCATAAACAGAGCAGCTAACACTGCAAAATGAAGATATCTTTTTATATACTTCCACATATTATTTTAATAAAGCGCTCTCCAAATCTTTCAGCATATAATCGAGCGCTGTAATACCTCCTTCGGCCGTATACCACACGCCTGGATGCTCAAGATAGACAATATTGCCATTTTTATAAGCATCTGTACCCATTACCAGTTCATTTTCCATAATTTCCTGGGCTAACTGAGCGCCGTCAGTTCCGATGGCTGCATCTCTGTCCATAACGAAAATATAATCCGGATTTAAGGAAACAATCAACTCAAAGGAAGCTTCATTACCATGGGTTGCTGTACCGCCGCCCTGGCTTCTTTCACTGCTTTCTGCTGTTTCACCGGTTTCTGTTGTCTCACTGGCTCCACGGTTACCGCGTCCGCTTCTTCCGCTGCCGCTCTCACTTTGTGCCGCAACAACATCAACCCCCAGATTATCAAATCCGATTTCACGACCGATAATTGAGCAGCGTCCGTCATTGCCAAGCAGATTAAAGCTGCCGCTTGTACACATACCAACTAAAGCGGTTTTTCCCTCAGCAAATTCTCCCAGGGCCGCGATACGCTCATCGAAATCAGTCATCGTTGCATCCACTTTGTCTTCTGCTCCAAAAATGGATGCGATCGTATTTGCATTTTTGCGAACACTTTCTACTACGCCGTCATCCGTATCTGCGATCAAACGTACAACAGGAGCAATTTCATTGAGTGCATCGTAATATTCAGCCATACGTCCGCCCATGAAAATGATATCCGGTTCGCAGGCCATAACAGCTTCCATATCTGCTTCCTTAATCGTTCCCAGATTCGCCACATTTTCGTCATTTACATAGGACTGAAGATATTCAAGTGCAGTTGTAGAAGAACCGACAACACGATCGCCTAAACCAAGATTATCCAGAATATCCAGGGCAGCCATATCTACTACGACAACTCTCTGCGGATCGTAAGGGACTTCAACTTCAATCGGTTCACTGTTTGCATTCAGTGCGGTAACTGTAATCGTTTCAGGTTTGTCAGCCTGTGCGGCCTCGGTTTCCGCTGCCGTTTCTGCCGCAGAAGATGTCTCTGCTGCTGTTGTCGATGTGTTGCTGCCGTTTCCGCAAGCGGCCAATCCGGCTACCATAAGGGCAGCCAATGTTAATGATAAAAATTTCTTCATGATTTGTAAATCTCCTTTCAAAAAAGTACTGAAATAATTATTAGTTGCAATCAGTAATAGATGGACAACGGTCTGCCCTCGATTTCCATAATTTCAAAATCTACATTGTAGATTCTGGACAGATTTTCCTTGGTCATCACCTCCTCGACTGTACCGAATTTTGCTATTTTTCCATCTGTAAAAGCACAAATGTAATCTGAGTAAAAGGCTGCATAATTAATTTCATGCAGAACTAAAATCACCGTCTTGCCCAGCTCATCACAAAGGCGACGGACAATTTTCATCATATTGCTGGCATGGTAAATATCCAGATTATTGGTTGGCTCATCCAGAAGAACGTATTCCGTATCCTGGGCAATGACCATGGCAATATACGCACGTTGACGCTGCCCGCCGGACAATTCGTCAATAAACTGATCCTGGAACTCCTGAAGCTCCATGTACTCAATCGCTTTATCAATAATCGCATTGTCCTCATCTGTATTACGTCCGCCGGAATATGGGAACCGCCCGAAAGTTACCAGTTCCCGAACTGTCAATTTCATCTGGATATTATTGCTCTGTGTTAAAATCGCCAGCCGTTTTGCCAGCTCTTTACTCTTCCATTTTCCAATATCTGTACCTTCAAAATCCACGATCCCCCCGTCACGGGCAATCAATCGGGAAATAATTCCCATAACCGTGGACTTTCCCGCGCCATTTGGCCCTATAAGAGATATTACCTTTCCCTTAGGAATTTCAAAGCTGACAGAATTCACCACCGTTTTTCCATCATACTGTTTGGTCAACTCTTTTACAAACATAAATCAAACCCTCCTGTTCGCAAGAAGCAGATAGAGGAAGTAAATACCGCCTCCTACCGAAATAAACACACTGACAGGTACCGAATAAACATAAATCCTCTCGACAATGAGCTGTCCTCCGATCAAAACAATCATTCCGAAAAGCGCAGAGCCTAAAATAAGCTGCGAATGACGATAGGTCTTTAACAACTGCCGGGAAAGATTGGCAATAATAAGTCCCAAAAAGGAAATTGGACCCACCATAGCCGTTGCCACTGCAATGCACAATGTGACTCCCAGCAGCAAACGGCGGATACATCTGTCATAATCCACTCCCAGATTGATTGCCTGATCCTTTCCAAGGGTAATTACATCCAGCAGCGCCAGTTCCTTACGCAGGAAAAATATAACAGCGGCCAGAACAAACAACGAGAGAACAATAATCTCCGAATTAATATTACTGAAACTTGCCACCAGACTGGCTAACAGATTCTCATACTCATTCGGATCCATAATGCGCGTTAAAGTGCTCTGGATACTGGAGAAAAAGGAGGAAAGTACCGTACCTATGAGCAGCACATACAAAACATTATGGCGGGTCTTTTTAAACAAATAGCTGTAAACCACGGTGGCCACCAATCCCATCAGCGCCAGGTCCACAACAAATGACATATTCTTATTGACAGCAAGAATACTGCCCGATCCGGCCACAAATACAACAGCCGTATGTATCAATGTATACAGAGCATTCATACCAAGAAGACAGGGCGTCACAATGGTGTTATTAATGATCGACTGGAACACAATCGAAGCTCCGCCAATAGAAAAGGCAGTAATCAGCATAACGATCAATTTCGGTGTACGGATTTTCATGGCATAATTAAATAATTTCGGATTGCCAAACTTGACTCCCACCAGCATATATCCTGCTGCACACAGCAGCACTAAGACTGCCATGATTACTAGTTTCCGCTGATTTGCACGAACAGCTTTTGTATTCACTTTTTATCGCCTCCTTCTTGTGCTGAAACAACAGCAGCGCAGCCGCTATGGCCGGCACCGCCGAGCCGCACAGCCTTACGGCCATGATTCAGCCGGTAAATCAGCAATGCGACAAATATAATGCTTCCAAGAATACCTACGATCAGCTCAATCGGCAATTCGTAAGGTGCAATCACCGAACGTCCAAGCATATCACACATCAGTACAAAAATTGCCCCGAAAAGGGCCGTATCCACCAATGTTCCACGGATTTTATCCCCCTTAAACATTGCGATCAGGTTCGGCACAATTAAACCGATATAAGAAATTGAACCAACAACAACGACCACTGAAGCTGTAATCATCGCAGCAATCGTCAGCCCCATAAACAGAATAAAATTATAATGTACTCCAAGATTCTTCGAAAAATCCTTGCCCATACCCACAATATTAAAATGATTGGCAAATATAAAAGCCAGAATGACAAGCGGGACCACAAGGTAGACGATCTCATATCTTCCCCGCAGAACCATGGAAAAATGGCCGACCAACCAGGTAGATAACGCCTGTGTCATTTCATACTTATAAGCCAGATAGTTTGTGATACCACCGATAACATTTCCAAACATAATACCTACCAGCGGCACCATGACCACATCCTTGAACTGAATCTTCTGGATAAACCACACAAAAATCCATGTCCCCAAAATCGCAAAGATAAAAGCGAAAATTGCCCGGCTCCATAATGTTAACTTCGGCATAAACAAAAGCGCCAGAAGAATGCCAAACTGTGCAGAAGAAATCGTTGCTCCCGTTGTTGGAGAAACAAATTTGTTCATACATAACTGCTGCATGATCAATCCGGCGACACTCATTCCCACACCAGTACATAAAATAGCCAGAAGTCTCGGTAATCGTGAAATCAAAAAGATTTCGATCTGTTCCGCATCACCGCCGACCAGCGCCGACAATTCCACATCTAAAACACCTATGAATAACGACCATACAGATAACACGATCAATATAACCGCAAGAAAAATTGTCAAACCATACTTCTTAATCATAAGGACCTCCTTCCCCCCTTTAGTTAGTTATTGCTAATGCAGATATAAAAAACGCGCAATGTGATAAAGATGTAGACTGGTCTTACATGTTTATCACATTGCGCGTTACCTGCGTATAATAACACAGAAGTTAGTCATATGCAATATGTTGAATTGATAAAGTTTATTATTAATTTAACAGCCAAAAGGGCGGTAAGGTTTTTCCTTACCGCCCCAATAATTTTATCCGAACAGATTAATGTTTCTTATTCTTGTTCTGATTATATACAAAGATTCCTACCAACAGCAACGCTGAGATAATCAGCACTGCCAGAACTACTGTCACATTCATCGTATCGCCCGTCTTTGGAGAATCAATCTTTCTGGCCTGTTCAAAGGTTACAGAAATCGTATGGTTGGCGTCAACCGCCTTGAAAGCATACTTATTATTTGAAACTTTGACTTCATATCCGTCAACATATACTTTCGATACTTTATAACCATTATTTGGTTTAAAAGTAAACTCAACGCCGTTACCATGGGCTACCGTTATATTTCCCTGAGGACTTATCGTTCCATTCGCTCCGGCCGTTGCAGTAATTGTATAAACGGTAACCGGTGCTGCAGTTACTTTAAATGGAATCACTACTGTGTTGAACACATTCGTTGCCTTCCAGGTTCCGCCTGTATATTCTTCTCTCTCAAATTCCACACTTAAACGATAATTTCCGACCTCAACCAATGTAAACGGTATAGTATAACCATCTTTCCACTGATCAAGAACGTCTTTGCCTTCGCCCCAATTCCATGTTCTAGGAATCCATCGGCTGTCACCTTCTGCCGGATTTACATTATCCATTCCATTTCCTACGGCCGTTGCTGTCAATTTTGTACCGGATTCATAAGCGCCATCCACAGCAACACCTGTTATTGTGGAACCCTCAAATGGAAGTAATGTCTTATACATGACACTATCACTGGCAAGACTTTCCATCGCTGTTGCCGCATCAAATTTCACCCGTACTTTAAACAAATATTCCGTATTTGGGTTCAGTCCGGTAAATTCAGGGCTTTCCTGCCACAGAATATTTTCCTCAGACTGAGCGGAAATCTGTTCGCCGCCTTCTGCTGCCGCATCCGCCTGAACAATACCATATTCGCCGTTCTCGATCGCTGCCAGAGTAATCGTTGTTTCTGTTCTCGCAGCCATTCCCGGTGTATTTGGCGCCGCAGCCGCTGCTGATAAGGTTTTTATCGTCGTTGGCTCACTTAAAGCCACCACATCTTTTCCTTTGAATTCACCTAATACAAACTTATATTCTGTACCCTGTGTTAAGTCTCCAAAAACGCCGTCTTCCTTCCATTGAATCTCTCCATCGGATATATAAAGGCCATAGAGAACTTTATTTCCTTCCTGTGGAACAGTCTTTGGTGTTTCAAGAGTTATACTGACATCCGTCACTGCTTTCTTTACCGGTGTCTCCGCCATCTTTTCAGGCTTACTTACCTGTGCAGGTTTGTCTTCACCTGGTTTTACCGATGGTTCTGTCTCTTTCGTCGTCGGCTCTTTTGCCCCTGTTGTTGGCTCCGTGGCCTCGGTCGCTGGCTCCGTCGCTGGCTCTGTGGCCTTCGTCGTTGGTTCCGTGGCTTCCGTCGTCGGCTCCGTGGCCTCGGTTGTTGGTTCCGTGGCTTCGGTTGTTGGTTCCGTAGGCTCCGTCGTCACTTCTGTCGCTTTTGTTGTTGCCGGGTTCTCTTTTATAGCCGTCTTAATCTGCTGAGTGATTATCTTATCCTCATCAACTTCATCCTTTTCTAACCGTTTTCCGAAAACATATTCTGTATCTGCCTCCAGTCCGGAAAATGTAACCTTAGTCACCTTCTGTGTCTTCTCATCCTTCACATATTGCTTATCTTCTGCCCACATCCAGGTAAGCTCATCATTTTCTTCTACCTGAATGGCATAAACATATTCGTCTTCTACTTTTAAAGTGATACTGTCTGATGTTTTTGAATCCACTTCAATATTGACCTTCTTATCTTTTTCTGCTGCATAAACACCTGCAGGCATCGATAGTACAGTGGTCACCATCATAACAACCATTAAAAGCACAGCGAATGATCCGCATCTCTTTCTTTCCATACCTTTCACCTCACTCCAATATATATATTCCCTTTTCTGTATAATTTTCCCTTTATCTTTGGTATATATAGTTTACCATATAAACAGAAAAAATCCCATTCTTTTTTTGACAATTTTGCATTTGAAAGCTTTTTGTAAGAAATCAGCAAAAAGTCAGCAAAAAATAAGAGAAACACTGGAAATTCAATGTTTCTCTTGCTTTAAATGAGTGCCGGCGACCGGAATCGAACCGGTACGATCGGTTAGGATCGCAGGATTTTAAGTCCTGTGCGTCTGCCAGTTCCGCCACGCCGGCATAAAAATGGGACCTACAGGGCTCGAACCTGTGACCCTCTGCTTGTAAGGCAGATGCTCTCCCAGCTGAGCTAAGATCCCATGTGCATATATTATATCATTTCTGATTAAATATATCAATCTCAATTTTACATTTTTTAAATCTACAGGCCTTGCTTTTTCCTGAGTGGACCTTCGGGGACTCGAACCCAGGACCGACCGGTTATGAGCCGGTTGCTCT